>Ga0123331_1001894_pt1 | contig 16030 bp, 20 predicted proteins | sample BioC13SIPDNA_3_FD_89705 | JGI IMG/M metagenome (GOLD analysis project Ga0123331, IMG submission 89705) | Anaerobic biogas reactor microbial communites from Washington, USA - Biogas_R2_B C13 SIP DNA | ecosystem: Engineered > Bioreactor > Anaerobic > Unclassified | place: Washington, USA... | reverse complement strand
TTGGGGGCTTCGAGATTATGGCGTAGATGGGAAACTGGGATTAGAACCTACGCCAGATGAATATGTCGCCAAGATGGTTGAGGTATTCCGAGAAGTCAAGAGGGTACTGCGGAAGGATGGAACGCTTTGGTTGAATTTGGGTGATAGTTATGTCGGTTCTTGGGGTAATTACGGTGGCCAAAAAAGAGGCATGGGAAGCCAAAGAAAAATTATAAGCGGCAGTAGAATACACCAGAAAGTCTATGACGGATTAGAAAAATGGAGACCTCCAACAAGTAATAAGATAAATAATTTAAAGCCTAAAGACCTAGCAGGTATCCCATGGCGCGTAGCCTTGGCATTACAGGCAGACGGTTGGTGGTTGCGGTCAGATATTATATGGGCAAAACCGAATCCTATGCCGGAGAGCGTAACCGACAGACCGACAAAAGCACATGAGTATATTTTCCTGTTAAGTAAAAGCGAGAGGTATTTTTACGACAATGAAGCAATAAAGGAACCCGCAAGCAACGAAGGCAAATTGGTTTCATTAGGTGATAAGTCTTTTTCGAGGGGACAAGCAAAAGGCAAAGGAATTAAGCCGAGTGGTAATGGCAATGCAGATGAATATCTAGTACCCGCAGGGCGCAACAAGCGCACCGTCTGGAATATAACAACGAAACCATTTAGTGAAGCGCATTTCGCCGTATTCCCGCCAGAGATACCGGAAACGTGCATTAAGGCAGGGTGTCCGCAAGGCGGAACAGTCTTAGACCCTTTCGCCGGAGCTGGCACCACACTATATGTGGCCGAACAACTGGGGCGGAATAGTATCGGCATTGAACTAAACCCAGACTATTGCGACATCATCCGGCGCAGAATGGCCGGGTTGGTGGGAATAAAATATTGAGGTGACATAATGGATAGATTTCTAAACCAGATAATCTGTGGTGACAATGTTGAGATAATGCGACAGATGCCCGATAAATGCGTTGATTTAACTGTAACTTCACCGCCATATGATAACTTGAGAACCTATAATGGATTCTCTTTTAATTTTGAGAATGTGGCAAAGGAATTATATAGAGTTACCAAAGATGGTGGTGTGGTTGTTTGGGTAGTTGGTGATGCGACAGTTAAAGGCAGTGAGACAGGTACAAGTTTTAGACAGGCTCTTTACTTTATGGACTGCGGATTTAATTTGCATGACACTATGATTTATGCAAAAAACAGTTATATGCCATTAACGCACAACAGATATGAGCAACAATTTGAATATATGTTTGTTTTTTCAAAGGGCAAGCCCAAGACGTTTAATCCAATAAAGATTAAGTCACAGACGGCAGGAACAAAGCGAAACCGAGGTGGAAGCAAGGCAAAAGAGATGTCATATGCCGAAAGATTAAGAAATGAAAAGACAACTGTAAACGAATACAAGCAAGCACCAAATATTTTTTGGTATGACGTTGGGAAAAACGACAAAAGCATACACAATGCACCGTTTCCAGAACAGCTTGCACACGACCACATAATCTCCTGGAGCAATCCGGGGGATTTTGTTTTTGATCCATTTATCGGTAGCGGCACAACTGCAAAAATGGCTTATCTCAACGGCAGGAATTACTGCGGAATTGATATATCCGAAGAATACTGCGAGATAGCAAGGCGCAGAGTAGAGCAAGCGCAAGCACAACTGCGTATAACAAAGATAATGCGAAATAGACAGACACATGGAGAGGAGGAATGACCGGTGGCGTTACCTTTGTTGATTGCCAAAAAAGAACATCAGCCAATTTGCCCTGATGATTATAAATTAGGATGGTTATTTCAAGATGAAAAAGAAGGTTACTGGATGATATGGGGAAGCTGCAAAAACAAAGAAACCGCTTTGTCTGCGGTTAAAGAAGTATTAGAAAAGCAGGGAGTCCGGGACGTTTTTATCTCTGAAGTGCCTTTATCAAAACATTTAACGAAAGAACAGGTCGAAAGGTTGATACCTCTGAAAGATTAAGGGAGAGAGGAGAAACAAAGATGCCCAGTAAGAGGGACCTGAGATACGCCTGCGCGGAGCTGGAGCGGTCTCTAACGTATAAGAGGACCGCGTTGGAGTTCCTGCGGGATTCGTCAATAGGAATATCAACACCCGTCTATGGCATCCGTGGGGGTGGGTCCAGTTCCGTCTCGGACCCAGCTGATAAGATCGTCTTTATGCTGGACCTGGAGGAGGATATCAAGCGCGATCAGAAACGGTTGATTTATTTATATGGGAAGCTGGCTGCAATGGGTTGAGCTACTCCGGGGTACAATCTGTCGTTTCCGGGGTATAGGTTGTCGGTTCTGGGGTATAATCTGTCGGTTCTGTTGTCAAATAAATACTTGACAAGATATGTGGCCTGTGTTATAATAAAAGTGAAGGAGGTATAACAGCATGACCAAAACAATCCAAAAAATCTATGCCATTGACACGTTAGGCAAATATCCTATTGCATTTGTGCGGTATGTCGGATGTTCCCCGGCCTGGAGAAAATTCTCAGATATTCCCGGCATACAAGAATATTTAAATACTCATGATGATTATGCGGTAAATGTCCCAAACTGGAAATATTAAATTGATGAACTACAAAAGCCCGGCGGCAAAACCGGGAAGAAAGGGAGGAATAAAAAATGAAAGAAACAAAAATGGAGTGTAGACATCAACTGGGAGAAGCCAACAAGGGATGGTATACCTGCGCACTATGCGGTAAGAAATTCAGGGGCGCGGAGGCCAAGGAGATTCTAGCAGCTGCGGAGGGTATAGAGAGCGTCACAGAGGCCCTGACACCACCCACAGGGGTTGTCGGTCCTATAGAGGCCCCAGGGACCACGGAGGGCAAAGGAAACGTTACGGGGAACACTGGAAAGGCAGTATCCTTCACCGACAAACAAGGACGGGAGGTCACAATTTATACCTCCAACCCCGTTTACCCTCCCCTGGTATCACCCATCCATAAGGCGACCTCACCCGTTAGGCTGTCCAGTGGTAAGATGGTTACTGGTAAAACAGTGACAATTGAGTGTATTGACTGCGGTGCGGAGAGGGTTATTAAGGTCCAGGACGCATTCCAGGTGGTCCGGTGTACTGAGTGCCAGAAGAAATACCGCAACATGAAGCGACGCTTGGCCCGCAAGAACAATAATGAGGAGGGATAGGGCATCTCTCAAGACATGATCTGGGTTGTGGTTCTGGTGGTCTGGGTACTGATTATTGCGGATAGGCCACCAGGACCCAGGGGAAGGGGATAGTGTAATTGACTGAATATGTCCCATTGGAGAGGCAAATACAGAAAAATATCCTGAAATATCTGAACAGCCTCCCCAACGCCAGAGCAGTCAAATGGAGCCAAAATGGCAGGCAGAAAGGAAACCCCGATATCCTATGTTGCATCAATGGGCGCTTGGTCCTATTCGAAGTCAAGCGTCCATTGCTGGGGAAAGCCACACTTTTACAAAGGGAGACCATCAAGAAATGGAAGGAGGCTGGTGCTATATCAGAGATCGTGGAGTCGGTGGACGATGTCAGGGATGTCCTGTCAAACTATTGCTTGACGGGTCAGTAACCAGCATGGTATAATGGTAATACACCCACCAATTACCAGCGGGAGGAGGTGAATAATTTTGACAAAGAACCAAGTTAGATCGAATAGACTCAAGGAGTTGAGGGAACAGGCCAAGTTAACGCAGGGAGAAGTGGCTAAACTCCTGGACCTTCACCATACCACAGTGTCTAAGCATGAATCAATGGACAGGGTACTGGCTCCTAAGGACGTAGAGGCATATGCCAAACTATATAAGGTGAGCAGTTACGAGTTGTTCCTGGAACCGTTCCCGGATTTAGCGGAGGAGGATGCCAGTGCAGAATAACAGTCTTTTGGAATCCGCTCTGCAGTACGCCCGCGAAGGTTACTCCGTCATCCCACTCCGTCCGAGGGACAAAAGACCAATTAGTGGGTTCTCGTGGTTGGAGTATAACGACCGAATCCCCACGGAGGAAGAGATCAGGCAATGGTGGACGACCTACCCCCAGGCCAATATCGGGATAATAACTGGCAAGATATCCGGAATAGTAGCAGTGGACATAGACACTGGAAGGGGAGGAAACCCCAAGGAAGTATTCGATCTCGCGCCGACAGGCAGGATATCCCAAACCGGGTCCGGCGGATACCACCTATTATACAGGTACCCAGACGGGGATATTATTATTAGAAACCAGGTCGGTAAAAACGGGGTCGATATTAGGGGTGATAGGGGCTATATCGTGGCTCCTCCTTCCGTACATAGAAACGGACGGAGATATAGATGGCTGTACGATGGACAGCCGGGGGAGTTTACCCGCAGTCTAACCACGGAAACGGGGGATAGCTCGGGAGGTCCAGGGGAGAACAACGGGGAAAGATGGCTAGTGGAGATGTTGTCCGGTGTTGGGGAGGGGTCAAGAAACGACGCTTGCGCCAGGCTGGCCGGGTACTACGCAGGGAAGGGCATTCCCCTAGATGTGGCCCTAGCACTACTGGACAGCTGGAACAACCAGAACAAGCCACCCCTGAGCACCACCGAATTGGAGACCACGACACGATCAGTATACCGCACAGCCTATAAGTCGTCATCAAACAGCACTAACACTAACACTAACACTAACACTAATACCAATATGAATAACACCGTGGAACAGACTAAACAGGAGGCATTCAAGGTAGTGGATGTTAATACTTACATGACGAAACATGGGACAGGCTCGGTATCGTGGGTTATTGATGACTGGCTACCTGATGAAACTATAGCCTTCTTAGTGTCTCCACCCGGGTCCTTCAAGACTTGGATGCTGTTGGACCTTGCAGTGTCAGTGGCAGGAGGTACACCATTTCTGAATCAGTTTGAGGTCAACTCCACGGGGCCAGTATTGATTGTCCAACAGGAGGACTTCCATGGGGAATTAGCAGAGCGACTGGCAGTAATTATCAATAATAGGTATAATTTAATTAGCCAGAAGGGGGACGACTGGCAAATAAAAATGCCCCCGAATCTGCCCATATATCTCCACCCCGAGCGGAGGCTACGGTTTGACAACCCCGAGGTTATGAAGGCATTCATGGCCACAGTGGGGGAACTACGGCCCAAGCTGGTAATAATCGACCCTCTTTATTCAACCGGTACCATGGATGACTACATGACCAAGATAGCCGAATTGATGTTTCCATTAAAGCGGCTAAGGGACGAATATCGTTGCTCATTCATCCTGGCTCATCATACTAAAAAGAGTGCGGAGGGAAATGGTAGGGAGGGTTTATGGGGTAGTCAGTTCTTGAATGCATTCCTTGAGACTGGGTGGCAGATCAGGAAGGGGGAGCAGGAGAACAGCGTGTCAGTGCTAAGACACTTCAAGGTCAAGGGAAACCTGCCCAAGATAAAGGTAGATTTCAACATCGATACAGAGGACCAGTACAAATATGAGGTCGTCGTGGACACGAGCAATACGGAATCCGAGGTGAATATTCTGGAATACCTCAACGACCACGGTCCATCAACAGCCGTCGAGATAGCCAAAGGTGTTGGGGTCCACAGGACGACAGTGACTCGTAAAATAAAGTTGCTGGAACAAGATGGGGTGGTAGTCAAGGAGGGGACAAAATATATCGTCCTGTCGCAGCTACCGCAGTTCTAAGAGAGGAGGTTAGGGAATTTGGCAAGGAGTGAAATAATTAGTTATTCTCGGTTGGCGGAGTGGACCACCTGCAGATACCGATGGAAGTTGAGGTATATTGATCACATAACCCGCAGGATGAATTTTCGGGCACCTACACTGGGGAGTGCGGTTCATGTCGGGATGGCCTGTGGTCTGCTGGAAAAAGACTACGTGGCTGGGATCGACCAGTGGAAAGAGGAATATCTGCAGAAACACATCCTGGAAATTGCAGATGGGGTAGACGAGTTAATAGCTGAAACCACCGGATGTCTTAACCAGGAAATCGAAGATATGACTAATGAAGTGGCTTCGACCGCAAAAGAGATAACGGGACGGGCCTTGAAGGTATTTGGTCCGGACCAATGGGAACCTGTTTTATTTAATAAGGCCCCTATGGTGGAAATCGAGCTAAGGGTACCGATCCGTGGTTGGGGTGGCTACAGGGGAATATTGGATTTGGTGGCTAAGGAGAAGTCAACTGGGTTTGTCTGGGTGGTTGATCATAAGGTCCGCAATCAACTGCAACCCGTGGAAGCCGAGGAAGTTAATCTCCAAATGGTATCATATCAGTATTTGGCCCTACGACATGGAATCCAGACTATTGGTTCCCTTACTAACCAAATACTGGCAAAGGTGCCATCTATCCCCCAACTTAATAAAAATGGTACCATGAGCCGCGCACGAATCGCCACCGATTGGTCCACCTACAAACAAGCCTTAATTAGTAATAATCTGGATCCGGAGGACTATGCCGAGGAGATGGTGGACAAATTGAATGTCGAGTTTCAGAGGGAATCTCGCGCTTACAGGTCGGAAGAGGAGGTCCGGAATACCTGGAGTAATGTTATTCAGAAGACGGCATGGGATATGACCAGAAAATCCCCGCATTACTGGAGGAAGATGGGTCATATGAATTGCCAGAGCTGCTGGGCCAGGGATTTCTGTCTAGAGGAACTCAGAGGAGGGGACACGGAATACTTGCTACGTGGTGGTGGTTATATGATAGACACCGGTAGGGAAGATATAAACGGAAAGGGGGAATCTCTGGATGTATCTTGTGCAAGTGACAGAGAGTCCTAAGCTGAATGTTCTCATTTACGGTCCACCGGGCATTGGTAAGACTTGGCTTACTTCTACAGCCCAGGATCACCCCGCCATGGCGGATATCTTTTACCTTAATATCGAGGGCGGTCTGGCCACCGTTGCAGGACGTGGGGACGTCAGGGCTATTAATATTGTAGGAATAGAGAAGTTTAAGCCCACTGCCGATATGCCCGGTCTCCCGGAGAACTGTTCCACCCTGGAGGACGAATTTTGGAAACTAGCTGGGCGACAGGGAGAATATGCCAGTATAAAGACGGTAATAATCGACTCTGGCACCGAATGTCAAACCCTAAGTCTGGAGGCCATTGTTACTTCGGCCATAGCCAAGAATAAGATTAAATACAAGGACCGGAGCCCGGACGAGGTTTACATGGACGACTATGGAAAAAGTACCGCACAGCTGAAGAGGATATTCAGATGGTTTCGAGACCTGCCCATGAACGTCTTTATTACTGCTTTGCCACAAATGGTCTTTCCTAAGGGAGAGAACCTGAACAGCAAGAACCTGGAACCCCTGGAGGTCCGGCCCCAGTTTACCGCAAAGTTAGGTGAGGCGGTCATGGGTTATATGGACATGGTTTGGTATATGTACAAGGACAATAATGGCAGACATCTGCTAACTCAGGACACGGGCAAATTCCGCGCCAAAACCCGGGGTATGAAGTTCTCACAGGTTATAGGTCCCGTGATTGACATTAGGGACGAACTAAACCCCGAGGATGAAGGTCTGGACATACCTGATATTTATGATTTATACTTGGAGGCCGAGGCCCCCAGTGTGAATAATAAAAAGAAGAAATAAGGAGGAATTATCACTATGACTAATCCATTTGGAAATCCACAAGACAACGACGGGGCAATAACATTTGAGGTCGATCTGAGCAATGAAACTGGCTCAACTACAATCCCGGAGGGAGACTATATAGGTAGACTAGTCAACCTCGAAAAGACTACCTCCAAGGCCGGAAACCCCATGTGGGTTTGGGACTTTGCTATTACCGAAGGTGAATATGCTGGCATGGAGTTCAGGCTGTTTACTGCGATTACTCCCGCTGCATTGTGGAAACTGGCCGAAACCCTGGAGGCTTTGGGGGTTGGTGGCTTCGGCCAGGCTGTTAAATTCACGACAGAAGAGGTCCTGAATACCCTGGTGGTCATGCACGTCTACGACGACGATTACAATGGCCAGCTGAGGAGCCAGCTCGATGGTATCGCAGCTCATCCCAACGGAGCTGGCACCAAATACCAAAACCCCAACATCCCTCCGACCAGCGCCCCAGCAACTACCAAAGGTAGGAATAGACGCAATGCTAGTAAATAGTCCTGGCAAATACTGTGAGGCTATGGAGTTTATCTCCAAGCCCCACAGTGAAATGGTAGTCGACCTGGAAACTACGGGACTGGATCCTTGGCATGGGGATCGCCTATGCGGAATTGCCATTCAGTGTTCCGATAGAAGATTTTATTTTCCTTTTAGGCACCGGGGGGAGGGTGCACCCGGAAATATCCCCATATCCAGACTGAAGGATTTTAAAAAAGTGCTTAACAGGAAGAACACTACCTATGTCGGCTGGAATTATAAATTTGACCTGGAGATGCTTTATGTAGACGGCATTTCCTTGCCATCGAGAGTGGAGGACGTTATGTTGGCCGCCCACCTCATGAATGAGAACGAATATCTGTTGGACCCACTTGGTAGGGTACAGTTTCGGGCAGGAAAACCCGTAACCACCTATCAGTTAAAATACCTTTCCGACAGGTATTTGGGCCAGGGATCCAGTATGGAGGAAAAAGCACTCATTGACAGGATTCTGGCTCACGGTCTAGCCAGGACGCCAAAACAGGCCAAGGGTGCCATGTGGAAACTCCCCGCTGAGATGGTGGCACCTTATGCTCTCGATGACGTCAGGCTGACCAAGGAAATGAAGGAGTTCTACAAGCCCCATTTAATCAACTGGAAGCTGTATGATCTGTGGCAGGAGGTCAACTATTATAGTCTAGTTACCACCAAAGCCGAGATCAACGGGATGCTTATTGATGTACCTTTGTTGGAGCAGTATATGGCCGAGGTCGGCCCCCAAATGGTGGAGCTGCTTGCGCGAATAGAGGGACTGGCAGGGTATAAAATCAACCCCGACAGTTCCAAGCAGGTCTGCAGTCTATTCGGTATCAGCAGCAGTAACAAAGACGCTTTGGAAGACCTTGTCGACAAGGGGAATGAAATTGCTGGACTGATATCCCAGTATAGACAGTGTAGCAAGATCAATGGTACATACTACGAGAAATACCTAGAGTATATGGACAGTAAGAACATCTTGCGCACTAGCCTTCACCTGGCAGGCACAATCTCCGGGAGACTGTCATCCAGTAATCCCAACCTGCAAGCCATCCCAAGGAAGACTGACGTATACAAAGTTAAGGATGTGTTCATGGCTCTGCCGGGTCATTATTTCGTGCAGGCTGACTATAGCCAAGCAGAGATGCGGCTGGGTACTGACTATGCCCAGGAGAGCCGGATGGTTGAAAAGATTCTCAGAGGAGCAGATTTGCATACTGAAACCTCCGAAGAGTTGGGCATACCCAGGGATGCCGCCAAGCGGATTAATTTTGGTGTAATATATGGAATTGGAAAATCCAGCTTGGCTAGGCAGCTGAAGATACGGGAGAATCTCGCGGGACAATATCTCAATAAATACCATGGTACGTACCCGGGGTTCAAAGCCTTATCTAGACGTTGCGAGAAGATGGCCAACGAGAGGGGATATATCCGTATGTGGACCGGGAGGGTCAGGCGATACGACCAATATAATCCCACCCACAAGGCTATGTCCAATCTCATTCAGGGTGGGGTGGCCGAAATGATGAGGGTGGTCATCAACAGAATTGATAGAGAGCTACCAGAAGTCAAGATGTGTCTACAGGTTCATGACTCTATTATCTTCCAGATCCCACAAGATCAATTCAATGTATTATTGCCCGAGATCAAGAGAATCATGGAGAAAACCCCACAGTTTGGTGTGCCAATGAAAGTCGACATCGAGTATGGCATCCACTGGGGGGCGGCAGAGAAATGGAAAGGAGACGTGTAGTGCTCATATGTTATAAGCTTACAGAGAATGATAACTCACAGGCACCCACCCAAGTATACCCGGGAGACGCTGGTTGGGACCTGTACACCAACGAAAGGGTTATGATCCCGCCACATTCATTTAGAGATATCCACACGGGCGTTTCCGTCGAGTTACCATTAGGTGTGTGGGGTTTAATCATAGGCAGGTCCAGCACGATCAGAAAGTACGGTCTAAGAGTGGAACCTGCAGTCATTGATAACGGGTATAGGGGTGAGTTACTCGTTGGGGTCTGGAATCACACCAACGAAGAAATATTTATTGACGCTGGCACCCGACTGGCCCAATTCATACCCATCCATACAATATCGCTACAGTGGCAGCTGGTTGATGAATTGTCACATAGTGACAGGGGAATCAATTCCTTCGGTTCTTCCGGAGTGTAGAATACTTTTATAAACGGGGAATATCTCTCGCCTCACCGTGGGCAAAAGAGATACCTCCCCGCGGATTAGAAAATAGGGGAGGAGAGGTAGTATGTCATCCAGTGGCACAATGGTTTATTTAGCTGGTCCCATCGATGATGTTGATATGTCTGAAGCCGTAGGATGGAGAGCACGCCTGGTATCACTATTGCGGCAACACAATATTAGCTGTTTTAACCCCGTTGGGGCTTATTTCATAGCTGATGTCCCATCGGTGGCTGAAAAAGTAGTGTCCATTGATAGGTTTGCGATCTTCCAATGCGACGCAGTTATAGCATATCTGGCTGGGGAGGGTAGGGCTTTTGGGACCATTCGTGAGATCGAGTTCGCCCGAAGCATGGGTAAGAAGGTCATAGTTGTGGTAGACAGCCTTGCCAGTGCCTTTAGTCATGATGTAGAAGTAGTGCCAACTTTGGAAGTAGCTGTACAGGAGCTGTTAATAGGGGTTACGAAGGAGGATTCGTTATGATAGACGTTATTGTTGGTGGTCAATTTGGGGATGAAGGTAAGGGGTCAGTTTGCGCTTGGCTGGTGGACAAGAAGAAACAGGAGGGGGACCCCTACAGGTTCGCCGTTAGGGTGGGAGGTAGTAACGCGGAGCATAGGTTCACCACCCCGAATGGGCGAAAGTTCACCTCCCGGGTGCTCCCCACGGCAGCTTGGCTGCAGCCGGGTCTGGATATAATCATAGGTCCGGGGCATATGGTCCGGCTGGACACCCTGCAGAAGGAAATTGAAACCCTTGTAGAGCTTCACGGGGTGGACGTCGAGAAGAGAATATTCATCGACCCCCTGGCTGGGGTCATCGAGCCAGGTCATAGAGAGGCGGGTGTGGTCACGGCATGGAGGGGATCTACACATCAAGGCGTGGGGCAGGCAGTGGCCCATAAGGTGTTGAGGGACGGTAACTTTAAAACGGCTCGTGACTACCCGGAGCTGAGGAAGTATACCAGGTCCACGTGGGATCTTCTCTGGCACTACAATTGCCAGGGGGTAAATGGTATTCTGGAAGGAAACCAAGGCGTGTTGTTATCTCTGAATCATGGTTATTATCCATATTGTGCATCAAAAGATGCGACCCCTGCTGCCCTATTAGCCGAAGCTGGAATACCCTTTAAATATGTGAGGGACGTCTATGCAGTCTACCGTACAGTTCCCATGAGGGTCCCAGGCAATAGCGGCCCAACGGGGGGAAGGGAGCTATCATGGGAGGAGTTAGAAGAGGCTATAGGGGTAAGTATTCCCGAGGGTGTAAAGGTTCAGACGGATTCTGGGGATCGGGAGCGGGTATTCCTGTGGTCCTGGAGTGATTTCACCAAATCCGTGCTGATATGTGGTCCAACCAAAATGGTCTTGACGTTCGCGGACTGGTACCCGGCTAAATTAATGACCGAGAGTCTGGAAGAACTTATTGACATAATGGAAATGACCGCAGACTGCCCCGTGGTGATGATGAGATATGGTCCCGGATGGTATGACTATCAGGAATTACCTGTCAAATAAATACTTGACAAATTGTGTCCCTCCATGTTATAATAGTAATAGATACTAGAAATAACAAGGAGGGGCATAAATGGTAAGAATATTCGTTAAAAAATGGTTTGCTGATAAAAACGGATTATCAGCAAGTATGGATGGAGATATACTACGTGAAACAGATAAAGCCGTGTATTTTAAGGGACATATGTCAGTGGACGCCCCGGTTGTTTGTGGTAGGTGCGGTCTTGAACTTACACATCCCATCAGCCGCCTGATAGGGATCGGCCCCACCTGCTGTGAACATCTGGGTATCCCCAGACCGTCGGAGGATGAAATGGATATCGAGGGAATCAAGGAACAACTGAGGGCCAGGACTGCGTATGAGGGGTGGTTGCCCAAGAGCCAGATTGACACCGACGGAGACTATCAGGTTGCCCCAGAGAATAAACCAGCTGAAGTAACCAGGATTGTGGCCCAAGAGGACAAGTTGTATCTGCGCTGTCCCTTTGAAGACAATGATAAAGCTAAGATGATACCTGGCTGCAGGTGGGATAAGAAAACTAAAGCCTGGTCATTCCCGGCATCCCCTCATGTGGCGGAAAGATTAGAGGAAGCTTTTGGGGGACACTGCTTCGAGGGGGCAGCCATTGGTATATTGGAAAAATCACAGATATATAAGGAGAAGCAAGCGGTGAAGTCCTCCGTTGATCTCCCGGACCACCCGAGCCTAACCGACAGCTGGCTGCACCAAAAACAGGCATACCAATTCGCCAAAGATTTCCCCGGAGCGGGTATATTCATGGAAATGGGAACAGGGAAGACAAAGGTGGCTATAGATATAATGGCAAACCGGGGCGACAAAAAGATATTAGTGGTGGCTCCCAAAAGAGTGTTGAGAGTTTGGCCCCGAGAGTTTGCGAAGCACTCAATCAGTCCCGTAAACGTGGTACCATTGACCCAATCCACCAATCAAGCCAAGGCTAACCAAATAGCCAACTACGACGGTCCGTACCCCGTGGCATTTATCACCAATTATGACGTAGTATGGAGAGATCCCCTTGCCAGCGTGGTTATGAATTATGGCTTTGACTGTGTGGTGGCCGATGAAGTCCACCGGATAAAGAAGCCCGGAGGAAAGGCTTCGATGTTCATGTACCGGCTGGGCCTGAAAGTTTCGCACAGACTGGGCCTGACAGGAACCCCAATGCCCCATAGTCCACTGGATATCTATGGCGTGTATAGGTTCTTAGAACCCGGTATACTGGGTACTAATTACGCCAGGTTTGAATCCCAATATGCTGTAAAAGGTGGCTACGAAGGTAGACAGGTTGTGGGTTACAGAAACCTAGACGAGTTACACGAGCGTATCTACAGAATAGCTTTCCGGGTTAAATCCGCAGACGTATTGGATCTCCCGGAGCCGATCTACGAAACCTGCGCCTTCCAACTGTCCGGGGAGGCAAAGAGAATTTACCGACAGATGGAAAAAGACAGCGTTGTAACCTTCCAACAGGCTGGCTCATTAATAGCCGACAACGTCTTAACACAGCTGCTCAGGTTGCAGCAGATTACCAGTGGATATCTGCCTGGTGAAGATGGAATTCGTTTGGTGGATACAAGCAAGAAGGACCTTCTCGGGGACATTCTCGGAGACATTGATACCAAAGAACCTATAGTGGTCTTCGCTCGATTTATCCACGATCTGGAACAGATTAGGGGAGTAGTTGAATCGCAAGGCAGAAAATATGCGGAATTGTCTGGACGAATGGACCAGCTGGAAGAATGGAAAAATGGAGATTACGACGTCATAGCAGTTCAAATCCAGTCGGGAGGAGAAGGAGAGGATTTCACCCGGGCTAGGTATACCATATACTACAGCCTAGGATTTAGTCTCAAAGACTATGAGCAAAGCCTATTTCGGACCCTGCGCCCGGGACAGACTAGATCTCCGATGTTTATTCATTTGGTGGCCGAAGGTACTGTTGACGAAAAGATAATGAAAGCCCTGCAAGATAGGAAACAGGTAGTGGAATCTGTTCTGAATGACTATAGGGAAAAGGGAGCCGGGGACTAACCCCCGGCTTTTCCCTATTTATTGGCATCCACATAACTTTCTCCAAACACATACCCCATCACCGGCAGCACGACCGCCCAGTATGCGTCCTCGGGGATTCCTAGCCCTAGCCCTTCGTTGGCAATTACCAGGCCTACTGCGCCTACAGTGAGCCAGAATTTGCGGCTTTTAAACTTACTCATATCTTCACCCCCTATTTTACGACCGCGACCCGGTCTTTTTCATCCCAGATGACCTGGTTGTTTAACGCTTCTACCAGTTCTCGAAGCGGCACCCAGGTTCTGTTGTCTATCAATTTTCCGGGTAGCTCTTTACCCTTAACGATTACCTTTATCTCCTTCACATCTACAGCCACAATATCATCCCCCTTTATCCCCAGGTAATCCAGCACGCCGGCTGCTATGGACCGGGCTAACTTCTTCTGCATCTCCGGCTGCCTTAATTGTTTTTCTTGCTCAGGGTTCGATATAAACCCGCACTCTACCAGGATAGCCGGCATTTTCGTCTCCCGGGTCATGTGCAGGTTTTTAATCCGGATGCCGCCATCGGGCCAGCCGGTGGCCTGTACCAGTTCGGCCTGTACCTTCTTGGCTAGCTGCTCAGCCCGGCCACCGGTACCCTGGATAAAAGTGCTGATATAGTCTGCTTCCCGGCGAGCAGCAGAGTTGATATGTACCGATATAGCCAGGTCACATTTTGTATTATTGAGCAACGCTGACCGTGTAATAGGTTCCACGGTCCGGTCATCCGTCCGGGTCAATACGGGTTCCAGGCCAGCTTGTCTCAATAGCCGGTCCAATTCTAGGGAGATTGCAAGAGTTACGTCTTTTTCGTATATTCGAGTTAGGCCTACTGCACCAGGGTCAAATCCCCCATGCCCCGGGTCAATTCCTATCTTCATTTCGCACCGCCCTCCGCCTTTTTAAGCTGCTCTAACGCCTCTTGGATCTGTACCGGAAACGGTACCCCTGCCCGGCCCAGGTTCTCCATCATGCTCAGGCCCTCGTTTGCGATATAGAAAAATATCGCCAGGTTTCGCAGTATCTCCTGCCCTAAGAGCATGTCCAGCCAGTACGCTACCGCAATGGGCACAAAAAGTAGAATCTTTTTGGCAATGCCTCTAAAACCTACCCGGCTGTTTAAGTTCTGCTCGCCATAGGCCGCCACAAGGCCGGTTGCATAGTCGAGTACAACAAAGAGTACTAATACCTTTAATGCCATGTCCCAGCCCCCTAGCAGCGAAGTTAGAAGCCCCCCCACTAGGGTGACGAGCCATTTTAGCCAGATTAGAAAATTACTCATCACTTTACCTCTCTTTCCCATATAAAATAAGCCGCCCTATTCGAGCGGCGGCAAATTTACAAGCGCTTAGGATTATGAGTCCTTGAAAATACCTTGTGTATATCTCTTTCCTCCTGGGTCCTGATAAAGGAAAAATTTGTTCGATTTTTTTACTCTTCCACTCTCGCTATTCCGAGAGCGGAAGATGCTCTTGCATCAATTGATTAATCATGTTTTCTTGCTCAAGGTTCTCGCCAACCAGTTCCGCTATCAGGGTGTTCTGTTGGTCGATAATATCCAGCAGCTCTAGGGCGGTTTTAAGGTTCATTAGATCAGCCTTGGCCTCCATCCAGCAGAGCCTGCACTTCTTCGCGCCATCTAGCAGGCACATCTTCAATGGTCATTGCCCCAGCCAGGATTCTTCTGTAGTATATTTTAGCCATTATCAATTACCTCCTCGTTTGCTGCTATGATTTCTGCTAGTTCGATCAAGGCATCTTCCTGCTCTTTAATCTGAGCCTGCAGGGCCTCATTTTTGCGCTTTTCTTCGAGCAGTTGGTCTTTGGTTGATAAATACTTAAACATCTTCCATACCTTCCTTCCACTTGTATATTTCTTTTCTTTTTCGCTCCCTCGTGGCATGACTTCCTCCTGTTATACCGCAGAGCTTGACGCTCTGCTCCTGCTTCCTACGTTAGATTATAGATGTGTATCTATCCGATACACAGGCCGGGGACAAACCCGTACGCATAGTACGCGAGGCTGCTGCTCAGAGCGCCGGAGGTGTCCACGACGCGGACGGAGTCCGCGTAGCCCGGATACGGGCCGCGAAACCACCAGT
>Ga0123331_1001869_pt1 | contig 16175 bp, 7 predicted proteins | sample BioC13SIPDNA_3_FD_89705 | JGI IMG/M metagenome (GOLD analysis project Ga0123331, IMG submission 89705) | Anaerobic biogas reactor microbial communites from Washington, USA - Biogas_R2_B C13 SIP DNA | ecosystem: Engineered > Bioreactor > Anaerobic > Unclassified | place: Washington, USA... | reverse complement strand
TGTTACAGTAGAACTTCTGGATTGTAATTACTTTTTGGATCCAGATGACCACCCAGAAGGTTTCAGAAGCCTTTCAAACGATTCGAGGAAGGAGCTCCCCCCACAGGTCCCATTTGGTCTCGGGTCAGGCGGTGGAGGAGGCAGTGGAGGAGGCCAGATCGGTTATTCAAATATAATCGACCCTAACAGGAACATCGCAATGAGTGGTGGGACAGGAGCCCTTTATCAAGCTTTCGTTATTCGTGCTACAGCCTTTTCAAGCAAGGGGACGCAAAAAGAGAGAGTTTTGAGAATCGAAACAATGGTGGTGATATCCCATGAGGAGTAAGAAGAAGTGGCTTTTAGGGATGTCCATAACGGTGTTCTTTCTGCTCGGGTTTTTTGCTTCAGGAGCGAAAGCCCTTGATTACGACTATTGGCCGCTCTGGCCGGTACCAAGCTATTACCCGGAACCTCCAAAAGTGATCTATTGGAATGAAGATGAAGAAGAAGCTTTCGAGATTGTTTCTGATGCAAATTCAACTGAACCGCTAACATTCTTTTCCGTCGGAAGGGATATGATGGCCTGGGGGGACCGAATGCCCATGATCGCCGGCGAACTGGTGAAAATCCGGGGTAACACTTATTATATGCCCTTGGATACAGAGATTCTCCCGATCCAGGCCTGGGCGAGCAGAATGGAACTAATGGATGTTGATCCGGTCCCCGTTATCAGGAAACCCGATCTCCCTTCGAATGTCCCTATCTATATTGGTTTGCCGAGTGGCAGGAAAAACCTTACAAACCTGACTCCGGAAGATCTTCAGATCGGTTCACTGATCCCTGAGTTTGTGGCTTCATGGTACGACACGAACAATGACGGGGTTCCTGATGGTAAGAATCAGGAGTTTACAGCCACTCTTAACGACAACTGGAAATCTTTCCTCCAAAATTATCAATTCCTTGAAAACCTGAACCTGAAAACCCTAGAGGGAGGAGACGATCTTTTTATTTCTGATGCCGGTCATTCCGCGCCTGTTGTGGTATGGCCAGATAATATCTGGCTTGGACCAATGACCGGATGGCAGAGTTTCTATGAAAGCCTGAACTATGAAAATTTTGGCGGCGCGATCACCTTTTTTGCAACCAACGACGGTAAGGTCCGTGCCTTTTCTGTTGGAGATGAAGATGGATCTTCTTTTCAGGAGCTATGGTCCTTTATCCCCTCCCCGGCACTTCTCGTAACCCCCTACCACGAATATTGGAAAACCGATCCTTCCATATCAAAAGAACCGCGTCTGATAGCCCTTGACGGCCAGATATTGATCCACGACATAGAGGATCAGGGAAGTTCAAATGTGTGGAAGAGGATCCTCTTCGGCTCGATGGGGCAAGGGAGCTTCCTCCAATACAAGCCCGAGGAAATATGGAACCCTGCGATCCCCGACGCTTCTCCACCTTCGGGTATCAGAGGCGATCTTTTTGGTTTTTACGCTCTTGATGTAACGAACCCTTCTGATCCAAAACCTTTCTGGTCAGTCAGTATAGCTGAATGGAAGGATAAGGATAACCTGGCGAAAGATCTGATGTGGGTTGATGGCGATCTCGTTTCATCTCCTCCATTGGGTTATTCCGATTACCAGGGATTCCGCATGTCTGTCTCGAGACCCGTTGTGGGCTACACTTATGATTCTGGCTCGAGGATCTGGCACTTGATATTGTTGGGGATCAACTCACAAGGAAAGTACGTCCTTTATGACATCGATGCATCCAATGGGAAATGCAGGGGCAAGTATGTGTTGGGGGATGTTTATTACTATGAAGGATCTGACGGGATTTCCCATCCCAATGATATTGTGAAACCTTCCAGGATAGCTGCAGCTTCAATGCTACCAGGGGATTATCCGGGAGGGACCTACCCCTACACGCCTCTTCTGGGGGAGGTTTATATTTACCTTTCCAACGGTACACTCTACAAGTGGAACTTGCAGGCCGGTGAATCGCCTACCCTGCTTCTTACCCTCAGGGGCGGGCAGAGTGATGAAGTGGCGATCCCTCTTCAGGACTTTGACTTAACTTATTTATACGTTCCAGAAGATACGTCCAGGCCTCACCGGTTTCTGGCGGCCGTTTCAGCTTTCTCAAAAAATGGCAGCCCCTCTGATGTGCTGGAGACAGATCATTACGGTCTGATCGTAATTGATATTACTCAATTGGAAAAGGAGTCTTCACCACCGACTTTAACGCTTGGATCAAATGCGTTTGGCCAAACAAATACCGTGCTTGAACCGACGTCGTATCTGGACTTTACTTATTTGTCTATGAGGTCTGTAGATGAAGACGCCATTGAAATTGGATCCGCACAGGGGTCGCATTGGAAGACTGCTTTCCCCTCGTCTTCCCCGATCTTCTACGATGAGAAAGTTGTCCTTATCACAAGGAGCTACTGGATCAAGAAACAGGGCAATCCGGGCAACCAGGATGCCTGGAGCAGGACCTATGTTGTGGATCCTATCGGTGACACAGTCCAGAAACTGGATGTGAGAGGTGTTACTCACCTCGGGGGAGCCTTAATTGACGAGGAAGCTATGCTATACCTCCAGACAAACCAGGGAGTGTTGAGTCAGGACCTTCAGGCTGTTTTTGGACTAGAGCCTCCATCGGGAGAAGGAACAGGAGAAGGAGAGGATAATCTCATTAATCCTGGAGATGACTCAGTTATCTACTGGAAGGTTAATAGCTGACTTTGTTTTGAAAGAACAATTAAGAGGTTTTGGCCAGTTTGGAAATTCCATTAATTTTTGGGTGGTTCAAACGGGAGTAGAATGGTTTGACTCATATCGACGCACACGTACACGTATACCCGCCTGAGATAGAGAAAGACTGGGAAAGGATCGCCGGGACGGAACCCCACTTCGGGGCGATCTGCTCCGGGAAGGTCCACAAATGGGGGACCGCCGGGGATGTTGTTGCCCGAATGGATGCCGACGGTGTTGACCAGGCCTGGGTCACGGGGTTCGCGTTCCGTGACCCGGGTCTTTGCCGTCTCTGCAACGACTATGTTATGGACACCGTTCACAGGTACCCCGACAGGATCCGGGGCCTGGCGGTTGTTAACCCCATGACGCGGGGTTTCGAGGAGGAGATTGCCCGCTGTCACGATGCGGGTTTCATAGGGGTGGGTGAACTCTTCCCCTATGGACAGATCTTCGACATCTCCGACAGCCGTGAGACCTGGAGGCTGGTAGCGGCCTGTCACGAGAGGGGTATGTTCCTTCTGCTTCACGTTGCCGAACCTGTGGGGCGTGATTACCCCGGCAAGGGGGACATTGGGCCGAAGGAGGCCGCCGGATTCTGCGCCAACCACCCCGAGGTCCAGGTGATATTTGCTCACATGGGCGGAGGATTATGGAGCTACGAGACAATGCCAGGCATGAAGGTAGCCCTTCAGAACGCCTGGTATGATACGGCAGCGGCTCCCTACCTTTACGGACCCGGTGTTTTTAGTGCGGCAGTAGCAGCGGGGGCAGGGGACAAACTCCTCTACGGCAGCGACTTCCCCCTGCTGGGTGCGGAAAGGTACGAAAAGATGTTCACTTCTTCGGGTCTTGATGAAGCGGCCCTTTCCAGGATCAGGGGCATGAATGCCCTCTCACTACTTGAAAAGGCCCGTTCCTTCCCGGGGGTCGGCTGAAGCCGCCCTTTTCTGAAGATCTAGATCTTTCCCCTTCTACCAGGCATGTTTTTCTCGCATGGGACGCCCACCTGGCACTTTCCGCACCCGTAGCGGGGCTTGAACTTTTCCTTGATCTCGTCCTGGAACTTGGAACAGATGTCCTGATCCTTTCCGTGCTCGAAGGATATCGCATTGACGGGGCAATTTTTTATGCATGATCCGCAGGAACTGCAGAAAGACAGGAAGCTTTCGTGACGTTCCCCGTCCGGCTCGACTTGCAGATCTGTCACAAGGCTGCCGAACCTCCCCGCAACGCCTTTTGAAGTAACAAGCCCCCTGGAAAGGCCGAATGACCCCAGCCCGCAGACCCATGCAATGTGCCTCTCCGACCAGTTGCTTGTATAATATGGGATCCCTTGGCCGCCTTTGCCTGCCTCATCCCTTGTCTTTCCAGGGCCGGACCTGCTCCGGAACCGGCTGTCCGTCAGCGGGATAATGCTCCTGAAGCCGGCTTCGGCAAGGTCATCCTGTAGTTTCAGGCACATACTCTTCAGAAAAGCCTGCCCTTCGATCCTTCCATGGAGCCAGCCATCCGATGGCCAGGTGCTCTCCCGGCTGTTGCTTGTTCTGACGGCTTCGCTGAAAGGAAGGAAAAATGAGATGACGGTCTTTGCACCTTCCAGCCATTCATGCGGTAGGAGAAAGTGTTCGCCGATGACAGACGGCTTTTTCAAAGTTGAGAAAAGATCGTCATCGGCTCTGGCAAAGGAAAATATCGGGTCGTCAAAGATGACGAGTCCTTTTACTGATTCCGACAGGGCGACAGGATCGCTGATGATGTTTTCTTCGGAGCTTCTTGTGAACCGGATGGCGGCGTCAATTAAGACCTGCTTGTTCATGGTGTCATTTCCTCCCCGGTTTGATGGTCGAAGTGGAAAACTGGATATGAAAGTCATGTCAGAAGGATACATCAAGAAGAGGGTCCGTTGCTGCCCGCAATAAAAAACGGCCAGTTCCCTGGCCGTGATGTTTTTTATTGGCTCCCCGTGTGCAACCCTTTTCATAACCGTTCTCGTTCTCCCGCAGTTAACTGAAAACCTTCAATTTCAACGGGTTATCAAAGATCAGACCGTTCCAGGTGAGGCGGAAGCGGCGTTGAGTCACATTTCCTCTGCATCCGAATCCTCCGAGCAATTTTGGCCGACCAAACGCTCCGCCAGTTCCAACGCATCCACCGGCCAGAAGCACTCCGGACGGGGACGGCGCACATGCGGTTGTCCGGCCGCAGGGCGGCAGTTCAGCACGCATTCGACCCATTGGCCGGGGACGGCGTCCCGGCCATGCACAGCGCCCAGAAGCGCGCCACAGATGGCGGTGTTGGTGTCAGTGTCTCCGCCGCGCATGACGGTGTCCACAACGGCTTCCTCCAGGCTCGGGGCATGCAGGAGCTGCCACAAGGCGTTGCGGAATGCCGTCAGCACCCATCCCTGCTGGTGGACATAGTCGGCGGGCGGTGCTTTGGCTGCACCTCGGACCGCCTCCAGGAGGCTCCCATCCACCTTCATGTCTTCCGCCCAGGTCACGATCTGCTCGTACAGACCTCGGCCATCGCACCCCCGGCGGATGGCATGGGCAATAGCCATCGTGAACAATGCATTGGCTTGCTGACAGACCGGATGGGGATGGGTGATCGCCGCGTCCTGCCGTGCCCACTCGGCAACCAACTCAGCGTCATGGTTGGCTCCGAAGATGCCCAGCGGGCTGATCCTCATCATCGCGCCGTTGGCCTGGCTGTCCGGATTGGGACGACCCCGCAGACCACCGGCGACGGTCATACCGCAATCGAAGGGACCGGAGTCCAACCAAAGGATGTACGCTTTTCTGGCTTCATCGGGATCATACCGTCCCTGATCCGCCAGCATGCGGGCCAGCAACAGCGCCATCTCGGAATCGTCGGTCGGTTGGCCGGCAATCGTGTTCCAAGTGCCTCCGTCGGCAAGTTCCCGGACGCCGCTCGGGTATTCCCGCCGGATGTCATCCGGAGCCCGAAACTCGACCAGGCTGCCAAGGGAATCTCCTGCAAGCTGGCCAAGCAGAGAGCCCTGGGCGCGGGAGAGTTTATCGATGTCGAGGAAGTCCCGGCTCATCCGGTCATTGTCTCCATTTGAATATTCCATCGACCTGGAGGAGGCCGTTCGCCGTAACATAGCCCAGAGTCATGGGCCGGAAATTGTTGCAGAAGGATTCGACATACACCTTCAGCAACCGGCTCTGACGGAGGATGTCCAGTTCGCCGGAGAGATGGTTCACCACCTCTTGCGTCACCAGGGTGATCAGCTTTGCTCTGGCGCGGGAAGTCATCACATTGAACCGATTGAGGCTCATCAGGAATTCGTCCTCATCCTGAATGGCATCCTGGTCACCCAGGGCAAAGGAGGCGATGATCACATCACGCTGCTGCCCTTGGAACCGCTCGACCGTATCCACAGCGTCCCGGATAAGTTGATTCGAAGCACCTAATGGCCCGAACACCTGCTGGAGCCTCGCGACGATCAATGCCTGTTGAGCCCGATGTGGGGTGACGATGCCAATCCCACTGCGCCAGAACTCATCCATCGTGTATGGGCTGTGCGGAGCGGCTATCACGGCACCGGATGCTGGGTCTCTTTCATTTAGGAGCTGGTTGCCGAGGCGGCCATACAGCAGCAAGGCCAGGGCTGCCACCGAATCAGCTTCAAAAGGATTCCATTGGCTGCTTCGGCCCTCGGGATACACAAAACAACTGACCGGAGCATCCGGATCAAGCAGGGATGACCACTCCGGTGTCCAGAATAGAGACTGCGGCCATCCAGTGGGCGTCGCCACAGTCGGGAATGGCGTGACTATATCGATTCGCATGTCTGGCGAGGAACTTGTCAGAGCCCTGTCGTAACCGGCCTCATGGGCGAGCTCAACGATTACGCGACTGGACCGGTAATTCTCTTCCAGGATGGCGGGCTGAACTTGGTGGAGCTGTTCAAAAAAGCTGTAGACCGAGCCAACCATCGCTTCGAGACCGACTGGCGCTTTCGCTTGGTGAATTGGTGGCAATTGCTTTGGATCGCCCGCGACCACAACGACTCCATCTGCTGCCAGAGACGCAAACGGAAGGATCGAATGGGCAACATCCACTTGCGACGCTTCATCGAGAATGATGCAGTCGAAGAATTCCTGACGTGCGGCGGCGTTTCCAGTCACCAAAAGGTTGTGTGTCTGCTCCGGAGTAGCCCCCACCACCGTGATGCCCGTGTTGTTTTGCAGACGCTGCTTTAGCTGCTGCACCGCAATAGAGGGATTCCATTTGCTCAGTTCCAGATCGAGACCGGCGGGAACGTTCTGATCGATTGGCCGGTAACTGGAACGGATGCGCACGCACCGCAGATCGGGATGCTGAACCATCTGACCGATGGCTGCGACAGATTCCAACAATACGTTATCAAGGGCGTTGTAAGTGGGAGCGCAGACCAGAAGGCGCAAAGGGATGTTGCGTTGCACCGCATCGACAACAGCGCCGACCACTACCGCACGGAGTGTCCGGCTCTTCCCTGTTCCAGGGGGACCCCAAACGGTTTGAAGCCGGTGGCTTAGCGATGCCTCCCACGCCGCCCATTGGGATTGGTTGAGAGATATTCCATTTTGTTCAAGGTGTTGCCTGATTCCCAGCAGGTTTCTGACTACAGCCGTGTTTGCCAGCGTGCTGCCGGACCACAATAGGTCTGCCGCAGGACTTCCAGGAGTCTGCCGGCCACTGCGCCTTGTGGTCAGGCCCACTGCTCTACGCACAAGGGCGTTGTTCCGAGCATTCGGAGGATTGCCGATGGCATGCAACGTCTCCCGCAACTTCTTTGTAAAGGTGTCAACCCATACAGGATCAAGAACAACGTCTTGACTGAAATCCGCCAGTCCCTGCTGCTCCAGATCGTCAAGCATCGTTGGATAGCGGTTGTTGGGAAGGACAGCGATCAGGCCAGCGTCGCGGTCGATACCAACGATCCGGACCCCTGTTGCGGTTTCCATGTATGTTCGCCATCCGGAGCCGTTGGGTGGCTCCAATGGAGTTCCTTGTGTTACCACCTGAAGCGACCTGTCGAGAAAGCCGGGCATGTTCTCGGGGGCCAGCGCAAAGCCGAAATCTCCCTCGCGCGCCTTCACTTCCCTCGATTCCGGTCTCATCTCGTAAACGCGCATCCTTGGAAGCGCGGCAATCCCCAACTGGGCCAGTGCTGCCGCCTCTGCAGCCCCGGTAAGTCGACGGGTCAACCTTGCACTGCGATACCTGGCCTCACGCTCCTCTGGCGGCATGGCCCTAATCTGGTGCACCTCCAGTTCGCCAAGGGCGGCGTTGAGCCGTGCGAATCCATACCACAACTGCCCGTCAAAGCTGATTCCCGATTGTCGTTGTGGCGGCTCTATACGGATTTCTGGTGCGATCTGCTGGAGCGTAGGCCGGAGGTCCTCTTCGAGTCGCCTGGTGATCGCCTCGAGAGCGCCGAGTTGTTTGGTCACGGTTTCTCGCAGGGTCACAAGCTGATCGGACCACAGTCTGGGCCTGGTTACCCGCGCCCAGATTTCATGGGCCCGCTCACTCGGAATCTGGTCGCTCAGCGTGTCTTCAAACAGCGGGTGTACCGAGAACGCCGCCACCTGCTGGGGCAGAGAAGCCTGGTGGTAAACACGGGCCGTATGGAAGAGCGTGTAATAATGCGGAATCGGGGCGGCGAGCAAGGTCCGCACGACCTCTCGAACTATGGTGATCGGTGATCGCCGTGTTTCCATGGCAGCGTTGGGCAACAGTTCCTCTGGCGGAAACAGCCAAGCGAGGTGTTGGATAGTTTGGTCGGCGAGGATAGCCTGCAAATGGCGGCCGATAATCCGCGTGAGATGCTTGTACTGGACTGAATCCCAGATGTAGAACTGGACCGTCGTGCCCGCGTTGCGGTTTCTGGCATCCGTCAAAATCGCGTTGATGTTGTTCAGGAAGGCCAAAAGTTCCCGGCGCTCAACCGGCAAGTCCTTCTGGTCGATCACGTGCGTGTGCGGTCCATAGCCATGGGTGGCTCTCTGGCCAACATACCAAAATCCCTTCACGCCCAACGAAAACGTGATCGCGCTGCCCAAGTCGAAATCGACCGAGAGGTAAATGTGCAGGTCGGCATACTTGGGCATGACCCCGGAAGTGCCGCTCTGTGGCGGTATGGCCGATTGCTGGGCTTGGAGGGATGCTGCTCTGCCGGCAACGACGTGGCGTGTCGCCCTGAGCGAGTAGTGGGCGTTGAAGGCCGTAGAAGTCGGCTGTAATTGCGCCAATGCGGAAACGTCTGAAACTCCTTGGTCGGTCAAGGCTGCAGATGCCCCTCGGGAAATGAAAGCGACTCTGCTGAGATGATCCGTCTGCTGAGCGGTCGGCATACAATGGAGGGCGTGAGCAGTCGGCTGGCCGTTCCGATCAATCCACGGGTAACCAAGGTAATCACACCCCTTGCACCTGTTGTCCACGTGCCAGGGGTGTTGCTGCCAGGGACATGCGAAAGCCCGGGGAAGATCAGCCATGAAGAAGTGCTTGACCCTGCCGACGAACACCTCGAAGGGAACTGCCTCGAGGTCTTCCTGCATCGCATCCCACATCTGGACATATGTGGGAGTGCCTCCTTGGTCTTCGATCTCCCGGCAAGTCCGCACCAGGCATGAGGCATCGTGCGAACCAGGCCAGATCGCGGCATCCGGAACGACCACGTAACGGTTGTCCAAGCCATGATCAACGAGCCATCCGGCCAAGGCCATTGAGTAAAAAGTGACTTCCGCGAAATATGAAGGAGATGGCTCAGCCGTTAGTTTGATGTCGATGACCCGGAGTTTCATCCGGTGGTCGTCAGCGGCCAGCCACAGGACTGCGCCGGCCGGTGTGATATACCGGTCGATGTTCGAAGTGGGTGGCAACACTTCAATGAGGTCGGGCCGTAGCCGGGAATAATTCAAGGCATAGTTCTGCCTGTATCCTGCGATCCCCAGTGCGCCCTCGAAAGCAGGTCCAACGTCGAACTGGGATTCAACAAGGAAAGAGCCCTGCGGGGCAGTGTTCAGGTGATTGACAAGTTCGATCTCCCGAAATCGTTCCTGGCCCGCCTGATTCGTGTAGCGGTCGCCGATGACAACGGCGGTGCCGAAGGTGTCCGAGAGGTCCGCGATCTTCTCCGCCTGCCATTCCTCACCGGCTTGGGCCAGGTATTCAAGGCCAGGACGGGGGGGCTGTACGGGTGGCATGCCAGCGGCCGTTCTTTCCTGCTGGAAAGCCTGGGTGTCAGGACTCAGGTTCAGCCTGAGCAGGCGAAGACATTCGGTTCTAATAAATTGCGATAGGGCCTCTTTTCCAACCTGTGGCATCTGTCAGCGTCCTCCAGTAGAGCTCGTTTTCAAAGCGTCCGAGAGTGGCATAAGATCGGGATGGGTTGGAGCGATGACAGCCGATGCCACGATCATGGCGCGTTCAAGGTTCAGGCGATCCGGGTCGCGGAAACCAATCTGTCGGGTCTTAGCCAGATCTTCGGCGTATGCGGATGCCTGCTGTTTGGCCTGTTTGATTGCGGTACGCGGAACCGCCGCATTGTCCGAACTCGCTGACGACACCTGACTGCCCTTACGACAGACAAACACGGCATCCCATTTGATGGTGCCGTCGTAGGAATGCAGTCCACCCTGACCTTCGCCGCGCAGGGGTAAAACGGTCGCGCACTTCAGCCCGGAACGAACAAGCGCGTCCCCGAGAGCGCCCCAAGCCACGGGTGACTTGTGGTGATAGGTGAAAACCATAATGCCGTCCTTCTTAAGCACGCGGCGGCACTCACAGAAAATGCGGTGCAAGCTGTTCCGGTAGACTTCGATAGACTGGTCGCCGCGATCCGTCAGAGCGAGGTTCTCCTTAATCGGCGCTGCAATGGCCGGATTGTCGTAAGGAGGTTCGGCCATTCCGAGGGACTGGTGCCAGGCCAGGTAGAAGTCGGATAGTTCTGAGTAACTCAGATTGTCGAAATACGGCGGATCGGTGAGGATGAGGTCGATACTGCCATCCGGAATCCCTTCGAGGCTTTCGGACGTCTTGGTGGAGATCGAAGCCCGGGATGACCCTCCCAGTACTCTCCATGGGTGCGTTGAGACTTCTTTCGCGGCGGTTTGGCGATAGATCATCGCTGGTTTTCGTCCACCCTTTGGGTCCAGATTGGTGGGCGCTGCGGCGAACGCCACTGCCTTGGCAATCTTGCCGAGGACATTTGGGAAAGTGCCGCGTCCGATGCCGTCGAGCCATGGGTTGATTTCCACCGGCCTGGTGATGTGCCGGTACCCGTGGATTGAAAACATTGGGCTGATGCGCCGATACCCAAACGCATAGGCCGTATACATGCAGTTCGTTGTAAGGTGTTCGCTGAAGGCAATGGCCAGAAGCCTGCGCGACCTCGGGTCCTCGACTCTGGTGATGGCTTGGCCCAACAGTGTCAGGTGGAGCAGTTGACGGTCGTTGAAGAGATCGCGGTATCGGGTGAAGCCGTGGATCAGTGGCCGCGCGTCGGACCGACCGTCTGCCGGAATGGCGCGGCTGGGTGCGAAGCCACCGTCGGCCCTTTCCACATCCTCCAGAAGACTGCGCGCCCGACCGTAGCGAATACGGTCGCCTTTGCTCGCCGCTTTGAAGTGGCGTGTGACACCGGTTGGAGTCTCTTCAAGATATTCCTGTGCGAAGAGCCGCCATTCAGGCCGCGTTGGCGCATCTCCACGCTCGCCAAGTCCCGACATGCCACCGCACCCTGGGCATCTGACCTTTCCCTGGTCAAGGGTCCCTTCTGCGATGCGGGTGCGCGTCCCGCATCCGCATCGGATTTCCTTGCGGACAATAGGAATCTCCGAGACCTCATGGCAGCTCTTGCAGAATACCCACTGGAGAGCTTTTTCCTTACTGTACGCCAACTGGTAATGGGGATGAATTTCAAAGGTCTTTCCGCAGGCTTCGCAGGTTCGACACTCGACCCAGAAATGATGGAGAACCACGCGTTCGCCTGTACCTGGAACGGTTGTCCGGTGAAAAGGACTAATCTGTGCGGACACCATTTCGCAGAGAGCCGCAATCTCCGGTGACGAAGGATCATAAGAAGCTGTTTCAAGCTCGAATCGCGTGATGAATGTGGCAACCGGATCGATGTCGTACCCAATCACGCGGGCACCACAACGCTCGGCTTCGACGAGGCTGGTGCCTCCGCCCACGAAGGGATCGAGTACGACCGCGCCATCCAGAGACAGGTCTCCGAGATACAGGTCCCAGAACCGGCCGGCTTCCTCGGGCTTCAAGGACAGGCCTGTCAAGATAGCCCTGAACTGTGAGCCAAGACGCCGTGCAAACCAGCGGTGGACACGGTAGATCGGATTGGTGCACTGACCTTCACGAAGAGCGAGCTCGGCGATCTCGGCAATGGGGACCTTGCCCGACTCCAACAATGTATGTTCGGGGAAGGCGGTGAAGCTCTCTGGGCGCTTCAAGCCCTCAAGAGAATGCGTTGCTTGAGAGGCGCGCTGGAACACGGTCATGGCGCTCCTTTGTACAGGAGTAGCTCGCATTCCAGACCTGTGGCCATTTGGACTATCTCTGGTTGAGCAGCCTCTCGTTTTTTCGGCATTTTTCGCCCCATGGGTTCTTTCAAGATTCCTTTTCTGCGACAGAAGCAAATGAATTCGCAAGCACCTCTTCTATTGTTGTTACCGGCGTCAGCTTGATACCGTCGAGCACGTAGGAGGGTAATGCCTCCGCCTCCTTCAAATTATCAGCGGGCAAAAGAACCTCTTTGACTCCAGCGTCGTAGGCAGCGCGGACCTTCTGTTGAATACCGCCCACCGGCAGGACTTTGCCCATAATCGTAATCTCACCTGTCATGGCGAGGTCGTTTCGCACGGGGACCTTTTTCAAGGCCGAAACAATGCCGGTAACGATTGTGATGCCGGCGGATGGCCCCTCCTTGGGTACACCCATAAAGGTCGCCAAGACAGCTACATCGAAGCTCTTTCGCCATTCGGCAGTTATCCCAAGGTCCTCATGCTTAGCCCGGATGTATTGTGCCGCTGCTTCGATGCTTTCTCGCATGACCCGTTGTATAGACCCAAGCGGTACGATACGGCCGGACCCTTTGGTCGCCTGCATTTCAAAATGCAAGATACAACCGTGGTCTCCCTCAACAGCCAGACCAACGACTTCGCCCACTGACGGTTTCTCAGGGAGCGCCACACGTTGCACCCGTTTGCTGTCCGGAAGCTCGGGCACCACCTGCCTTCCAGACTGTTTCATCAAGGCCCCCAGAGAAATACGGTCATACTCTCCAGGAGCAATCAAATGAAGCTGGTCCCTTACCCGTTGCCGTAGTTCGCAGGACAAGCTGAGGATGTCTTGAAGTTCCTCGTCGGAAACCCGGCCGTCAGGATGCAGCAGCTTCAGTAATCCCGATGTGGTCTTCATCACAGCCCGTTGGTCTCGGCCCGAGACACCGTGCGCCCTTCGAGCGTGATCCACTACTTCAAAGCGCGAGCGAACCGCGCCCAGCAGGTCAACGCGCCGGAGCTCGTGCATGATTTCGCAAAAATAATCCGTGATGAACCCATAATCTTTCGAGTAACTGTTGGGTGCCAATTTCGGGATTTCCCAACCAGGCAGGTAGCCATGGATTCGGTCCAAAAACGCAATCACCTGCAGGAAATCGGGTAGCGGCTCAAAGAGGTGATAGTATTTCTCGTGGGGCAGGTCTCCCTGGACGTCCAGGTTGCCAACGAACACCAAACTGGCGAAGGCAAGAATTTCTTTCTTCCCTCTGCTGAATTTGGCGTCTTGCATGTACCCCTGCATAATACTTACGAAAGACCTGGGGTCCGTGAAATCGGTATTTGCGATCTCATCGAACACAACGGCATCCCGAACACCGACCTCGCCAATCCTTCCGTTATTCAGATTAATGAAAAGCTGGGCTGGAGTTGCTTTGCCGCCAGACAGCACATGGGCGTAATATGAGATATTACGATAAAGATACGTCTTGCCGGTTTCCCGAGGTGCGAGTTCCACCATGTTGACGTTGGTTTCCACGAGGGGAATGCAGCGGCATAGGTAGAGCAACTTCTGTCGCCGGGTCATCCCCTCCGGGTCCAGGCCACAGGAATTCACCAAAACATCGATCCACTCGTCAGTGGAAAACTCCCTTCGACGTTCTATGAACTCATCCAGATTGATAACGCTCACCTGAAAGGGCGTAAATGCTGTGATTTTGAAGGGCCTGATTTTTTTATTGTGTATTTCTGTCTCGTCGTAAGTCAGATCGATAGTGCCCCACATTCCGCCCGAGAGCAGCATGGGATATTGACGGACGATGCTCTCCGGTATGTTTACAAAATTCTCGTTGATGGCGGAAATCGTCCCCCAATACTTGTCCTCCGTTTCTACCAGTCGAGCCTCCAGACTTGCGATCACGGAATGGCTGCGGTTTTCCCGGATGTAATGCCTGATTTTCTCAGCCTCCGCCCCGTAGACGAAAGTCTCTTTCAACCTTCTGACGACCTTTTCCATGTCCTCATGGAAGGTATCCTCGGAGCAGTAGTTGTCGATAAGGTACTCCAGAACATAGCGAGGAAACTCGTCAACACCCGTGTTAATCGTATGAGCCTTGTTGACGACCTTGCCTCTGAAGACCTCTTTGAGCTTTAGGTTCATCCGCAGTCCTCCACCCACGACATAAGAAGCGCCAGGATCGATTTTCGGTAGCGGGCCGGGCATGTCGATTTGGGTGACGTTTTGAAATCCGGCATCACTTCATGCTCCTTGGCGTCAAGCCTAGTATTTTCCCAAGATGCGCTGGTACGCGGCGGACGATCTTTTCAGAATTCAGGCGCATAGAGAAGCGAATGGATCGCGCCTTTCTCACCATTCGCTGCGCCTCACGATAGGTAACGCTGATCCTCAGCGTCCTCTCCATAATGCCTGTTTTACGTTCTTCGTCCGAAGCGTCGGTCGCATCAGGTACAAACCGGAAGACGACTTCTCCTCCCGCGGCAGCGACATATTGAACTAATGAAGACAGGGCTGGCGTTGATTCCTTGTTCTGATAGACGGCTTGTACCTCTATTCGAAGCTCCCTATGTTTATGAGATTCCGTAAGTTCAACGGGCATCTTAAACTCGGCTTCTTCCCCTTCAATGAGTTCCGCGGGCCCGGCAATTGAACCAAGGACCAGCAAGCCTTCCTCCGGCGTTTTCACTCGCATAGCAAGCATCGGCACAAGCATTTCCTGGATCGAAATCCCGCCGTGCGAATATGCATCAGGATTGAAGTTGGCCTTTGGCCGAGCCAAGGCATAGCCCGTTTTGGGAAAAATGATCGATTCAAACTTCTTTTGCCAACTTTGTCTTGTGGCCCGGTCATACGCCTCTCCCGAATCAGGCATCCGCAGATCGCTGACCGAAAACTCCAAAACGTTATCGCGTACCTTTCGAGGCGCACCCACGGTGCCGAGTGTCTGCCTGAGCCATGCGTTCAGATAAAAACAATCATTGGGCTCATTCAGCCACGGAAGATCAACTTGGATGCGCTCGCGACCGATAGCACCAAATCCATGGTCGGCAACCACAAACACCTTGGTATCGGGTGTTAGGCCACGAATAATGGCCATAACCTCGGTGTCGATGATGTCCTTGATATGCTGCTGATAGATGAACGCCAGCGGGCGGCCAGGAACGCACCGTCCATCAGGCAGCGTTTTCACGGGAATCTTATGGAGCTCCTTGTCACAAAGTTCGAAGATATAGAACTCGATGTTACCTGCGCGATATCGAACGGTCTCGCCTGTTCCCATGCCATCGGGGGCCACGACTTCAACTTCCCCTGCATACCCGAATTCTCGTTGCATAGCCTCTTTAAGCAGAGCGTCCTCGCCGCGTCTAGTGTCGAAGGACTCGGGGAAGGTCCCTGCAAAAATGGCTTTTCTGCTGATATGAGTTTCTGAAGGTAAGAGGGACGTGGCCGGGTAATCCGCGATGATCTCCATGCGATCCTCAAAAATGGGCCTGACCAACTCGTCCCATATGTCGTAACGCATGCCGTCGAACACAAACACCACTGCCTTCTCGCTTTGTGGGTCCCAATTGGGCTTTACGCAGCGCCGCAAGAACTGGCTGGTCAACCTTACTTCAGATGAATCCGAAGCAACCCATGATTTGTATTGTGTGGCCACCAGTTCCTGGTATCGGACATTCAAAACTGAAAGCGTCTTTTGAATCTCGTCCCGGAGCTTGCCTACGCGTTCTCTAATCCGTTCCTGTGCTGCCAGAAACGCTGGTGGCAGGTCGTTCGCCGAACGCGGGAGAAAATCCATACTAAACACCAGTCGCTCCAGAGCAGACAGGTAGAACTCCAAGCGGTTGACACGACGATCATTCCATAAGGCTCGGAACCACTTGAAAGTCAACT
>Ga0123331_1001833_pt1 | contig 16354 bp, 10 predicted proteins | sample BioC13SIPDNA_3_FD_89705 | JGI IMG/M metagenome (GOLD analysis project Ga0123331, IMG submission 89705) | Anaerobic biogas reactor microbial communites from Washington, USA - Biogas_R2_B C13 SIP DNA | ecosystem: Engineered > Bioreactor > Anaerobic > Unclassified | place: Washington, USA... | reverse complement strand
TGAGCGTCACCTGAAACTGCTGGATTTTTCCGTCAACGATGCTGCCTCGTTGCTCGACGACCTCAAACCAGCTCATGTGCTTGACGGTCTCGGCAGCCTTGGCAATGGCCACCGAGGCCGCCTCGCTGAACGAGTTTTCTGAGGTTCCGACGAGTGTGATCTTCTTGTAAACCGAATCGGCCATGTTCATTCCCCAATTCATCGATCTCTGCGGGTATTCACAGGAGCCCTGTGCCCGACAGGGAAATGTAGCGATCGCCGCAGAAAAGGCAAGGATCAGGGCTCTTCGATGGTGGTTTGCGAAGTAGCCTCGCGGCCGGTTCCGGGAGCGACGGCCGGCAGTTCCAGGGAAAAGCAACTCCCCTTGCCCGGATAGGATTCCACGGCAATCCGTCCGCCGTGTTCGCTGAGGATCTTCTGGCTGACCGGCAAACCGAGCCCGGTCCCACGACTCTTCTTGGAGGACACGAAGGGCCGGAAGAGCGCTTCCATCTCGTCGGCAGGAATCCCGGGACCGTCGTCGCGGATGCTCACCTGGATTTTCCCGTCCTCCGGGAGATACGCCGTCGCAACCTCGACGTTCCCCGACCGTTCGGAATCCGCCGCGGCGTCGATCGCGTTGGTGATCACGTTGAGGATGGCGCGATGCATGCCTTCGGGGTCGAACACGAGGGTGGGAATGTCGTCCGCAAGGCGGCAGTGCACGGCGACATCCAGGTCCGCTGCGTGCGCTTGCATCAATTCCACGACGTCGCAAACGACCCGATTGATGTCGGCAGGCTGGAGATCGGGCTCCCGTTCCTTGCTGAAGGTGAGCATGTCGAGCACCAGGGCGGAGATCTTGTTCTGATTCTTCTCGACGATCTTCCAGCCCTTGCGGACGACTGTCTCGTCGTGCTCGGAGAGCCCCATTTCGATCAGGTAACTGCCGCCTCGAATGCCCTGGAGAATATTTTTGATGTGGTGGGAGAGCGTGGCAATCGTCTGCCCGACGGCGGCCAGGCGTTCCGCCTGGACCATGGCCGAGTAGTAGCGCGTGTCTTCCACGGCGAGGGCGGCCTGGTGGGCGATGGCCACCATCAGCTTCAGGTGGTCTTCGCTGAACCGGTTGGCGACGCCCTTGAGCATCAGTTCCTGAGGGCTTGTGGAAGTGTCGATGTAGATCACCCCGACAATATCGTAACGCCCGCGCATGGGAACGCAGATGGCCTCCCGGATCCCCATGCGAACGATGCTCGCCGCCGGATTCCAGCGATCGTCCTGCTGAGCGTCGCTCGTGAGAACGCCTTCCCCGTTCTCCATCACGTAATCGAGGATCGTCTCGCTGATCGTGATGCGGTCGCCGTCCTTGGAATTGCGGCGAGTCCGCTGGACCTTCGGCTGGAGCCGCCCCGTATCGGCATCGGTCAGCATCACGCAGCCGCGGTCGGCCTCCACGGACTCGAAGATCAGCTCCATGATGCGGTGCAACAGCTTGTCGATGTCGAGAGTCTGACTCACCGCCAGCGCCGCTCGATACATGGCCTGCAGATTGCCCCGGGCACGGGCCAGCCAGGCGCTCTGTTCCACCTGCGGCGACAATTCGAAGAAGTGGCTGCTCTCCTCATGGCTCACGGAGTGAACGATGTGGGACTGATCGCCGAAGGCTTTGTCGGAAGAGATGGCCACCTTGTCGCTCAGATCGACTTCCGGCGCGCCCGGAGGCTGCGTGAACAGCATGAGCGTCCGGCCGATCTGGAGGTGGTCGCCGCTTTCCAGCCGATGGGCTTCCACCGGACGCCCGTTGACGAAAGTCCCGTTCGAGCTGTCCAGATCGCTGACCGTGTAGACGTCCTTGGAGCCGTAAATCTGGGCGTGACGCCGCGAAACCTCGGTGTCGTGGAGTTGGATATCGTTGGAGGCGTCCCGGCCGATGGAAGTCGTTCCCTCGGCAAACTCGAAACGAGATCCCTGATCGTTGCCGCGGATCACAAACAGTGAAGGCACCTATACCACTCCCGCCGGGCCATCGTCAGTCGGGACTAGTGCAGGCCAAACCAAGGGCTAGGCCGGTTTTCGCGAGTCCCGGTTCAACGTCTCCAGAATCTCCTCAATTTTACGAATGAGGAGGCCGTAGTGATAGGGTTTGGCGACGATTTCGCAATGCGGATTCGCGGGAGCCTTCTGCATCGATCCCAACAACACCATCGGAGGTTGCTGGCAATCGGCCTCGGCCTGGAATTTCGCACAGACTTGGCCGAGGTTGGAACGATCGAGTTCCAGATCGAGCACGATCAGATCGGGCTGTTGAGCTCGCGCCATTTCGGCCGCACGGTGAATGCGGGCTGCACAAAGAGTTCGAATTCCTCGCTTTTCGAGGGCCGTTTCCAGGACTTCGCGAGTCTCTTCGGAACGATCGACGATCAAGACACTGGGTGAGGCGTGCACGACTTCAAGACTCCGAGGATGTGGCTCTTGGTCGGTTGGCGGGCCAGGGTCTGGTGCCCCGGCGGAAGGAAAGCGGGCGAAGAATAGCGAGGCCGCGAGATTCTGTCAAAGCGAGTTCCCAAGCGTTCAAATCGGCAAGGGGAGTAGATTCGAGAAATCCGGCGAACCAAGAGCGTGCGAGCGGCGTACAGGGGAAGCAACATGGAGTTGTTCGGGGGATTCTCGGTCCGGCCACATGCAGTGATCCGATTCCAAGTACCGAGCGGGGGGGATGGCTCTGCCGTAACCTGCTTTGCTCTAATGGGTTAGGCGCGTTTCTTAGAGTCCGGAATATCTGGTCTTTACCGAAGCGGCCTTTCGCGGCAGAATACCGCCTCTCAAGGCAAGCCCTTGTGATCGGCCAACACATCCGTTGGCGCGCCGCTATCCGGCAGCGGTCGCTGGGTCAAGGACGACCTTTTTTTGAGCAAGGAGTGCTGAAGTGAAGAAGACCCATTTCTTTGTGGCAGCGTTGGGGTTGTTGTTTGGTCTGGTGGCCTGCAACGCTTTCGCCCAGACCAACCCGATGGCGCAACCGACCGCGCAACAAGTCCGGCCGGTTTCGCAGATTGCTGTGATCGACATCAGTCGGATCTTCAAGGAACATCCGCGATTCATCGAGGAAATGGCCCGGCTGAAGACGCGGGTCCAGGCAGAAGACGACAAGATGAAGCAACGTGCCGATGAACTCCAGAGGCAGGCCGAAGAGCTTCAGAGATACAAGCCGGGCTCGCAGGAGTACAAGGACAAGGAGAAGTTCCTCGCCAGCGAGCGCGCCCAGATGCAGATCGATATCCAGGTGCAGCGCAAGGAATTCCTGCAGCAGGAAGCGGCGATCTACAAGGAGATCTACGAAGGCGTCAAGATCGAGGTGGCGAACTTCGCTTCCCATAACGGACTCGCCGTGGTCATCCGCTACATGAGCCAATCGCCCGAAGCCGACGAGAACCAACCCGGCAATGTTCTTACCGAGATCCAGAAAGACCTTGTCTGGTTCCATCCTCAGTTGGATATCACCAACCAAATCCTGGCTAATCTGAAGGCTCGGACCGGAGGAACGGGCGGTCGCACGACCATTCCGTATCCGGCTCAGAACACGGTGCCGAGCGGCTACCCGCCGACCTATCGAAAGTAGCCGGCGGCAGCGATCCCGGACGGCTGCCAAGCGGCGGTGAACCGTCGGGCAAGGATGCTCGTCGGCGTCGCACCGGCAGAAACATCACACTAAGTCATGGATGACGCGTGCGATTGATGTTCACACCTCGGAAGCAACGCACTCTCGCCGAAACCGCCGTTGTCGAAGGTTTCGGCTACTGGAGCGGCCGCGACGTCAGGCTCGAGTTCCGGCCGGCGCCGGTTGACACCGGAATCGTCTTCGTTCGCGAGGACATGGACGGATTCCCCCGGATCCCCGCCAACGTGTCCCATCGCGTGGAAGTCCCTCGCCGCACGACGCTTCAGTGCGGCGAGGCCCGCGTGGATATGGTGGAGCACGTGATGGCGGCCCTGTCCGGCCTGCAGATCGACAACTGCGAGGTCTGGACGAACCAGTCCGAAATGCCCGGCTGCGACGGTTCGAGCGAGGCCTTCGTGCGGGTACTGGAATCCGCGGGTGCCGTCCGGCAACCGGCGGATCGTCGAATGCGGATCGTCGATCGGGTCATCTTTCTGGGCAACGAGAGGAGTTGGGTCGAGGCCCGGCCTCCCGTGGGCTCGCACCCGGTCGTCAAGTACCACCTGGACTACGGCCACGATTCTCCGATCGATGCTCAGAGCTGCCAGGTGGTCGTATCTCCTGAGGCGTTCTGTTCGGAACTGAGCGCGGCCCGGACGTTCCTGCTCCAGGAGGAGGCCCAATGGCTTCGCTCCCAGGGGCTCGGACATCGTACGACCTGCGCCGACCTGCTCGTGTTCGGCCCCGACGGGCCGATCGATAACCAGCTTCGCTTCCCGGACGAGTGTGTCCGCCACAAGCTGCTCGACCTGATCGGCGACCTGGCCTTGGCCGGTTGCGACCTCATCGGGCATTTCGTGGCCTACCGAAGCGGGCACAGCCTGAACGCCGAACTCGTTCGCGCGATCCAGGTCGAGTGCGGCATGGCACTCGAACACCGGCGCTGCGCTTGAAATGACGGATCGGGAACGCTCTCCCGTCCCTTTCAATACGCAGCCATTCCACGACAACCACAGCCAGGAGAGGAAGACCGCCGGGCACCCCCGGGGCAGGTCGCTTCCCCAGTACCTAGCAGGAGTCGGTAATGGCTATTCACGTTGCGGACCAGGTCTCGATCGATCCGCGTGCCGAGATCGCGGATGAAGTCTCCATCGGACCCTTCTGTGTGATTGGTCCGAATGTCAAGATTGGACGCGGTACATATCTCCACAGCGGCGTGACCTTGATGGGCCACGTGGAACTGGGAGAGAACAATCAAATCTATCCGGGCACCGTCATCGGCGGCGAGCCGCAAGACGTCTCCTATGGCGGGACCGACACCAGGGTTCTCATCGGAGACGACAACATCATCCGGGAATCGGTAACGATCAACCGGGGCTCGGAGAAGGAAGAGGGCGTGACGCAGATCGGGAACAGCAACTTCCTGATGGCAGGCTGCCACGTCGCGCACGATTGCCGGATCGGCAATCACGTCATCATCACCAACAGCACGTTGCTGGGCGGCCACGTCCACGTCCACGACCACGCGATCCTCTCGGGAAGCGTGGCCGTTCATCACTACGCGACCGTGGGCAGCTATGCGTTCGTCGGCGGTCTCAGCGCCGTCCGTTGCGATGTGCCGCCCTACGTTCTCGTGGAAGGCCACCCTGCCCGCCCACGATGTATCAACATCGTCGCCCTGAAACGCAACAACTTCGAGCAGGCCGAGATCGAGGCCCTCTCCGAGGCCTACCGGCTTCTCTACCGCGCAAAAGTGGGGCTGGAAAACGCCCGAGAGATCCTCAACGGGAAGGGGGAACTCAACCTGCACGTCAACCGCCTCCTGGACTTCGTTGAGCGCCAGCAGGATGGAGCCCACGGACGAGGCCGGGAACGGAGGAGGGCGGCGTGAACCCATTGCGATTGGCCGTGATCGGCGCGGGCCGGCTGGGTGGATTTCACGCCCAGAAAGCGGCAGCGCGCGAAGACATCGCCCTGATCGGCGTGGCCGATCCTGTGGCGGCTCAACGGAAACGCGTCGCGGCCCAGTGCGGCTGCCACGCCGTGGAAGACTACCGGGAACTGATTCCGGAAATCGACGCGGCGGTTGTCGCGGCCCCCACCGCTCACCATCATCGGATCGGCCTGGAACTTCTGGCCGGCGGCGTTCACGTTCTCATGGAGAAACCGCTCGCCCTGACGTCCCAGGATGCCTGGGAACTCGTCCAGGCCGCCAAGGCCGGCCGGGTCGTTCTTCAGGTCGGGCACGTGGAACGATTCAACCCGGCCTTCAGCGGTTCGGTGGAGCATCTGCACGACGCCAAGTACATCGAAGCCGTTCGTGCCAGCGGATTCACTTTCCGAAGCCTCGACGTGGGGGTCGTTCTGGATCTGATGATCCACGACATCGACCTGGTCCTCTCGCTGGTTCGCAGTCCGGTACGCCGCATCGACGCCGTCGGTTTCTCGGTGGTCGGCGGCCACGAAGATGTCGCCGCCGCGCGGCTCGAATTCGAGAACGGTGCCGTGGCGTCCCTGAACGCCTCCCGTGTCAGCCGCGAGCCGGTACGCCGCATGAGCGTCTGGACCAGCCAAGCTTACTCCTCGATCGATTTCGCCGCGCGCGAGACCGCGATTATTCGGCCGAGCCGGATGCTTCAACAGCGGCAGTTTGATGCCGAAAACCTGACGGCGGAGGAAATCGATCACTACCGCGAACGTTTCCTGGATGAGCATTTGCCCTACAAGACGCTGCGAGCGGAAGGGATCGACGCCCTGGCGGCCGAACTGAATGATTTCGTCGAGAGCCTGCGAATGCCCAGGCAACCCCGGGTCACCGGCGAGCATGGAGCCGAGGCCGTCGAGGTGGCCGAGCAAGTGCTCGCCGAAATCGACTCCCACCAATGGGATGGCAGGGCTGACGGAGCAGTCGGCCCCCATGGCCTCCAACATCCAAATATCATTCCCGGCCCGCACTGGAAGATGGCGCCGTCGCGGGCACCCTTGCAGCACAAGGAAGCCGGATAGTCCTCTCCTGGCAGAGAATGGGATTGACACGATGGGCCACGCCGGTTTCTCCGGCAGTGGCCCTTTTTTTGCCCCCGCTGGGCGAGATGCCTCAAAGTCCAGAGCATGTCAATTCAGAGAAGATGCAGAAACTCGGCAACCTCCGCAGTCATGAATGTTTGTCGACAGGGCAGTATTTACCTCATGTTCGATTACTCGAAAAGTTGTCGCAACGCTGGGTGCGGGCTTGTGGGTATGGGGCAGTACCGGTACAGTGAGGGGGCTGCAATTCTCCTAACGACCGAGAAAGGCTCCAGCCAAACTGGAGACGCTTTGGATGCAAATCACCGAATCCGCCGCCCAGCGGTTGCGCACCGCCGTTCTGGAAGAAGTCGACGAGGCCGGAAAGTGCTTCCGAATTGCCATGTCGGAAAAGGGAGCCGACCTCGTGATCGATGAGCACCGCGAGGACGACATCGCGTTCGAGTATGAGGGTACGCTCGTGCTCGTGCTCGACGTCGTCGCGGCCGAGGCCGTGGGAGATCTGATTCTCGATTACGACGACGAGAAGTCTGAACTACTCTTCTGCCGCGAAGACGAATACGAATCGGTGGAGGAGATCGACATCTCCAACAGCGGCGAAGAAGACTAACGAGGTTCCATCTCAGACCAAGGCCGAGTTCGCCAGAACTTGACTCAAACGCAACAACTTCTCGGAAGTAAGATACCAAGGCCGGGCAAGCCCGCAACCCAACCTTCACAAACATGCGCGCACCATGCGCACAAGTCCAGCACAAAGACACTAAAACCCGTTACGGCGCGAGGTGCTTGTCGGCGAAATCCAGGTATCGCTGCCAGTCGTACTCGGTCACACTGTGTTTGCCGCTGCGCAGGTGGTAGCCGATCCTGCTCGTGACAGGCTGTTCCGCAGCAGGCATTTCTTCCGCCGCGAGGCCGTCGGTCCCCAGCAGGCGATAGACGGGATCGGCCCCCTTGGCGGCCAGGAACTCGCCCCGAGGGTCGGCCCAGAGATCTTCCGAGGCACTGGCCACGTACACCGGCCTGGGCGCCGCCAGCGCGATCAGCATGTGCTGGTCTACCGGCAAATCGGGTACGCGGTCGTTGTACCTCACGAAATTGTCGCAGAACCAATGCGGGAAGCTCGTGTTGATCCGCCTGACCGTCTCGCCGAACTCGCGGCGGCTCAAGGCGGCTCCGCCGCAACCGGAATTGTTCGAGATTACCAGGGCAAAGCGTTGGTCGGTCGCACCGGCCCAAAGGGCTGTCTTTCCCAGACGCGAATGTCCCATGACCGCGACGCGTTTGGAGTCGACGAGTTTGTCCGTTTCCAGGTAGTCCATGACCCGGCTGAGTCCCCAGGCCCACGCGGCAATAGACCCCCACTCGTCAGGTGCCGGCTTCGTTTGTCCCGGCTTGTAGAACAGCGGATGGACGCCGTTCTGGAAGTCGTCGTCGAAGTCTGGGTCGATGTCCCCGTAGTAGACGGTGGCAAGTCCGTAGCCCCGTGCCAGGATATCGTCAATGGCCCAGAGTTGGGAACTCGCGCCGCGCGACTTCTCCGTAGCCCGATTATCGACGACGCCTTTTTCTGAACGACTCCGCATCCATGCCGACGACAGCGTGATTCCCGGATCGGCGTTGACGGTATGGTTGCCGTAGAAGTTGAGCCCGAGGAAGACCGGAACCGGTTTCTTGGCCTCCGCAGGCAGGTAGAGCAGCAAATCGATGGGCAGGGTCTTGTCGCCCTGGCCAACCATAATCCGGACTTCCTTGCGGACGGCCTTTCCGCCCAAGGCGTCTCGTGCGATGCTGCGTTCCTCGAAGGTCAGACTTTCGGGTTTGCCGGGGGCCCGCCCGTAGACGTGTTCCTCAAACATCGCCAGGATCTCCGGACGGCGGCGAGTTCGCCAGACGGCTTCGTCGGCAACCGGCGTGCCGTCGTTGCACACCAGCGGATCGGGGAGCGTATAGGAGGGGACCCGGCTCTCATCGTAGTTCGTTTCCGGGTCTTGCGCCTCCGTGCGGGAGCAGAGAATCGCCGCGAATACCCCAGCCAACCGTACATAGCGCCAAGCCGTTGCCATGATAGTCATCTCCGGAAACACTGTTCTGACTCGACAAACCTGCGGCCAATCGTCAGTGGGGTTTTGTCCCAGCCACCCGAGATTCGGGCGGCAGCGCGTTGGCCCAACCGGAGAGTCTATCAGCCCGCGCCGCGTCTGTCACGCGCGGAGCGCTGGCCGGCAGGGGAACTGCAAAGTAGCCGGCACGCTCCGCCGTGCCGTCCGCAGAACTGCCGGAAATCCCGATTTCCCGCCAGCGGCGCTCGGAAAGTGCCTGCTGCTGTTCTTGGCACAAGAGGACTTTGCAGATCTCCTACATTGGCCGGCGAAAGCTGGGGGGCGTTCAGTAGGCCTGGCTGCTCGACAGGGCCTCGCGGCTTCTGGAATCGGCGGTCTGCCCGTCGAAGACGGTCGAGACCGGGATTTCCTCCCGCAGCTTTTCAAGGAACTCCTTCAGGCGAGCCTCCTTGCGCTCTTCCTGAAGCCGCTCGCGGATCTCGCCCTGCATTTCCTCGAAGGGGGTGCGGTGGGCGTCCTCGCGCTCGACCACGCGGACGATGTGGAAACCTGTTTCGTCCTCCAGAATCGGGCTCAGGGCCCTCACAGGCAAAGAAAAGAGAGCACGGTCGAGGACTTCCGACTTGAGACTCCCTTGGGTGAGCCAATCGTTCTGCCCCCCTTGCGAGGCCTTGATTCCTTCGGACCGCTCCTTCGCCACCTTGTCCAGAGGCTGGCCTTGCTGCACGGCATTGCCCATCGTGGCAATGAGCTGCCACGCTTCGCGCTTGTCCGGATGGCGGCTGAAAGTGACTTCGAGGTGTTCCCACCGCACGCGTGTGGGGTGCTCGTATTCCGTCGCGTGTGCCTGGTAATAGCCAAGCAACTCCTCGTGGCTGATCTCTTCCTCCTTGCGAGATTTCTCGAAGACCCACTGTTGGGCAATCGATTTTTCGATGAACGCCTGCTTCTCGCGTTCCAGGGAAGAACCCCACTGCTTGAGCTTCTCCTCCAACTCGCGCCGCGAGTTCAGCTTCAACTTCTTCAACCGTTCCGCCACCTCGACTTCTTCGAACCGTTTGCCGAGTTGCTTGTTGATGTTCTCAATGGCTTCCGGGGGCAGCGTCCGCTTGGCGTCGACGTAGAGCAGCTTCATGTCGATGTATCCCGGCAACATGCGGCGAACCAGTTGCTCCCGCGCCAGGGCGATGTTGCGTTCCGACTCCTTTTCGATTCCCTCAACGGTGCTGAGCGTCTCGTTGGCGACCGGAAGAACCTCGCTGGCCAGCACGATTTCGGAACCGACCCGCGCCAGAATCTGGGCCCCTTCACAGAGAGTGAAATCGGCCACCGGATCGGGGCTTTCCATCTGAGCGCCTCGGGGAACCGGCACATCCCGGCCCGACGCAACGGAAACACCGCCCGGAACCGCCGGAAGCTGCTGCACCGGTGGAGCATACGGATAGGGATTGGCGGACGGATGCGCCGGCGAGGACGAGGAAACCTGGCCGGGAGGATAAGAAGGCTGGACGGTCTGCTGCGCGGTTGTCTGCGCCGGAGGCTGATTCGGCAGGTAGCGATTGACGTCAGCCGCGGTCGTGTCGACGTCGGGCGGGGGAAGGAAACCGTATTGCGACTGGTCGGCCGGTTTCACGGTTTCGGGTACGCCATGGTAGTCGCGCCAGTCGCCGGCCCACTGGACCTTGGGATAGGCAGCGCCGATCTGTGGCTGGGGCTGAGCTTCCTGGTAACTGGTAACAGGCGGTAATGCCGAACCTCCACTGCTGCCGGCCGTCGTGTCCCACGGGGCCTCTCGGGGCATGCTCGCTCGGAGCGGATTCTCTGCAATCGAAACGCGAGTTGAGCCGGTCTGTCCGAAGTCTTGCCCGGAGGCCGGATAGGGCGGAATCGGCTGCCCCAGTTGGCTTGGATACGTCGACTGCCCCGAGTCTGAACCGTTGGCCAGGACACGCGGGTAGACGGTGGCAGGGCCGGTCGAGCTCTGGGTACCGTTGGTGTTCCACGCTGACGATGCGGCCGCCGGTTGAGAATACCCGTTGGGCGTCCAAGGAGGCGACGCCGAAGGTCTCGGGTTCGCCGCGGGCGCGTTGCCGTCGGCGACATACGTCCAGGAGGGATCTTGGGTCGCCGATGGATCGTAAGGGGAGAACGAGGAGACTGCTGCACCAGCCGCGGGATTGGTTGAGGCGTAGCCGGGTTGCGAGATCGACGACCGGGCCTCTTCGGCCAATACGGCAGTCGTATGCAGGGCCTCGCCTAGCAGCTCCGAGCCTCGCACCTGGGCCTGGCGAATCCACTTTCGGGCCTGGCTCGGTTGCTGGTACACAACGATGGCCAGAACGATCGAAATCGATAGGAGTATGGGATAGAGATTTCGTGACACGAGGAGCTTCCCACCCAACGGACCGGTCGGTTCGGATCGGCACCTGCGTGGTCGCGCAGGGGACCCCGGAAAAGTGAGGGCGGGATTATAGGAGGAACCCTATCTTGCCTGCAACAGGGATTTGACGCGGGCAACGATTTCTTCTGGAAGCGTAACTTCTTGCGACAACAGCAGATACGCATTTCGGTCGTCGGCCACCCGCAACTGCCGCCCGGTTGATTCGGCCAGCCGCCGGATCTTGCGTGGATTGCCGTAGCCCAAGACGACGTAGCGATCCTCGAGACGGACCGAGTGGATTCCCCAGGCGTGAGCCGAAATCCGCAATTCCGCCAGGCTCAGAAGCCGTTCGACCGGACCGGGAACCGGGCCAAAGCGGTCGGCAAGTTCCAGCCGGAAGTCTTCGAGTTGCCGCCGTTCGGTTACTCGTGCCAGCCGGCGATAGAGATCGATCTTCAGCCGCATGTCGGGCACGTACGGGCCCGGCAGAAAGGCCTCGCAAGGCAGATCCACGTCGACGTCGACCATCGTTCGCGGCGTCAGGTTCTTCATCAGCCGCACGGCCTTTTCCAGCAGATCGCAGTAGAGTTCGTAACCGACCATGGCGATGTGGCCGCTCTGCTGCGTTCCGAGGATGTTGCCGGCGCCGCGGATCTCCAGGTCGCGCATGGCCACGGCGAAGCCGGCCCCCAGATCGCTGAACTCTTCGATCGCTCGCAGACGCCGGGCGGCGTTCGGCGTGATGTGCTTGTTGGGATCGATCAGCAGGTAGCAGTAGGCGCGATGCTTGTAACGCCCGACCCGCCCCCGCAATTGATGCAGATCCGAAAGCCCGTAGCGATCGGCTTCGTCGATGAAGATCGTGTTGGCATTGGGGATGTCGAGGCCGCTTTCGACGATCGTGGTGCTTAGCAGCACGTCGAACTTGTGCTGAACGAAATCGGCCATCACTCGCTCGAGTTGATGCTCCGGCATCTGGGCATGGCCGATCCCGATGAGAGCCTCGGGCACGATTTCTTCCAGGCGCCGAGCGATCTTGTCGATGTCGGAAACGCGATTGTGTACGAAGAAGGCCTGCCCGTTTCTGCTCAATTCGCGGAGGACGGCGTGGCGGATCATCTCCCCGTTGAATCGCGTCACGCGGGTTTCCACCGACAGGCGATCCTCGGGGGGCGTCTCCAGATTGGAGATATCGCGAATGCCCAGGAGGGACAAGTGCAGTGTCCGCGGGATGGGAGTGGCGGTCATCGTAAGCACGTCGACGATATGACGCAGGGCCTTGAGCCGTTCCTTGACCTCGACGCCGAATCGCTGCTCTTCGTCGATGATGACCAGCCCCAGATTCTCGAACTGGACGTCGGCCTGGGCCAGGCGGTGTGTGCCGATCACGATGTCGATGCCGCCGGACGCCAACCGCTGGATCGTCTCGGATTGCTCCTTCCGGGTGGCGAACCGGCTCAGCACGGCGATTTCGAAGGGAAATTCGGCCATTCGCTCGGAGAACGTGCGATAGTGCTGCTCGGCCAGCACCGTGGTCGGAACCAGGATCGCCACCTGGTAACCAGCTTCGACGGCCTTGAAGGCCGCACGCATGGCGATCTCGGTCTTGCCGAAGCCGACGTCGCCGCATAGCAGGCGGTCCATGGGGCGGGGCAGCATCATGTCGTCTTTGACCGCCTCGATGGTCGTGAGCTGATCGTCCGTCTCGCGGTAGGGGAACGAGGCGTCGAACTCGCGTTGCCACTGGCTGTCGGGCGGGAAGGCGATCCCCGGCCGGGCCGATCGAGCGGCCTGAAGTTCGATCATGTCGGCGGCCAGATCGATAACGGCCTTCTCGACCGTCTGTTTCTGCCGACCCCACAGCCGCCCGCCGAGCTTGGCCAACCTGGGCCGGCTTTTGGCCCCGCCCACGTATTTCTGAACGAGCCCGATCTTGGAGGCGGGCACGTAGAGCTTGGTCGCCTCCTGGAATTCGATCACCAGATGCTCTTCGACCTGGTCGCCTTTCTCGAGCAGCTTCATGCCGCGGTAGCGGCCGATGCCGTGGGTCACGTGGACCACCAGGTCGCCTTCGCGCAGATCGACGAAACTGTCGATGGCCTTTCCCAGCCGGCGACGGACCGGCCGGCGAACGTCCGTCCGCTGGAACAACTCGCTGCTGGAGAGCAGCATGGTCGATTCACTGATCAGGCGGAACCCGCGGCGCAGCTTGCCGATGACGAAGTGAAGCCGGCCTTCAACGGCCAGGCGGGTGGGACTGAAGATCTCCGCCAGGCGTTCCACCTCGGCCTCGGTGGGGCACACAAGGAAGACCTCGTGCCGCAGCCCCGCAGCCTCCAATTCTTCACGCACCTTGCCGATGTCGCCGCTGAACCGTTCGACCGACTCGACCTGAAGCCGGCAGGTGGTTTCCAGGCTGCTGGCCGCCACGGCCGAGGCGGTGGCCGACGGAAATCGGAGCACCTGCTCCAACACGGCATTGGTGCTGTGCAGTTCCTGGGGACTTTCACGCCGGGCGAGATAGTGCCGGCCTGCTTCCAGGATCTCCTCGGGCTCCACGAGCAGGAACCAACTTCCCGCCGGCAAGTGATCGGCGAAGTGGGCCTGGTGACCGGCGGCCGGATTGAGCATCGTCAGTTCGATACGGTCGAGCCGGGCCAGACTTCGCTGCCCCGACACCTCGAATCGGCGGAGCGACTCGATTTCGTCGCCGAAGAACTCGACCCGAACCGGATCGAACCAGTCGGGGGCGTAAATGTCGAGCAGCCCGCCGCGGACCGAGAACTCGCCGGGTAGTTCAACGGCCGAGGTGCGGTGGAATTCGTTCTCGACCAGCCACCGGGTGAGTTCCTCGACGCCGATCCGCTCGCCCACGCGGATCGACCGCGTTTGCTGTGCCATCGTGGCCGGGCTGGGAACGGGCTGGAGCAGGGCGGCGACGCCGGCAACCACAACCTCGGGCGGTTGCTCGCCGGCCAACCGTTTGAGCACACGGACGCGGTCGCCGAACACCTCGTCGAGCAGAACGCGGTCGCCGGAAAGGACTTCCAGTGCCGGGAAACGATCGGGCGTGCTCTTCGAAAACAGCCCAAAATCGTCCAGAAAGTCGTCCGCGTCGTCGGGGGTGGGACACACGACCACGAGCGGGCCGGTCCCCTTGCCGGCGAGGGCCGCCGCCAACAGCGCGCACGACGAGCCCCAGACTCCGTCGAAAGTGCCCGCATGGCCCGACTGCATCTCGCGGACTACCTCGCCGAAGTCGTCTTGGGCCGCCAACCGACCGACCAAATCGAATAGCCGTTCGGAGGCACTCGACGATATCGCGGCTTCAGCCATAAGGTTCCGCCATTCTACGCGCGCGACAGCCCGGCTGGAAGGCGAGAATGAGTACCTCGGATCTTGCCACCGACTACTGTCTCCGAAGGTGCCGCCAGAGGGTGGCCGTGCTGATGCCAAGGATCTTGGCGGCCTGAGTGCGGTTGCCCCCCACCGACTGGAGCACGGCCTGGATGTGCCGCCGCTCGACTTCCCGCAGCGATTGGTCGCCGCCGGCCGACGATGGGAGCGGCGATGCGATCGTTTGAGCAACGCCGGCGGGCAGATCCTCCGGGCGAATCACTTCGTCCTTGCACAGCACGGCAGCCCGCTCCAATACGTTCTCCAGTTCCCGCACGTTGCCCGGCCAGGTGTACGAAGTGAGGCAATCCAGAGCGGTGGAATCCAGCCGAAGCCGCTCCAGGCCCAGACGCGTGGCCGTTTTAACGACCAGGTGCCTGGCCAGTGACACGATATCCTCCGGGCGGTCGCGCAGCGGCGGCACCTCGATCTCGATCACTCCCAGCCGGTAATACAAGTCCTCGCGAAACCGGCCGTCCTTGACCGCACGCTTGATGTCCTTGTTGCTTGCGGCAATCACGCGAATGTCGACCTTGCGCGGCCGGTTCTCGCCAATGCGAACGATCTCCCGCTCCTGCAACACGCGAAGCAGTTTGGACTGCATATTGGGAGAGACGTCCCCGATCTCGTCCAGAAAGACCGTGCCGCCGTTGGCCTCTTCAAACAGGCCCAACCGGTCCCGCGAAGCGCCGGTAAATGCTCCGGCCTTGTGGCCGAATAGCTCGCTTTCCAGCAGCGTCTCGGGCAAAGCGCCGCAATTGACGGCCAGGAACGGGCCGTCTGCGCGAGGCGAGACCCGGTGGATGTGCCTGGCCAGCACTTCCTTGCCCGTGCCGCTCTCGCCGGTGATGATCACCGACGAGTCGTGGCGTGCCACCCGCGAAGCCAACTCGATCACCTGCCTGTAGACGCTGCTGTGGACCTCGACCGGGGTCATGGCGACCGCCTTCTCCAGGCTGGCGATGCGGCGGCGCTGCCGAGCGATCTCTTTCATCTTCTCCTTGAGTTCCTCGCTCAGCCGCACCACGTGGCCGTGAATGTCGTCGGCCCGGAAGTACGATACGTAGGGCTCGATCTGCTGGCCCCAGGAGGTTCGGTCCCGGCCCACGGCCGAACAGATGCGATCGCCTTTGCCCCGGCACTTCTCCTCGACGAAAAAGACCTCCAGCCCCGTGCAGAACGACGCATATCCGCTCGCGTAGCCAACCATGGTCCAACACACCGGTTCCGTCGACGGCCCGAGGGCCAGCCGTTGCTCGTCGGCCTCGGCTGAGTCGTGCCAGGTGACTTCCATCTGGAATCGCCCGGCCGCCAAGTCGACGTCCAGGGCCTTCATGGTCACACGGGTAACGCCTTGCAGGGTGTGCATTCGCGGTCCCGCCTTGATCCAATCCTCCAGGCTGTCCCAGTGAAAGATCCGCTTCATCGCGGCGGCGTCGGCTCGCCCCCAGAAATTCCCGAAACGCGTCAGCAGGCGGCGGGCCTGCTCCGCCCCCACCGTCGCGACCAGGTCTTTCCGCAGTTGGGCCATCGCGTCCGACGAATGAAGCACCAACCGCCGCCCGTGCAGATCAAAACGCCCCTCCGACAGGTCCAGCAACTCCGACAGGGCCAGTTCTTCCGCCTTCATATCCCACCTATTTGTTTCAAAATGAAAGACGCCCATTTCATTTTGAAATACCATGGCAATTGTGTCAAGCCAGCTCGTGCCATCCACCAGGGGATCTGCAAAGTAGCAGGCACGCTCCGCCGTGCCGTCCGCCAAAGTAGCAGGCACGCTCCGCCGTGCCGTCCGCCAAAGTAGCAGGCACGCTCCGCCGTGCCGTCCGCCAAAGTAGCAGGCACGCTCCG
>Ga0123331_1001762_pt1 | contig 16885 bp, 17 predicted proteins | sample BioC13SIPDNA_3_FD_89705 | JGI IMG/M metagenome (GOLD analysis project Ga0123331, IMG submission 89705) | Anaerobic biogas reactor microbial communites from Washington, USA - Biogas_R2_B C13 SIP DNA | ecosystem: Engineered > Bioreactor > Anaerobic > Unclassified | place: Washington, USA... | reverse complement strand
TATGTCCACCGACTAAGTTTAGCTTTATTCCATTTTTAATTTCAAAAACAACTTCACTCCCAGAAACATGTCCCACCATATCCCACATATGGACACTCGATTCCAAAATTAAGCCACCTCCTTGTGTTCTATCGAAAACCCATAACCCGTGGGTATTGTTATGGTTCTTCATGGAGAACCTAAAATTTCCTCGTAAGTAATCAATCCTGCCGATGTGGCCATCATTAATTATTTTCATAGTCCAAATTATCGATTTTTCAAGTGCGGATTTAAAAGTCCTGTCATTGAATAACTGGGAGTAGTTATCCAATCCAATAAATCTTGTTGGAGCGGGTGAGCATGGTCAGTTTTGAATTAGATTTGAACTAATGGATAATATCATCTGTATCAATAGGTTAATCAAACATATTGGACAGAGTGTGCAATGAGGAAATCGACCAGGGGAAGAAAACCAAGGAGCCGCGTTGACAGTTAGTTGCTACGCGGTTGTCAGGCAGCGAACTGCCTGACAAAACCTTCGAATAAGCAATATTTCCTGTGGTTGCAGAGCCACTTCTGGCCTTCCCGTTGGCTGCGTTCCACAATGGCGATGTATTACACAGTTAAAAGATTTATCGGCGCGCGAATCTTATTAATGGGAAAGGCAACTTAAATCTGACGACATCTAATATAATCTTGTAATTTGAGCCTTCGAAGCTGTCGATTGAACGGCGGGCGCGGGCTATGATAGTATTGTGCAGGAATGAGTGAATCATACCGACGCAATTTTGAAACCGATCGGAGAAAGCGTATGCGGGCAGTCATGTACGGGGCGGGCAATATCGGCCGCGGGTTCGTGGGCGCGCTGATGAGCCGCGCGGGTTACCGGGTGGCCTTCGTGGACGTGGACCGCGAGCTGGTCGCCCGGCTCAACGCCGCGGGGGAGTACACCCTGCGGGTCATCGGGGCCGAAGGCCACCAGGACACCACGATTACCAACGTCCACGCGGTGGACGGCACCCGGGAGGAGGAGGTTGTCCAGGCCGTCGCGGAATGCGACCTGATGGCCACCGCCGTGGGCGCGCGCATCCTGCCGCGCATCGCGCCGCTTTTGGCCCGGGGCATCCAGCGGCGCTTCGCGGCCGGCCGGCCGCCACTGAACATCATCATCTGCGAGAACCTGATGGACGCCAACCGCGTGCTGGAAAGCCTCATCAAGGATTACCTGACCCCGGAGGAGCAGGCGCGCTTCGACCGCGAGGTCGGCCTGGTGGAGGCCTCTATCGGGCGGATGGTGCCGGTGCAGACGGACCAGATGCGCGAGGGCGACCCCCTGCGCGTGTGCGTGGAGGCCTACGCCTTCCTGCCGGTGGACAAGGACGCCATCCGCGGGGACATCCCGCCCATGGAGGGCCTGGTGCCCTATTCGCCGTTCGACTACTACCTGCGCCGCAAGCTCTACCTGCACAATATGGGCCACGCCGGCTGCGCCTACCTGGGCATGTACCTGGGCAAGGCCTTCATTTACGAATCCGTCGGCATCCCCGGCGTCGAGCTGCTCACCCGCACCGCGATGGCGGAGAGCATCGCCGCGCTGTCCAGGAAGTACGAAGTGCCCGCCAAGGAACTGATGGACCACCGGGACGACCTGGTCTACCGCTTCCACAACAAGGCCCTGGGCGACAGCTGCGCCCGCGTGGGCGCGGACATCCCCCGCAAGATGGCGTCGGAGGACCGACTCATCGGCGCCGCCCGGCTGTGCCAGTCCCAGGGCATCCCGCCGGTCTACATCGCGCTGAACGCCGGCGCCGCCCTGTACCACTACCTTTGTGACGAGAAATCCGCCCAGGACGAGGATTCCGCGCGGCAGGCGCTGCTTTCTTTAAGCGGGCTGAACCCCGAGGACGAGCTCGCCCTGCTCATCCTGCGCTTCCACCGCCTCTTCGCCCAGGGCGCGCCGCTGGACGAGCTCATCCGCTTCGCCCGGGAGGAAAAGCACCGGCTGGTCGGGCCGGTGGTATAACCGTAAGCGCCCAAGGGTTATTTGCGTTTTTCCTAACCAATAAAAGGGGGCCCGGGGCAGAACACCCCGGGCAGGGGTTTGGGGATGAAATCCCCAAACCCCTGACTGTCGAAAAAGGCCTGCGGACCTTTTTCGATTCGGAGGATTGCTGCGGAATGTTTTCGCTGTTCGCGAAAACGCCCCGCGCGTCCGGCAGAGCCGGACGACACGATGATAATCGGTGGGCTGCCGCCCCCCGAAGCCCCCCGTATCATAGTCTGTAGTAAGGTTTTTTGACAGCCCCGGGGTTTGGGGATGGAATCCCCAAACCTCTTGTTATGGTCTCAACCGGAGGGCAGGCGCCGTTACAATCCCGACGGCCTTAGTGCCCCCGCGGCTTTTCGCCCTTCGCGTCGGCGAGGACGACGCGGTAGCCGTCCGGGTCATACAGCCACAGCTCGCGCTTGCCGGAGAAGGGATTGACGGCGTCCCGCTCCAGGGGAATCGCGAATTCGCGGACGCGCGCGAGGAGGGCGTCGAAATCCTCCGCCTCAAACCAGAGCAGCACGCCGTTCCCGGTCGCCGCCTCCAGGTCGCGCAACGGGCCGTGGCTGGCGTCCGGCTGGCAGTCGTGCAGCTGCAGGACCAGGCGGTCGCCCGCGAACAGCTGCTCGTATTCCGTCCCGCCGTGCCCGCTGGCCGCGCCCAGCAGCTGTTCGTAAAACCGTGCGGAGGCGCGAACGTCCTTCACCGATATCATGGGCATGGGGTTCATGTCGAACCCTCCTTCCGTTTGGTATTCGCCGCCGGCTTTTCCCGCCGGCTGAAGATGAAGAAGCGGCTGGCCAGGTAGTTGAAGATGACGACCAGCACGTTCATGATGAGCTTGGACGGCTTGTCGCCCATGACCAGCAGGAAGAGGTTGAACAGCAGCAGGTCGAACAGCACCGCGCCCAGGGCGCGGGAGGAGACGAACAGCCAGAATTCCTTCAGCCGGCGGGTCTTGCGGCCGTCGCTTTCAAAGACGTAGCGCCGGTTGGTAAAATAGGCGAATAGCACGCTCAGAATCCAGGCCACGGCCTGGGAGAGGGTGGCGGTCAGGCGGTAAGGGCCGCTGTTGCGCTCCATGGCGCCCAAGCCCAGGGCGGTGGTCAAGAGCAGATAGACCGCCCAGTTGACCAGGGTGGTGAGGACGCCGAAGACCAGGTAGGCGCTCAGCTCGTACAGGCGGGGCTTGTCCCGTTTCAGGGCCCGCAGTTTTTCCATCAATCCGCTTCCCTTCCGTCCTCCGGCTCCAGGCCGCCGTCGTCGCCCCGGGCGTAGGCCGCGCTCAGCACGTCCGCGACCCGCATCGTCCGGGGCGTTTTCCCTCGCGCGGGCAGGTAGTCGAAGTCCGTTTCGCCCAGCCGGACGACCCGGACGCCGCCGCTTTTCATCCCGTCCCCATCCATCCACACCAGCTTGACGGCGCGGTTGCGGCGCAGGGAATACTCCAGGAAGCGGCGAACCATGTCAACCCTCCGGCACGCGGTAGACGCGGTATTCCGGGTTCTCGTACACCAGCTCGAACAGCGCGTCCAGGGCCTCCGCGCTGCCGCCCAGCGCGCGCTCGTAGGGGCCCAGCAGAATGTACCCCGCGCCGTAGCGCAGGGGGACGCCCCCGTTTTTTTCCGGGTCGGCGAAAAAGGCGCGCAGGTCTTCCTGCCGGGCCTGGGTGTCAAAACCGTGGTAGTACAGCCACAGGTCCGGCCCGCAGACGATTTCGCGCCCGGCCAGGGAAGAGATGGGGTTCAGGTGCTGGGTCGCGGTGACGAAGCGGCTGTCCCGGGGCGTGCCGTCCCTCGCGAACCGCGCCACCGCCGCGTCCTCCGCGGAAAACATCCGGTAGTCGCTCAGCGCCTCCCGCGCCAGGGCGAGGGCGCCGGAGGCGAACATCAGGACCGCCGCCAGGCCCGCGATGAGCGGCCGCGCGCGCAGGCCCTTCAGCCGCCCGTGCAGCGCGACGGCATAATCGGCCGCCGGCATCGCGCACAGCGCCCACCAGACGTAGAAAAGCTTGTTGTTGTCGTACTCGTTGGGCTGGAAGAGCACCAGCTCGGCGACGACGAAGATGGCAAAGGCGCCCAGGAACAGCCGGCGGCGGAAAGCGTCCCTCTCCATCATCGCGAACAGCGCCAGCAGGAAGGGCAGGCCGATGTTCTTCAGGTAAAACCAGGGATAAAGGTCCTGCAGGCCGCCGCCGCCGGGGTTGTTGACCCAGTTGAACTGCAGGCGCAGGAAGCCGCCCTGCCCGGCCTGGCCGAAGGTGAACAGCAGCAGCTGGGGGAGCGCCAGCAGCGCGGCGACGCCGCCATAAAGCAGGTAGGGGGCGGTTTTTTCCCTTTTTACCAGGCCGTATGCCAAAAACCCCGCGCTGGCCAGCGCCAGCGCCAGGAAGGAATGCGTGTGGATGAGGGGCAGCCCGCCGGCCATGACGCCCAGCAGCAGGGTCTGCCGCCGGTTCCATTCCCCGTTTTTCACCATGTCCAGCAGCAGGTAGAGGCAGGGCAGCAGCACCGCCCAGCCCGCCAGGAAGGTGCGCTGGGGCAGCAGCATGTCGGCGACGAGGTTGGAAAAACGCAGGTTGTAGCGCGTGAACTCCGCGTGGTTGGCGGGGGTCTGGTACCAGCCCTGCAGGATGTTCTGGAGCCGCTCCAGCCACTGCCCCTGCTGCAGCTGGTTTTGCCCGGCCTGGCCCAGGCTGACGCCGGCCATGTCGAAGGCGTACAGGAAGCCCAGGCCGCCGTTTAAAAACACGAACAGCGCCGCCAGCGCCGCGGCGCCGGGCGTCCTGCACAGGCGCCGCGCCAGGAGGATATATCCTGAGAACACCAGCGCCATCATCACCGCGCCCGGCAGCAGCACGGCCCAGCGCAGGCTCATGCCCAGCGCCAGCAGGCTGGTGGACAGGCTGTCGGCCAGGAAGGGGTAGCCCAGGCGCAGCCCGGGCAGGATGCTGTAGTCCGCCGGCAGGGTCCTGCCCTCCAGCGAGGTGACGATGGACAGGTGCAGCGGCAGGTCGCCGTAGGTGGCCTGCCCCGTGAACAAGGCGCCGTCCTCCGGCCGCAGGACGTGGGTGTGCTGCAGGTACAGCCCCAGCAGGCTCAGCGGCAGGGCGAGGGCCAGCAGCAGGGTCAGGGTCTTGTGATCCTCCGCGTCGGCGGCCTTCAGGGGCGCGGCGTCCCTGAACCGCCAGGCCAGGAAGGCGGTCAGCGCGAGCGGCAGGAGGGACAGCCATTGGGTCAGCGCGTCGAAGGGCCGCAGGAAGGCGATGAGCGCCGGCAGCCACATCATCAGGAAAAGCCCCAGGCTCAGCCCCAGCCAGGCGCGGACCCAGGGGGACTGCCGCGGCAGCAGGCAGCGGATAATGAACAGCCCGGCCGCCAGGTACAGCAGAAGGAGCAGCAGCCCCGCCACCTACGCGTCCCCCCCTTCCGCTTCGCTCTCCCCGGCCATGCGCAGCATCTCCAGCCGGAGGTGCCTTGCGACGCGCTCCTTTTCCTCCTGGGGCGGGGCGTCCGGGTTGTAGCGCGTGGCCTCGCCGAAGGTCAGGGTGTGCTGTTTCTTGTCCGCGTAAATGGGGATGAACTGCGCGCGCTTTCCGGTGCGCTGGTGGTAAAGCTGCGCCACCATCACGAAGCCGGTGAAGAAGGCGCCGATGCCCTCCTTCACGTAGCCGGCTTGCTCCAGGCTTTCGTGGTTGGGGTTCTCGGGGAAAATCAGGATGTTGTCGCCCGCCTCCATCGCCTCGGCGGTCAGCCGGAAGGTGCGCACGAGGGCGCGCGGGTCGTCCCGGTACACGGGGATGCTGTCCAGGGAGCGCATAACCCATTTGAGGAAGGCGGAGACCAGGCGGGTGGCCGGCCACTTCAGGCGCTCCGGCAGCCATGCCTGGCGCTTCACGGTGTTTTCGTAGAGGTAGACATTCTGGGCGTCCGGCTCGGCGATTTCGTCGATGACCCAGGGACGGAAGGAAAAGGGGACGAAGAGGTTGGTCACCACCGGCCCCCACAGCTCGCCGTGGTTGCAGGTGAATACGCAGCTGATATCCGCGTCCAGCTTGACCTTTTCCTTGTTCACCACCTTTGAGTAGAACAGCGGGCGCAGAATCAGGATGACCCATTTGATGCCGTAGCGGCGGCGGTGCACCTTGACCACCGTGTCCTCCAGCTGCCGCTGCAGGGGCAGGTTGATTTCGCCGCTGTCCTTCAGCCGCAGGAAGGTGCGGATTTTCTCGGCGACCTTGCGCTCCATCGGCACGCGGAAGGCGGCGGGGATGGCCGCGACCACCAGCGCCAGCGCGGGCAGTAGCAGCAGGGGCTGGGCGGTCAGGTTGATGCCGCCCCTGGATACGCTGCCCCCCGAAATCAGGGTAAACAGCGCCAGCCCGACCAGCGCGATCATCCCGCCGACCAGCGCTGCGTATTCCTGCTGCGCCGCGTGCGCGCGGCGCAGGGCGCTCCCCGGTTCCTCCCCGGTGGCGAAGCGGACGATGTCCCGCATGTCCCGGTCCAGGGAGGACAGGGAATGGGCCGCCATCGTGACACCGGAGGTGCAGAAGGCCAGGGACAGGTAGTTCCACGCCGGTCCGGTGGCGACGGAACGCAGGGCGAAGGCCGCCAGGCTGATGAGCCACATCGCCAGCCCGACGATAAGCGCCGTCGCCGGCTCCGGGCGCAGGCGCGACTTGTCCAGCATCATGGCGGTCACCCACTGCGCCAGCACCGTGCACAGAAAGGCGATGGCCAGGCTGTACAGCAGGCTCTGGGAGGAGGCGCCGATGAAGGTGTAAATCAGAATCAGCGTCACCTGCAGCGCCGTGACCGTCAGCATCATGACCGTGCGGAAGGTCTTGTAGGCGTTGACCCGGGTGAGCCGGTCCAGCTGTGCGGGCAGCTCCCCGGAGGGGGCGGCTTCCGGCGCGGGCGCTTCCTCCTCCCCCCGCGCGGCCAGCGCCAGGGTCTCCAGCAGGCAGCACAGCGCGAAGCCGCCCAGCAGGTGCCAGGCGGATTCCGGCGAGGGCATGGTGAAGAAAAGAACCAGCGCGGCGGCACCGCAGAACAGCAGCATCGCTTCCGCCGCCCGCACCACGCGGCGCACGCGGCCCAGGCCGCGCCTGCGCCAAGCCCCGTCCGTGCGCCAGGCCGATTCCGACATCAGCAGCACCAGGAACGACAGTGCGAACACCAGCCACAGCCGGGGCAGGTCCACCGCCAGTGGATACACCAGCAGCACGCCCAGCGCCAGCGCGGCCGAGACCGCGCCCAGCGCCAGGCCGGAGCGGCGCATCCTTGCGGGCAGCCGCCGGAAGTCGCCCCGCATGGCCAGGCGGGAAAACAGCGCCGCCACCCTGCCGACCATGTACAGCGCCCCGCCCAGCACCGGGCGGCCCAGGATGACGGTGGAGGCCAGCATGCTGTACAGGTAGCCGAACATCACGGTATGCAGGCGCAGACCGGATTGTTCCTGATTCAGGCCCGCGCGCGCCGCGACGCCACCCGCCATCCGGCCACCTCCGTTTTTTCTGCGCAGAGTATAGCAAAAACGGAGAAACATGGCAAAAAGCGGCGCCCGGTTCCACCCAAAAAGGAAGCGCCCGCAGGCGCTTCCGGGAAAGCCGTTGCCAGTCGGGGCGGTTTCCGCTTGGCCCGCTTACTGCGCGATGTCCACGAAGGCGTGCGCTTCCGCTTCGGCCACCGAATGCCCCGCTGCGTTCAGGGCTTCCAGGACGCCGGTCTGGACGCTGCTTTTCATCACGATGCTGCCGCCCGCGGGGATGCCCACGTCGATGGCGGCATTGGAAACGGAGGTCAGCAGCTTGCCTTGCCCGTCCCGCAGCAGGACGATGACCCGGGCGTCAAAGGCGGTTTCCTGCGCGTCGTTTTCAACGGTGACCAGCAGCGTTCCCAGGGGCTTTTCGGCCAGGGTAAAGTCCGTGGTCATTTCTTCCGCGTAGGCGGCCTTCGCGGGCAGCGCCCGGGAAAGGCTGCCGTCCCCTTCGCCCAGGGCGGAACCTGCGAAACTCAGCTTCCAGGAAGCGACCTGCTGCGCCTGCTCGGGCGTCAGGGTCAGGTAGGAGCTCTCCGTGACCGCGATGCCGCCGGGCGCCACGAACAAGGGAACCGTGCTGTACAGGGGGGCGCTGTGCACGACGGCTCCGTCCTTGTCCAGCAGCTCCAGCGTGACGGTGGTCAGCATGGCGGCCTTGCCGGACTTGTTCTCAAGCACCGCCGCGTACTTCCCGCTGGTGCCCATGAAATCCTCGTAGACAAAGAAGGCGTCCTCCAATAGCGCGAACTCCGCGGCTTCCCCGCCGTACCCCGCGCCGGCAGGCCCCAGCAAGGCGTCCAGGTCGAGGCTCACGGCGAGCGCGGGGGCGGTGAAAAGCATCAGCGAAAGCGCCAGGGCTGCCAGTCGTTTCAATACCATCGGGTTGTTCCTCCTCATGGATTCCGCCGCGGCGCCTGCCGCGGCACGGAAGCATTGTACCCCGGCATTTTGCCCGCTGAACAAGGGAAATCAAACATTTCCACAATTACCGAACGTAAAGATAAAAATCAAACATATCGTTCGTGAAATGTCGTGACAAGGCACCTCCCCTGTGCTATCATGGGCGCGGATTTTTTGTCGGGCAAAGCCCGGGGAGGATGCCAAGGATGGAAGGGTTCTTTCAACTCAGGAAGCATGGGACAAAGGTCTCGACCGAGGTCATCGCCGGGCTGACCACCTTCTTCGCGATGGCGTACATCATCGCCGTCAACCCCGCGATCCTGAGCCAGGCCGGCATGCCCTGGGGCGCGGTCTTCCTGGCCACCATCATCGCCGCGGTCATCGGCACCCTGGTGATGGGCCTGTTTGCCAACGTGCCCTACGCGCAGGCGCCCGGGATGGGCCTGAACGCCTTCTTCGTCTTCACCGTCTGCTTCGGCCTGGGCTTTACCTGGCAGCAGGCGCTGTCAATGGTCTTCCTCTGCGGTCTCATCAACATCCTCATCACCGTCACCAAGGTGCGCAAGCACATCATCCGCGCGATTCCCAAGAGCCTGCAGCATGCCATTTCCGGCGGCATCGGCGTGTTCATCGCCTATATCGGGCTGCTCAACGCGGGCATCATCAACTTCGCCGCCGGCGTGCCCTCCATCCCCACCCTCAACCAGCCCGTGCTGTGGCTCTTCCTCATCGGCCTGGTGCTCATCATCGTGCTCTCGGTGCTCAAGGTGAAAGGCGCCATCCTGATTTCCATCGTCGCCACCGCGCTGGTCGGCATCCCCATGGGCGTCACTCAGGTGCACAGCACCGTCAGCTTTACCGAGGCCGCCGCCCAGCTGCCCCAGACCCTCGGCGTCATCTTTACGGCGGAAGGCCTGCCCAGCCTGTTCTCCGACGCCGCGCGGCTGCCCCTGGTGCTGATGACCATCTTCGCCTTCTCCCTGACGGACACCTTCGATACCATCGGCACCTTCATCGGCACAGGCCGGCGCAGCGGCATCTTCTCGGAGGAGGACGAAAAGGCCATGGAGGAAAGCCAGGGCTTCTCCTCCAAGATGGACAAGGCCCTGTTCTCCGATGCCATCGCGACCTCCGTGGGCGCGGTGTTCGGCACCAGCAACACCACCACCTACGTCGAGTCCGCCGCCGGCATCAGCGCGGGCGGCCGCACGGGCCTCACCAGCGTGGTGGTCGCCCTGCTGTTCATCCTCTCCGCTTTCCTGGCCTCCTTCGTCTCCGCCATCCCCGCCGCGGCCACCGCGCCGGCGCTGGTGATGGTGGGCATCATGATGCTCGCCAGTTTCAGGGACATCGACTGGACCGACCTGTCCGAGGCCGTGCCCGCCTTCTTCGCCGGCGTGTTCATGGCGCTGTGCTACTCCATCTCCTACGGCATTGCCTTCGGTTTCTTCTTCTACTGCATCGTCAAGGTCTTCACCGGCAAGTCGAAGGAAATCCACCCCATCCTCTGGGTGTCCACGGCCCTGTTCATCCTCAACTTCGTCATCCTGGCGATTCTCTGAGCCTTCCAGCGCATCCGCAGGAGGCCCATGCGGGCCTCCTTTTCCATGCCTTCCGGGCGTGGTATATTCCAAGCGAGCCGGGCCGATTGTCGACGGCCCGGAAAGGAGGAACGATGCGAACAACCAGACGGGCGCTGGCCCTGGCGCTCACCTTGCTGCTGTCCCTGGCCCTTCCCGGGGCTCTGGCGGCCGCGCCGTCCCCGGATATCCAGGCGCCGGTCAAGTGGTCGGCTGACGGTTTTCTCCCCCGGACGCTGGAGGCGCCGGTCTCCGCGCGCCTGGACATCCGGCCCGCGGACGGCGAAACGGCGCCGGCGGCTTTTGAGCTCACGGACCCGGAGGGCCTCCGGTCGCTGCACCTGCTGCTGAAAAGCGCCGAGCGCACGGGCGAGCCCTCCTGCTCCTTTGCGGAGCGCTCGCTGACCCTTTCCTTCCGGGACGGGCGCACCCTGTGGCTGGAGCTGCCGGACGACGCCTGCACCTATTACCGCGCGGAGGGCGCCGTGTTCAGCTACGTGCCTGCGGAGCGCTGCGGCGCGGAGGAGAAGAGCCTGGGCGACAACCGCCTGCTGTACGGCCTCTTCCCCGGCGCCCTGCCGCCCGGGGAGTAAGCCCGGGGCAGCCGGAAAAGCGGGGGGCGGGACGTGTTCAACGTCGTCATGCTGGGGCTGGTCAGCTTCTTCGCCGACATCAGCGCGGAGATGGTCTATCCCCTCATCCCGCTGTACCTGAGCGGCGCCTTCGGCGCGACGCCCGCCCTGGTGGGAATCATCGAGGGCGTCGCCGAGAGCACCGCCAGCCTGCTGAAGGTGTTCAGCGGCTACCTGACGGACAAATACCAGAAAAAGAAACCCATCGCCTTCCTGGGCTACGCGGCGGGCCTGGCCTACAAAGCCGCGCTGCTGGTCGCCTCGTCCTGGGGCGGCGTGCTGCTGGCCCGGGTCGTCGACCGGCTGGGCAAGGGCATCCGCACCACGCCCCGGGACGTCATGGTCTCCGAGAGCGCGCGGGAGGGCGGCCTGGGGAAGGCCTTCGGCCTGCACAAGGCGCTGGACATGCTGGGCTCTGCCCTGGGCATCCTGCTGGCCTGGCTGCTGGTGAAAAACGCGGCCGCCGGCCAGGCGGACTATCACAAGGTCTTCCTCTTTTCCCTGATTCCCGCCCTGCTGTCCCTTTTCATGTTCCTTTTCATCCGGGAGAAGAGGGGCGCCCGTCCCCTCGCCCGGCGCGAGCGGTTCTGGAAGAACTACTCCAAGCTCCCCGGTCCGCTCAAGCTGTACCTGCTCATCGCCTTCCTGTTCACCCTGGGCAACTCCTCCAACGCCTTCCTGCTGCTGCGCGCCAAGAGCGTGGGCTACGACGACGTCAGCGTCATCCTGCTGTATTTCGCCTACAACCTCACCGCCTCCCTGCTGGCCCTCCCCTTCGGGCGGCTGTCGGACCTCCTGGGGCGCAAGCGCCTGCTCATCGCGGGGTACCTTGTGTTCGGCCTGGTTTACCTGGGCTTTGGGTTTACCCGGAGCAGGCCCGCGATGCTGTTCTTTTTCATCCTCTACGGCTTTTACACCGCCATGACCGCCGGGGTGGAGCGCGCGCTCATCGCGGAAATTTCGCCGCCGGAGCTGAAAGGCACCCTGCTGGGCCTGCATTCCACGGTCGTGGGCGTCGCCCTGCTGCCCGCCAGCGCGCTGTTCGGTCTGCTGTGGACCCGCCAGGGGCCGCAGACCGCCTTCTCCTTCGGCGCCGCCCTCGCCCTGCTCTCGGCCGCGCTGCTGCTGTTCTTCTTCCGCCCCGTCCCCCAAAACCGGAAACCCGCCTGAATCCCCGACGAAAGGAGCGCCCATGACGCCCATCGAGGAGTACATCCAGTCCTGCCCCGCGGAGCACCGGGAGCGCCTGGCCCGGCTGCGCGCGCTCATCCTCTCCGCCGCGCCCGGCCTGAAGGAGAAAATCGCCTACCGCATGCCCACCTTCCACCTGGAGCGGAACGTCATCCATTTCGCCCTGTACGCCCGCCACGTCAGCCTGTACCCCGGCGCCCGGGCGATGGCCCATTTCCAGGACCGGCTCGAAGGCTACAGGACCTCCAAGGGCACCATCCAGCTGCCGCTGGACCAGCCCCTGCCCGAGGCGCTGGTTCTGGAAATCACCCGCTTTTGCGCGGCCAACCCGGAAGGCGGCCGCGCGTGAACCCCAGAACCTACGAGTTTGATGCCGTCCTGCAAAAGGTGCCGGACCTCGACGGCGCCTACGTTGAGTTCCCCTTCGACGTCCGCAAGGAGTTCGGCAAGGGGCGCGTCAAGGTGCAAGCCGCGTTCGACGGGCACCCCTACCGGGGCAGCCTCGTCCGCATGGGCACGGAATGCCACATCATCGGCGTGCGCAAGGACATCCGCGCCGCCATCGGCAAGCAGCCGGGGGATATGGTCCGGGTGACAATCCGGGAGGACGGGGAGCGGTGACGGCGCGGAGGAGGACGGGGGGAGACGGGGAGAGACGGCGGGAGACGTTGGGAGACGGGGAGAGACGGGGAGAGACGGGGAGAGACGGCGGGAACCTTTTCTGAAGAAAAGGTTCCCGGGCCCTCCAAAAGACTTTCAATTTATGAGTATGAATGGGTTTCATGCCGAGTTAGCGGGAGGGAGATAAGGGGGATGGACGGCGGCCTTTGCGGGCGGCCCCGCTGCGCCTGGGCGCGGGGGAAGGACGAAACCTACACCCGCTACCACGACCTGGAGTGGGGCACGCCCTCCCATGACGACCGGCACCTGTTTGAGATGCTGGTGCTGGAGGGCTTCCAGGCCGGGCTGTCCTGGCAGACCATCCTCAACAAGCGGGAGGCCTTCCGCGAGGCCTTCCTGCAGTTCGACCCGGCGCGGGTCGCCCGGATGGGGGAGGGCGACGTCGCCCGGCTGATGGAAAACCCCGGCATCGTGCGCAACCGCCTGAAAATCGAGTCGGCCATCCGCAACGCGCGGGTTTTTCTGGACATCCAGGCGGCGTCCGGCTGCTTTTCCAATTATCTCTGGGGGTGGACGGGCGGCAGGCCGGTCCCGCTCAGGGGGTTTCCCGTCCCCTGTGAAAGCCCCCTGTCTTCCGCCCTGTCCCGGGATCTGAAACGTCGCGGCATGGCTTTCGTCGGCAGCGTCATCGTGTATTCCTTCCTGCAGGCCGTCGGCGTGGTCAACGACCACGAGCCGGGTTGCTTCCGCCATGACGGCCAGGCGTCTGTCCCCTGCAAATCCAGCCGCTGCCGCCAGGCCGGCAGGGCGTTCGTCACTTGATGCCCCTCGGGGCGTCCCGCCAGCCCTTCAAGACAGGCGGCTGTTTTTATTTGGTTTGTCTTATTCCCGCTTGCCTTTCGGTGGAATATCCCGCGTCCGGCCGCGCGTTTTAACGATATTGGTAAATATTTCGCCAAATCAATGGCAACTCCGCTTAATCCGCTGCCCGAGCGGGTAAAAACAGACAAAGCGGATGAAAACGGTCCCGCCGGAGTCCGGCTGCCGCCGTCCGCGGAAACGACAAACCGACAAGGAGGAAAACATGCGCAAACTGCTGTCCCTCACCCTGGCCGCCCTGTTCATCCTGGGCCTGGCCGCCGTCCCCGCTTCGCGGAAATCGAGCTGACCCTGTATAACAACAAGGTGGAAATCAGCGAAGCCCTGCAGAACTTCGCCAAGCTCTACAGCGACAAGACCGAGGGCGTCACCGTGAAGGTCGAGTCCGTCGGCGGCGGCGCCGACTACTCCGGCAACCTCACGGCCAAGCACACCGCCGACCAGCTGCCCGACCTCTTCGTCATCGAGGGCGACGGCGACTACGGCCTGTGGAAGGACTATGTGACCGACCTGTCCGGCGAGAAATGGAACGAGGAAACCACCCTGGCCTACAAGGACCCCGAGGGCAAGGTCGTGGGCTTCCCGGTCGCCATCGAGGGCTTCGGCCTGGGCTACAACGTCGAGCTGCTCAAGAAGGCCGGCGTCGACCCGGCGGAGCTGACCACCTACTCCAAGCTGGAGGAAGCCTTCAAGAAAATCGACGGGATGAAGGCCGAGCTGGGCATCGACTCCGTGCTGTCCATGGCCGCCAGCGTGTCCGGCGGCACCTGGTGGGTGGCCGGCCACCACAACTTCTCCGTCTACCTGGGCGGCGGGCTGGAGTTCACCGACACCTCCGTGGCGGATAAGTTCAACAAGGGTGAGGTCGAGGAGGAGCGCCTCAACGACTATGCCAAGTATGTCAAGCTGCTGTTCGACTACTCCGACCAGACTGTGCTGGCCACCGGCACCTACGACAACCAGCTGGCTCCCTTCGCCAACCAGAAGGCCGTCTTCATCCACCAGGGCAACTGGATTGACCCCAGCCTCAAGGCGATGAACGTGGCGTTTGAATACGACTACATCAGCCACCCCTTCAACGACAAGCAGGAGTTCAAGGGTCTCTACCTCTTCGCCCCCAGCTTCTACGTCATCAACAACAAGATTTCCCCCGAGAAGGCCCAGGCGGCCAAGGACTTCCTCAGCTTCCTGGTCTACTCCGAGGAAGGCGCCGACTACATGGTCAACCAGGCCGGCATGGTGCCCGCCTTCAAGAACGTGACCCTCCAGCCCTCCGGCGGCTTCTCCAAGGCGCTGGTGCGCGCCAACGCCGCGGGCGGCAACTATGGCGTGTATTTCGGCAAGCTGCCGGCCGGCACCGGCCAGAGCAAGCTGGCGCCCATCTTTGACGTTTTCGCGCAGGACCACAGCGACGAAGGCGTGACCTTCCTGGTGGCGGACCTCACCAAGCTCGCCCAGGAACTCGCAGCCCAGCAGTAAACGGAACCCCGGCGGGCGCCAATTACAGATTGGCGCCCGCTTTTTACCAGGAAGGGATGGAGGTGGGCATATGAAGAGAAGCAAGGCCTGGGACGCCGTGTTCCTGGGCCCCAGCCTGCTGGCGCTGACGCTGGTGGTCATCCTGCCGTTTTTCCAGGGAATCATCTATTCCCTCACCAACTGGAACGGCGTGCGCACGGACGTGACCTTTGTCGGCTTCGCCAACTACCGGGAGATGTTCCAGTCCGTCGACTTCCTCTATTCCTTCCTCATCACCCTGCTGTATACAGCCATCAACGTCGTGCTGGTCAACGTCGTGGCCTTCCTGCTGGCCTTGCTGGTCACCAGCCAGGTCAAGGGCAGGAACCTCTACCGCGCGGCCTTCTTCGTGCCCAACCTCATCGGCGGCATCGTGCTGGGCTACACCTGGCAGTTCATGTTCAACGTGTTCTTCACCTCCGTCACCGCCCAGCTGGGCCTGGGCGCCACGTCCATGATTACCAGCAGGGACACCGTCATCCTGGGCATGTCCATCGTCAATACCTGGCAGTACGCGGGCTACATCATGCTGATTTTCGTCGCCGGCATCCAGTCCACGCCGGTTGAGGTCATGGAGGCGGCCACGGTGGACGGCGCCGGCTATTTCCGCCGGGTCACCCGGGTGCTCATCCCGATGATTGCCAACGCCTTCACCGTCTCGCTCTTCCTGACCATCGTCAACTCCTTCAAGATGTTCGACCTTAACGTCGCGCTCACCAACGGCGGGCCTTCCGCCCGCTTCATGGGGCAGGTGGTCAACTCCAGCCAGCTGCTCACGCTGACCATCTACAACAAGTCCATCACCACCAAGGAGCTGGCCAAGGGGCAGGCGATGAGCGTGGTGCTGTTCATCGTGCTGGTCGTTTTCTCGCTGATTCAGGTCACCCTCGGCAAGCGAAGGGAGGTGGAGGCATGACGGTCAAGGCCATGAACCCCGCCGCGTCCGGCCCGAAAAAAGGCCCGCGCCGGCTGAACCGCTTCCTGCTGGAGGCGCTGGCCGTCCTGCTGGTGCTGCTGGTGCTCTCGCCCTTTGTCATCGTGTTTTTCAACGCCAGCAAAACCTATGACCAGATCACCCTCTCGCCCGCGGCGCCGCCCACGGACCTTGGCAACCTCTGGGAAAACATCACCGCGGTCTTCAACGACCCGGTCACCGACCTGCTGGGCGCCTTTATAGACAGCGCGCTGATTACCGCCGTGTCCCTGGTGGTCATCATCTTCTTCTCCTCCATGGCCGCCTGGGTGCTGGTGCGCAACCGCTCGCGCTTCTCCCGCTTCGCCTTCGTGCTCTTCGTCGCAGCGATGGTCATCCCCTTCCAGGTGGTCATGTATCCCCTGGTGTATTTCTTGAAGGGCATCGGGGATACCCTGGGCTTCCGGATGCTGGGCACCGTGCACGGCATCACCTTCGCCTACCTGGGCTTCGGCTGCTCCCTGTCCATCTTCATTTTCCACGGCTTCATCAAGGGCATCCCCCTGGCGCTGGAGGAAAGCGCGACCATCGACGGCTACTCCCAGCCCGGCATCTTCTTCAAGGTGGTGCTGCCGCTTTTGACCCCGACGGTGATGACTGTCGCCATCTTAAACGGCATCTGGATCTGGAACGACTACCTGCTGCCCCTGCTGGTGCTGGGCACCTCCGGCGGCATGAAGACCATCCCCCTGGCGGTGGCCGCCTTCGCCGGCGCCTTCGTCAAGCAGTGGGACCTGATCCTCACCAGCACCCTCCTGGCCATGATCCCCATCATCGTCCTCTTCCTCTTCGCCCAGCGCTACATCATCAAGGGCATGGTGGAAGGGGCGATCAAGTAAGAACAAATCCGGGTTGATAGAACGATACCAGGCGGGGAGGGGCGGTTTTGAAAAACCGCCCCTCCCCGTACTGCATACTGGACTCAATCACGAACGCTTCCATGAGCCGGCTCTTTTTCGCCTCAGCGTTGCTTCGTTCAGTCAGCGTAGGCTGCGACTACGCCTCCTTCACTCAGCTTAGC
>Ga0123331_1001626_pt1 | contig 17781 bp, 15 predicted proteins | sample BioC13SIPDNA_3_FD_89705 | JGI IMG/M metagenome (GOLD analysis project Ga0123331, IMG submission 89705) | Anaerobic biogas reactor microbial communites from Washington, USA - Biogas_R2_B C13 SIP DNA | ecosystem: Engineered > Bioreactor > Anaerobic > Unclassified | place: Washington, USA... | reverse complement strand
TTCCATACTCTAGCCATGTGCTCTCCTAGCGGGAGAGATCTAGCCGCAGAGAGCACAGAGAAGGCAAGAGTGAGAAACCAGAAGGAGATGAGGGGAGAAAGGGCGGGACAACCAAGGGTCGCGGCCGAAGCTGCTCGCGCCTCTGCCGAGTTCTCCGCTTCCCTTCTCCCCAATCCTCATTCCTCTTCTCGGTGTCCTCCGTGTCCTCTACAGATAATCCCCCTTCCCTACAGGTAGTTACGCGGATCGGCGATCTTGCCTTCCAGGGCGGTGGCCGCCGCCGTCAGGGGCGAGCCCAAGTAGATGTCCGCCTCGGGAGAACCCATGCGGCCGCGGAAGTTGCGGTTGGCGGTGGAGAAGCAGGCCTCTCCTGCCGCCAGCACCCCCTGATGGCGGCCGATGCAGGGGCCGCAACCGGGCGTGCTCACCGTCGCGCCCGCCTCGAGCAGCGAGATCAGGCTGCCGTCGGCCACCGACTGCTTCAGGATGTCGTCCGAAGCCGGAATGATGATCATGCGCACGTGCGGCGCCACTCGCCGGCCCTTGAGGATGCGCGCGGCGGCGTGGATGTCCTCCAGGCGCCCGTTGGTGCAGGTGCCCAAGAACACCTGGTCAATGTGAATGCCGACCACAGCGTCCACCGAGCTCACGTTGTCCACGTCGTCCGGCGATGAGACCTGGGGGCTGAGTGCCGCGAGGTCTATGGTCTCGGCATGGACGTACCCAGCGTCCGGATCGGCGAACAGCCACTCCGGCAAGCCGAACTCCGCCAGCCGTTCTTGCGGGAAGGCGATCATACCCGCCTTGGCCCCCAACTCGGTGGTCATGGAGCACAAGGTGATGCGGGAAGCCGCCGTCAGGTCCTCCGCGCCGTAGAACTCCACCGCTCGGTAGGTGGCCCCATCGATGCCCAGCCGCCCGATTAGGTGGAGGATGGCGTCCTTGCTCATGACGCCCGCCGGCAGCTGACCGGTCAACTCGACCTTCATCGTCTCCGGCACGCGCAGCCACGTCTTGCCCGTCGCGAACGCCAGGGCGATGTCCGTCGCCCCCATACCGGTGCCGAAAGCGCCGATGGCCCCATAGGCGGTGGAGTGGGAGTCCGACCCCAGCACCACCTCGCCGGCTCGGGCCAGGCCGCGATCAATCATGAGCTGGTGGCAGACGCCGGTGCCCACGTCGTACAGGTGCCGGATGCCCTGTTCGGCGGCGAAGCGTCGCACCTCCGCCTGCCCTTCGGCGGTGGAGACATTGCAGGCCGGTGCCACATGGTCCACGAAGAGGGCTACCTTCTCCGGATCCGCCACCTTGGGAATCCTGAACTCGTCCCGCATCACCTTGATGACGCTGGGAGCGATGCTGTCCACGCTCATGGCCATGCCGACGGCCACCACGGCCAGATCGCCCGGCTGTACCGCATGTCCGGCGGCCCGGCCGATGATCTTCTCTGCCAGGGTCGAACCTCTACTCAACTTTGCCCTCCTCGGACGAGACTTCGCCGAAGCTTCCCCTCTTGACTACCCACTCGCGCAGCAAATCGTCCACGTCGGCCAGGTGGAGCGGCCGCGCATCGGCCAGCGCCTTGATGTGCGCCGTGATCTGCTTGACCTCCTTATCGGTCAGCGACAGGCCCAACTGCTCCGAACGGTCTTTCACCGCGTTCCAGCCGGTGAGGCGGTGGGCGATGGAGATATAGCGGGTCATGCCGAAGTCCTGGGGGTCGAGGATCTCGTAGGTCTCCGGTTTGTTAAGCACCGCCTTGGCGTGGATGCCGGCCTTGTGCGTGAAGGCAGTGATGCCGGTGATGTAGTTGTTGAAGGGGACCGAGATGCCCACCATTTCCGCCACCATTCGGTCCAGTTCGCGCAGCATGGGTAGCTTGTACTTGCTCTTCACCAGGTCGCGGTCAAGGCTGTACATGCGGGCAACGAAGCCGCCCAGCGGGGTGATGCCGTTGCGCTCGCCGATGCCGAGGATGCTGGTGTCGATGTGGGTAGCGCCGGCATCCAGAGCGGCGAAGCTGTTGGCGATGGCGCAGCCGGTGTCGTTATGGGAGTGGAACTCGATGTCGGCGTAGACGACCTGACGCAAGATGCTCACCAGCTGGTGCACCTGCGTCGGCGTGCCCACCCCCACCGTGTCCGCCAAGCCCACCCGATCCACACCCGCCTGGTCCACGGCGCTGTAGATGTGGTAGAGGTCCTTAGCATCGCTGCGGAAGCTGTCCTCGGAGCTGAAGCGTACCTCTAGCCCCTGGGACTTGACGAAGGAAACCACCTCGATAGCAGCGTCGGTGATCTGCTGAATGCTCTTGCCGTGGCTGTATTGCCGCAGCATGGGGGAGGTGCCGATGACCACGTCCACGCCGTCCACCCCCGTGTCCACCGCCAGCTTGGCATCATCGAGGGTGCAGCGCGTGTGGGTGAGAACTCTGCAGCCGAGCCCCAGCTTGGCGATGCGGGAGCAGTCGGCGAGGCTCTGCGGGCTCGCCGCCGGCGAGGTGACCTCGATGTACTCCACCCCGAACTCATCTAGGGCCTGGGCGATCTCGACCTTCTGCTCCGGGGTGAAGTTGGCGCCCACGAACTGCTCGCCCTCACGGAGCGTTGATTCGATGATGCTGAAGCGGTCCAGCGGCATGGTTCTCCTCCACACAGGAAGTGGTGCGGCCGCTCCCCATCGAGCTACCCAGTATCCGGGCATAGAAAAACGGCTAGCTCCCCCATTCTGGTTCGGCTAGCCGCTTGCTGCAGACAGGCAACGGGCCTATCCAGACCGGGGGTCTGGCTCCAGGGCCTTCTTGCCGCGCTTGGCGCGATGCGTTGTCTGCATATGGGCGTGACTCTCATCCTATGGATAAGCGAGCAGGAGTGTATCATGTTCACCACTCGCGGGCAAAGCGTGCCCTTCTCGGCGGACGGGCGCGTCAACCACACCGCCAGGAGATTTGACCGGCTCTGCCGCCTGCGCTAGAATGCCCGCATGTCGGGCCGCTAGCTCAATTGGCAGAGCAACTGACTCTTAATCAGTAGGTTACAGGTTCGATTCCTGTGCGGCTCACCAACACCGACCGGAGCGCTTACCCAGCCTCCGGTCTTTCGCATTCCGCACCATCGCCTCTCTCGGAGCCCGCTATCCTCACCGCCGCGAGCACGATTGCCTCTCGACGCCTGAACGGCATCCAACACCGCCTGCGTGAGGATCGCGAGTTCTACTTCCTCTCGCGCTACGGCCGGGTGTCCCGCGTCTCCGATCACTAGGACTCGGGCAACATTTCCTTCGGCGTTCAGGACGGGCCGGCGCCCGCCCCGCCGGTTAGTCGGTCGTCAGCCGCCCACCAGGGCGCACCTAACGTCCGTCAGCGTGGCGGGCGTCACCTGCCAGCCCTGGCTCTCCTTACCCCGAAGGCGCCGCAGCATCGCAACCAGGTGTGCTCGGCGCGGCTCCGCGGGAGAGCCATAGTCGATGGTGTTATGCGTGAGGATGACGAAGGCGGCCACCGGCGGCGCGATGAGCGCCATCTCGTGCACAGCCGCGTCCACGATCTCCCGGTAGGTGTCCGGCGCGAAGTCGCTGTCCGGGCGCGGGTCCCGGGGATCGAAGTTGGCCCTGGTGGAGAAGCGCTCTGCCGGGTGCGAGGAGACGGGCACCTCGACCAGGTCCAAGGCGCCGCTCTCCAGCCGGCAGGTGGCGCTGGCGCGGTGGGCGTAGGGGAGCGCCCCCAGCCAGCAGGCCCCCACCTCGGGACGGTAGCGACCCGCCTTGCTGCAAGAGGTCTGCTTCACGCCCAGCGACGCCAGGATGGGGAAGGTGTCGTCGCTGGCGGAGAGAAACCCAGAGCGAAAGGTCAGTAGCGGCCGGCTCAGCGCCTGTTCCCACACGTCCTTGGCCTGGCTGAGAATGGCCCGCTGCTGCTCGCGGTCATAGTGGCCCAGGACGCGGCTGTAGCGCAGGTCCCAGAAGCTGCGGCAGTGGAACTGGAGGCCGACCTCGGATCCGCACCCGGCGACCTCCGCGAAGAGGGTGGCCTGCCTGGCGGCCGTGTCAGGCGTCGGCAGGAAGGTGCCACGGAAGCCCTCTCGATCCAGCAGCTCGGCCAGCCCCAGCACCGCCCGGCGTCCCATGTCCCACGACGGCGTCCCGGTGATGAGAGATTCGTCCGTCACTCGCTCGCAGTCCATGCTGACGACCACGCCCAGAGTTCGCCGCTCCGTGGGCCGCTCTCCATCGCCCCGAACCACCGGAAACCCTCCCCGCAGCTGTATGTTGCGCCTCAGCCCCCCGGCCGGCGAGGATCGTACAAGCACCGCCGCCTGCCGGGCGAGCCTTCCGCAGGATGACGCCTCCCGCCAAAGGCACTGGGCTTCACCGAGCCGCCATCGAACCAGGGCGACTTGGACTCTTGGCACGTTCTCTGCATTAGCTCAGCGGTGAACTTGCGGAACGGGCTCAGACCGATCATACTCTCGGTCGATCCCAACAACTTATTAACCCGGCGCTTCATCGTTGATCGCTGTCCCCTCACCTACCCCCACCGCGCTCAAGCCCCGGTGCAGCCTGCCGATAACAGAGCAGGCACTCTCACGGAGGCTCATGGCCATGAGTATATGGGTTCTAGCCGTCGCTGTACCCGTAGCGCTCTCCACGGTAGTGGCCGTCTCAGCATGTATGCTGTCTTCGCGCCGCAGCCGGTCTCTGGAGATGCCGATGCTACGGGCCGCGGAAGAGTCGGCCCCGGTCGCGGACGTTCGCTCGGGCGCGCGCAGCGCCCCGGCATCGCCCAGCTCACGCTGACTCCCGCCACCTTACCGGCTCTGCCGGCACCTCTTCCATATCTCCCCTACAGAACCACCTTGCGTACCGCCCCCCGGGCACCATTGTCGCCTCTCCGGAGGCAGAGAATGGGCTCTGTGGCGAGGCGCGCCGGCAGCAGGCGGAACTGAAGCCAGCGAGCCCAACGGTAGGTGCGCGCCTTGAGGGCTGAAGATCGCTGCAATGCCCGAAAGCGGGCACTGCCCCCGGGGAGCGCCAGGTACACCGTGTCGGCGACGAAGCCCAACGATGTGGCCACCTCCAGTAGGGTGCGGTAGGTGAAGTAGCGGACGTGGGAGTAGAACTCGTAGCGCGATTCTGAGTCCAGAGGATTGTGGACTGCTCGACCAGACAGAAGCATGGGCAAGACGTACTCGGGAGCGGCGTAATTGGGGGCGGCAATGTACAGGAAGCCATCCTCCGACAGCACCCGACGGATCTCGTTGAGATGATGATCCGGATGCAGCAAGTGTTCGATGGTCACCAGAGAGACGACGGCATCGAAAGACCCGTCTGCGAAGGGCATGGACGCCCGCTCGTCGTCGAGGTCGAAGGAGACGGTGGCCAGACCCATATCGCGGAGAAGCCGGAGGGCGCTGGGGGAGATCTCATTGCAGATGACCTGTGCCGGGTAGCCGTTGTGGATGCGCTGCGCGGCGCAGCCGGCGCCGGCGGCCACGTCAAGTATGCGGCGGTGGTTGCGGCCTTCGAAGACGGCCGGGAACACCCGGTGCCGCTCTTTGAACCAGGGGTAGTCGTCCAGTGAGCCGACGTCTCCCAGGCGGCCTTCTTCGAGTACGACAGAGTCCTTTCTCATCCAGCACCTCTTGCGACTAACTTCCCGGGGGGGATGCGGGCCGCCAGCCGCCACCGTGAGGCGATCGGCCGAAGGTCCGCTGAAGATAACTTGACAGAAGTGTGGAGGCGCGCCTAGCGTCGCGCTCTCCCCAAAGACCGCCCATGGCGGAGTGTGCCTGCAGCCTACCGACGCCTCGGCCCGTCCGGACGGCACCGATGTATCCCCTACTCCGCCGCAATCCTGGCCGTTGTGAGGAGAAACGCATGCGCTGACGTCATCCGCCTAGGTCGAACCGGCCTGAGGGCCGGCTACGCCCACCCAATGGACATTCGCAGCGGCAGGAGCGGCACCTAGAGTGACGCCCCGTCGCCCCAGCCCAGTACTACTCTCCCATTCAGCCTTCCACCTGTCGTGACGACAGCCCCTCCAAAGCTGCTTCATAGCACCACGCACTGGGCCACCACGAACACAGACAGGAGCACAGAGCAATGTGCGTTCGCTCGCCCAAGCATCTGCGGGCACCCTTGGTGATCCTTGCCATCGGGCTCGCTGTCGCAGCCATCCTCTGCCTACCCTCGGCCCGCCAGTCGGCGGTCGCCGCCGGGAACCAGGTTTACGTCGACAGTGTCAACGGTAACGACGCCAACAATGGCCTCTCGCCAGAGTCCGCTTGGCGCACGTTCGAGCCGCTCTACCGCTACAACTACGGACCGGGAGATGCCATCAATCTAGCCCGCGGCTCCAACTGGAACACCGGGCTCCGCATCGAGCGATCTGGCGTCGAGGGCAGCCCGATCATCGTTCGCCCGTACGGCGACGGCGCGGCGCCGGCCCTCTCCAACATCAATCACTCCGGTACCGGCCGAGACCGCTCCGTCTATGTCGCGGCGGACTGGGTGATCGTTGAGGGGCTGTACTTCTACGACGCCCTCTCCGCCGGCGTGTGGCTGGCCAACGGCTCCGACCACAACATCGTGCGTGGCTGCGAGGCCTACCGCACCGGCGCCGGCGTCACCATCAGCGGCCAGTACAACCTGGTAACCGGCAACTACTTCCACGATCTGGTGCTTGAGTTCGATAGCAGCACCGGCAGCTATGGTGGCGTCGGAGTCAACCTCTATAGCTCCAACAACGAGATCTCCTACAACACCGTGATCAACGCCCGTGTGCCCTCCATGGCCTTCGGCGTGGACGGCGGTGGCGTCGAGTTCTACAACACCGCCGACGGCAACTACATCCACCACAACTACTTCCGGGACGTAGAGGGCTTCATCGAGGTTGGGGGCGGCGCTGCCCGCAACAACAGAGTCACCCACAACGTGGTGGTGGACTCCGGTCGCCTTCTTGGCTTCCACGTCGGTGGCGCCGAAGCAGCCGTGGTTGAGAACTTCGTCTTCGAGCACAACACCGTGGCGGACTCGAGACCAGAGTGGACCTGGTCGCTGAACTACTTCATGGACGGCACGCCGTCCCCATCGGCGCTGACCATGCGCAACAACATCAACCACGTGGTCAACTTCCAGCAGATCTTCAACTCCAGTAGCTTCGTCCACGACTTCAACACTTACAGCTTGCCCAATCCCACTACCAAGCTCGGCTTCACCTTGAGCGATACCGAGATGAAGGCCGATCCTCAGTTCGTCGACTTGGGTCGGGGCGACCTGCGTCTCACCGAGTCGAGCCCGGCGCGCGGCACCGGCCGGGATGCCAACGGGGGCGTCACCGACCTGGGAGCCCTTCCCTACGGAGAAGGGCCTACCCTAGTGGGTATCTACCCCAGTGTCGTACCTGCATCGGGCGGCAGCCAGGTGATCCTGAGCGGAACTGGCTTCGCTGACGGCACCCAAGTGACCGTGGCCGGCCAGCCCTGCGTGTCTACGACCGTGAGGTCGCCGTTCCAGGTCACCTGCGCCGCTCCTGCCGTCACGGCCGGTGTCGCCGATGTGGTCGTCACCAGCCCAGACGGCAGAACCGCCGGTCTAGCCTCAGGATTAGTCTACGTCGGTCCGGGCGGCCCGACCGCCCCGGTACCCACTGCGACTCCGGTGCCCACCAGCACTGCCCCGAACCCGACTCCCACCTTCGTGCCTAGTCCTGTTCCCACTGCCGTCGTCACACCTACGTCCGCTCCGAGCACGGGCCCCGTCATCGTTGACGTCAGGTCTGCGCGCAGACCAGGCTGGGTGAGAAGGCTGCTCATCGCCGGGAGTGGCTTCGATCGCGCTGCCCTGGTGAGCCTCAACGGAGCTACGCTGCTCTCACAGGACGTCGTCACCGCCTTTGAAATAGTGGCCGAGGTCGGCATCGATGAGGCCACCACCGTCACGCTCGTAGTAACGAACCCTGACGGCACCAGCAGCACAGTCACCGGCGTGGATATCGGCGGCCTCGAGACTGAGGTTTACCTGCCGGCGGTGCAGACACGCTAGGAGAGGACGCGACATCTTCCTAGACTAGCTAGCCAACCTCTAGTGAGCCCGGCAGGCGATCCCGACGACACGGGTTTGCCTGCCGGTGTCTTTGCGCCTGTAATTGCCTCTGTCTGGTGGTGGCGCCGCGCGTCCAATTCTCGGCCACCGCCTTACAAGGAGACTGATTGGCGGACTCGCGGCAGCACCCACGTACGCCTAGTCTTCCTCAGCTCGCGGCGGCGGCTATCCTTATCGTCTTGCTGGCCACCGGTCTACTGCTTGTCACCCGCGCTCTCCGACAACCGCCGGCAGATGCGGCGGGGGTCGGGCCTCCAGGGACGGCTGTCGGGGTCCAGGTCTACGTAGACAGCATCAAAGGCAACGACTCTGCCAGCGGTCTGTCGCCCGAATCGGCCTGGCGCACTTTTGCTCCACTCCACCGCTACCCCCTGCAGCCCGGGGATACCGTGAACCTGAGCCGAGGTTCGTCCTGGGACACTGGGCTGCGGCTGGTGCGCTCAGGAACTGAGAAAGCACCGATCACCGTTCGCCCCTACGGCGCGGGCCCGGCGCCTGCCCTCTCCGCCACCGACCATGGAGGCACCGGTAGCGGTCGCCCGGTGTATGTAGATGCCGACTGGATTGTGATCGAGGGCCTATACCTGCACGACTCCGGCGGCAGTGGCGTCTGGCTTCACAACGGCTCCGATCACAACGTAGTGCGCGGCTGCGAAGCGTACCGGACCGCCGCCGGCGTCAGCGTCAGCGGGCAGCACAACCTCGTTGTGGGGAACTACTTCCATGATCTGGTCATGGAGGTAGACCTGCCCGGCTCAAGCTACGGCGCCGTCGGCGTCTGGCTGCGCAACCCGTTCAACGAAGTCTCCCACAATGTCTTCGTCAACTGCCGCGCCCCCTCCCTGGAGTACGGCTATGACGGTGGGGCGGTGGAGCTGTACGGCAACGCCGACGGCAGTCACGTGCATCACAACTACGTGCGCGACTGCGAAGGCTTCATGGAGGTGGCCGGCCCTAGCGCGCGGGGATCGGCCCGGAATGTGACGGTGAGCTACAACCTGATCGTACATTCCGGCCGACTGCTGGGCTTCCATCTCGGTGGCCCCGAAGCGAGCACGGTCGAGGCCTTCTACTTCGAGAACAACACCGTGCTGGACACGCGTTCCACCGGCGTGCACTGGCTCAACTACTTCATGGACGGGTTGCCACCAGCAACGGCACTCACGGTGCGCAACAACATCTTCCAGCTGGGTGACTTCACGCAGGTATCCAGCTCCCCCTCGTTCGCCCACGAGTACAACCTGTATTCCCTTTCCGAGGCGCGCACCGAAATGGGCTTCACCCTGGCCGAGTCTGAGACTCTGACTCGCTCTCAGCTCTTCGACGCCGAAGCGCCTGAACTCCACCTCCAGTCCGATAGCCCGGCCGTCGGAGCCGGACTGGCCACCGATGGGGCTCCCGTCGACCTAGGCGCCTGGGCACACGGCCAAACGCCTGAGCTAATCGGCTGCTACCCGGCCGAAGCTCCGGCCACGGGAGGGGTGGTCGTGGTGCTGGTGGGGTTCGGCTTCCAGAAAGGGGTGCAGGCGAGCGTCGGCGGCCAAGCGTGCCAGGGGCTGGAACGGCGCTCCCCCAACCAAGTGGTCTGCACCCTGCCGTCGATCGCCCCCGGCAGCCACACCGTGGCGGTTACCAACCTAGACGGCGGCTCCACTGCCCTTGAGGACGTCCTGCTCGCCCAGTAGGTCATAGCCGGCCGTGGGCCTGCGCGAGGCGAGGCTACTCCGAGCTCCTGATGATCTCGCTCACCCGCGCCGCGATGAGGTCCACAGCCACAAGGTTCTGTCCCCCTTCGGGGATGATGACGTCGGCCTGGCGCTTGCTCGGCTCAACAAACTGCGAGTGCATCGGCTGAACCGTCTGAAGGTACTGGCGGATCACGGACTCCATTGTGCGCCCTCGCTCGGTCATGTCGCGCTGCAACCGGCGGATGAAACGGATATCCGCGTCGGTATCGACGAAGAGCTTCAGGTCCATCAACTCTCGCAGAGCGGGTTCGGCCAACACCAGTATTCCTTCCACGATGATCGCCTTACCCGGGGGCACCGGGAGAGTCTCGCTCCGGCGCTCGTGGCGGACGAAGTCATAGACCGGCGCCTCCACCGGCAGACCCGACCGAAGCTGCTTGAGGTGCTCCACCAGCATCTCTGTCTGAATTGCGTCCGGGTGGTCGAAGTTGATGGCCGCACGCTCTTGCGGCGGCAGGTGGCTCCAGTCTCGGTAGTACCAGTCGTGCTGGATCACCGTTACCGGATAGGCACTCAGACGCCGTACTAGCTCCTGCACCACTGTCGTCTTGCCCGATCCGCTGCCACCTGCTACTCCGATGATCACCGCGTCGAACACCGACCGCCCCCCTCTCTCCCTGGATGTTGCCTGACCAGTTCCACCCCCCCGTCTACGACCACGGCCTCAGCCAGAACGCCTCCCTCCAGATCGGTCTCGTACCCACCTGTCGGGGACTGGCGCACGGGCGAGTCGCGGCGCGAACGCCACCAGCGCGCCACTTCGTGCGGCAGAGCCGTCCAGGCATCATCGCGATCGACAATCGCCTCCAGAAAGGCTCGGTAGACGGCCAAGCCCTCTCCGTGCCGCAGGTAGTCGGGGTGGCTGTTGAGCAGCGCCATGCCGCAGCGCCGACCGGTGTACTCCATCTTCTCCAGCCACAGTCGCGGTGTCCTCTCTCCGAGAGTCTGGGTCAGAGTGTGGTCCTGCACCAGCGTGTAGGGCAGTTCCACGAACCGCCCGACAAAGAACGGCCAGAGGCTCATGGTACCGCCGGCGATCGGCTCAAAAGGGTCGGAGTCGAAGAAAGAGGAGTCGTAGTCGAGTTCCAATTCCTGCAGCCATTCCGGCTGCCGGTGCATGAGCGGAGCTCGAAAACCGCGACAGCCCCACTCGCGCAGGTAGCGGTTGATCCGGGCCGAGCGCTCGTGGAAAGCCTCTCGGTTGGCGAACAGGCCTCCGTCGTGCCGCAACCCGTGGACGCCCACCTCAAAACCGCGCGCCCCCAACTCCGCGCGCAAACCGGCGTCCACAGCATACCCCTCGGGCACGAAGTTGAAGCTGGAGCGGAACCCGAGGGACTCCTCCAGAGCTGCCACCGCCGGAACGAATGCTTGCCCGTCAGTGCCCTCCACGTCGTGCGTCAGCACCACTGCCAGGCGCTTTCCATGGGGCCAGAAGTGCAGATACGGGGCCGACTCAAGGCCAAGGAGCCGCATCGTGGCGCCCAGCAGGCCGAACAGGAAGTCGGCGAAGCGCGGCTCAACCGGCCAGCCAAGCGGACCCTGCTGATGCCCACGCCGGCCCAGCAACTGCCGGGCCAGCGGCTTCGCCCACGGCGGCAGCCACCTCCGCACCCGCCGGTAGTAGAACTGCCTCGTACCACTCAGGCGCCAGTGAGAAGGGCCGAACTGACCCTCGCCGAGGACGTAGGCCATCAGCGCCGGCCATCCACCACCGTCCAGGACCTGAGCCGCGCCCGGGATGTCGCCCAGCAAGCGCCCGGCTTCCTGGGCCCAGACCCAATCCGGAACGTCAGCGGCCAGCCTCCAGAACGCCGCCGGAGTGTTGGCGGCGTAAAGGCCAACGTCGACCGGTTCGGGCGCGGGAGCCTTCCTCACAAAGAGCGGCTCTCGACGCGGCCCTGACCGCCTGACCGCGACTCTGCCGCTTCACCCGTGCTGCCGGACGACCTGCTGGGGCGCCCGCCACCGAAGATGATCCGTTGGTAGGCGCGGTAGCCCAGCTCCGCCGCCTGCAGGCGCAGGCGAGAATGGACGCACGCGTTCCGCCCGTAGTTCACCAGCTCGCCACCGAACTTCGCCTTGAAGTCGCGCACCGGGTAGGGGACATCCGGCCGCCCGGCACCACCGAAGTCATAGATGCGGTAGCCCTCCCGCGAAGCCCATTCCAGCAGGTGCCAAGTGAGCATCTCGTTGGGAGACTCGTTGGCGAGCCGGCGATCGGTACCCCCGTACCAGCCATAGACTACGTCCTTGTACACCAGGTCCACCGATACCGCGGCGGTGGTCGATCCCACCACGGCGCGAGTGAAGCGAACCATCCCCCGAGCCCCCAGCACCTCCAGTGCGGCCTCGAACAGGGAGAGGTCCGCGAGCGGTACGCGTGCTCGCCGATAGGTGTCACAGAGGAGCGAGTAGCATTCGGCCAATCCTTCCGGCGTCACCGTCTGCTCTACGGTCACCCGTCCCTGGTTCTGGGCATGCCGGATATGCTTGCGGGTGCGCTTGCCGATCCGGGAGAACACGGCCGCGGGCCCCTCCTCCAGGTGCACCAGGTAATTCAGGTGAGGCTCGAAAGCGAAACCGTGCCGACGCAAGACCGCCTGGGAGGCGGAGGCATCGTGGATGTTGCGTACCTCCGTGTAGAGCACCGATCGGTCTACACCACCATTGTAGGCCGACATCAGCTGCTCAGCGGCGCTCACGCCTTCCGCGCCCGTCGCGTGAAGCAGCCCTCCGTAGACCACCGCGCGCGTCGCCAGCGATCGTGCCGGCCCGCCCAGAACGCTGACCTGGACCGGTAGCAGCAGGGCGAGGACGCGGCTGCCATCAGCGGCTGCCCAGAGATCGGCGCGGTGTTTGGCGGCCCGGCCGAACGCACTGTGCATCTCCGGCGTGTGGAACACGTTGCCCAGCGGGTGGTTCTCGACGAACCGGCGCCAGTCGTCCTGAGGCAGGGAACGAAGGATATCCACGCCCAGGCCGTCGCTTCGTCCTCCTGCCGTTTCCGGCCGCTGCCGCATTAGCTTCCTCCCCGGTGGTCGGAGGCGCCGCCCCACAGCCGCTCCCAGCCCCGCCGCACCAGTGCCCAGGTGAAAGCGGCGCCGGGGCGCCAGTCCTCGCGGGAGTAGATGGCCACCATCTTGTCACCCCTCAGCGATCGAATCCACGCGCCCATTGACAGCTCACCCCGGGAGCGGTAGGCCAGAGCCGCTCGCACGTCCCGCTGCCAGTCGAGCCAGATCACGTTGTCACGGTAGGACGGTAAACGCTCCACGGGCAGCTCGAGGGCATCGCGATAGGCGATGTACGGCAGGTCCACTCCGCAGACGGTGCTCAGGCCATCCCACATGCCGAAGCGAGCGTTCACCTCAATCAGCTTGTACTGCTCGTCGCGTGAGTCCTTCTTGAACTCCACCCCGACCAGTCCCTGCCAGCCCATGGACTGCAGGAGCGCCAGACCCAGTCGCTCCAACTCCGGGTCGTGGAAGGTGCGCACGAATGAGGCGGAGCCGAACCCGGGGGGAATGACGCGCAGTTTTCGCCCGGCGAAGACCGCCAGCGGCTGAGAGTCTCGGCCGAGATAAGCGGCCATGTAGGCTAGGCGGCTGTCTTCCCCCGGGATAACCTCCTGCACCACCAGGCGATTATCCGCCGGCGCGATGAGGTCATGCGCGTGGACGAGTGCCGCCCTATCGCGGCATAGGACCACCTTGGCCCGTGCCGCCAGAAGCCCATGCCGCAGAAGCTTAGTGATGGCCTCCGAATGCCAGTAGGTGCTGTCCACCGGCTTCAGAATGACCGGGTACTGGAGAGTCTCAGCCGCTACCTCAAGCTCAGCCGGGGTGGCCGCAGGCAGAGTACGCGGGGCGGGGATGCCTGCCGAGGCCGCGGCTTGTGCCAGGCCATCTTTGGTAAGCAGGCTGTCGACGGTGGCCGCCGACGGCATGACGAAGCGGTAGAGAGGCAACAGGCGCTCCCGGTACTGCGACACCACCCGGACGTGCAGATCGCTCAGGGGGTACAGCACTGGCCGCACTTTCAGATCCTGCGCGAACCGCTCCAGGAACTCCACATACTCCAATTCGCGGCCATGCTCCGGGCTCGGCCCCAGCACGAACCGACAGGCGTTGGAGTGACGCCCGGGCGCTCGACGGTCGGCGTCGATACCATAGACCGTCACTCCCTTGCGAGCCAGGGAGCGGGCGATATCCAGACCCATATGCTCATCGAGCGGGGTGACCACCGCGGGTGCTGGGGCGCTGGTACCGGTAAGTTCTGTCACGACGGCTCCGCTCCACCATCACCGGCCGGCCCCTCGGGCAGCCGGAAGTCAGCAATGCCGTCCACGATCGGGTAGAAGCGACCGCACGGCCGGCAAGCATATCCATCGGTCTCCGCGACCACCTCGTGGCCACAGCTCGGGCACTGCAGTAGGTCGGTGGTCGACTCACAGCGGGGCATCGGGGTACCGCCGCGAGCATCGGCGCCGGTGTAGACCCAGAACGAAGCGTGCGCTCGGCCCAGGATACCCGCCAAAGCCAGCCCGGCACCGGTGGGCCGCCCGAGGGGACCAAGGAAACCTGGGACAGCATCGGGGAGACCGGCATCGTTGCCGGGCAGCGGCCGGAAGCGTGCCCCCTCCAGGGCTGAGGCTACGAACGATGGATGATGGTAGTAGAAGGTCGAGCCGTGGCCCACCGGCATGGGTTGGGGGTGGCGCGGGTGGTAGGGGTGGGAAGCACTTCTAGCCGCCCACTTCGCCAGGCGAACGGCCGAGCGCTTGTTGGCGTAGCTCAACACCAGCCTCCCTCCCTCAGACAGCACTCGGCGCAGCTCCACCAGACACCCGCCGCTATCTTCCAGATGATGGAAGACGCGCACGAAGAGCGCGGCGTCCGCCACACCGGCGCGCAGCGGCATCCTCATGACGTCCGCGGCGATGTAGATGTGGCGTCCGGAGGTGTTGTCCCGCGCCTGCCGTAGCATGGACATCGACCCATCCAGCATTACCGTCTGCCGGAAACGGTCGGCATAGGCCTGGGACAGACGCCCAAAGCCGCAGCCTACGTCCAGCAAGCGCTGCCCGCCGGACGGCAGCAGCCCGCCCACGATGGCGCGCTCCAGCGCGTCCGTGCGCCGACGCGCCTCTTCGTCCCAGTACGCCGTGTACTCCACTCCCTCGTACAGGCGGCAGGTGAACTCCTCTGTGTCGCGGTTAGGCAGCCCCACCGGCGCCGATCGGGCACGAGCCTTCCTCACAGCCGCCCCTCTTCGTCGAGAGACTGGTAGGCCTTCAGAAGGTGGGGTGCCTGGTGCTGCCACGACAACTGGGTCTCGATCCTCTCACGACCGATCCGCCCCAGCCTTTCCCGGAGGGGCGGGTCTCGGAACAACGTCAACACCTGCCGGGCGAAGTCGGCCTCGTCATTGGGGCGCGCGTACAGCGCCGCCTCTCCGGCCGAACGGCGGTGCTCGCGAAGGTCGAAGGCCACAACCGGCCTGGCCATAGCCATGTACTCCATGATCTTGATGATGGTCGAATGATCGTTAAGCCCGTTGGAGGGCTCAGGCGCCACACACACATCCGCCCGGTTCAGATGGTCCATGACCTCGCTCTGCCCCACCCATCCGGTGAACGAGATGCGCTGGGAGAGCCCGGCCTCTTCGGCCAGTCGCCTCACGCCGTCCAGTGCGTCGCCGCTGCCCACAATCACGCAGCGCCACGGGGGAACGTCCGACCCTTCCGCCAGGTGCTTCAGGGCGCCCACCAAGTGGTCAACACCGTCCTGAAGGTTCACCACCCCCACATAGACGATGACGAGTTCCTCGTCGTTGGCCGCGGGCCGCCTGCCGGGGTCGGGCTTGAACTTGGAGGCATCGGGGCCGTTGCGCACGACCGTGATGCGCTCTTCCGGCACACCACAGCGCTGCTGCTCCAAGCCCGCATAGGAAAGGTTGGTAGCAACGACGTGGTCAGCAGTCCGGCACGACCAACGCTCGAAAAGCGTCAGCGCCCGGACCACCAGAGCGCTCGTCCCGGCGCCGGACCGTGCCCGGTACAACTCGGGGACGAGGTCGTGGTGATCGAAGACGAACCGCTTGCCGAACAGCCGGTAGAAGCCGCCTAGAAGGAAGAAGAGGTCGGGTGGGTTATGGGCGTGGACGACATCGATCCCATGTCGAGCCCAGACATAGAGGGAGATGAGCCCGGCGACCAGCAGCGCATAGCCCCATTCCACCACGTAACCCAGCGCGCCGGAGACGCTCGGCGAAGGCGGGTACTGGTAGGCGATCACCCCGTCGTACTCCTCACGGAAGCGCCCCCCCTCCGGCCTGGGACAGATCACGCGCACGCGGTAGCCCGCGCCCGTCAAGGTGCGGGCCTCTCGCTTCACCCGTCCATCAACGGAGTAGGGGCAGTTCTCCAGCAGCATCAGAACGCGACCGCTCCTGCGTCCGTCCATATCAGGCTGCCCTGCCGGCGCCGACGCCCTCGAGGCGGGCGCTTCCGTTCAGCAGTTGCTCGTAGACGGCGCCCACCCTCCGTGCGAACACGTCAGGATGATACTCACGGCGGAAGCGCTCCAGACTGGCCCGGCCCATCTCGAGCCTCAGCTCCGGGTCGCGCGCCAGGCGCATGATCGCGACGGCCAAGTGGATGGCATCTCCCGGGGCAATCAGGAATCCCTGCCGGGAGTCTTCCACTGTCTCGGGTATGCCGCCGACAGCGGTCGCCACGATGGGAAGGCCCATGGCCATTCCCTCGAGTATGGCGATGGGCTGGTTCTCGTTCCGCGAAGGGAGTATGAGCATGGCCGCTCCTCGCAGGAGTTCCAGCTTCTTGGGCCCGGTGACCAGTCCGGGGAACTGGATGGCCCCGATGCGAACGGCCCGCTCCCGCAGATCGCTAACCAGTGCTCTATCACGCTCCAGGTCCAGGTCACCGGCGAACACGAATCTCACTCCGGGTACCTCCTGGCGGACGAGCGCCGCGGCCTCTATGGCCGTGTTCAGCCCCTTGCGCTGACCGAGGCTGCCCAGAAAGAGCACCATCAAGCCGTCGTCCCCCTCTCCTGGAGCCCGCAGTACCTCCGCAGGCATGGCAGCCGCCACTTCGGGAGCCACGCTGTTGGGAAGCACTACCACACGCCCCGAAAGAGACGGGATCTCCGCCACCAGGAGATCGTGCCAGTAGGTGCTCAACACCAGCAGCGCGTCCGGCATCCGGAGGATCCAATGGATGAGCCGCCTCCGCCGGCCGGCGGCTCCCTGCAGCTGCCGGTCGAGGGTGCTGCCGTGGATGTGTGCTACGACGCGCGCTCCGCTCAGTCGCGACAGCCACATGAAACTGCCTTCCTTAAAGAGGGCCATCCCACAGGTCACCGACTGGTGCACGATCCGCGGTCGCTTCGCTACCAGTAGGTAGCAGAGCGTCACCAATTGCCGGAGATAGTAGCCGATGTTGATCAGAGCCATACGTGAGTCCTTGCCGGCTCCGAGCTTCCCGCGGCCGGTGTCTAGGTGAGCGAGCTCGTACCGCAGCCTAAGGTCGGAGGACAGGATGGTGTGATTGGCCATCCCGACGCCTCCGCCCTTGGGAAACACAGGGCCAACCACCAGTACGCCTGGCCTCCTGGCGTCCGAATGCTTCGCAGCTGTCGTGTACCGACTCATTGGTCTTGCCTCTTTGTTGGTCAAGCGATGGCATGCCAAGTGCTCAGAACAGAGCCCGCTAGAGTCTCCCAGGAACGACCCGACAAGACATCCGTGCCGGCGCCCCGGTCGCCCACCGTCCATCCGGCCCAGTACCAGGCCTGGGCAAGCATGTCGCCGTCGTCGCTGCCATTCTGTGGAAGAGAGAGGAACAGCGCCGGGATGGCGCGGTAGAGAAGCTGGCGCAGCGACAGCAGGCGAGCCTCCACCGGCAGGC
>Ga0123331_1001589_pt1 | contig 18168 bp, 22 predicted proteins | sample BioC13SIPDNA_3_FD_89705 | JGI IMG/M metagenome (GOLD analysis project Ga0123331, IMG submission 89705) | Anaerobic biogas reactor microbial communites from Washington, USA - Biogas_R2_B C13 SIP DNA | ecosystem: Engineered > Bioreactor > Anaerobic > Unclassified | place: Washington, USA... | reverse complement strand
TTAGCGTTGAAGCCCCCGCTGGTTCGGGGTCTTCTTTTTTATGGAGGGAACAATTATGGTTGAGCAAATTATTAAAGAGCTTCCACAATTGTCAGCAGAGGAACTACTTTTATTATATAAAGCTGTTCTCAAACAAATTGCCATACCTTTGCAAAATCCTCAAATAATATTTGACGATTGGGATGATTCAGAAGTGGGTGCTTTATACGCTGATTCCTGGTAATTTAATATTACCTAGAATTACCGTTCTATGACATTATTGATATATAACCCATACGATAATGTCGCAGAATAGATTTAAAAACCCACTAAATTAATGGCGTAGAATAGGAACTAATAAACCTGTTTGTAATAGGTCATGTAATCTATTACATGAGGGGTAACATTTTAACACCGGTTTTGGCCGGTGTTTTTTATTTTTTATAAATATTTTTTTACAAAGGAGGTTATTAAATGCTGCAGCATGATTTTAAATTACCGGTATTAATTAAAGGCGTTAAAAAAGTCAAGGGTGTCTTAACTATTACAGGAGAGTCACCGTGGTGTCCTTGTAGCGACATAGTGATCCCGCTTGCCAACCCAACCAGCGATTATGATTACCTTGAATCGGCAATAGGTAATTATATAAATCCACGGGTACGCACTATCGTAAACTTTGGTGGGCAGTCTGTAATTTATTGCTATATAACCAAAATTAATCGTAAGTAGGGGTAATGTAACCAATTACATGACCCCCTTTGTTTGACCAGTAAATTTAAAAAGGAGGAAATAACAATGGCTAAAAAAACATATCATACTACACTTGGCCCCAACCTCCGCCAGTTGAGAGAAAAATACGGAGTAAGTGCTATCCAACTGTCCGATTATTTAGGAATCACTAAAAACCCGCATCAAATAATCTCCAGTTGGGAAACAGGCAGGCGAGAACCAACATTTGTCCAGTTATGTATGATTGCTGATTATTTCGGTGTATCCACGGAGTTTTTACTTGGCAGAAAACAGATGGACCTGGCAGAGGAAATATCGGCTTATTTAGCTATTAATAATAAAAAGTTAACCCAAGAAGACCGGATTAAAATAATGAACGCAATATCATTGTTACTAAAATAAGAGGGAGGGATTTATCTTGAGATTACTAATTACCGAAAAGCCATCTGTCGCAGTAGACATAGCCCGTGTGCTAGGTGGTTTTACCCGATATGATGGGTACTTAGAAAAAGACGATATGATAATTAGTTGGGCAGTAGGACATTTAATTGAGTTAGCTATGCCACAAGACTATGACCCACGCTACGAAAAATGGGACATAACACATTTACCAATTATCCCTAATAGTTTTCAACTTATTGCTAAATCCGCAACCCGTAAGCAATTAAATATATTAAAAACACTCATAAACCGGAAAGATGTTACTAGCCTTATAAATGGTTGTGACGCTGGCCGTGAGGGTGAGTTGATATTCCGCTATATTACTGAATATCTGAATTGCCGTAGTAAACCACACGAAAGACTATGGCTATCAGAAACGACTGATACAGCAGTAATAAACGCTTTTACTGCCTTGCGAACAGGCAGTAGTATGGATAATTTAGCTGACTCCGCTAAAGCCCGTAGTCAAGCGGACTGGATAGTTGGTATTAACGCTACCCGTGGTTATACCGTAAAACATAATGACAAAATAACCGTTGGTAGAGTGCAAACTCCAACCCTTGCCCTGTTGGTGCAAAGGCAGGAGGATATAGATAATTTTGCACCTGTACCCTACCTCGAAGTGCATGCTGATTTTTTATCCGGCAGTAATAAATATAACGGGCAGTATTTTAAGACCGTGGAGGGTAAGGCCGTTACACGACTTGACACCAAAGCCAAAGCCGAAGCGATAGTCAGTAATATTACAGGGCAGCCTGCGGTTATTACTGAAGTATCTACCCAACTCGTAACTCAGCACCCGCCGCAATTATATAACCTTAATGAGTTACAAAAAGACGCGAACAAAAAATATGGATATACTGCAACCGATACCCTAGCGGTTGCACAAAAACTCTATGAGGATAAGTTAATAACTTATCCACGAACTGACAGCCGATATCTAACCGTGGATATGGCAGCTACCCTGCCCGATAGGTTAAAATCCTTACACGGGACCGAAGTAGACTCCTTATTAGCAAGTGCTACAGGCGATATAGTCAGTAATAAAAGGTTTACTGATAATAGCAAAGTATCAGATCATACGGCAATTATTATTACCGAACAACCTGCCGACTCTCTGTCGGGCAAGGAAAAAAATATCTATTGGCTTATTGCCAAGCGTACCCTTGCTATCTTCTTTCCGCCAGCCAAATACAACAAAACCAAAATTATAACTGCCGTGGCAGGCGAAACTTTTGTAACTAACGCACGGGAAGTTATCGACCTGGGATGGAGAGTAGTCCTGACAGGCGAAACCGATGATGACGACAAACTCCCTGCCCTATCCTTAAATAAAGGTGAGTCGGCAGTCGTAACCGGCACGGAAATTAAGGAGTTGCAAACCAAACCACCAAAGCTATTTAGCGAATCAGATATTCTAACGCAGATGGAAAAATATGGTTTAGGCACTCCTGCAACCCGTGCAGGAATAATCGAAAAAATTATCTCTGTCGGATATGCGGAAAGAGTAAAGAAAAACCTAGTGCCTACAACTAAAGGAATGGCAGTAATAAAAGATGTTGTCTCTCCTGCCCTAGCGGATATTGAGTTAACGGCCGAATGGGAGCGCAAATTAGAAGACATAGCCCAAGGCCAATACTCTGCTGATGAATTCCTGCAGGAAATACAAAACTTTATTACTGACATTATAAATGAAGTAAAAACACAGGAGGTAATTGTTATGTCGGAAACAATAGGTATTTGCCCTATCTGCAAGCAACCAATAATTGAGAGTAAAAAAGGTTATGGTTGTAGTGGTTATAAGGACGGCTGTAAGTTCGTAGTTTGGAAAGAAATTGCGGGTAAAAATATAACTCCCGCCCATGTAAAACAATTATTGGCAGAAGGTATTACGGAAGAAATCTCCGGCTTTAAATCTAAAGCAGGTAATACCTTTAATGCCCAACTTATCCTTGACGAAGACAATAAAGTCGGCTTTAAATTTGCTGAAAGAAAAGCTATCGGCACTTGCCCTGTCTGTGGCAAGGAAATAACCGAAGGTAAAAAAGGTTATGGTTGTAGCGGTTATAAAGACGGTTGTAAGTTCGTAATTTGGAAAGAAATTGCGGGTAAAAAAATTACTCTACAGCAGGTAGAAAAACTGTTAACTGACGGTAAAACTCCGCTAATTAAGGGCTTTAAGTCCAAAGCAGGCAAAGAATTTGATGCGATGTTGGTTATTAAGGACGACCAAGTCGGGATGGAATTTCCGCAGAGGGAAATGGCATAATGGCAGAAATATTAATAATTATACCGCCTGATGTAACACCCGAACAACGGGAAGCAGTAGTCCAGTTAATCGATAAAGTAAAGGAGGAATAGTCATGAGTCCATTAATATTTTCAACCTTTATCGTGGTTGCCTCTATGATAATAATTATATCAGTGGACCAATGGGTTAAGCGTTGGTACGAGGATAAGGAGGAGTCTAATGCGTAAGTTGATATTATCAGTAATAATGATATTGCTATTTGCAGCGCCTGTGATGGCAAGTGATTATAAGGTTGTTATTCATCCGCCACACCAAGAGTCGGCAGAATTATTGCGCGATGAGGTTATTAACCATAATGGCCGTCTGTTGGTACCTTTAAGGGTTATAGCTGACAACATGGGCTATACAACCCAATGGGCAGCTCAAAATAAGCAGGTTATTATTACTGCCAATAATGAGACTCTTACAATGCAGATCGGCAGTAAAACCGCTGACAAAAACGGCACTACTCATCAGTTAGATACTCCACCCGAAATATACAAGAATCGTACTTATGTCCCGTTGCGGTTCGTGGGAGAGGTTTTTGGTTATTATGTAACCGCTGCCGATTTAGGCGACGGCTATAAATACGCTTATATTATGCACTATCCATTCCTGCCGGAAGCGGATGTCCAAATTAATAATAATTATTACCATAATCCAGACCCATACTACCGCGGGCATTGGATTAAAACTGGTAAATCCACTCCATCGGGAGTATGTACCGGTATGACTATAGACGAGGTATTCAGTATTTACGGCAAGCCAACTAGGATAGTTGAAATCGATGATCAATACCCAGACAGTGACATATTGGCTTGGGAGTACAACTACGCTAATTTTGATACAGGAGTATTATCGTGGAATCGCTATTTTATTCCACAAAGTGGTTATGTCCAGTCTCTATGGATAGGGTTTAAAAATGGAGCAGTAACCAGCGTATATATACCGGAAGATGTATAATACTTTCAACCGGCCCGCTACGGCGGGCTTTTTTTATGCAAAAAATTATTTTATAAAGGAGGAATGTTTTAATGTTAATGATGGAAAATCGTACAAGAGAGCAATTAACCCAATTTTTGTCAAGCGGTGAAAAGTTTAGCGTCACCGTATTAACCGGCGACCAGAAAAACCCTGGGTATACCAGTTACGCACATTATTTAACCGCTAACTACTACGATTTTATCGAGGGCGAAGGGGAAGTCTCTGATGGTATTGTATTCCAAAACCAAACAGACGATGGCATCAATGCAGAAATCCTGTTTGCGGTGAATAACCTGCACTTTTTACACCAAAACGACAATCTACTCATATATGCTTATCCGTATTTAGTCGTGGATATAAAAGAAGACGCCGACCCACATCCTTATGTTGTAATCGAGCGCATATAAGGGGGTGAAAATGTATGCGTAACATTATATTAGTCCTTGCCTTAGTGTTGTGTTTATGTCTACCTACGGTTGTTATGGCTGAAGAAGTGGAAGAACCTGTAGGAGTAACCGAAATAACTGAACCTGCGCCGTCAGGCGGCGGTATCGAACCAGTATCTGTGGACGCAGTAAATGCCAAAGTGGCAGAAGCTGAAGGTTATCTAATGGGAGCTGCGTCACCTATCATTAAAATGATAGCCAAAATTATGATAGTTTTAATTGTATTTAGCTTTTTAGCAGTATTACTGACGGGTGCAACGGCCGCCCGTAATGCTTTTGTAGCTTTATTGTTTGTCGGTGTTGGGCTGGCAATATTTACGGCTATTCCGCAGTTGACCGACTGGTTTATTAACGTGGGCAACTGGATAGCAAACTAAATTTTAAAAATATTTTTATAGGAGGAATGTCTAATGTTGAGTAAATTGAGAAACAAAATGATAGCCCTTTACGCCATGTTAATTGTGGCAGTAACCACTACGCCTGCTTTGGCCGGTATTGCTGATGTAGAAGCAACCGCTATGTCTGACAAGATAGTTGATGTCGCCAATGATGTTGTAAGACCTATTGGTGCCCTGTTAATCTTTTTAGCCTTAGCTATTACTGCGTTTAAGCTCATTACTACTGCTAATAAACCGCAGGAGCGGGCTGAAGCCATGGGTTCTATCCCATATATATTAATTGGTGGCTTACTGCTTGGTGGTTTAATGATGTTCGCTGGTTTCGTTCTAGGCATGATGAACAAATTAGCGGCGTAAGGAGGACATGCGTATGCGTATGTTTCACGTACCAATTCAGATCAACGACGAAGAACTTATCATGGGCGGCAAATTTAGTTTGAGGCAAATGATAATTGCTTTAATAGGCGTTGTTATATCCGGCGGGCTGGGCTTTGTAATGCCCGGCCCTGTTGCTATAAGGGCAACTTTAGCAATTATTTTATTATGTTTCTTTGCGTTTTTGGTATTCGCTAAAATCCATGGCATGTCAGCAGATAGATTTATTTGGCACTATATTAAATATTACTACTCCGAAAAAATATATTGGTAGAAGGGAGGTTTTACCTTGTTTACAGCAATTTTTATAATACTGTCGGTAGTCCTTATAATAGGTACATTTATCTATCTTAAAAAAGTCGAAGGTGGCAACGAAACCACTCTTTTACCAACTAAAGAAGCAAAACCCTCGGAACGCAAAAACGCTATCGACAATCTATGGCAGATTAATAACATACAAGAGGGTATTGTAGAGTTGCCCAACAACCGCTATATCGCAATATGCAGGATAGCGGCGACTGACTTTTACTTATTGGGCGAAGATGAACAAGAAACCATTGAGGACGCGGCCGCCCGTGCGATAATGTCGCTATCTATGCCAATCCAGCTGATTACAATATCCGAAATAGTGGATACTAGGCAGGCTATGTCTGACTTGGAATCCCGCAAGGCCATGAACGACCAAATCGCACATTTAAGGAGTCAAAGAATAGCCTATCTGGAGGCTATTATGCAGGATAAGCAAAGTACCGTGCGTCAAAGTTATTTAATCATATCTACCATAACCAACAAAGGCAGGAAACATGCCTTTGGTGAGATACAACATCAAGCTGGAGTCTTAATAGGTGCCTTACAGGGCGCACGGTTAAGGGCAGAAATATTAGACTCGGCAGGTGTGGTAGACTTCCTGTCTTCGCTTTGTAAACCTAACTCTACCCGTCCGTCTGAGATAATACAGGGTGGGGTTCTAACGCCGTATCATGTAAAGGAGGGAGCTTAATGGCTAAAAAAACTAAAAAAGAGAAGGAAATTAAGACTCCTTCCATTAATACGCTCTGGCAACCGGACGCCGTGCAGTACAATTACGACTATCTACGGTTAGGACAATGGTATGTGAGAGTGTTTTGTATCGAGCAACTACCACGCATGGCTTATGTTGGTTGGCTGGATGATATTAATAATATCGGCGGAGTCACTATATCCACGCATATATTGCCAATTCCAGATAAGATAGTTAGCAACCATCTTTTATCTGCTGAATCCAAAGCTAGGAGTCAATGGATGTTAGACCAAGAATCCGGTAATATCGCCCGTATGCCGGTGCTGGAACAGCAAATAGACGACTACTCTGCCCTCCGGAATATTATCGCAACCGGACAGGATAGGTTATATGACATTACTATTTATATTGCGATATACGCAGGTTCTCCCGAAGAATTAAAAAACAAAACCGATATAATGGAGTCTATATTGGCCCGTAAGACTATGACGGCTAGGTGCTTATATAGTCGGCATTTACAGGGTTTTTCGGGTATACTGCCATTTGCTGACAACCCTATTGAGGACTATTCCCGCAATATGACTTCAGCGGCGACTGCTTGTTGCCTGCCACTTACCACGGTGCAGTCCGGACATAGCACGGGTATTATGTTAGGGCCTAATATTTACTCGGGCTCGCCTGTGTTATTAGACCGTTTTGCCGGTGAGGGTATTATCCCCAATCAGCACATGTTTATTAGTGGGGTGTCTGGGTCTGGTAAGTCCGTTTCTTTGCGGGCTATATCTCTTTGGGAGTCATATAGAGGTATTAAAACCGCGTTTGTGGACCCCGAGGGTGAGTATGTAGAGTTTACCGATAACTTAGGCGGGCAGATCGTATCTATGCGTCCCGGCAGGTTTAGCGGTATAAATCCCTTCGATTTGGAACCTGAAAATGAAGACGGTGTAAATAAGGTTAATATCTTCAGTAAGGTTGCAGATGTCCTGTCTATTATAGATAGCGTTTTTATCTACAGAAACCAAAGCAACATGCAGGCACAAGAGGCGTCTGTCGTAGAGTCAGCTATAATCTCTATGTATAAGCAGTTAGATATTACTGACAGTCCCAGTAGTCTTTACTTACCCAATGGCGATAAAAAACAAATGCCTACCTTTACAGCTTTAGTCCAGCAACTTAAAAACATGGGTAGTCCTGCGGCAACTATGATAGCGGAAACAATACAACCCTTAACCAGTAACGGCAGTATAGGCATGTTTGACGGTCAGACAAGCCTAAAACTATCGAATGTGCCGTTCCTGTGTTTTAATTTAAAAGGTTTAGCTGACGAATTCTCTAAATTTGTTGGAATACAAGCTGTTTTAGCGTGGTTATGGCAGAAATTCGCCCAGCCAGGCGGGAAAAATAACCCGAAAAATATCGCTGTTGACGAAGCGTGGATGTTTCTGCGCTATAAGGGCGCTGCCCAATATCTTGAGACCCTTGCCCGCCGTGGCAGAAAGCACGGTTGCGCCTTAACTATTGCAACCCAAAGATTTGAGGAATTTGCAAAAGAGGAAGAGGGGCGGGCAGTCATTGAGTCCTGCGCTACTATATTAGTCTTAAAGCAGGAGGAACACGCAGTAAACGCGGCCGTAGACTATTTCCACCTATCGGACGGGTGCATACCTATTATTACTCCGCCTGCGCCGTCAGGACAAGGGATATTACGAGTAGGTGGTAATACGACAGCTATTCAAATTCAGCCCGCGCCCTTTGAGTGGTCCCTTTTAGAGACCCGGATAAGTGGGTGATAACATGATAAAGTATCGCAAACATACGGCTATTATACTGCTAGTAATGATATGCTTAACTCTTACTATGCCACTTGTGGCGTATGCTGATGACGGGCGGGATACTCAAGCAACTCAAAACAGTAAAGATAAAGGCAACATGTTTGAAAAGGCGGTCGCTGGTCTACTAGATTTTTTTAACAGGACTTTGATAAGTATATGGGACGCCGCAGGTTTTAAGTCTTTATCCGAGTTGGTATTTGCTGCCGGCTTATCGGATACAGAAAAAGATGCGTTGCCCTGGCAACCTAGCCAGACTAAATATATTTATAAGTTTTACATGGGCTTAATGTTGGCAGTAATACCGGTATATATTTTACTCATTGCTGTTAGTGCGTTTAAGTTTTTATCAGCAGCGATAAATCCCAAAGAACGGGCCGAAGCTAAAGATAGTGTAATGAGGTTATTTTACGGTCTACTGATAATGCTGTTGGCGCCCTATCTTGTTGAAATACTAATGCAGACCAGCTTATTTATTACTGACGCTATCTCTTATGCTTTCCGTGGTATCGGCAATGTACAAGACCTAAATAGTCTGTCTGTTGACATATTAAACTCAGATAATATTAGTACCGGTTCAGTTTTAGGTACGGTACTGGTCAAGATAATGTTCGGGATGCTATTCCTTTATTTTAACATTATATATATTATCCGGATGGTAGCTATATCAGTGATGCTGGTCTTTACGCCTATTATGTCCATGGCATGGGTAATTAATAAAAATACTGTGGCCGTTGCGGTGTGGTTGGGAGAATTAGCGTCTAATGCTTTTATGCCTGTTGCGCATGCTTTAGTTTTGTGCGTTATTTTAATGCTTACAGATGTAAAAAATGTCTCGGATGGTTCGTTTATTACTATCCTTATAATGTTATATGTACTTGTACCATTAGCGGAGACTGTCCGTAACTCCTTACAATCCATAGTTGCGAGGATGGCAGGCTTTGACGGTGATGGAGCCGCTAAAAGTGTATTAGGTGGTGTAACGGGCGTAGCAAGCCTAATGCGGGTAGGCAAGGCAACTATGGGCAGTAGTAGTGCAGCTATAAGTAAAGGTGTTACTAAAACTGGTGGACAGGCAGTAGCTAGTGGTGCGCTGGGTATTACTGCTGGTGCTAAAATGCCAACACCTGACCGCAAACCTGTTAGTCCAAAATCCAATTATCAATCCCGCACACTAAAAACCTTTAATACTCCTGCAAGTGCGAATACCACGCAAGCAACCCAATATCAAGCAGTTAAACAACAGTCCTTCCAAGTTAAAAAAGCGGATGGTACAACCACACAAGGTACAGCAAAGATATACAATACGCCTACTCGTACTGCTATGTCTAATAATACGGCAGTTGCGACCAAGACTCCTACTATCCGTACTGCAACTAAAGCTGGTGCGATAGCAGGGACAGCAGTAAAACTAGCCGCACTACCTGCATTAGCAGTAGCCGGTGCAGTGCCTGGTATGCAACCATTAATGCAACCTGCCATAAAAGCTGGTGCCAATCTAGCAAGCGCAGGTGCTAATAAAACTGCAACCGCAGTTGTAGCAGGTGGGCAAATTGCAAAAGCATACAGTCAGACTCGTAACATGGGGCAAGCACTCCAAAAAGTTACCGGTACAACTGATAAAAAACAGGCCATGACGCGGATAATGAGCCCACAACAAGCCACAAAGTACCAAGTATCTAAACAGTATGCCCAACCTAACCGGATGATAACTAATGCCCATAATAACAAAGGCAGTAATCGTTATCAGGTCAAAGAGTTACGGGCGGTAAATAAGCAAAATAAATTTAACACTCCCAATAATCCGAAACCACAACAACCTACTCAATCCAAGCAAATACCGAAACAACCGCAATACAATAACACTAACGCTTACAATAAGCTATCTTAACTTTAACCCTGCCCTTTCCGGCAGGGTTTTTTATTAAGGGTGGTGATACAGTGTACGACAACAACGAACCAAAACGCCCAAATCGGGTGGTGGAATTTGCTAAGACGGGTGTCAAGCAAGCAGGTAAAAAACTAGCCATAAAAGCAGGTAAAACTACTGTAGCAGGGCTTGGTAAAGCGGCAGGTGCCCTAATAGCTATGGTTGGTGCGCCAGTAATTATTATCAGTGTTATTGTTATATTGGTTATATTATTTTTTGGTGCATACTACTGGTCTGCGCCTGAAACTGTCATGTTGGATAATATCAAAAACGAACAATCCGACTATGACCGTGAGATATACCAATATGCTATTGACGAGATAGACCGTACTAATGTAATTGAGACATTTTTGGTACCGGGCGAAGGTGCTTACTATCCCGATGATAAAGGTTATCCACACATTGGAGATATGGTGGACAATAACGGGTTAGACGTTAAACTCGCGAACGAATGGGGTGACGCTTACGCGCCGGCTCTCTGGAAGTCTTTTTTGACTCTGGATGATAATAAACTTGAAGACGAAAAGTGGACTAAAGACGAAATAACAGCCAACGCCGAGGAAATCCGCCCGTGGTTTTACTATAAGGAGTCCAGTGTCACCGTCTGTAGCGTTGACGAAGAAGGTAATACTGACTGTGAGACTTACTCCGTTTATCTGTTGGTCGAGGCTTTTACTATTCGCGGTTGGAACCAATATTTTTACGAATGGGTAACAGAAACCTATGACGATGGAGGCAGTATTACTTATGAAAGATTAAAAGACACTAAAAACTTAGATGATGGCAAGGAATATCTCAATACCAGCCTACAAGAACGCATAACTGACGGTAAGCAACTAGGCTTGGAGGATGACGAATATGACAACGAATTAACCTTAGAGATGATCTGGCAGTCCATGCAGGGATATTCGGCCGAAGCTGAATGGTTAGCATGGTTAATGGATAACGGCATAGACTTACTGACTACCGTATCGCGGACTCAAATTCCGGCGGAATATCGGGCCTTTTTAACCGAGGCAAGCGAATTAACCGGAATACCGGTACATGTGTTGGCCGCTATTATAATTAAAGAGTCTTCATGGAATCCGTTGGCGGTTAACGACTCCACGGGTTGCTTTGGACTCACGCAACTAAATCCCGAATATTGGGAGGAATGGTGTCGCCGATATGGTTTTGACCCTGTGGAGGATAAGTGGAATCCAAGGGCACAAATCTTAATTGGTGCGCAGGTTTTTAAAGACTATATGGGTAAAAATCAGCCCGACTGGGACGCTAAAGACTGGCACAAAAACCCTATGTTTCAGTCTGCACTTGCAAAATACGGCGGTTACGGAGACGATGTGCAATCTGCACAACCTTATATTAAGGAGATAGTGCAAATTGCGGAGGCTTATAAGTCCCGTACAAGCGGATCGCCGGTGGTTGGGTATGGTAGGAGTGCTATATCGTCTTACTATGGCAGGCGTATCAATCCGACCACGGGAGAGTCGGGCGAATTTCATTCGGGTATAGACTTTGCGGTCCCAAAGGGTACGGAAATCGTGTCTGTATCAGCAGGAGTAGTTACACAAGCCCAACGACTCACCACTAGCTACGGCTACCATGTGTTTATTTCTGACGGTGTATATACCTATATTTACGCACACATGTCAGACTTTGTGGTTAAGGTTGGAGATACAATTATGCCCGGTGACACAATCGGTTATGTTGGTTCGACCGGCAGGAGTACTGGCCCGCATTTACACTTTGAGGTACGAGTTAAAAACAGTGCGATAGACCCATTATCTGTACTTGATATATAACTATATAGCCCGCCGTAGCGGGCTTTTTTTATGAGAATTTTTAAAGGAGTTGGTTACATGAATATATTAATTTACAGCCAATCGGCAGAAACATATTGCGACTCACTAATCGGGTTGGGGTATACCGCCCGTCCACTATGGCAAAATGACTTAATTGTTAATGTTGTTAATTTTGAACCGCCTGACTGTATTATCTATGACCTGCGAGACGCGCCCGTTATTCCGCACGAAGACGTATTAAAAAATATATCAGACTATCGGATCATTATTATCGGCAAGCGGGAGGATACTCTAATCCCCTATCTTGCAGGGTTGGGTGTTAGAGACTTTTTATTTACTCCTATCAATCCCGAAGACATTGTTTATCGGGTTGAGAACCCTGCCAGCCCTGCGGAGACGGCGGAATTACTAAAAACCGTGCCTGGGCTACAACCTGAAAGAATTATCGAAATCATTGAGACCGTCCCGGAAAAACCGCAACGGCGGGAAAAAATTAAAACTGAAACCCGAACTGTTATAAATGATGTTGAAGACGATGAAGATAATGCGGAAGAAGAAATCCCACGGCCTGCGAAAAAACTCCCGAAACTACCTGAAATTAGTATACCTGATATCAGTATGCCTAATATGCCCGATATGCCCGATGTCGGCGGTGCTGTGTCGGTGGTGGGCGATAGCGTAGTTATTGGATTTAATTACCTACGGATAATGGTCAGCAGTATTATTATTTTTGGTTCGGTATTGGCTACTTTATATGTTTTAGGTGTTGTTTTTGACTTTATAAATATGGATGGCACTATCCCAAGCTACTTTATTTATCTTAAAGACCTTATCAATAAGGTGGTGATGTAATGGATAAAAAAATAAAAATCTTTTTAATAATTGTATGGGCAGTAGTTACTTTATTACTGCCACTTGCAGGGTTGGCTGTCTTACTAGGTTTTGTATTGGCATATTATAAACGGTCTAGTCTGACAGACACTCAAAAATACGCTGTGTATGTATTACCGGCTATAGGTGGCTTTGTAATTGCATGGTTAGTTGCTACAACATTTGCAGATATGAGTCATACCTTTACCGGTAATACTGCACCGTTGGTATGGTATAGTTGGTTACGCATTAATGCCCTGCATAATCCTGCCAATGTCGCCGGTAGGGTGGCTTTTGTAGTTGGTGCTATATTAACATCTGCCGGTACAGTATTTATTGCCAATAAACGTAATAGAGACTCCGGCGTTGGTATAGTCCGTGGCAAAAAAGTATTAGCAGGCGGTTTCGCAACCTTCGAAGATATTGCCGATAAGTGTGATATTGGCTTTATAAAGCAAGGACAAACAGGCGTACCACTAGGCTTGATGGTTAACCAATTAGTAAATGTCAACCCGACAAAAGGTAAAATTAAAATGGCGGGACATACATTAGTCATAGGCGCAACTGGTACAGGTAAGTCATTCAGCTATATCCGCCCGCAGATTATAGCGTCTGCCCTTGCAGGAGACAGCATTGTCGTCACTGATCCAAAAGGAGAGTTATTTACCGACACGGCTAATTGGCTTAAAGCCAAAGGCTATGACATACTCCTATTTAATCTGGCTAATCCTGCAAAATCTTATCGCTGGAACATGATAACCGAGTGTAAAGATATGGACGAGGTTATGGATTTGTCCGAATGGATGATAATGAGTGCAGGCGATGATGAAGCCTTTTGGTCCGGTGGGGAGGTAAACCTGTTGGCCGCTGCTTTAGGTTATATCAAATTTGCCGAGCAGAACGCTTTGCAAACTATCGGTTTATCGGGCAGAAATATACGCAGTGCATTAAGGCTATTGTCGTTTTCGCAAGAACGAATTAATGAACTTATTACTGCATTATCAGATAATACCGATACCGATACAGTAAAAGAGGTTTGGTCTGGTACAGAAAAACTTTTTTCAAACTATGTTGAGGGCGTCCGAAACAAGTTAAGAATAATAACTAAAGGCTCTTTAGCTGACTTAACTGCAGATAGCGACTTTTCTATGTCTACTGTCGGCAGCAATAAAACCGCATTATTCTTGATACTCCCCGAGGAAGGAGAGTATCAAGCCCTGCTTGTACCGTTTTATGCGTTTATGTTTCGTCGTTTAAACGAGTTAGCCTTTGAGACCGGCGGCAAATTGCCCTACCCTACCCGCTTTATAATGGACGAATTCGCTAACATTGGGCGTGTTCCCGACATAGATAAAGTTTGTGCATTAGGCCGTAGTAAAGGGATAATGGTTCACATCGCCGTCCAAAATATCGGGCAGTTACAAGGCTTGTATAAGCGTAACAACATATGGGAAGCCGTGGTTGGCAACTGTCCAATAAAGCTATGTTTAGGTATTGATGATATTAACTCCGCGAGGTTTTTTTCGGACATTATGGGTGAAGCAGAAATCGCAGAAATCGGTGAGTATAAAGATATAACTACTCCTATACGCCGTATGCAACTAACGAATAAAATGCGGTATACCAAAGAGACGGATACCATGCACCCATATGAATTATTACAACTACCCGAGGACGATTTAGTAGCTATCCTACGTGGAAAAAAACCCTTATACTTACAGAAATACGGTTGGATTAATTACCCGCAAGCCCGAGAGATAGAGTCAGCTAAAAAAACTACTCCTGCTGAATGGGAACTACCAGCCAGGGTACAACCGGAGCAACCCGATACTATACAGCAACCTGAACAACCTACTGAACCGGCATCCGTTGACGGGAACCCGTCAACGGATGAAACGCCGGATATATCACCTGTTGAACATGCAGGTATAGGATAACGCCCTGTTTAGGGCGTTATTTTTTTTATAGGCATAAACAAAGGTAACCGCTTTTTAAGAAGCTTAAAACGCAATACAGAAGGAGGTAAATCGCATGCTGGATAAAATTAAAGAAAAATCTACCGACAATGCCAAAAAATCAGAACACTCCGCCCGTGGCGTGGTGGTGACCATCTGGAACTTTGCTTTAGATTTAGTCTGGTTGAGTATGGTGGTATGTGTAGTCAGCCTTTTTATCTGGGGCCTTGTTAGGTCTGGTGTAGCTGCCGATCAGACAATCTTAACTACTGTAGCTGACAAAGTGGATGTGTTTATTATGGGTATGGGAGGTGATAAGTAGTGCATATACCAAGCCAACAAATCTATAAACTAATTACTTGTTGTCAGCCAGTCGCCGAACATACTATTAATGTTGCGTTTTTAGTATCGGCGATAATTCAGGAGATCCCGCACATGGAGTTGTACTCTGACGAGTATCGAGCCTTGCCCTATGCCGCCCTGTTACACGATATAGCTAAAGTCAACTGGCGGGCGGAATGGTTTTACTTACCGCGATATAAAATCCCTGAGCGGGAGTGGGTAATAATGCAAATGCACCCGCAGTTTTCGGCACAAATCGCACGAGAATTAGGCGCAGATGACTTAATTTGTAGTCTCATTGAAAATCACCATAACAAAATTGATACTATTGCAGACTCTATACTCCGGGCGGCAGATATTTACGCCGCGTGTCGGGAGGAGCGGCCTTATAGGCGGACGGCTTTAACGCCAGAAGAGTCTTTAAGCGAAGTCCGTAAGTCTGTACCTATAGTTGTTTCTGACGCACTTATACGAGTGCTGAATAAGGATAATAAGGAGGTAATGCGTAATGTCAGTAATCAATAATCAAGAAACCGTTGTAATCCCTAATCGCCTGTTGATACCCGCCGGATTTACAGCTGAAGCTAATATATGGGATAGAATCTATGCAGTAATGAGGCAAAATCATACTATTGTCGGTAATGTGGGTAGTATAAGTAACATAAATGATACTTATACTTGGGAGGTAATGATACCTGAATTTCCCGCCCAAAGGGCGTTAGTACCCATTAACGAAACCGGACTTGACGAAGTTGTGTTTAATAAAATGGTTGGTCAAGATGTATATCTGCGGATACAGGGTTGTGACCCGGAAAATAATTTACTGGCTTGCAGTTACTCCGAGGCAGTAGAGGCAGTAAAAGAATTGGTTGTAGGACGCCTTGCCGTAGGAAAAAGAATTCCGGCGGTAATAAAAGCTATTGTCAGTAAGCCGCCAAGACTCATTGTTGACATCGGCGGTGGCGTATTAGTTGAGATAGGCAGCAAAGAAGCCCGTAGGTACTACTCACGGTACCTGAATGAGCAATATCAGCCTGGGCAACAAATAGAGGTTGATGTGGTGTCTTTAGACCCTGTACAGTTGTCTCTCCGCACCGTCTATGGCGACCCGTGGCAACAGTATAGTTTTGCCCGTGGGCAAATTGTCGTTGCGACAGTAATACAGATATATGACGAGTATATGACCTTAGAGACTGATATCGCACCCGGCATGATAGGTACTGCACCCGTACCAGTATTTAATACCATCTTTGCGGGCGATCGGGTACAGTGTTCCGTTACCCGTTTCTTGCGCGACGAACGCAAATTAAATCTCAGAGTGCGGAATCGCGTAAAATGATAACCAGTAATAAGGCATTAAAAGTCTATCAGTTTATTAAGCTAGTCGGGTGTGCACCAGAGCCTGTCATATATGCGTTGACTAACAATGCAGGGCGTAATTTACGCGCCCTGCAACGGGAACGCGTAATAAATAAATATGTCTATAGTGACACGAATTGGTATGTCATAGCGAATCACAATTTTAAAAAAGATAAGCTATACTCTGACTCTATCAGGGCATGGTTTACTTTACGGTGGTTACAGCACGGTTGCACGGTTGATAATGGTGTATATATAAGTAAAACTGGACAGCAATTTGAGTTATCTATACAGGGTGACAAGGCGGTAATAATATCAAGTGAGTATTGTTATACTGCCCTTTTAGACGACTTAATTAAAAACAAAAAACTTAACGACTCCCTGAAAGAGTTCGTGACTAGATAGCCCGCTACGGCGGGCTTTTTTTATATCCAAAAAATATTTTTATAGGAGGAATTATTATGTTAATAAGTATTGATGTTGGTTATTCGCAGGTTAAAGCAATGTCTCAAAATGGCAAGAAAATATTATTCCCGGCAGTAAAAGCAGATATCGCCCATGACCCAACCGTAGGAATGTTTAAGCAACTCGGGCACAATGTTAAAATTAAAACCTTTAATTCTGCTCAGGAAGTACTAGTAGGTGAAGGTGCGCTACGAAGCCTTAATGCTACGACTACTCTTACCCGAGAAAAGTCTGCTGAAATACACGACTTATTTATATTAACTGCTGCCTATCTGTGCGGCGCACAAGGCAGGGTGGATGTAGCCGTAGGGTTGCCACTGTCTTATTACCGGTTCCAGCGACAGGAATTAAAAAATAGACTGCAAAAAATTAATGCCCATGTAAAAGTAAATGATGGCCCGGAAAAATATATATCTATCAGTAATGTTGAGGTATTCCCGCAGGGTGTAGGGTTGTTGCTGTCTGATGGTTTAACCCTTGCCCGTTCAGGCAGAATAGCAGTAATAGATATTGGTTTTTATACTACTGACTACCTGTTATTTGAGATTATTGACGGCTCTCCTGTCCCAATTCCCGAATTATGCGGTTCTGCTAATACCGGAATTCATATTGCGTCTCGGGCTATTTCTAATGTATATCAGGAAAAAACAGGTGCATTAGCTCCCAAGTTTTTATTAAACCAATTAATATCCGGTGAACCTGTGTATTTTAAAGGGCAGGCATTAGATTTTAATGCTGAATTAGATAAGGTACTCAAGCGTAGCACCGAATTAATAACGCAAGAGATATTGGCTGTATGGAGTCAGCAGGCGGACAATATAAGCCAAACTATACTAGCTGGTGGTGGTTCAATATTACTGAATAGATATTTGGACTTTCCAAATATTTACATGCCCAAAGACCCTGTTTTTGCAAATACCGAAGGGTTTATGACCATGATGGTAAATCAACAAGCTGTAGCTAATGATAATTAAG
>Ga0123331_1001489_pt1 | contig 18935 bp, 24 predicted proteins | sample BioC13SIPDNA_3_FD_89705 | JGI IMG/M metagenome (GOLD analysis project Ga0123331, IMG submission 89705) | Anaerobic biogas reactor microbial communites from Washington, USA - Biogas_R2_B C13 SIP DNA | ecosystem: Engineered > Bioreactor > Anaerobic > Unclassified | place: Washington, USA... | reverse complement strand
GTCGAACTGTATACGCTGAAATCGATCACGGCCGCCAGCGCCGCCGCGGTCCTCCAGGCCGCGGTGCCCAAAGCGGTCGTCACCGTCGATCCGGCCAACGCCCAACGCCTGACGGCCAGCGCCCGCGCGGCGGATCACGAGATGATCAAGGCCGTCCTCCTCAAAATCGACGTCGAAGGCGAACCCGAAACCGAGCCGTCGGTCGTCGTGTACGAGTTGGAACAGCAGGGATCGCCCACGGCCATGAGCTCCGCGATTAGCATGTTGACTCAGGCCTTCCCCCGCGCCCGCTTCGTGCTGGGCACGGAGGTCGGCCAGTTCGTGGCTTGGGCCACCGCCAAGGACCAGGAGGAGATCAAGGCTCTGGTCGACCGCTTGAACGCCGGCCCGCCGCCGGAAAAAGCGCCCGTGGCTACGGTGTACTCGCTGAAAAACATCCTGGCCGCCACCGCCGTCACCGTGCTGACCGAAGCCGTGCCCAGGGCGAAACTTACGCCCGATACCGAGGACACCCGCCGCCTGACCGCTTACGCCAGCCCGGAGGACCAGACGACGATCAAGGCGATTCTGGACAAGATCGACGTCGAAGGCGATCTGGCCGGCGGCGAAACCGTCGCTGTGTACCAGTTGGAGAGCCAGGCCATCGGCGTTGCGCTGTACTACCGGCTGGCCCTCTTCCGCGAGGCGTTTCCTCGAGCCACCTTCTCCACCGGCAACGAACCGGGGCAGTTCGTCGCCTGGGCCTCGGCCAGGGACCACGCCGGAATCAAGGCCCTGGTCGAACAGATCAACGCCGGAATGCCCTTGGAACAGCGGCCTCAGGTAGTGTTGTACACGCTGAAGTTCATCACGGGCACAGCGGCATCCCAGGTGCTCCAGACCGCGGTGCCCAACGCGACGTTCACTACCGACCCGGACGATCCCCAGCGACTGACCGCCAGCGCCCGCGCCGCCGATCACGAAACGATCAAAACGGTGCTGGACGAGATCGACGTCGAAGGCGAAGGCGGCGGACGCTCCACGGTGCAAGTCTACAAACTGCTGGGCAAACAGCCTGCGGCGTCTCTGGCCGCCGCACTGCAACTGCTAACCACCGCCTTTCCCCGCGCCCGCTTCTCGCCAGGCACCGAACCGGACCAGTTCGTCGCCTGGGCCAGTCCCCGGGATCACCAGGACATCCAGGCCCTGGTCGAACGGCTGAACGCCGCCCCGCCGCCCGACGAGGCGTCCCAAGCGGCTGTCTACACCCTGAAGGAGATCTCGGCAACCACCGCCATCTCGATCCTGCGCAGCGCCGTCCCCCGCGCCACACTGAGTCCCGACGCATCCGATCCCCAGCGTTTGACGGCCTACGCCACGCCGCTGGAACAGACGACGATCAAGGACATCCTGCAGCAGATTGATAAGGAGAGCGACCCCGACGCCTCGTACTCGGTGGCGATCTACACGATGGAGGGCATGAGCACGCGGTCCTTGTATTACACCGGGATGTTCTTGACCCAGGTCGTGCCGCAGGCGAAATTCACGCCGGGTTCGGAGGAGGGCCAGTTGGTCGTCTGGGCCACGGCCAAGGATCACGTTCAAATCAAATCGTTGATCGAGCAACTGCAGAAAGCCCCGCCGCCGGAACTGGCCCGAACGATCAAGGTCTACACGCTGCAGCACATCACGGCCGCCGCCGTGATCCCGTTCCTGCAGTCGGCCGTCCGCCGAGCCGACGTGACGACCGACCCGGCCGACGCCCAGCGACTCAACGCCTGGGCCACGCCGGCCGATCACAAGACGATCGAAGAAGTCCTGAAGCAGATGGACGTCAAACCTGATCCCGAATCGGCCCCCACGGCAGCCGTCTATCAGCTGGAGGGCATGAGCCAGTCGGCCGTGTTTTACTCCCTGCGCTTCCTGCGGGACGCCGTGCCGCGAGCCAGCTACGCGATCGGCGGCGAAGGCGGCCAGATCGTCGTCTGGGCACGGGCCCAGGACCACGAAACGATCAAGGGGCTGATCAAGCAACTGGTCGAAGAATCGCCCGACGCAACCCGCACAGCCCAGGTGTACAGCCTGCACCACGCCACGGCCACCACCGCCCTGCAGGCCCTGACCCGCGTCGTGCCTCAAGCTGCCTTGAGTACCGGGGCCGACCCTAGCCAATTCGTCGCCTTTGCCAGTCCGCGGGACCACGCGAAAATTGCGGACGTCCTGAAAGAATTGGACAAGGAAGCCCCGCCCGAAACCGAACCCCAGGCCGTCGTCTATACGCTGCAGTCCGGCAACGCCACCGAGGCTATGCGGATTCTGCGCACCGCCGTGCCCACGGCCAGCCTGTCGCCCGGCGCCGAGCCGCACCAGATGATCGCCTGGGCCCGCCCCGCCGACCACAAGATCATCCAGCAGATCGTCGAGCGATTGGCCGAGAAAGGTCCGGCCGAATTGGCCCGCAAAGTCGCCGTGTACACGCTCGACGCCAGCACCGCGGCTACCGCGATGGCGTTCCTGCAGAACGCCGTGCCGGCCGCGCAATTCTCCGTCGGCTCCGACCCGCGGCGGCTAATCGCCTGGGCCACTCCCGCAGACCACGAAGCAATCAAGAAAGCCGTGGACGAAATGGAGACCGGCACAGGGCAGATGACCAGCCAGGTGTACCGCTTCCGCTACGCCGACCCGCAAGCCGCCTACACCGTGCTGCAAACCCTGGTCCCGGCGGCCAAAATGGCCGTTGACGCCCAGGAAGGCAGCCTGGTCGTCAGCGGCCTGCCCGAGGACCACGTCAAGATTAAAGCCACCATCGACCAGATGGACGGCGAAGACGCCGAAGGCCAGCGGCCTGCTCTCAAGATCCACCGCGTGGCCGTCGGCAGCGTCACCAACGTGTACCGCTCGCTGGCCCTCCTGTTCCGCAACGATGCCACCATCCAGTTGTCGCTGGACATGGACAACGATGCCGTGATCGCCGTCGCCGCCGCCGCCAAACAGGACCGGATCGCCGAGTTGATCAAGTCCATGGAGGACGCCGCCCGGCACGACGCCGAATCCACGATGGAACTGTATTCCTTGCGCAACGTCGATTCCACTTCGGCGATGGACATCCTGGAACAGACGCTGGACAAACAAGGCAGCAAAGCCGAACTGTCGATCGACCGGATGAGCAACCAGTTGATCGCCATCGCCCGGCCCGAAGTCCATGAGCAGATTACCAAGGTGCTGGAGCAACTCCGCGGCGAAGAACCGGAATTGGAGATCTACGATCTGAAATACGTCGATCCGTCGTCCGCCGAAATGGCCATCCTGAGGCAGTTCACCGACGAAGCCCGCGCGCCCGAAGTCAGTACGGACCCGGTTACGCAGCAGCTGTTCATCCGCGCCACGGCCGAACAGCAGCAGCAGATCCGCGACCTGCTGATCAAGATGGGCGAGACCGGCCTGACGCTGCTCCGCGGCCGTAGCAGCCAGAACATGCGCACCGTTCCCTTCCAGGGCGACGCCAAAGCCGCCCTGGAAGAAATCCGCCGCATCTGGCCCAAGCTCCGCGACAACGAAATCCGCGTCGTCTCGCCCGACCAGGCGCCGCCCCCGCCCGCCGCCGTGCCAAAGAACAAACCCGCTAAGAACAAGACGTCCCAACGAAGCGCCCCGCCCTGCGCCACCGAGTTCGCCTCGGTGGTTCAACAGCCTCTGCCTTACTCCCCGCCTACCTCCACCACCTCCGTCCGCCCCACCGCCAGCGAGCCCCCCGCCGCCTCCGTGCCCGTAGGCCGGAACAAGGTCCCCCGCAGTTCCGTCGCAGCCCAAAACGACAAACCCGCCGACGAGCCTGCTCCGGCCCCGGACGGACGTCCCCAGAAAACCACCCGGCGCAAAACCACCGCGCCCTCCCCGCCCCGCAAGGCTCCCTCCGAAACCTCCCCAACCCCGCCCCCCGAAACCCCGCGGCCCGAATCCCCGCGGCCCGAATCCCCGCGGCCCGAATCCCCCGCCCCCATCTACGTCGTCCCCAGCGATGGTTCGATCACCGTTGTTTGTGATGACCCCGAAGCGTTGGAACAATTCGAAAAACTCCTCCGCGCCATGTCCGGCGGCACCGGCGAGATCGGCCGCAACCTGAGCGTGTACGAACTGAAGCACTCCAACGCAGTGGAAATGGCCGAGAAGCTTCGCGAACTGTACGACACTCGTCGGACCAGCTTCCGCTGGGCGACAACCGAGGTCCGAATCGTCCCCGACGAACGCCTGAACCGCATTCTCGTTCAAGGCAACCGCATCGACCGCGAAACCATCGGCGGGCTGATCCGCGCGCTGGACACCGAAGAGGGCACCGGCTCCAAACCGCAAATCGTGCCTGTCCGGTTCGCCGACGCCGATGAGATCGTCCAGGTTGTCCGGGAAGTCTTCCGCAGCCAGATGACCCGGTTTGCCGCCCCCTCCAGCAACGGTTTCCGCAGCTCTTCCCGCTCCCGCGTCACGCCCGAAATCGCCGTCGACCCGGCCACCAACTCGCTGATCGTCATGGCCCCGTCGCCCCTGCTGGACGAGATCCTGAAACTGATCAACAGCCTGGACCAGGCCGCCCAAGAAAATCCCGCCCGCAACATCAAGATCATCACGCTGCAAAAAACCAACACCCGCCGCGTCGAGGATGCCCTCCAACGCATCCTCCGATCCAGCCCCACCCGCGCCCCTCGCCCCTCTCGCTAACCTCCCCGTCCCCAATGCCGCCGGCTTGCCCGGCGGATCGTTCCGCTTCCCACTACGTCGACATCAGACGCTTTCCACCGCAAGTGCAGGAGCGGCGCTCGGTTCGTGGAGCGAAGCCCAGGCCGGGCAAGGGCCGTGCGAGGCGACGAGCGTGGTTTCCCAATCAACGGCCAGCATCAGGCAATTGATACCGGAGCCGATCCCCAACAAGGCGACTCGGTCGCCGGCTCGCACGTGCCTGCCCTGCAGCCCCAAGGCCATCGTCACCGGCAGGGCCACCGAGCCCGTATTGCCCAGCCAGGGGAACGTCACGAAATCCCGTTCCAGCGGCAGGTCGAGCGACTCCAGCATCAACTTGCGATGCACTGAGCCAACCTGATGGCAGAACGTGCGGGCAATGTCGCCCACCTTCCAGCACGCCGCGTCCAGGAAGTCGCGAAACGTCTCGACGCCCGTGGCGATGCCCTCCCGCAGCAGCTGCTCCGCGTCGGTGTCCATCAACGGCTGCATGCCGCTCCCGACGGCTTCGTCGCGCCCGCCCTGGCAGAGTTGATGAAAGTCCGTGTTAGCCCGCGCCGCCGCCGCGACCAATCTGGTTCCCGTGCGGCTCAGTTCCCTGTCGACCAGCAACACGGCAGCGCTCGCCGAACCAATCGTCAGCGACGCGACGGCGGACTTGATACTGCTGCGAGTCAGGGATGCGTCGCGATTCAGCGCTTCAATGGTCGTTTCGACCAAGGGGCGACTGCTTTCCGTGCCCACCACGATCGCCGCGCGGACCTGCCCCAGCTCGATCATGTTCGCCGCCTGCAGGATGCCGTTCAGCAGCCCCAAACAGGCATTCGACACGTCGTACACCAGACACCGGTGGCCCAGTCGCAAGCCGTGGTGGACGCGGCAGGCCGTGGCGGGTTCCAGGTAGTCGCGACAGACGGACCCGTGGATCAACGCTCCGATCTGGCTCCGGTCGATCCCGGAAGCGGCAATCGCCAACTCGCCGCTGGCGATGCTCGCGTCGCTGGGCAACGCTCCGGGTTCCCAGAAACGCCGTTCGCGGATCCCGGTCATCAATTCCAACCGCCCCTCGGGCAGCCGCAAGCGGCGGTACAGGGGCTCCAGACGCCGTTCGATTTCCTCACTGGTGACGATCTCGTCCGGCAACGTGTAACTGGCGGCTTCTAGGCAAACCTTTTGGTATTGCAGCATGGCGACGACTTTCCTCGCGGTCGCGACGTCAGACTTGGCTTCCACGAACAGTGCGGGGCTCTTCTCGGAGGCGGTGGTACGGGCTAAGTTGCCACTCGGCGAAACTCGGCTCGGAAGACCGCTTCGTTGTGCAACCGCGTGCGGCGTTCAAAATGCGTGCGGAAATCCAGGTCGTGCTCGGCGGGCCGTTGAGCGACCTCGAACGGGCCCAGCAGCCTCGTGACCTTGGCGATCAACGCCAGGGTGGTGTCGAAATACTCTTTCACATCCGTCCAAAAGTGAAAAGTTCCCTCGGGCCGCAAAACCCGTTCGATATCGGCCAGAAACACCGGTGTCAGGACGCGCCGTTTGCGGTGCCGCTGCTTCCACCAGGGGTCGGGAAAATAGGTGTGGACCGCCGCCGCACAGGCGTTCGGCAGATGCACGCGGAACAACTGCAGGGCGTCCCCATCGACCACGACCGCGTTGCTTCGCCCGGCGCGGGCCAAACGGGCGGCTGCGAGGCGAGCGTATTTGTGAGCGATTTCGCATCCCAGAAAATTGTGCTCCGGCCGTTCGCCGGACGCCGTGATCACAAACAATCCCTTGCCGGTGCCCACTTCCACCTCCAGCGGCGCGCCTCGCGCAAACACCGCGGTTTCGTCCCACGGCACCGGCAACTGGTCGAGCGCCAACAGGTGTTTGGAGAGATCGAGAGTCGGGTCGATCTTACGCAGCGCGGGTCGCGCCATGGCTGCAGAAACCCTGAATCCAAGGGAAGGCGTTCTGATACGGACGAATCAAGCCGGCTACGGGACGCCGGCAGACGACGATGGGGGCGGCAGCCCGGTCAGCGCTTCAATGGGAATTGGAACCCCTTTGATGATGCCTTCCACCACGACATTCTGCTTTACCACGCCCTGAAAACGGCTGATGATCATCCGTCCACGGCGGACTTTGACAAGCGAACAGATGAAGACGATCCGATCTCCAGGAACGACCGGATCACGGAATCGGACTTCTTCCAGCCCGCCAAAACCTACCATCGGCGAGCCGAGCAGTTCGTAGCGTTGGGCAAAATAGCTGCACAGTTGGGCCGCTCCTTCGACCATCACTACACCCGGCATCAGCGGCATGCCCGGCATGTGGCCGCGGACCCAAAACTCCTCCTGAGTCACGTCCTTATAGCCGACGCAGACTTTGGCTTCGACGTCCTCGAAAACAATCGCCGTCAATTGCTCCATCTCGTACCGCTGCGGATTGTGCTTGCGGATTTCGTGGATGTCGGCGGTCGGCTTGTCAAAATCGATCTGGGAAAGATCGAACAGAAGCTCTTTGGGAGTCAACTTGCAGTTCCTGGACTGTTAGAAGGTTGTGGTTTCAAGAACTTCGCCACACCGGCAAAAACTGCCTGGACCGGCGCAGCCAAATCCGGTGGAGACCTAGCCTCAGCCGAGCACTCGGGCAGAAAAAACGCACCGCCGGCCACCGCCGGATAACTGGGGCGGAATTCGTTCCGCCCCAAGGACGGCCTGAGGTCCACCCGGCGATCCTTCGATTCGCGATCCGGCCAAGGATGGCAGCCAAGATCTAGGTTCTGACTTTCCGCCGTTTCGCTCGCCGGCCTTTGGCGTTTGCCGGACGCTTTCCATGATTTGCCTTTTTGACTTTGTGATTCGGTTTTGTCACTTTGAACGCTCCCTTTCCGAGGTTTACGGGGTTCGTGGCGAATGGGGCTCAGGCAACCCCGGACCGACGCATTTGGCGTCGTCCGCGAATTGACGCTGCATTCCCAGGTGTCGTCTGTGGACTGCAAACAGGCCATGCCCACTATCGCGTACCAAGATTTCATGCTAAGTTAGCAGCTTTGCGGTTGGCTGAGAAGGTGAACCCCCAGAGCAAGGTGTACGACGACCGCTGGCCAACTCGCGATCGCGAACGGCGACTGACCCGGCGCAAGACGCCTCGGAAGCAGTTTTCGCGGATCAGAGTGAACTGGGAAAGGAAGAATGGACGAAAAAAGCCGGAGTGTTGCGATTGCGACCGCAGGAGTCGCCGTGTGGCACGCCCAATGTTAACCCCTGCTTCTGTGGAAGCGTCGAGAACGAAAGACCGGCCTAGTTTTTCTGTAAAAAAATTCCTCCCCGGCATTGACCATCCTGCTATCGCCGTGTAGCATCGTTCGCTTCCGTCAGGTTTAACAGTTTTGTTCTTCCTGGCAAGAAGTGTTGTTAATCGAAACCTAGCAAGGCTTTACATCTCGGAGGTAGGTTGCGTGACAGCTGGACCAGGTCATGAGGTCATTCGGATTCGGATGGAGGCTTACGACCACGCCATCCTGGATCAAAGTGCCCTGGAAATCGTGGACACGGCCAAACGCACCCATTCCGAAGTGCATGGACCGATTCCGCTTCCGACGCGAGTCGAGAAGTACTGTGTGCTGTCTGGGCCCCACATTGACAAGAAAGCCAGGCAGCAGTTCGAGATTCGCACTCACAAGCGGCTGATCGACATTGTGCAGGCGACGGCGAAGACCATCGAGGCCTTGAACAAGCTTAGCCTGCCCGCTGGAGTAGATATCAAGATCAAGGCGTCTGCACGGTAAGTCTGAAGGTTTACATGGACAATCTGTGATGAAAAGATGCCATTCGGGTAAGTCGGAACGGTGCTGAAGTTGAGCTGTACTGCTCGGCATTCAGAGGCGGTTTTCAATCGACGGCCTGCTGAATCGGTTTCCGGGCTCCCGTAGGCGATAGACCAAACGACGAGAAAAGGTGCGAACCATGACGAAGGGAATACTCGGCCAAAAGGTCGGGATGACTCAGGTATATGATGAGTCCGGGCGGGCAGTGCCAGTCACGGTCGTCAAGGCCGGACCTTGTCATGTGTTGCAGGTGCGGACTGTGGATCGTGACGGCTACGAAGCCGTTCAGCTCGGATACCGGGACAAGAAGCGATCCAAGGGCACTCGATCTCGTCCCAGCCAGGCTAGTCGAGCCGAGCGTGGTCACGTCGCCAATATCAGCAGCAAGCGATCCAAGCGCCGTGCGTCTGCCGGAATTCAAGTCGCGCCGCGAGCCGACTGCGAGCCCAAGCGTTTCATTCGCGAGTTGCGCGGATCCACCGCTGGATTTGAAGTTGGCCAAGTGCTGACTGTCTCCGCCCTAGACGGCGTCTCCGCCGTCGATGTAACCGGCGTCAACAAGGGACGCGGTTATGCCGGCGTCATGAAGCGACACGGCTTTCATGGCCAGCGTGCCACGCATGGCGTGAAAAAAGTGCATCGTCATCCCGGCAGTACTGGCATGCGTCAGACTCCGGGCCGTCTGTTCAAGGGTCACTGTATGGCGGGGCATCTGGGCAATGCCAAAACGACCATCCGGAACCTCAAAGTCTTCAAGGTCGACGCTGCGAACCACCTGCTTCTGCTGCACGGTGCGGTCCCCGGACCCAATGGCGGCTATCTGGTAATTCGCGAGACCAATAAGGTAGGGTAGATCGTTCATGACAACATTGCCAATCTACGATCGCGGCGGCAATCAAGTCGGATCCTACGAGATCGATCCGGCCGCGCTGGCTCCGCGCATCAATAAGCAGTTGTTGCACGATGTGACGGTGATGTATCAAGCCAGTCGTCGGCAGGGAACGAAGAAAACGAAGTCGCGCGGCGAAGTGGCCGGTTCGACGAAGAAGATGTATCGCCAAAAAGGCACGGGTAACGCACGTGCGGGTTCCCGTCGGTCGGGCGTTCGGCGGGGCGGTGGGCACATTCATGCGTTGCAGCCTCGAGACTACTCCTACCGTCTGCCTCGAAAGGCCGTTCAGGCGGCGACGCGAATGGCGATTCGTTCCAAGATCGACAACGGCAGTGTGGTTTGTGTGGACCAGTTGACGTTTTCCGAGCCGCACACGGGCGACATGGCCGCCGTTCTCCGGGCGCTGAAGCTGGCGGGCCAGAGCACGCTGGTGGCGACGGCCGGGTATGACGTGAATGTTTACAAGAGTGCGCGGAACATCGACAAAGTCACCGTCTCGCCGGTGGCGGAATTGAACGCCTTGGCTGTCCTGCAACCGCGGAGAATGCTGGTTACCAAAGACGCGCTGGACGCAATCTGCCAGAAAGCACGCGATTGACGCGGCTCACGACGATTTTTCGAGAATGGTGAACTCAGATGGCTGATTCTCAGGAAATGAAACGGAACGTTAGGAAGGGTATCCAACTGGAGCCTCACCAGGTGATCGTGCGCCCGCTGGTGACGGAAAAGGGGGTGCATTATTCCTCCGAGTTCAACCAGTATGCCTTCGAGATTAGTCCGCTGGCCGATAAAGGGGACGTCAAGCGGGCGGTGGAGGCCTTGTTCAACGTCAAGGTGCTCAAGGTCCGCACCCAGACCCGAGCGGGCAAACCGCGGAGGTACCGGTTTCGAGAGGGATACACGAAGGACTGGAAGAAGGCCGTGGTGACGCTGGACAGTGAGAGCCGTATCGACTTCTTCTAAACTGAAACGACTTGGATTCGCTGCGACGAGCGTGGCGTGTGAGATGCAATCATGGGTGTTCGCTATTACCGACCGACCAGTGCTGGACGACGCGGTGGCAGTGTCAGCGACTTTGCCGAGTTGACCCCTGGCGCGAAGCCGGAAAAGTCTCTGTTGAGGCCCCTGCGGAAGAAGGGCGGGCGCAACAATCAGGGACGGATCACGGCGCGCCATCGGGGCGGCGGGCATAAACGACGCTACCGCGAGATCGATTTTCGTCGCGAGAAGGAAGGCGTGCCCGCCATCGTCGATTCGATCCAGTACGATCCGAATCGCAGTGCGCGGATTGCGCTGTTGCACTACACCGACGGCGAGAAACGCTACATCCTGGCGCCTGATGGTTTGAAAGAGGGCGACCGCTTGGAGAACGGCCAGGATGCTCCGCCGTCCGTCGGCAACAGCTTGCCGCTGAAACGTATTCCCTTGGGGACGGAAGTCCACAACGTCGAGATGCTGCCCGGACAAGGTGCGCGATTGTGTCGCAGTGCGGGCACTGCAGCCACCCTGGTGGCTCGGGAGTCAGGTTGGGCGCAGATCACGCTGCCGAGCGGCGAGATCCGCCGCATTCCCGCTAATTGTCGAGCCACGATCGGCAAAGTCGGCAACCCGGATCACATGAGTATTCGACTGGGTAAGGCGGGACGGAAACGTTGGTTGGGGCGGCGGCCGCACGTCCGGGGAACGGCGATGAATCCCATCGACCATCCGCACGGCGGAGGTGAAGGGCGGACCAAGGGCGGTCGGCATCCGGTCAGCCCGACGGGAAAGTCGGCGAAGGGCGGAGCGACGCGGAAGAAGCGGAAGCCCTCCAACAGCGCCATCGTCCGTCGGCGGTGGTCGCGGCGGTACGGTCAGCTAAAGCTGCCAAGCAAGTAAACGGAGAGAACGGTAGCCCATGAGCAGGTCGCGTAAAAAAGGTCCTTACGTGGACTTCAAGCTGTACCGCAAGGTACAGAAACAGGACGAGGCGGGTACGAAAGAGCCCATCAAGACGTGGGCTCGGGCCTGTACCATCGTCCCCGAGTTTGTCAGTCATACGTTCATGGTTCACAACGGTCGGCAACACATCAAAGTGTTCGTGACCGAAGACATGGTCGGTCACCGGCTGGGTGAGTTTGCCTTGACGCGGACCTTCCGCGGTCATGGCGGCAAGGGGAAGCGTTAGAGGGAGTGAAGGCAATGGCATTTCAGGCCTGCCACAGGTTCGCAAAAATCAGCCCTCGCAAGGTCCGCCCCTTGGCAGACCTGATCCGGGGCAAGTTCGCCGACGAGGCGCTGGCCATCTTGCGCTACCAGCCCCAGCGGGGTGCGCGCATGTTGGAGAAGGTGATCAACAGCGCCCTGGGCAGCGCCCAGGACCCCGCGCAGACGCGAGGCAAGACAGTCGACGTAGACAATCTGGTGGTCGCCGACGCTCGGATCGACGGCGGCCCGATGTTCAAGCGAGTCCGTCCTCGGGCTCGCGGCATGGCGTTTCTGATCAAGAAGCGAATGTCCCACATCCACATCACGCTGGCAGATATCGACGAGATCTAACATGGGTCAAAAGGTCAATCCCATCGCGTTCCGCACCGGCGTCATGACCGGATGGAAAAGCCGCTGGTACGCATCCAAAGCGGAGTTCGGCGAACTGCTGGTCGAGGACCAGAAGATTCGCAACTTCATCAAGAACCATCCCCAGAAAACACAGTATCGGAATGCCGGCATCGATCGCATCGAGATCGAACGCACACGGGACGAAGTGAAGATCGTCTTGTTTGTGGCCCGACCCGGCTTGATCATTGGCAAAAAGGGCCAGGAAGTCGAGTTGTTGCAGGAAGAGTTGCAGAACTTGATCGGCCGGCGAGTGAATTTGAAAATTGAAGAAATCCACCGGCCTGAGGTGTATGCTCAGCTGGTGGCGGAAGACATCGCCCAGCAATTGGCGAAACGGTCGAGTTTCCGACGCACCATGAAACGTTCGGTGGAGCAGACCATGGAGGCCGGGGCGAAGGGAATCAAGATCCAATTGTCTGGGCGGCTCGGCGGGGCAGAAATGTCACGCCGGGAAAAGCAGATCGCAGGCTCCCTTCCGTTGAGCACCCTGCGGGCGAAGATCGACTATGGTTTCGCGGAAGCGAAAACGGCCCAGGGGCACATTGGGGTCCAGGTCTGGGTGAATCAAGGTACCTACGAAGGAGATGTGTCCGATGGCGCTGATGCCGAAGCGGGTAAAGCACCGAAAAAGCCAAAGAGGACGTATAAAAGGTAACGCCACGCGCGGTAATCGCGTCGTGTTCGGCGATTTTGGCTTGCAGGCGGTTCAGGGCGGGTGGATCAAAGCCCAAACGATCGAAGCGGGCCGAATCGCGGCGCAGCAGTACGTGCGTGGTGAAGGACGTTTGTACATCCGCATTTTTCCCCACAAGCCGACGACGGCTAGGCCCTTGGAGACGCGGATGGGGAAAGGCAAGGGCGAGCCGGAGTTTTGGGTGGCAGTGGTAAAGCGGGGCACGGTCCTGTTTGAACTGGGAGGGGTGCCGGAGGAGCAGGCGCGGGTCTGTTTCGCGCGTCTGGCTCACAAGATGCCGATCCCAGTGCGATTGATTCGGCGCCGGCCGGCGTGAGCGGAGGGTAATTGGCGATGAAGGTTTCGGAACTGCGAGACATGAGCGACGAGCAGTTGGCGCTCACGTTAAAAGATACATGTGAGAGTCTGTTTCGGCTGAGGATGCAGGCGCAGACCGAGCGACTGGACGCGCCGAGCGAGTTGCGGCACCACCGGCGACTCGTCGCGCAAATCAAGACGATTCAAAGGGAACGAGAACTCCAGTTGGGGAAGTGAGCGGACATGCCGAGACGAGTATGCGTAGGCGTGGTGACCAGTGACAAGATGGCCAAGACGCGCGTCGTCGAGATCCCGCGTCTGGTGCAACATCCTCGGTACGGAAAGTACGTCCGACGGAGGACAACGTGTTACGTGCATGACGAGGACGAACAGTCCGCGTGCGGCGATACCGTGGAGATCATGGAGTCGCGGCCGCGCTCCCGGATGAAGCGTTGGGAGTTGGTCCGCGTCGTTGAGAAGCGGCGCGAGGAAGATTTGGTGACCGCGGCGGAGGCCAGCCCGGAGAGCGAGACCAGCGTAGGATAGTCAGCTATGATCCAGCAAGAGACACGATTGCAAGTCGCAGACAATACCGGCGCCAAGGAGGTGCAGTGCATCAAGGTCCTTGGCGGCTCGCGTCACCGCTACGCCCGTCTGGGCGATGTGGTCATCTGCAGCGTGAAGAGCGTGATCCCCGGCAGCGACATTAAGAAAAAAGCCGTGGTCCGGGCAGTGATCGTTCGTTGCAAACAGCCCACGCGGCGTCCCGACGGGAGCTACATCCGCTTCGACAGCAACGCGGCTGTGATCATCGATAACGACAACAATCCGCGCGGCACGCGCATATTCGGGGCGGTGGCCCGTGAGCTGCGCGAAAAGAACTTCATGAAGATTGTCAGCTTGGCCAGCGAGGTGTTGTGATGCACATTCGGGTGAACGATATGGTCGAAGTCATTGCCGGCGACGACCGCGGGCAGCGGGGCAAGGTGCTGGCCGTGCAGCCGCGGGCTGGGAAGTTAATCGTCGAGGGCGTGAACCGGGTCTACAAGCACGTCCGGCGCAGCCAGCGCAATCCCCAGGGCGGCCGGTTGTCGAAAGAGATGCCGATTCCCGTGTCCAACGTGATGGTGATTTGTCCCCAGACCAATAAGCCGACACGGCTCGGAGTTCGCTACCTGGCGGACGGGACCAAGGAGCGGTACGCCAAGCGAAGCGGTGTCTCGTTGGGGAGCATTAGCCCTGCCAGGAAGCGGTATGCCAAGAATGTCTAGTGGGGCAACTGGCCACGCCAGCGGGCAAAGAAGCGAACAGAAAACCAAGCGGTCCAGAGTTACCATTTCGGGCGAGCAAGATCATGGCTAAGAAAACACGAGGGGAAAAGACTGACGCGGGACAGGATCAGGCTGCCGCGGCAGGGCCAAAGACGATTGTCGTCCCTCGACTTCAGGAGCGATATCAGCAGCAGGTGTTGCCTGCCCTGCGGGAGAAGTTGGGACGGACGAATCCCATGTCGCTGCCGCGGCTGACGAAAATGGTCGTCAGTATGGGCGTGGGGGCGGCGACCCAGGACAAGAAGATTCTGGAGACGGCCGTGGAGGCGCTGACCGAGATCGCGGGGCAGAAGCCCGTGATCACGCAGGCCCGCAAGAGCATCGCAGGATTCCGCTTGCGCGAGGGCATGGCGATCGGTTGCAAGGTGACTTTGCGGCGGCAGCGGATGTATGAGTTCCTGGATCGGCTCGTATCCTTGGCCTTGCCGCGTGTCCGCGACTTTCGCGGAATCAGCCGGGAGGCGTTTGACGGACGTGGAAATTACAGCCTGGGGTTGGCTGAGCAATTGGTGTTTCCGGAACTCAATCCGGACAAGTACCTGAAGGTCCAGGGATTGAACATCACCTTGGTGACCACGGCGGAAAACGATGAGGACGCCATGGAGTTGCTAACCCTGATGGGGCTGCCTTTCCGTCGCGACGATTCGGCGGCCGCTTAGGAGATGCCGGATTCTGCCGCGGCGCGAGCCTGCGGCCAGAGGGCGTGTCAACAAGTTAGTTTTGGAGACAGGTGGACATCCGTGGCAAGTAAATCGAAGATTGCGAAGTCGCGCCGCGTGGCCAAATTCGCGACGCGTCAAAAACGGCGTTGCCGACTGTGCGGCCGGCCGCGCGCGGTTTACCGAAAGTTCGGCATCTGCCGGATTTGTTTCCGCAAACTGGCGGATCAGGGACTGATACCTGGCGTGCGCAAGTCGAGCTGGTAGTGGGAGAACTCAACGAAGATGATGACCGACCCGATCGCCGATATGTTGACTCGCATCCGGAACGCGGTCCGCGTAGAGAGGCCCTATGTCGACGTGCCTTTGTCCAACGTCAAACGGGGCTTGGCGGACGTCCTCAAGCGCGAGGGATACATCTGGGACTGGCAAGTCGTCGAGGCAGCGCCTCTATCGCATTTGCGCCTGGAATTGAAATACGGTCCCAACGGCGAGCGTCTGATCCAGAAGATCCGCCGCGTGAGCAAACCAGGACGGCGCGTTTATTGCCGGGCCAAGGAACTGCGGCCCGTGCTTAATGGCATGGGGATTACAATCATCAGCACCAGTCGGGGAGTTGTCAGCGACCGCGAAGCGCGGCAACGGAAGCTGGGCGGTGAAGTCTTGTGTGAGATTTGGTAGTAGCGGGAAGCGGTGTTGCTATGTCACGCATCGGAAAGAAACCCGTGCCGATTTTGGACGGCGTCAACGTTTCCGTCCAGGGACGCATGGTGTCGGTGGAAGGCCCCAAGGGCAAGCTGCAGTGGGAGCATCGTCCCGAAGTGACGGTCCGTGTGGACGAGGCGGGACGCAGCGTGGTGGTGGAGCGGTTGCAGGAGAATCGCGAATCCCGCGCTTTCCACGGCCTGACTCGTGCCCTGATCAACAACATGATCCAGGGGGTCAAGGACGGGTACCAGAAGCGGCTCGAAATCGTGGGCGTGGGTTACCTGGCGGCAGTGCAGGGCACCGTCCTGCAACTGCGGGTGGGGTATGCCAACGAGTTACAGAAGGCGATTCCTCCCGGTCTGCAGGTAACCTGTCCGGATCAGACGCACATTGTCGTGCAGGGCTGTGACAAGCAGCAGGTCGGCGAGTTCGCTGCCGAAGTGCGTGCGTTGCGGAAGCCGGAGCCCTACAAGGGCAAGGGAATCCGATATGAGGGCGAACACGTGAAAATCAAACCGGGCAAAGCGGCGACCTAAGGCGGTTTACAACGATGTGGACCGTACGTTTTCGCGCAGAGACGCCCGCAGGCCAGAACCCTATACGCTTGGATTGAACCGTGAAGAAGCAACAGATTGTGAACCAGCGGAGGCAGCGACGTAGGTTCCACGTGCGCAACAGCGTCCGTGGGACGGCCGATCGGCCTCGGCTCAGCGTGCATCGCAGTCTCCAGAACATCAGCTGCCAGGTGATCGACGACCTTGCCGGGAAGACGTTGGTTTCTGCCAGTTCCCGGGACAAGGAGTTGCGCGAGCAACTCTCGTACGGCGGGAATAAGGCCGCCGCGGTCGTCGTGGGCAAGGTCCTGGCCGCCAAGGCGCTGCAGGCAGGAATTAAGGAAGTGCGTTTCGACCGCGGCCACTGCAAGTATCATGGGCGGGTGGCTGCCCTGGCGGATGCTGCCAGAGAAGCAGGATTGGTGTTTTAGGACGATTCGTAGGGTTTCGGATCGGAAACAGGTGCATCGTGGCTACAGACGCTCCCTACGGGGAAACCTCAGTCGAAAAAGTCGTCAACATCCGGCGCTGTGCGGCGGTCGTCAAGGGCGGGCGTCGGTTCAGCTTCGCCGCCATGACGGTCGTCGGCGATGGCAAAGGCAAAGTGGGGTGGGGCTATGGCAAGGCCAACGAGGTTCCTCCCAGTGTCGAGAAGGCGAACAAGCAAGCGTCCCGGCAGATGGTCGAGATCGCGCTGATCGAAGGCACCATTCCGCACGCGGTGCGCGGCAGGTTTGGCGCCGGCCAGGTGCTGCTGATGCCGGCCGGGCCCGGAACGGGTATTATTGCGGGCGACGCCGTGCGATCCGTCTGCGAGGCGGCGGGCATTAAGAACATCTTGACCAAGAGCCTGGGGACCAACAATCCGATCACCCTGGTGAAGGCGACGTTTCAAGCGTTGAGCCAACTGCGGACGCGGCAGGACGTGGAACGTTTGCGAGGAGTCACCCTGACATGAATTTGAGCGATGTCCACAGCGGAATCCAGAAGCACAAGAAAGGCCGTCGCATCGGTCGCGGACCGGGCTCAGGGCGAGGCAAGACCGCCGGTCGCGGCCACAAGGGCCAACGCTCGAACGCCGGTTACGGCGCTTTGCCGATCTACCAGGGCGGGACGATGCCGTTGGTCCGGCGAGTTCCCAAGCGCGGCTTCAACAACTCCTTCGCACTGCGCGTCGCAACGGTGAACTTGGCCGATCTGGAACGTGTGTTTACGGCGGGCGAAGAGGTCAATCCAGAAACACTGCGAGCCAAATCGCTAGTCAAACGACGCTATGACGAACTGAAGGTGCTTGGATTTGGGGAGTTGACCAAGAGTCTAAACGTGGCGGCCCACCGATTCAGCACTGCAGCGCGGGAAAAGATTGAGAAGGCCGGCGGCAGTGTGAGCGTCCTGCCAGGTCGCAGGCCGGAGTTGGCGGCGCCGAGTGAAGCGGTTGATGCACCGACCGTTTAGGCTGGCGGGGATGTTGTTGACCGTGTTTGTCGTGGTGGCTTTTCCCTGGGTCTTTTAGCTTGCAGGAAGCGTGAACTCGGAAAGGATGGATCTCGATCATGTGGGAAAAACTGCGTGTCGTTTTCACCATCCCGGAACTCCGTCAAAAGATCTTTTTGACGTTGATCTTCCTGGCTATTTATCGGGTGGGCTATCACATTCCCTTGCCGACCATCAACCAGGAGGTGATGGCGAAATCCAGCACGGAGCAAGGAGGCCTGGGGGACTTTGTGGACCGCGTGGCGGTGTTCAGCGCCAGTAACCTGCGCGAGGCGACGATTTTTGGTTTGGGGATCATGCCGTACATCTCCGCTTCGATCATCTTTCAGTTGCTGGGCAGCGTCTGGAAGCCCATTGAAGAGTTGCGAAAGGAAGGCGAGACGGGGCGCAAGAAGATCAACGAGTATACACGCTACCTCACCGTCTTTCTTTGTCTGTTGCAAAGCTGGATGTACGTTCGTTGGTATTTGATGGGGGCTGGCGGCGGCAGCGGCGGCGGATTGATCGATCCATCGTTCTTGAATGCCCGAGGCGAGCTAAGTCTGGCTTGGCAGTTGACCTCGGTTGTTACGATGACGTGTGGCACGATCTTTCTGATGTGGCTGGGCGAACAGATTGACGAATTTGGCATCGGCAACGGAATCAGTCTGTTGATCATGGCGGGCATTTTGGCTCGTATGCCTGGTGCGTTGGTCGACCTGGTCAAAAACGCCGAGTTGCAACTGGTCGGCGTCATGGCCGGCCGGATCGGTGTCGAGCATCTGATCATCCTGTCGCTGTTGTTTGTCGGTGTGGTCGTCGGCGTGGTGTTTATTACGCTGGGGCAAAGGCGGATACCGACGCAGAGCGCCAAGCATGTTCGGGGACGGCGGACTTACGGCGGTACACGCCAGTATTTGCCATTGCGGATCAATCAAGCGGGTGTGATGCCGATCATTTTCGCCAGCAGCCTTCTGATGTTGCCAGCCATGTTTTTTGCCTTCTTGGGCAACATCCTCACGGGAGCGTCGTCGCAATTGAGTCAGATTGCCGACATGTTCAACCGCGGCACCTCGTTCTTATACAACCTGATGTACATCGCCTTTATTTACTTCTTTTGCTATTTTTGGACGGCGATCACGTTTAATCCCAAGGAGATGTCAGAGAACCTGAAGGACTACGGTACATTTATTCCAGGCTACCGACCT
>Ga0123331_1001463_pt1 | contig 19126 bp, 9 predicted proteins | sample BioC13SIPDNA_3_FD_89705 | JGI IMG/M metagenome (GOLD analysis project Ga0123331, IMG submission 89705) | Anaerobic biogas reactor microbial communites from Washington, USA - Biogas_R2_B C13 SIP DNA | ecosystem: Engineered > Bioreactor > Anaerobic > Unclassified | place: Washington, USA... | reverse complement strand
GATCGTACAGGCTGCTCACCACATCGTCGGTGAGTTCCAGGTGCGTCCGCGCGTGACGGTAGGGCTTGCGCAGGATGCGCAGCGCGTGCGGCGACTAGGCTCGCCAGCCGTCGGGCAGTGCCCAGGCATAGGCGTGCAGCGATGCGCCGTCGGGGGTGAGGGTCATTGTGAAGGTGTTGTTGGTGTTTGTGTTGTTCATTGAGTCTCCTTTGATTTGGTAGACGGTAGACGGGGATAGGAAACCCTGTCTACCGTCTACCGTATTCCGTCTACTGCCTTTTCACCTGCCGCAGTACCTCGCGGGTCGTCATCCGCCCGCCGAAGAACGGCGTGAGACGGTCCCAGAACAGGAAGCGCAGGACGTAGGCGTAGAAACCGATGGCCGACATCACGGCGAAGCCCAGTAGCCACACCGAGATGCCATAGAGCGTCGTCGCGCCAGGCTCTGGTGTGCCGCTGACCAGCAACGCGGCGATGCGGTAGGCAAAGAGCAAGCCGGCGTTGCCCGCGAGGAAGAAGTAGATATAGTTCGTGGTCGCCGCGCAGTCGTCCGGCTTGAAGTAGGCCAGCGCCACTGCCGCGCCCCACATCGGGGCTAGAACCCAGCGCAGTGCGCCGGGGGCCAGGACGAGGGCCAGGATGTGTAAAGCTAGAATCAAATATGGCATTGTGTTTTCTCCTTCTGTCTATGAATGTGTGTTTTGGACAAGATGCACAGGATAGTGCATCTTTTTATCCTGTTCATCCTGTCAATCCTGTCCAAGAAAACGAAAAAGGGGAGGACGCGGGATAGTTCCCGTGTCCTCCCCTTTTATTCTCCGCGCGGTGTTACCCGGTTAGAGCGCCGCAGGCTTGGAGGTTCCTGCGGTTTGGAGCCGAAGCCCCGGACCTTTCGCGCCTGGGTGGTGATGCTGTATCCAGGCTTATATCTATTATACCATATTCATACCTTGAATTTCAAGGGGGCTAAGAGATATTTAGATAATCTTTGTGGTAAGGTTAAGCGTTTAAGGTTTTTAGGTCAGAGTTCGTATCTCTATATACTCATTGAAGATCCCTACACATATCTTGTTTAGTTCCTCAACTGCCGCAAAATCTCGCGCATGATTAGTGCATCGCTGTCATCCAACCCGGCGACAAGGGGTGCCTCATTCCGCTCTCCAGCCCAGATACGGCGGATAGGGCCGGCGATGTGCCAGTTATTCTTCTCGAGTTGTGGGAGTGCTTCCTCCACATCCGCGCGAGCTTGTCGGTTGCCTCTTGCTGCTGCAATAACTGCTTGAATGAGCGGGGCAAAATGGTTAAGCATCTGCGCGGTGGCGGGATCTTCGTTTGTAGTGATCTCGGCCTGGAGTCGCGCTATGAGTTGTTGTACCTGTTGTGCGTTGGGGCTTCCGATTTGTGTCCAGAGACGTGCCGCCTCTTGCGCCAGTGGAATGGCGCGGACTGGATCGCCTTGTTGGTCATAGAGCAGGGCCATCTTGCACGAATCGAATGCCACACCATTGATGTCACCGGTCTCGCGAGCAAGCGCCAGCGCTTGCTCGTAATACTCAATGGCGCGCCGCACGTCGCCCAACCGTGAGTATGCATTCCCCAGATTACCCAGGACCGTACCTTCCCCGCGTCGGTTCCCGATCTCGCGCTGGATCGCCAACGACTGCTCGTGATATTCAATGGCACGCCGTGCGTCGTTCAAATCCGTATACGCATTTCCTAGGTTGCCCAGGGATGAGCCTTCCCCGTGCCGATCGCCAATCTCGCGAGCAATCGCCAGCGCTTGCTCGAAATACTCAATTGCGTGCCGCGCGTCATCCAAGTCCGCATATGCAGTTCCCAGATTACCCAGGACCGTGCCTTCCCCATGCTGGTTCCCGATCTCGCGCTGGATTGCTAACGCCTGTTCGTAATACTCAATGGCACGCCGTGCGTCGTTCAAATCCGCATATGCAACCCCTAGGTTGCCAAGTGCCCCGCCTTCCCCGCGCCGATCGCCAATCTCGCGAGTAATCGCCAGTGCCTGCTTGAAGTACTCAATAGCGTGCTCTACGTCGCCCAACTGCGCGTATGCACTCCCTAAGTTAACTAAGTCATTGCCCTCCCCGCGACGATCACCAATCTCACGCCGGACCACAAGTGCCAGCTTGTGATACCCAATGGCGTGCTGCAAGTCACCCAAGTTCGCATACGCAACCCCTAGGTTGCTCAGGGACGAACCTTCCCCGTGTCGATCGCCAATCTCGCGAGCAATCGCCAGCGCTTGCTCGAAATACTCAATTGCGTGTCGCACGTCACCCAAGTCCGTATACGCAACACCTAGGTTGCCAAGTGCCCCGCCTTCCCCGCGCCGATTGCCAATCTCGCGAGCAATTGCCAGCGCCTGCCCGTAATACTTAATTGCGTATCGCGCGTCACCCAAGTCCGCATACGCATTCCCCAGGTTGCCCAGAACTGTGCCTTCCCCGTAACGGTCTCCAATCTCGCAGCTTATCGCCAGCGCCTGCCCAAAGTAACTCATCGCCACCTTTGCTTTACCAATGTCCAAGTAAGAAAGCCCTATTGCATTATACGACCATCCTACCTGTATCCGTTCTTCGAGGCTCGACGTCATCGCATTTACAGGTGACGGTGCGGCGTGGCCAGCTATAGCGGCATACGCAGACGCCAGAACGAATTCAAGGTTCTCCCAATCCGTGTAACGGTCCCCCGGATTGAAGGCAAGGCACCGTTGTAGGATGTAGCGCACTGGCGTGGGGGTGCTCTCGGGCAGCGGGCGCAAATTGCCGGCGCAATGCGCGCGCGCCAGGTCGTCCGGGTTATCACCGGCTGCTGCGGTGTATCCGGTGAGCATCTCGTAGAGGATGCAGCCAAGTGCGTACACATCGGTATACACGCCTACAGGCTGGCCTGTCCATTGCTCCGGGGCCATATACAACGGCGTGCCGACTGCGCCGTGCGTCAATTGTGTGTGACGCATAGCAGAGGCTTCTTGCTTCACACTGCCTACATTTTGCCGCTTGCTTCCTGCCTCTTGTATCACGCTCGCCAACCCGAAATCGGTCACACGCAGCCGGTTGATCGTCGTATCCGGCAGGCGATCCGCACCTACCAGCACATTCTCCGGCTTGAGGTCGCGGTGGACGAAACCGGGGACGCGGGCGACAGCGTGCTGCATCCCGCGCGCGATTTGTAGCACGAAGAGCAGCGCTGTCTCCGGTGGCAGTGGATATCCACGGAATAACCAGGAACGCAGCGAGGCGTCTTCACGCCCTTGCTCTTTGGCAATCGGTTCCAGTGCCAGGAAGACCTCCAGGCCGGTGGCGTCACGGATGACTTCATAGCAACGAACGATGTGTGGATGCGCACCCAGGTTCATCCAGGTCGTGCCTTCGCGTAGGAACCGGTCGCGGGTGGCCCGGTCGGGCAGGTATTCCGGCTTGAAGGTTTTGAGCGCCACGGGCAGGTCTTGCTGCTGATCCACGCAGATGTAGACGATGCCCATGCCGCCCTTAAGCGGCTCGCCGACGACTTCGTAGCGTCCGAGGATGGTGTCGCCGGAACGGTAGATTCTCTGCGCAGGTTGAGGTACAATTTCCGGGGCCGGAGACGCGGGTGGGGAAGCAGGCGGCGCGACGGGAGGGGCAGTGCGCTGCGCAGCAGCCTGTGATAGTTTTGCCGGTTCTGGTTCGCCTTTTTGGCCTAACAGCTTTTTGAAAAAACTCATTGTATCCTCCTGGTAAACATAGATGGTAAACAGCAGACAACCGACAAAGGCATCAACCTGTCAGAGTTGTTCACACGCCGGGTGTACCAACAGCCACGTATCGCTGGCCTTGAAAATATCACCTTCGGTCAGGCGGAGTGTTTCGGTGGTAATGCGTTCTTCGGCGTTGAGGCGATATGTGCCGTGCGGCGATTGGACGCCGGTTAATGTCCAACCCTCCGCATCCGGTTTGACGTGCGCCTGCGGCGTCCCCAGTTCGGCATCCCAGGGGAAGGATAGCGGGCCTATCCCGGCACGTGTCCATTCAGTTTCGCCGGTCAAGATGAGCGTGATCCCGTCCAGCGGGCCGCTCAGGATTTCCAGAGTCAAGGTTGGTGTGTACTGCATAATGCCTCCTGTTACGTTGCCGGTCGTTCGACTATGACGATGCCGTCTGCCTCTATGGTGACCTGCATCCCCGGCTGGATTTCGCCCGCCAGCAATCTGTCGGTCAGTGGGCCGATAAGTTCATCTTCGATAGCCCGCTGCAAAGGCCGCGCGCCGCGGTCAGTGTTGAGCTGCTGTTCTACCAGCGCGGCTTTGCGGGCCGGCGTAACTTCCACCACGATTCCCCGGTCGCGCAGCGGCGCGACTGCCGCCGTGAAGTGTTTGTCGAAGATCGCACCCAGCGTCGTTTCGTTCAGCGGCGCGAAGTAGACGATGCGATCCAGGCGGTTGAGGAATTCCGGCGTGAAGTGCTGCTCGATAGCCCGCTGTATTCTGTCGTGGTATGTCTTCTGCTGGCGACGAAAGCCCAACGCTTCCTTCGCGCCCAGGTTGCTGGTCATAATGAACAGCGCGTTGCGCCCGTCGGCCACACGCCCCCGCGAGTCGGTAAGCCGTCCGGCGTCAAAGAGTTGCAGGAAAAGGTGTTGCACGTCCTCGTGCGCCTTTTCGATTTCATCTAGCAGGATGACGCTGTATGGACGGCGGCGTAACCATCCGGTTAACTGTCCCTCCTCTTCGTAACCGATGTAACCCGGCGATGCACCGATAAGCCGTGAGACCTGGTGCTTTTCCATATACTCCGACATGTCCAGGCGGAAGATGGCATCCTCCTCGCCAAAGAGGGCCTCCGCCAAGGCCAGCGCTAGTTCGGTTTTGCCCACGCCCGTCGGCCCGGCAAAGAGGAACACACCGAGCGGGCGGCGGGGATTGCTCAATCCGGCGCGCGCGCGTTTGACGACGCGCGCGACGTGCTCCACGGCCTCATCTTGACCTTGCACGCGACGCTTAAGGGTCTCTTCTAAGGCCAGCAGGCGTTCTTGTTCGCTTTGGCTGAGTTGCGTCAGGGGAATGCCGGTGCGTTCGGCGACAATGGCGCGGATGATTTCGACGGTGACGGACCTCACCCCTGCCCCCTCTCCAACGTATAGAGGGGAAATCCCGGAGAGCGAGCTGCCCATAGTCAGTCGGGGGCCGGCCTGATCCAGTATTTTGATGACCTTGCCTGGCACAAATTCGTCGTGGATGTAACGGGCGGCCAATTGTACGGATTCGCGGATGACGTTCTCCGGGTAGGCGACGCCGTGGCGTGGGCCTAAGTGCTCACGCGCCACCCGTCCGGCGATTTCGATGGCTTCCTCCGGCGACGGTTCTTCGATCCACACGGGTGTGAATCGCCGCGCCAGGGCCGGGTCGGCCTCAATGTAGCGGCGATACTCATCTACTGTCGTCGCGCCAATGCAGGGGAATTCGCCCCGCGCCAGCGCTGGTTTGAGCAGTTCGGCAATGGATCCCAGGCCACCCTCTGCCTTGCCGCCGAGGATGGTGTGAACTTCATCAATGAAGACGATGATCTGCCCGGCAGCGGCGTGGACTTCCTGGAGCAACTGTTGTAGCCGTTCTTCTAATTCACCGCGATACTTCGTTCCGGCCAACAGCGCGCCCGGCGACAAGTCTACGATGCGTTTGCCGGCCAGCGCCGCGACCACATCGGCTTCTGCCAGGCGCAACGCAAACCCCTCGACGATGGCCGTCTTGCCCACGCCGGGGTCGCCGAGCAGAATGGGATTGTTGGCCTGTGTCTGTTGCAGCGTCAAGCCTATTTGTACCATAGCTCGGTGCGCGTTTTCACCGACGGCGGGGCGCAATTGCCCCGCGTGCGCCAGTGCGGTGAGATCGCGCCCAATTTTCTTGAGCACCCCGCCGTCCTGGGGCGTAAACGGCACAGCCGTCTGGCGCGCCGTGGTTGCGGGAGCTTCTATACCAAGTCGTTGTTGCACATAGACAAGCATCGCGCGGGGATCATAGCCCTTCTCTGCAAAGAATCCTAGCAGCAGATTTACGGCGACGCACTGCGGATGTTGCAAGGCCGCCAACAGCAAATGATCCGGCTCTACAGGGGCGTCTTGCGCCAATTCTACCGCCCGGCGTAGCACAATCATCATACGTGGTGTAAGCATGGGTCGAGTCTCTGTCCCATACTCCGCGGCCAGTGTTGCCGGAGCGGCCGTGCGCAGTTCTGGCAAAGCCGCCGCGCCTAACTGCGCCACGTCTTGCCGTTTCCAGTTCTCTCCGGCAACCGCGACGCCGGCCAATCCACGTAATGCGCCCCGGAACTCACCCGGTTCGATGTTCAGCCCGCGAAGAATCTCGCTGAGTGCGCTTTCCGTTTGTTTGGAAAGGCTCATCAGCAGGAACTCGACGCCGAGCCAAGAACGCCCGATGCGCAGCGCTTCGCCCAGGGCGATTTCGAGTGTTTGGCGGGCAATGGGGGAAAGATGAGCGAGTAGTTCCGGTATCTGTTCGGTCATAGATATTCTCCTTGACAGGGCTAGTGCGCGGCATTACATATCCAGCGACTATCACTCAAAACAATATTTGGTACAAACCAGATACAATCGATATATTCCCAATTACTTTCCGATAGTAGATTGTTGGCTATCTGTGTTGCCTGATCAATGCAATTCATAAAGCCAAAGTCTGATGTTTTGATTGCGACGGTTCTTATGCTGGATCTATCCAAGGTGCCACCTGCTACTGCTTGTGAAAACTGTTTATTTTTGGACGCTAATGCTTTCACCAACAGTGCGCGTATCTTTTTGTGGTTTTCCGATGTAGTGCAATCTTCCAGGTTCCCATATTCCAAAGTTTCCCATCCCTCAATTTCCTGTTTGCGTGTAACTTCAATTGCATAATTTTTACCGTCTTTAAGAGCTACAATATCTGGATGTGATTTGCTTGCACTTTTTGATATTTTGGCAATGTCTTCAAATCCCAATTCGAGAAGAAAATCCAATACGAGGATTTCAGCTAACAAGTCTAGCGTTGCTTGATCTGTAATAGATGGATTATTACTACTCCCTCGGTATTCATCCCGTAGAGATTCTATACCAGGTATAGACTGAATCCTATGTAGCTGCTGTTCCAATAATATCGGTTCAGGATCAAAGATTATAGAAATGACAGGAAAAGAAAGGATTCCTTTTTGTCTCAACCTGGGCCTAATCAAATGACTAAAAAAGTGTTTTGTTAAAGGAAAACACAAAAGTCTTTGCCGTAGTAATGCTTCAAATTCACCAGGGTTATCTATTATTGTCTGAATAGCTTCTGTACATTCCTGTGGCACTTTCCCTCCGCAAGACGTAAGTAGCCGAAAATCGTTCTTAATATCGGTCCCCATAATGGCCTTACGAATGATTTCAATTGTGATTTTCGGATCTGTTTCGCTTGTCAGCATTTCTCTTGTTTTCTCCCAATGTGAAGACTAATCTCCTGGACTTTGTTTCTGATATACCAACAAGAAATGTTGTTTCTACTCCGCTGCATTCTGAAGTCGTGATATAAGTTTTTGTGCCCGTTGCGCGTTGGGACTACCGATTTGCGTCCAGATACGCGCCGCCTCCTGCGCTAGTGATATTGCTTGTGTATAATTATCTTGTTCTGTGTACAGTATTGCCATATTAAATGACTGCCACGCTACCCCTTCCACGTCACCAATCTCACGGCTGATGGTAAGTGCCTGAGAATAAAGACCAATCGCGATCTTCGCATCACCTAAGGAGAAATATGTATTTCCCAGGTTCCCTAGAGTAATTCCTTCGCCATAGCGATTACCGGTCTCGCGAGCAACCCTAAGCCGCAGCTCATAGTATTCAATGGCACGGCGCATATCCTTCATCTCAGCATAGGCACGCCCCAGGTTACCTAAAGCTGTACCTTCTCCATCCCGATCCCCAATCTCTTGAGCTATTGCCCGATGCTGTTCGTATAACTCAATAGCACGAGGAAAATCCCCAAGGTCTGTATAGATCAACCCCAGGCTGCCCAAAGCTGTGCCCTCCCCACTTCTATCTCCAATCTCACGGGCAATCGTCAATGCCTCATTATGATAATCAATAGCACGTTGCTTGTTGCCCAAGTGCCAATAGACCAATCCTAGGTTGCCTAACGCTCCTTCTTCTATACGTCGATCGCCAATCTCGAGTGCAATTGCTAGAGCCTGTTCGTAGAATTCAATGGCGTGTGGCCAACTTCCCAATCCCTGGTAGATAGTCCCCAAGTTGCTTAGCGTTTCACATATTCTGCGCTGGTCCTTGATCTCATAGGCAATCGCCAACGCCTGCTCTAGGTATTCGAGCGCCCGCCGCGCATCACCCAGTCGGCGGTAGGCATCCCCCAGGTTGTTCAGGGCCGCTCCTTCTCCATCCTGGTTACCAATCTCGCGGGCAATTTCAAGGCATTGCTCGTAATAGCCAATGGTGCGTCGTACGTCTCCCAGACATGCATAGGCCAGCCCCAGATTACTCAGAGCTGCACCCTCCAACGCCTGCTCGCCCTCTGCTTGCCCCACCGCTGCAGCCCGCTCGAAGTAGCTCACTGCCACCTCCGCCTTGCCAATATCCAGGTAGCTACCACCGATTGTGTTGTATGACCAGCCCACTGCTACCCGTTCCTCGTGACTTAACGTCATTGTATCAGCCGATGGGGGAGCGGATTCGCCCGTCACAGCAGCATACGCGTTCCTCAAAACAAATTCGACGTTGTCCCATTCCAGATAACGGCTCGCAGGCGCAAATGCAAGGCATCGCGCAAGTAGGTAGCGCACCGGCGCGGGTATAGTCTCAGGTAGCGGACGCAAATCGCCGGTACAGTGTGCGCGTGCCCAGTCGTCCGGATTGTCACCGGTTGCTGCAGTATATCCGGTAAGCATCTCGTAGAGGATACAGCCGAGGGCGTACACATCGGTATACACGCCTACAGGCTGGCCTGTCCATTGCTCCGGGGCCATATACAACGGCGTGCCGACTGCGCCGTGAGTCAACTGCGTGTGACGTATAGCAGAGGCTTCTTGCTTCGCACCGCCTACATTTTGGCGCTTGCTTCTCGCCTCTTGTATCACGCTCGCCAACCCGAAATCGGTCACACGCAGCCGGTTGATCGTCGTACCCGGCAGATGATCCGCACCCACCAGCACGTTCTCCGGCTTAAGGTCGCGGTGGACGAAGCCGGGGATGCGGGCGACAGCGTGCCGCATTCCTCGTGCGACTTGTAACGTAAACAGAAGTGCAGTTTCCACCGGCAACGGACGCCCCGGAATCAGCCAGGAGCGTAGCGAGGCATCGGGACAATTTTGCTCTCTGGCGATTAGTTCCAAGGCCAAGTACACTTCAAGCCCATCCTCAGTACGTACTACCTGATAGCAGCGCACGATGTGGGGGTGCATGCCTAAGTCAACCCAGTGCGTACCCTCACGCAGGAAGCGGTCTCGTGCGGCGCGGTTGGGCAGGTATTCTGGCCTGAAAGTTTTGAGTGCCACGGGCCGATCTTGCTCGTGGTCAAGGCAGATGTAGACAATCCCCATCCCACCCATCATCGGGCGGCTGGCGACTTCGTAACGGCCGGCAATCAGAGTTCCAGGTGCGTGGACTTTCATCGTTGGCTCTCCTTATGCCTTGATGAGTTGTTTTAGCCGCGCCAGGTGTTGTGCAAAGGTGGTTCTCCTTGCAAACTCGTCACTTTGCGAGAGCAAAAAGTCTACCTCACAACCATCTTGAGTTTAGCACAATCTGAGGAAGCAGGCAATTGTCTTTGGCATCCCGGCATTCCTGTAGCATATTGCTCTATCCACAGCGAAAACTTGCTCCTATCATGCCTCGATCACCCGCACCGCGCCGCCAACGTTGAGAAAACACAGCGCCGGGCGCGGGCGCACACCGAGTAGCCGCTCAGCGGCATCGAGGTAGCGCGTCACCTGTGCCCGGTAATCCGTGCTGTCGAGCAACGCGGTCAGCGCCGCTTGATCGGTGACGTGATCGGTCTTGAATTCCACGAGCGTCCATTGCCCGCCGTCACAGAACAGCGCGTCGAGTGTGCCGCGCTCTAGTGCGCCGTCCGGCGTCGCCAGCGTGTAGGGGACTTCGTGGAGACGGTGTGCGGCGCTGTCCATTGCGGCGTACAGGTCGGTGGCCTGGAAGCGTGTCAGCATCCGCGCGGCGCGCTGGACAGCGTTACGCAGTTCGGCGGCGTCGGTGATGCCGCGCCCGCGCGCCTCCGCCTCAGCCCAACGCGCGAAGACGACGCCATCGGGGAAGAGCCACTGTTCCAGCGCACCGTGGACCAGCGTCCCGACCACCCAGGCCGGGGCAGAAGGCCGGGCTTTCTCCGGAACCACACGCCATACCCGGCGGGGCGGATCGCGGTGCGCGGCCTCGGTGTCATCATCGGTGGTGGAGGGTGGGGGAATCAGGGGAGCGAGCAGCGGCAAGGTCTCCGGCAAGGTTGCTTGCGCGGGCGGCGCGGTGAATACGCCCGCCGCAGCAATCTCCGCGTTGCCCTCGTAGAGGAAGCAGCTCACGGCTTGCGTTTCGGCAGACAATGTCACGTACTGGGTTGCCTCCCCCTCAGGATCACACGCCGGCGCGGAGGCGCTGAGGTGCAGCGCCGTCTCCAGCCGTTCCAGCCAGCCGCCAAGACCCAGCCCATCCTTGCGCGCGCTCGCCGTTCCACTGAGGATGAGCATATCCTGCGCCCGCGTCGCGGCGACGTACAACAGCCGGTCGGATTCCGCCGTTTCTTGGTCCGCCGCGGCTTGCTGCGCCAGACGATAAGCCAGCGAGGTGGCGGCAGGGGCTTCGTCTTCGCCGGTGCTTTTCAATGGCGGGACGACGCCCAGCAGCGGGTCTACCACGGCTCCACGCCCGCCACGCGCAGCTTTTCCGGCGTCGCCGATGACGATGACGGGAAATTCCAGTCCTTTGGCCGCGTGGACGGTCATCAGTTGTACCGCGCCTACACTCAAGGTGTGCGCCTCGCCTTCGCGCGTGCCCGCGTCGCGCAGTTGCGTCACGTAGTCCAGGAATTCACCGACGCTGACGATGTCGCTGCTGTGCGCGTCCGCCAGCAGTTTGGCGAGGTTGCCCGCGCCCCGCGCTTGTCCCGCGCGCAGCAACGCCGCGCGGTAGTGCGTTGCGTCTAGGAAATCCTTGAGGAGCGCAGCCACCGTCACCCGCCCCGCCATCACGTGTAGACGTCGGATGATGGCGACGGCCTCCGCCGCGCACGGGGCTTCGTTCGCCAAAGAATCTAACGCTGTGCTGTTGAGCACCGTCCACAATGAAGGTGCTTCTTGCGCTTTGCGTTCCTCGGTCAGACGGTACAGCGCTAGGTCGGAGAGGCCACACGCCGGAGAGCGTAACAGGCCTGCCAGGGCCAGATCGTCGGTGGGATCGGCCAGGACGGTCAGCGCGTTGAGGACATCGCGCACTTCCGGGCGCTCGTAGAAGCCGCGCCCGGCCACGGTGAGGAAGGGGATGCCGGCGTGTTCCAGCGCGTTCTCGTAGTTGGCGAAGGAGGTCGAGGCGCGGCAGAGAATGGCGATGTCGCCATAGTCCAGCGGGCGGGTGTGGGCCTGCCCGGTGTCGGGATCGCGGGCCTCAAGTTGTATCTGGCTGCTTTCCACCAACGCTGCCAGCCGCGTCGCTAACGCTTCCGCCGCCTTGTCAAGTGCACCGCCGGCTTTGCTGCCCACGCCCAGGTACAGTTCGACGAAGGGCGGCGTCAGTCCAGCAGGAGGCGATTCGCGGAAGTGCGTGAGCGCGCCGAACGGCTCAACGTAGGGCCGCGCCGGATCTTCGTCCACGCCGAGCACCGGTTGCAGCAGGGCGTTGAGGGCAGCAATGAGATTGCCGTGCGCGCGGTACGAGGTATCCAGGGTGAATGCCTCGCCCTGGTCAGCGATTTCCCGGCGGGCGGCGCGGAACACGGTGACGTCCGCGCCGCGGAAGCGGTAGATGGACTGCTTGCCGTCGCCGACGATGAACAGCTTGCCCGCGTCGCCGTTGAGCAGGGCCAGCAAATCGCGCTGGCGGGCGTTGGTGTCCTGGAATTCGTCCACCAGCAGCGCGCGCACTTCGGCTTGCCAGCGCGCGCAGGCGGCCGGATGGTCGCGCAGCAGCGCCAGCGCCCCGGCTTCCAGGTCGTCGAAGTCGAGGGCGCGGCGGTCTTCCTTGAGACGCGTGTAGGCGGCCAGCGCGTAGTCGTACAGGCGCAGCAGTTCCGGAAGGATGGCCTGCGCCAGGGTTTGATCCAGCGCCAGGTCAACGCCGTCTCCGACCAGCGGCTTGAGGGTTTCGTCGTAGCGGGTTTGCAGTGCCTTGATGGTGACCTTGGGATTGGCGGGCGCCCAGTTGGCTTGCCGTCCGACTTGCTTCATCGCGCCACGCAACGGTGCAAGGTGGGCGGATACCGTCGTCCAATCGTCCGCCGCGCGCGCTGCCGTGATGACGTCCCAGAGACGCAACAATTCATCCAATGGCGCGGCCAGGTTATCGCCGGCGGCTTCCGCGCGGGCCAGCGTCCCGTCCGCGCGCAGAGCCAGCAGATCAGCGAAGTCCGCCTGCACCGCAGCGTCTTCCACGAAAGCGCGGAGCGGGGCGAGTAGGTGTGGTCTCCACACGGCCCACAGGTCGGCCGGGCGAGGCAGCGCGGCGATGTCCAGCCGTTGCTTGAGCAGTTGGGTCAGCAGCCGTGGCAGTTCCCATTCGCCGAAGTCGGCGAACAAACGCGCGGCTTGCGGGTCGTCGGCGGCCCAGGCCAGCGCCGCTTCGACGGCCTGCGCCAGGAGCAGCGCGGCCTGGCCTTCGTCCAGTGTCTCGAAGCGCGGGTCGATGGCGGCCTCGGCGGGATGGTTACGCAGCAGTTCCCCGCACAGGCTGTGGATAGTGCCGATGCGCGCGGCGTCCAGGGCCTCGTAGAGCCGCTGCCAACGGGCGCGTTCCTCGTCAGTCAGTTGCCCCGCATCCAGATAGCGCCGCACCTCCTGGCGCACGCGGTTGCGCATCTCTCGCGCGGCTTTCTTGGTGAAGGTGATGGCGACGACGGAGCGCAGCGGCAGATCGTCCAGCAGCAGGGAAAGATAACGAGCCACGAGCGTGCGCGTCTTGCCCGTCCCCGCCCCGGCCGTCACCGCCACGTCCGTACCCCGCTTGAGGATCGGCGGCGTCTGCTCCTCACTGGGATTCATTTGAATGAGCAAAGGATGCAGGGGGCAGGATGCAGGATGCAAGATGCAGGACGCAGGATGCAAGATGCGGGACGCAGGGGACTCGTTACTTGTTACTCGTTTCTCGTTACTCATTTCTTTCTTCTTGCCTCTTGCCTCTTGCTTCTTTTCTCACCATTGTTTGGGCTGATAGTGCCAGCAGAAGGACGCTGCCGGGCAGTAGGCGGGACAGCCGCCGCCGGGTGGGGTGGGGACGAAGTGGCCCTGACGCGCGCCGTGCACGGCTTCCCAGGCGTGAGTGACGACGGTCTGCATCGCGCCCGCCGGACCGAACAGGTTCTCTTCTTTGTCCGCGAACTTCGCCAGGGTGAAGCTGCTGGCCTCGGCGGCCTGGATGTGCCAGTAGAAGCCATCGGTGACATTACCCAGGTCTAGCGCCTCCTGCGCAGCCAGGGCGTAGAGCGGGAGTTGCAGCTTCTTGCCTTTTTTGACGTTGGTGACGGTAAAACTACCCTTCCCGCCGGTCTTGTAGTCGATGATGCGTACGCGCCCGTCCGGCGCGCGGTCCACCCGGTCGATCAGGCCGCGCACCTGGAATCTATCGGCCCCGTCACGGATGACCAACGGGGGCTGGCCTTCCAATCCAAACTGCGCCTCGTAGGCGTAAGGGACGAAATTCTCCCGCAGCGCATCCAACGCAATCAGCGAACGACGCACGTTCTCGATGATCTCATCGCGGGTCCGCGCCCACCACGCGGTCGGGCGGAATTGCTGCTCGGTGGGGGCGGCATCCAATATGGGCGCGGCGACTTCAGGCAATGCGGCCAATAGTTGCGCCAGATCGGTGGAGTCGGTGACGGCCTGGTAGAGCTGCTCGAAGATGTGATGGTAAAGGGTGCCCAACTGCGCCGCATCCAGCCCTTCGACGGGGCGGGCGCGCGGTTCCAACGCCAGGACGCTGCCCACGAAGAAGCGGAAGGGGCACTCGCGGTAGCTTTCCAGACGACTGGCGCTCCATCCGCGTGCCAGGCCGAAGCGTTGGGCGAAGATATCGCTGGTGGAGGTCAAATCGCCGTCGAAAAGCCCTGGTGTGATTGTGCCCAGGCGCTGGGTCAATACGCGCGTTGCCCGTTCCAGTACGATGTGATACGCTGGTTGGCGTTGCGTCAACGCTTCCCACGTCGTTGTATCTCCCTGGGCACTCAGGCCCAAGAGCAATTCCTCCCACGAGGCGGCTTCGTCCGGTGTGGGGTAGCTGTGACTGGTCAGGTGTAACGGCGTCACGGCCACACGGCGGCGCACTTCGTCCCAATAGGGCGATGCCTGCCACGGCGCGCCGTTGTCGGCGATGCGCGGGCGGGTGAGCAGCAGCGCCGCGCGCGGGCGGGCGATGGCTTCGTAGAAGTACTCGGCTTCAGAACTGTCGGGCGAGGGTGAGAGCGACAGGCCAAAGTCGTCGCGCAAAGTACGCCGGTCGGCGTCGCGCAGGAAAGGGTCTTCGGCCAGCGCCGCCGGGAACTCGCCCTCGGCCAGTCCCAGCACGGCGACAGTGTGGAAGGGCACGCCGCGCGCCTGGGTCACGTCGGCCACCAGCAGCGCCTCGCGGTCGGTGGGCAGCGGCAGGCGATAGGTTGCGGCGTCCACTGCGCCTTCGAGGTCGGTCCAGAACGCAGGGAACGGCGCGGGAGCGCAGGCTACGGCCTCGTCGGCCCACACCAGGCCACGTAGAATGTCTTTGAACGCGTCAAGCGCGGCCCGGTCACGTTCCACTAATTCTGACGGGCCGGCGTCTACGCGCCGCACTACGCCCAGATCGTCTGGTGATGTGGCTTCGTCCTCAGGCGGCGCATCGTCGCCAATGAGGGACTCGATCCACGCCACGAACGTCCGGCAAGGGTGTGGGCCTTGCGGCGGAGTGATGCGCTGCACAAAGCAGTGGAATGTCGCGGCCAACGCCTCTGCCGCCGCTCCGGTGGGGACGGTCAGGGGGATATCGACATCGGCTTGTTCCTCGTCCAGAACGTCGCGCGGCCCGGTGTTGATCGCCAGGGCGAAGGCTTCTTCCCATTGCGCCAGTCCGGCCACCACGCGCCCCCACCGCGCTAGGCGATCCAGGCTCTCGGCAGCCTCCGGGGTGATGCCGCAGGCAGTCCACTCGAAGTAGGGAGAGCGCCAGGCTTCCAATGTCAAACGCCAGGGGAAGGCACTGCTGGCTTCGTCAGGCAGCGCCAGGCGCAACAAATCGAGCAAGGCCGCGACCGCCGGGTTCGTCCGCAGCGGCAGGCCATCGAGGATGTGGACGGGCACGCCGAACTCGTCCGCCGTTTGCTGGATGAAGGGGCGGTATGGCTCGATGTCGCGGGCCAGCAGCGCCGCGTCGCTCAGGCGCAGGCGCTCGCGGACGACACGCGTCTTGAGCCACCGCAGTGCGGCGCGCACTTCGGCCTCGCGGTCGGGCGCGGCGATTAGCTTGACGGCGTCGCTGGCGGGACGTTGCACCGTATCGGCGGTGAACAGCGTGGCTTCCAGGTGCGCCAACGCGGGCACGCGCGGATCGGGTGTCACGCGGGCGGGCAAGGGTTCTGCTGTGATGCCCAGGGCAGTTTCCAGGCGGCGGCGCGTGCGGTCGAAGCGATGCTGGATCAACGCGCGCCCATCGTCGCCGGGGCTGCCGGTGAGGGTGATGACCAGTTCGCCCACACGCCCGGCCAGGTGTTGTAGTACGTCCACCTGCACCGAGGTCAGGTCGTCGAAGCCATCGACAAAGAGATGTGACCAGTTGCGCCCCACGTCAGGGTGCCGGGCGAGGGCTTCCGCCGTCAGCCAGCCTAACCCGGCGAAGTCGGCCCAGCCTTCGTGTTGCAGGCGCTCCTGGTAGGCGGTGTAGAGCCGCGCCAGTTCCAGCAGGCGCGGTTCGCCGCCCATCGCTTCGACGGCCTGGGTGAAGGCATCAGGAGGGACGCCGCCGGCTTTGAGTTCACGGACAAAGCCTTGAACGACCTGCGCGAAGCCGGGCCGGTTGCGGAGTGGGGCATAGTGCTGCAGCGGGGCCTCGGTGATGAGCGCGCGCAGCAGGCGGTACTGGATCGGTTCGGTGAGCAAGACGTAGACTTCCCCGGCAGCGCGGAGGATCTCACGGTAGAGCGTGTCGAACGTCCCCACTCGTACGCCGAGCGCGCCGCCGGTCTCGGCCAGACGGCGCTGCCATGCGCGCACCTGAAGCTGCGCGGGCACGACGACGTGCGGCATGGCCGTCAACCCGGCGCTCAGGGTGCTGGCCTGGGCGACCAGGTAGGTGGTCTTCCCGCTGGCAGCGGGGGCGAGGTAGAGGTGGGTGGGCATCAGGTATTCAATCCTCCGAAATGGGTAGGTAGGCTTGTCGGCAGCCCCCGCCACAATTCCCCGCCGACTCGTGTGCGCATCCCCAACACTCCATGCCTAATTCGTTTATTCGTTCCCACAATTCGTTGTCGGCATCCCACGCATCCCCAACACCCCAGGCCGAATTCGTTCATTCGTTAGTTATTCGTGACTGGCGCTTCCGGCAAATTGGGGGCACGTCGCGCGGTAGAGTGCATCGGCAAAGCGTTGCGGCTTTCCCCCAAGAGGCAAGCTTAATATTGAGAACGCAATACTGCTACTCGCCCATAGGCAAGTTAGCACAAGTCTTTTGGTAAACCACATCCTTACCTAAGTAATTGTCCCACTCAGTCTGGGATAAATTGCGTGTGACACGACTACAAGCTAATTCCAACAATTCCTCGATATCCAGAGTATATATGGATACTGAATTATCATCGCCTGCAGTCGCTAGATGTTTGCCATCCGGACTGATAGCGATACTAAGAACACGATCCGTATGGTTCACAAGTGTAATCCGAGTGATCCCTGAAACTAAATCCCATACTTTGGCAGTCTTATCCCAACTTGCGGTCACTAAGTACTGCCCATCTGGAGTAAATTCAACATCAGATACGGTATCATTGTGTCCCAAAAAGGTAAGTAACTCCATACCAGTATTACTATCCCACAACTTGACAGTTTTATCTGCACTAGCAGTAGCCAAGTAATTTCCATCTGGGCTAAAAGCAACGCTAAGAACACGATCAGTATGAGTGGAGAGAGTCAAAAGCTCCTGACCTGAAACAGCATTCCATACTTTTGCTGTTCCATCATCACTTGCTGTAGCCAATTTAGTTCCATCAGAACTAAACACAACGCTTTGAATCCAATCATTATGAGCGGTAAAATCAAGAGTGCTCTGACCAAGAGGCACATTCCACACTTTCACTATCCTAAAACTAGATGTTGCAAGACGTTCAGCACCTGGGCTAAAAGAGACACCCCAAACTCGTCCTGGATACCCGCGAAGAGTTAGTAGCTCTTGGCCAGAAACAGCATTCCAGATTTTTACGGTTGAATCTCCGCTAGCAGTAGCAATATACACGCCATTTGGGCTAAAAGTGACACCTCTAACAGTGTTAACATGGCTAGAAAGAGTTAACAATGCTTGACTTGAGATTGTTTCCCATATCTTGACTGTTCCATCATGACTGGCGGTTGCAAGATATTTTCCATCTGGACTAAAAGCAATATCCCATATTCTACCAGTATGACCAACAAGCTTAAGTAATTCATAGGTGCTGGAAATGTTCCATATTTTGACTATTCCATTTTGGCTAACGGTGACCAAATGCTCTCCATGCGGACTAAATGCTATGCTAGAAATAGGTCCAGCATTTCCGGGAAGAGTAAGCAAACTCTGTCCAGAAATTGCATCCCATACTTTAACAGTACCATCGTCACTAGCTGTAGCTAGTTGATTATTATCCGAGTTAACGGTAGCAACCTGTTGAACCCAATTGGTGTGACCGTACAGGGTATATAGTTCTTGACCAGAGGTGACATCCCATATTTTGGCTGTTCTATCAAAACTCGTTGTAACCAATTGCCTGCCGTTCGATATAAATATCACATCTGACACTTGTCCGATATGTCCGGAAAGGGTGAATAACTTCTTTCCGGAAAAAGCATCCCATATTATTGCCGTCCCATCGCGGCTAGCAGTGGCGATATATTTACCATCTGGGCTAATAGCTACCCCGAGAACCCAATCAGTATGACCTTCAAGAGTCAGTAGCTCTTGTCCAGAAAACACATCCCAAATTTTGGCTGTTTTATCTTCATCTGCTGCAATTATAAGAGTGCCTTCTGTATTGAATGTAACATCCAACAATCTTCCTGCATTACCATCAATATCAATCAGTTTATTACCATTCAACACATCATAGATTTTTATTTTCCCGTCATAGCTGGCAGTAACCAATTGGCTACCATCTTGACTAAAAGCAATACTTGAAATCGCGTCCGAGTGTGCTGATACAGATAATACCTCCTGTTTGGAGATAAAATCCCATACCTTAAATACTCCATTCCGCCCAGCAAAAGCAACAAGTTCTCCATTTGGACTAAATGCGACCTTCCAAGCAGTGTCAGTATAGTCAAGCAAGTTATACTCTACACGTACCATCGATATAGCTTGGTGCAACACATCTTCTGCTTCAAATACAATAGTCCCATCTTGAGAATATGTTATTAAAACTGCCTCTACTGCTAGTAAGACACTGCGCTCAGGGTCTATGCTTAGTTGCGTACGTGCAAGCAAAGCAAGGCGGCGCGCGTTTGACAAACGTAGCGACTCTTCAGCTCTACGTTTTTCCATTTCGACAGCTATTAAAGAATTTTCAGCTCGCTCCTTTTGGGTCTCGGCTTCAATAAGTGCTTCATTTGCAAGTTTGCGAGCTTCTTGTTCGGCCAATGCAATGGCTTCAGTTGTGGATTTAGCGGATATAACAGATGCTAATGCATCATCAGCGGCTTTGCGAGCTTCTCGTTCAGAAACAGCAATGGCTTCAACG
>Ga0123331_1001429_pt1 | contig 19484 bp, 16 predicted proteins | sample BioC13SIPDNA_3_FD_89705 | JGI IMG/M metagenome (GOLD analysis project Ga0123331, IMG submission 89705) | Anaerobic biogas reactor microbial communites from Washington, USA - Biogas_R2_B C13 SIP DNA | ecosystem: Engineered > Bioreactor > Anaerobic > Unclassified | place: Washington, USA... | reverse complement strand
GCGATAGCGCCGCTGACCGCGGTGCGGGGCAACTGCGACGACGAGTTGTCGGGACCGGCGCTTCCGGCGGTGGCGAGCGAGGTCCCCGAGGGCGTAAGGATCGTCATGGTCCACGATCGCACGAGGCTAGACGTGCAGGTGTCCTCTCAGCTCCGGAGGATCATGAACGAGGGTTACGACGTGCTCATCCACGGTCACATCCACGCGGCCGAGGTCGCCCGTGAGCAGGGCATCCTCTCCGTCAACCGCGGATCGGCCGGCATGCCCCGTTACGGGGCGCCCCGGTCCGTCGCCCTGCTGCGGATCGACGACGGCGAGACCAGTGCCGTGATACGGCCGCTGGGACGTGGCCCCTCGCCTGAGGAGTGACTCTCACGGCCTGCCCGGAGTCAGTCAGCAGGATGGAGTGAGGCCGACCGGCAGGCATGGCCCGGCGCGCGACGGATGGTGGTGGGCCGCACAGGATTCGAACCTGTGACCTTGGGATTAAAAGTCCCCTGCTCTACCGACTGAGCTAGCGGCCCGTGGGCAGCGATTGTACCACCGGACCCCGCGGCGTCTCGGTCGAGATATGTAAAGGTCCCTTGACATCGGCCAGTCTGGCGTTTACAGTGATGTCAAGGCCCCTTTACATGGGAGGGAGGATGGACAACCGGGTCAGGGAGCTCCGCGCCGCCGCCGGTCTGCGGCAGGAGGACCTCGCACGCCGCGTCGGCGTGAGCCGCCAGACGATCATCTCCATCGAGAACGGGCGCTACAACCCGTCGCTGGAGCTCGCCTGGCGGCTGTCACGGGAGCTCGGGACGACGATCGAAGGCCTGTTCCGCTTCACTGAGGGAGATTGAGATGCGCACGGCAAGGACGACGATCCTCATCGCGGCGGTGCTCGCGCTGCCGTACCTCGTCATCGGCATCGTCTCGGACGGCCCACACGCCGGGCGCCTGTGGGAGGGGGGCGCCGTCGTCCTCGTCATCGCCGGGGCGGCCGCGGCCTTCATGGCGTGGCGCGGCCGCAGGCTGGACGAGGCCCAGGACGAGCGCCAGGACTTCATCGTGGGCAAGGCGATGCGGCTGACCTTCTGGGTCATGGCTGTCGCCGTGCAGGCGTATTGGGCGTGGCAGTTCGCGGAGCTGGGCAACGCGGGCGACACATCCTTCTGGCTGCTGGTCGCCCTCTGGGGCTCCTTCCTGCTCGGCTACCTGTACAACAGCGCCAGGCACTGAGGCGGCGAACCTTCACCCTGAGGTCGACGGTGATGGTTCACGCGCACGTTGCGCACTGACCGGACGTCCCTGACGGTCGCCGGCGCCCGGTTTGCTCACCGTGACGTGAAGCCTGATGAAGGTCGAGGCGACTTGAGCATTGCCTCCCGGCGGGAAGTGGGTAGGATGACTGCACTCCTCATCGAGAAGGTCCGCCGGATCGGGGGGAGCGACCGGGTGAGACGCCCGGGGACTTCTCCGGAAGACGGTTCGCCGGAACACGGAGAAGGGCTCAGGTGGAAGGCCTGAGGTACTTCTCATCGAGAAGGTCCGCCGGATCGAGAGAAGCGGTCGGGTGAGAGGCCCGAAAGAGCCGCCGACGCCGCAAGGTTCGGCGGCTCTTTTATGTGGACGTTCCGGAGCGCGACGACGGCCCGGGGTCGCGCCCGCCGGTACGGTCAGTGCAGGAAGTGGCGGCGGCCCGTGAAGACCATGGCGGCGCCGTGCTCGTCACAGGCGGCCACGGCGGCCTCGTCGCCCTTGGACCCGCCGGGCTGCATGAACGCGCTGACGCCGCTCCCGATGGCGAGCTCCACGGCGTCCGCGAACGGGAAGAAGGCGTCTGAGCCGACCACGGCCCCGTCGAGGCTGCTGCGCGCCTTCTCGATCGCGATGCGCGTGCTGTCGACGCGGCTCATCTGGCCCGCCCCCACGCCCACCGTGGCGAGGTCCTTGGCGAGGACGATGGCGTTGCTCTTGACGTGCTTGGCGACGCGGAAGGCGAAGATCATGTCGCCCCATTCGCGCTCGGTCGGGTGACGCCGGGTGGCGACCGTCATCTCGTCGCGCTCCTCGCTGTCGCCGTCCATGTCCTGGACGAGGATGCCGCCGCTGACCCGCTTGTGGTCGAACTCGCCGGGGTTGGTCTGACGGCGCTCCTCGGTGCGCAGGATACGGATGTCGGCCTTGCGGCGCAGGATCTCGAGCGCCGCCTCGTCGTAGTCGGGCGCGAACAGGACCTCCACGAACAGCTCGGCGAGGCGCTCCGCGAGCGGCACGTCCACGGCGCGGTTGACCGCGATGACGCTGCCGAAGGCGCTCACGGGGTCGCACGCCAGCGCCTTGTCGTAGGCGGTTGCGAGGTTCTCGGCCAGGGCGCATCCGCACGGGTTGTTGTGCTTGATGATGGTCACGCAGGGCAGCGTGAACTCGTCGCAGATGGCCCGCGCCGCGTCCAGGTCGTAGAGGTTGTTGAAGCCGAGCTGCTTGCCGTGCAGCTGCGTGACGCGCGAGAGGAGGTGGCGGCGTAGCCCGACCTCGGAGTAGTAGGCGGCGCGCTGGTGCGGGTTCTCGCCGTACTTGAGCTCCATGACCTTGCGGTAGTCCCGCATGAGATAGTCGGGGAAGTCGCCCTCGGCCTCGCTGAACCAGTTGGCGATGACGAAGTCGTAGTGGGCGGTGCGGTGGAACGCCCTGGTGGCGAGCTCGCGCAGCGTCTCGTACTTGAGCTCGCCGGTCTCCCTGAGCTCCTCGAGGACGGCGTCGTAGTCCTCGTGACTGGTCACGACGGCGACGCCGGCGTGGTTCTTGGCGGCGGCGCGGATCATGCTCGGACCGCCGATGTCGATGTTCTCGATCACGACCTGGTCCTCGACCCCGCGCCGCCCGGCGACCTCCTCGAAGGGGTAGAGGCTGCAGACGACCATGTCGATCGGCTCGATGTCGTGCTCGGCGATGGTCTCCATGTGCCCGGGCACGTCGCGCCGGGCCAGCACGCCGGCCATCAGCCGCGGGTGCATCGTCTTCACCCGTCCGTCGAGCATCTCGGGGAACCCGGTGACCTCCTCGACCAGGGTGACCGGGATGCCGGAGTCCTTCAGCAGCTTGGCGGTGCCGCCGGTGGAGATGACGGTGACGCCCATCTCGGTGAGGCCCTTGGCGAACGCCTCGACGCCGCTCTTGTTGAAGACGGAGATCAGTGCTCGCTTGACCTTCACAGCCGCTGCTCCTTGGTGGACTGCTTCGCGCGATGCGTCCGGCGACGCCGCCTCGCTCCTGACGGGGCAAGCCTACTAGAAAGGCCGCCCCCGAGGAATGTCCCGGGTCGCCGCCGGTCCCAAAACGGCGCGGCCGGCCCCCGGGGGCCGGCCGCGCCGGGCCTGCTCTTCGGGGGAGGGCTCAGCCGAGCTTGGCCTTGGCCTTCTCGATCAGCTCCGCGGCCTCCTTCTGCGCCTTCTCGAGCAGCTCTGCGGCCTCCTTCTTGGCCTTCTCGAACAGCTCGGGTCCCTGCGTCCTCGCCTTCTCGATCAGCTCCTGGCCCTGGTGTTTGGCCTTCTCGATGATCTCGGCGGCCTCGGCTTTGGCCTTGTCGGTCGTCGGCTTGGCCTTCTCGCTCCACTCACCCGCCTTGGCCTTCGCCTTCTCGTAGGCGGGGCCGGACTTCTCCCGGGCCTCGTCGGCGAGCTGCTTCGCCTTGGCCGCGGCGTCGTCCGCCACCTTCCTGGCGTCGTCCATGAGTCCCATCTTCCGCTCCCTCCTGACGGTGGACGAAGTTCCTCGCAGTCACTGTACCCTCTCGCGCGCGCGGACTACTCCAGCACCGCGTGTGGCAGGGGCGCCGGCGAGGGATGGAGGCCGTCCGGCGCGCCCTCGCCGCCACGGTCGCGCCGGGGCATCGCGCCGCTCCCGCTGCCGAAGCGGTTCAGGACGCTCTCGAGCAGCGGCAGGAAGCGGTGCACCCGGCCGCTGCGGATCGCCCAGTCCCACAGCGGCTCGAGCTTCTTCCAGCCGGTCGTGTAGGCCAGATGACGGACGTGCTCGCGCGCGTCGCCGTACGCGAAGGACGCGCGCAGGATGCTCCGCCACGAGTAGAACTCGCGATAGGCGCTCCAGTAGCCCGCCTCGAGCCGCTCCGCCGTCATGCGCGCCGGGGCGAACACGGCGTGGCGCGTGTCGTAGAGGTCCCAGTCGCGGCTGGTGATACGGCCCTCGGCGGCGAGCCGCCGCTCGAGCCGCGTGCCGGGGTACGGGGTGAGGATGTGGAAGGTGGCCGTCTCGAGGCCCCGGCTGACGGCCCACTCGACCGTGCGTCCGAACACGGACGGGTCGTCGTCGTCCATGCCGAAGACGAAGGCGCCGTTGACCATGACGCCGAGGTCGTGCAGGCGGCGGACGGCGGCGTCGTAGGGCGGCGCGCCGGGGGCGACGTCTCTGTCGGGGCCGCCGGCCAGGTTCTGCGTCTTGCCGGCGCCGCGCAGGTTCGCCTCACTCAGCGTCTCGAAGCCCACGAACAGGCTGCGCAGCCCGCTCTCCACTGCTTTCTCGAGCAGGCGCGGGCGGAGCACGGCCTCCACGGTCCCCGCCGCCTGCCAGAGGCGGCCCATCCCCTTGAGTCCGTCGAACAGGGCCTCGGCGAACCGCGGGCTGCCGAACAGGTTGTCGTCGAGGAAGTAGAGGTGGCGGCCGGGGAGACGGTCGATCTCCGCCAGGGCCTCGTCGACCGCCTGCACGTAGAACGAGCGCCCGCCGCGGAAGAACGCCTCCTTGTAGCAGAAGTCGCAGAGATGCGGGCAGCCGCGGCTCACGACCAGCGAGTTGGGTACCAGGTACCGCTCGCGCCTGATGAGGTCGCGGCGCGCCGGCGGCAGGCCGGCGAGGGTGCGTTCGGTGGAGCGGTAGAGCGGGCGCGGCCGGCCGGCGCGGAAGTCGGCCAGGAACGCCGGCCAGGTGTCCTCGCCCGGGCCGCAGAACACGCTGTCGGCGTGTCGGGCGGCCTCCTCAGGCAGGCTGGTCGGGTGCAGGCCGCCGAGACAGACGTAGGCGCCGCGGGCGCGGTAGTGGTCGGCGTAGCGGTAGGCGCGCCCGGCCGAGGTGACGTAAGCCTCGATCACGACGAGGTCCGGGTCGTCGTCGAGGCGCAGCGGCTCGACGTGCTCGTCCTGCAGGTCGACCTCGTCGTCCGGGTCGAGGTACCCGGCCAGGGTCGCCAGGCCGAGAGGCGGGAACAGGGAGTACTTGATGCTGCGCCAGAAGCGGCCGTCCGGCGCCGTCTTGGCCGGGCTGATCATCTTGACGCGGAGCGGCCGGCCGGACGGGCGGCGGCGCGGCGGGGTCCGGCAGACCGGCGCCGCCGGTCCGGCCCCCGGCGCCGGGCCGCGCCGCGTCACGCCCTCCTCCCGGGTCGCGCGGCGAAGTGCGCCAGGAGCACGTCCAGGCCCGTCTCGAACTCGCCCGGGCGGTCCCACACGGCCAGCCGCAGGCCCACGCGCATCATGTTCGGGTAGTCGGCCCAATGACCGACGAGCTGGGCGACGATGTCGGAGGTCTGCACCTCGTCGCCCAGCATCCGGGCGAAGCCGAGGCCGAGCGTGTACGCGCCGAGCACGTGATAGATGGTCGCGGCGCGGTCCTCGCTGAAGCCGGCGTCGAGCAGCGTGCGCATGAGTTCCTCCATCCAGCGCCGGCCGCTCGGCGTGCGCACCACGGCGGTCGAGATCAGCGGCAGGGCCCGCGGATGCGCCTCCGTGAGCGCGTGCAGGCCCATGAAGAGCTGCCGGACGCGGCTCTGCCAGCGCGGGTGCGGCGGCGACGCCCCGAGGGCGGCCGCGGCGATCTTCTCGCTCACCGCGTCCAGGATGGCCGCCTTGTTGGGGAAGTGGTGGTAGAGGCTCATCGGCTTCACGCCCGCGTCCGCGGCGAGGCGGCGCATGTTGAGGGCGCCGAGCCCGTCCTCGTCGATGATCTCCAGCGCCAGCTCGACGATGCGGCGGCGGGTCAGCGCCGCGCGTCTCGGCGCGGCCTCCTCGGCGACCGGCATGGCGACCTCCTCACGGCGCCCGTCCGCGGCGCCGGACCGTACTTGATAAGGCGTACAAAGTACGGTACGGCGCTCAGGCGAGCGTCGTCAACGTACGCGCGTACGGTCCGGGCGACGAGGGAGCGGCTCCCGATCCACGCCGTGGGCGGTCGCGGACGGGGCGCCGGGCCTCACCAGCTGGGGGTCGCGCGCGCGGTCCAGCGGCCGTCCGCGCGCGCGACGCCGATCGCCACGCCGAAGCAGGCGCTCAGCGGCCCGTCGGCGAGGACGCCCCGGACGGCGCCCGAGGCGCACACGCGGCCCCCGGCCAGCAGCAGCGCGTGCGTCATGCTGGGCGGCAGCTCCTCGAGGTGGTGGGTCACGAGGCCCACGGCCGGCGGCGTCGGCTCGCCGGCCAGCAAGGCGAGCGCCGCGAGCAGCGCCTCGCGGCCGGGGAGGTCGAGGCCCCCGGCCGGCTCGTCGAGCAGCAGGAGCGGCGGGCGGCGCATCAGGGCGCGGGCCAGCAGGATGCGCCGCCGCTCGCCCTGGGAGCACGACCCGAAGGAGTGGTCGGCGACGGCCGCACAACCGAACCGCTCCAGCAGATGCGCCGCCCGCTCCCGTGCCGCCTCGTCGAGGCGCTCCTCCAGGACCTGGATCGTGCCGGTCGCGCCGGTCAGTACCACATCGAGCGCCGTGCGTCGCGGGGCAAAGGCCTCCTCGGTCCGCACGTCCACGTGGCCGATGCGCTCGCGCAGGGCGCGCAGGTCCACGCGCCCGACGGTCTCGCCGAGGATCTCGACCGCGCCGCGGCTGGGATGCCGCATCCCCGCGGCAACGTCCAGCAGCGTCGATTTGCCGGCGCCGTTGGGGCCGAGCACCGCCCACTGCTCGCCGGGCCTGACGGTCCAGTCGACGTCCGTGAGGATCGGCTGGCGCCGCCGCAGGCGGTCGTCCCACTCCCAGACGGTGACGCCGGAGAGGCGGAGGGCTGGGGCGGGCGACATCGGGCGCGGGTCAGCCGAGGCGCGCGACGCGCTCGCCACGGACGCTCCGCCGCGCCGCGGCGGAGGCGGCGGCGAGCCTCTCGCGCTCCTCGGCGACCAGGCCCACGGCCGCCCGCGCCTTGCCGCGCGGGCGCGCGTCCTTCTTCGGCCTGGGCCAGGCGCGGACGGCGGCCTCGACGGCGTCCCGGCCGCCGGCCGCGAACGCCCGGGCGAGCTGCGCCTGCACCTCGGCGTCCGGGCTCGCGGCGGCGAACTCGGCCGCCGCGAGCGCGTAGCCGTTGCCGTTGAAGCTCAGGCCGACGCCGCCCCAGGCCTTGACGGCTTCGAGCGGCGGCGCGTCCGTGATCGAGTCGCCGACGTACATGACGCCGCCGCCCGCGACGCCCTCGGCGGCGACGATCTCCTCGAGCGCGGCGAGCTTCTGGCCGCCGCCCACGGGACGCACGGCGGCCAGCATCGCGCCGCTCACCCGGCCGTCCATCCAGCCCCAGAAGAGGCCGTCGAGCTCCGCCACCGTGGCCCGGTCCTGGGGCGCCAGGTCGTCGGCGGAGCGCGCCCCGTCCGGGATCTCGATGACGGGGCGCGCCAGCGCCGCACTCGCCGCCGCGCGCAGCCGCTCGGCCTCCTCCTCCGGCATCTCCCACGCGTCCAGGCTCAGCTCGGTGCAGCGCACCTGCCCCATCGGGAACCCCGCGAGGTCGCAGAGCGCGCGCAGGTAGGGCGTGTAGGAGGTCGAGATGATGTAGACGGGCATGAGGGCGCTCACGGCGGCCAGCGCCTCGAGCGCCCGCGGCACGAGCAGCACCCGTTCGGCGCTGAACAGTTCGACGTCCTCGTCGGTGACGTGGAACGCCTTGAAGAACGGCGGCATGAGGCGGAGCGTGTCACCGGCGTTGTAGCCGGGCTTGCGGAGCACGTCGGCGAGGAAGTCGTCGTAGCGGCTGATGCGGGCGAAGAGCTCGGCGCCCCCGGGGATGAAGCGCTCGGCGATCTCCTGGGCGTTGTCGTTGCGGGTCAGCGGCCCTTCGCAGTCGGTGACGTAGATGCGGCCGGCCGTGCGGCCGGCCGGCGTCGCGCGGCCGGCGCTCACCGCCGCCCCACCTCGGCGTCGACCTCCGCCGTCAGGTCCAGCGGCAGCCGGGTCGACGCGGCGAACACGCTGCCGTTGGCCGTGTTGAGCCGGCTCTCGGCGAACTGCCGCAGGGTGTGATACAGGAGCGGGATCTCGCGCACCTCGCCGCGCCGCCTGACCTCCGCGAACAGCGGCTCGTCCTCGCCCTCTTCGGCGGCGATCTCGGCGACGCTCCTGACGGCGCGTTTGGCGCGCCACTGGTCCCAGAGGGGGTCCCAGTCGGGGCCGCGCAGCGGGAACCGGAAGAGGCTGACCACGGGTCCGCGGTCGAGCTGCGCCGTGGCCAGATGGATCATCGCGCCGGTCTCCTCGGCCTCCTCCTCGAGGAGGTCCCAGATCACCTGCTGCCACATCCCCTTGGGTCCGCCGGGCAGCGCCGGATGCAGGTTGAGGATCGCGAAGCGCCGGCACATCTCCGGGCTCGCGATGAGCATGTACCCGGCCATGACGAGCACGCCGAGGTTGTACGGGATGAGAAGCTCGGCGACGCTGCGGTGGTAGGCGTTGCGCCACTCGGGGCGCGAGACGCCGTGGCGCTGCGCCTCGGCCCATCCGGCCCGGCTGGAGAGCGTCACGGCGGGGATGCCGAGCCGGGCGACGAGGTCGAGGAAGCGGTCGCTCTCGGGCGACTCGCCGCGCTCCCGGTCGCAGAAGACGGCGCCGATGTCGAGCGGCACCTCGTCCTGCTGCGCGCGCGCGACGACGTCCGACAGCAGGTTGTCGGCCGCCTGGTCGCGGCCCGTCGAGAGCCAGCCGATCCTCACGCGCCCGTCCTCACCAGCGGCCTTCGGGCCCGGCGTCGTCGGCGGGCTCGCCGCGCTCCTCGGCGAGCCGTTCGCGCCACGCCGCCGCGTCCGGATACGCGCTCCGCCCGAGCCCGGAGATGCCGCGGCTCGCCGCCCAGGCGGCGAGCCGCCCGGCGCTCTCGAGGCCCGTCTGTTCGATCATGGCGGCGATGAAGCCGGCCGCGAAGAGGTCCCCGGCGCCGGTGACGTCCACCACCTCCGCCGGCAGCGGCGGCACGTAGAGGTCGACGCGGCGGCCGACGAGACGCGCCCCCCGGCTGCCCATCTTGACGATCACGAGACCGACCCCGGCGTTGAGGAGGAACGCGAGCGACTCCGGGAGCGAGAGCCCGCACATCATCTCCAGCTCCGTCACGGTGGAGAAGAGGTACGCACAGCGGTCCAGGATGGGCAGGAAGCGCTTGACGCCCTTGCGCGCGTAGATCTCCCCCGGGTCGAACGAGACGTCGACGTCGGCGGGGAGCCGCTCGAGCAGCGCCAGTTGCGCCTCGAGCGGCCCGTCGCCGGCGAAGCTCGTGAAGAGCGCGTGGCGGCCGCGCGGGAGCCGCCGCGGCAGGTCGGACGGCGCGAACGCGTCGTTGGCCGCCGGCCAGACGAGGTTGCGCCGCTCGCCGTCCTCGTCGAGCAGCACGTAGACGCGGCCGGTCTCGCCCTCGCGGTGGACGAGACGGGCGTCGGCGGGCGACAGCTCGTCGAGCACGAAGCGTCCGTCCTCGTCGGCGCCGACGCGGCCGATCATCGCGGTCGCGTAGCCGAGCCGCGCCAGCGCGTTGACGGTGTTGGCCGCCTGGCCGCCGCCGGCCCGCACAGGATCCGCGTCGGCGAGCGCCGCGTCGACCCTCGCGCGCAGCGCGGCGTCCATGACCTGCTCGGTGCCGGGCGGCCCGAGCTCGCCCCGCAGCGGGAAGCTGCGCGGCAGGCGGTAGATCACGTCGAGATTGAGGGCGCCGCAGCCGATCAGGTCGACCGCCCTCATACGTGCAGCTCCCCGCGGTAGAGGACGGCGTCGCCGCCGTCGCGCGTGACGACCTCGCCGATCACGCGCGCGACGAGCCTGGCCTTCGCGACGACGGCGAGGTTCTTCTCGACGTGGGCGGGATCCATGACGACGACCATCCCGAGCCCGCAGTTGAAGGTCCGGAGCATCTCGGCGCGGGGCACGCCGAGCCCGTGGAGCCAGCCGAACAGCGGGCTCGGCGTCCAGCTCCCGAGGTCGACGGCGGCGGAGAGGTCGTCCGGCACGGCACGCCCGAGGTTGTCGGGGAAGCCGCCGCCGGTGATGTGCGCCGCCGCGTGCACGCCGCCGGCGTGGCCGAGGTCGTGCAGCACGGGGCTGTAGATGGCGGTCGGCGTGAGCAGCACGTCGCCGACCGTCGAGCGCGGGTCGTGGCACGGGCCGGGACGTTCTCCCGGCGTGATGCACAGGCCCACGCCGCCGCCCTGGCCGATGAAGTTGCTGCCGAGGTCGATGGCGTGCTCCTTGAGGAGATGCCGGATCAGGCTGAAGCCGTTGCTGTGGACGCCGCTGGAGTCGATGCCGACGAGCACGTCGCCGGCGCGCACCTGGCCCGGCCCCCAGAGCTCGTGGCGCTCGGCGAGCCCGACGGCGAAGCCGGCCAGGTCGAAGTCGCCGTCGGGGAACTGGCCCGGGTGCTCCGCCGTCTCGCCGCCCAGCAGCACGCACTGGGCCCGCCGGCACCCCTCGTCCACGCCGGCGACGATGTCGGCGACCTGTTCGGGGACGACCTTGCCGGTCACGAGGTAGTCGAGGAAGAAGAGCGGGACCGCGCCGCAGGCGGAGACGTCGTTGACGCTCATGGCGACGAGGTCGATGCCGATGGTGTCCAGCCGGCCCATGCGGCGGGCGATCTCGATCTTGGTGCCCACGCCGTCCGTGCCGGCGACCAGTACCGGGTCCTTGAGCGGCGGCAACCGCATGGCCCCGCCGAAACCGCCGAGGCCGCCGAGGACGAGCGGATGCCGCGTGCTCGTGAGGCGCTCCTTCATGAGCTCGACGGCGCGGTTGCCCGCCTCCACGTCGACGCCGGCCTGCTTGTAGGTGAACCCTCCCTCTTCTCCCACGGCGACTCCCCCGGTCGGATGTCCGCCCAGTCTACTTCGTGCCTCGTCCCGGCCGCCAGTGCCGGGGGGGTCACGGTGAGGAGCGTCGCCCGGGGGCGAGGACGGCACGACGACCGCCCCCGGGGGGTCAGGGGCTGCGCGGCCTGCCGTCGAGCGCCGCGGTCCAGCCCGTCGCGGACGGGCTACGGGCAGACGCCGGCGGCGGCGTTCGACGGGGCCGGTGCGCCGCCTCTCGCCGCGGGCTCCCGGCTGCTACCGCGGCGCCCGCCCGTCCGCGTGGTCGGCGACGATCTCGGCCGGCGAGCGGCCCTCGCGCAACAGCGCGCACATGCGCCGCAGCGGCGCGTCGACGTGACGGAAGAACGCCTTGTAGGCGGGGCAGAGGTAGTTGAGCCCCGGCTCGCCGTCCGGGGTGAGCGCCGACCGGTCCTTGGGGCAGCCGCCGTGGCAGGCGAAACGCACGTCGCACTCGCGGCAGTACCGGGGCAGCGTCGTCTGCTTGGCGCTGCCGAAGTCGACCTGCTCGCCCGAGGCGACCAGCTCCGCGAGGTGCGTCTGGTGGACGTTGCCGCGCAGGTACGCCGGCTCCACGAAGTGGTCGCAGGCGTACACGTCGCCGTTGAACTCCATGGCGAGCGCCCCTCCGCACGTCGCCGTGTGCACGCAGAGGCCGGAGGGCTCGCCGTACCAGTTGGCCAAGGCGACGTCGAACTGCTGCACGAAGACGCTGCCGACGTCGCGTCGCACCCACTCCTCGAACACGGCGATGAGGAACCGCCCCCAGCCCCCGGGTGACACGGACCGCTCCGTCACCTCAGTGCCGGAGGGCACGCCGTCGACGCACGGCCGCTCGACGATCGGGATGAACTGGATGAACCGGCAGCCGCACACGTCGCGCAGGAAGCGGTAGACCTCGGCCGGGTGCTCCTCGTTGGCGGCGTTGACGGTGGTCAGCGCGTTCCAGTCGACGCCGTGTTCGCGCAACGCCGTGAGGCCGCGCATGACCCTGTCGAACGTCGGCCGGCCGGCCTTGTCGCGGCGGTAGGCGTCGTGCAGCCCGCGGGGCCCGTCGATGCTGACGCCGACGAGGAACCGGTTCTCGGCGAAGAAGCGCGCCCAGTCGCCGTTGACCTTGGTCCCGTTGGTCTGGATGGTGTGGAGCACCGTCTGGCCGGGCCGTGCGTAGCGCTTGCCGAGCTCCACGGCCCGGCGGAAGAACTCCAGCCCCATGAGCGTGGGCTCGCCGCCCTGCCAGGCGATCGTCACCTCCGGGGTGCGGTGCGACTCGACGAGCTGGCGCACGTACAGTTCGAGCGTCGCGTCGCTCATCCGCTGCCTGGCGCCTGGGTACAGTCGTTCCTTCTCGAGGAAGAAACAGTAGTCGCAGGCGAGGTTGCAGGTCGAGCCGGTCGGCTTGGCCAGCAGGTGGAACGACGGCGGCAGGGCGTCAGGGAGACGGGTGCGGTAGGGGCCGGCGACCGTCATCGTCAGTCACGACGCGGGCGTCCTCACACGCCCTCCCGCGCCGTCAGGCGCCCCGCCTTGACGGCCTCCACGAAGACCTCGTAGTCGCGCTCGTTCTGGTCGGCGTAGCGCTCCGAGAAGTCGAGGATGGCGGCGGTGAACCTGGCACCCTTGCCGAGGTAGGCGGCGATAGCGACGGGGTCCCCGGACCTGGCGTGGGCGCGGGCCAGGGTCCAGCCGCAGAGCCTGCCGTAGAGCGCCAGCCCCGCCGGGATCATGTTCTCGACGTCCGCCGACCCCTTCATGTCGCGGAGCTGCCGCCAGTAGAGGAAGCGCCCTTCGTAGTGACCTCGCGTCCAGCCGAGGAAGATGTCGCTCGCGGCCTGCATCATGCGCTGGCCCTCGACCACGCGCCGGCCCGGCTGCCGGTAGCGGCTCCTCGGCAGGTGGTCCTCGAGCACGGAGCGCGTGGCCTCCTTGACCTGCAGGAAGAGCGGGTCCTCCTGGTCGCGTCCTTGCAGCAGCGCGATGAAGGCCCGCGTCCCCACGCTGCCGACGCCGACGACCTTGCGCGCCACGTCGACCACCTCGAAACGCTCGAGCAGCGCGCGCCGGTCGTGCGGCAGCGTGGCGCGGTACCGGCGCAGCTGCTCGCGGATCACCCGTCGCCACTCCTCGCCGGACAGCCCGTAGACGCCCTCGAGGTCGCGGGCCGGCACGACGAGCGGCGGCCGGCTGACGATACGGTACCGGCCGTCCACATGTTCGGCGAGCTTGGAGAGCGCCTGCAGGCTGTCGCGCGTGCGTGCCTTCTGGAGCGTGCGCTCGGTGGCGGCGACGCGCGTCTTGAGCTGCTTCGCCGACTTCTTGCCCGTCTTCGCGGCCTGGGTCTGCTGGGCCGCGTGGAGTGTCGCCAGCAGGTCGTCCTCGGCGAGGCGCGCGTACCAGACGTCGAGGACGCGCCTCGCGGCGAACCCGCCCATCGCATCGACGTACGACCGGACGGCCGCGAGGGCGGCGTCGCGGGTCTGCACCGCGGTGAACCCGTTGTTGCGCGCCGCGATGACGAAGCTCGCCGTCATGCGCTTGACGTCGTACTCGAACGGACCCGGCAGGGTCTCGTCGAAGTCGTTGAGGTCGAACAGCAGCGTGCGCTCCGGCGAGGCGAAGACGCCGAAGTTGGAGAGGTGCGCGTCGCCGCAGAGCTGCACCTCCAGGCCGGCCCGCGGCGTCTCCTTGAGGTCGGCGGCCATGATCTTGGCCGCGCCGCGGTAGAACGTGAACGGCGACGCCATCATGCGTCCGTGTCTGACCGGCACGAGGTCGGGCTCGCGGGTGAGGTTCTGCTCCTCGAGCAGCTCGACCGGGTCGTGTCTGCCCGCGGCGGGCCTCCACTCGGCGTGGCTGCCCGGGTCGACCTCCTTGCGCAGCGCCTTGCCGCGCGCCCGGCGCTCCTCGAGGCCGGGGTGATGGACCCTGGTGGGCTGCGTGGGCATGTCGCCTCCTCTGTGCAGGCGGGCTGTGGGGCCGGCAAGGGGCCGTGCGGGCGGCTCAGCCGGCCGCGCCGGCCCCGACGGCCTGTGTCTGCTCGTGCTCGTGCAGCGCCTGCTCGCTCTCGTGGTCGGCCGGCTTCAGGTCGAAGACGACCTTCTTCACGGTACCGGTGAAGGCGTACGGCGCCCTGTCCTCGTAGGCGAGGTCGACGACACCGCCGTTGTCGCGGCCCATGTCCATCCCGGCATAGGTGGTGAAGATCAGCGAGATGGTCTTGTCGATCCGCCCTGCGCCGATCTTCTTGTCGTTGGCGAAGAGCGTGACGTTGCCGCCCGTGCCCGGCACGGGCTGGTCGGCCTCGAAGAGCATCTTCACGGTCACGTCGCCGGTCGGGATGGGCTCGGTCGAGGTCTGCTTGTAGGTGTCCACGCCGAGGAACTGGTAAGTGTGGTTGAGCAAGCCTTTCTCGTCCACCCAGAGGGCGAAGCCGCCGATGAAGTCGGCGAACGCGCAGACGACGCCCTCGGCGCCGCCCTCGGGCACGTGCAGGTGTCCCTCGATGGCGTAGGACCGGCCGATGACACGCGGGATCACGGCCGTCTGCACGTTCTGCACGTCGCCCGCGTACTCGACCCGGGTCACCGTCTGCATCGGCGGCAGCATGCCGAAGAAGACGGCGTACCCGCCGAGCAGCGGCAGCACACGGTTGCGCTCGGCCTCCTGCCAGAACAGCGCCTTCAGCTCCTCGAGCTTCTCCGGCTGCTCGGCGGCGAGGTCCTTGGCCTGGCTGAAGTCCTCCGGCAGGTAGTAGAGGTACCACCTGTCCTTCTCAGGGTCCCATTCCCCGCCGGGTGCGAACCTCTTGAGCGTCTGCGGCGTGAAGTCCCAGGGCAGCTTGTCGAGCTTGGCGCCGGCCCACCAGCCGTCCTTGTAGATGGCCCGGCTGCCGTACATCTCGAAGTACTGGGTGGTGTGGCGCTCGGCGGCCTCGGCGTCGTCGAAGCTGTAGAGGAAGCTCGTGCCGTCCATCGGCTCCTGCTCGATGCCGTCCACGGTCTTCGGCTCCGGGATGCCGAGCGCCTCGAGGATCGTCGGGCCGACGTCGATGCAGTGCGTGAACTGGCGCCGCATCGTCGGGTCGGGCACGATCCTGGCCGGCCAGGCGACGACCATCGGGTTGCGCGTGCCGCCCAGATGGCTGGCCATCTGCTTGCCCCAGGGGAACGGTGTGTTGTTGGCGTGGGCCCAGGCGGCCGCGAAGTGCGGCGCCGTGTGGAAGCCGCCGAGCTCCTCGATCCCGCCCCACTTGTCGATCAGCTTCAGCTGTTCGTCAGCCTCGAGCACCACCCCGTTGAAGAAGGTCGTCTCGTTGAAGGAGCCTGTGAGGGTGCCCTCCATGCTGGCGCCGTTGTCGCCCCAGATGTAGATGACGAGCGTGTTCTCCAGCTCGCCCATCTCCTCGATGGAGTCGATCAGGCGCCCCACGTTCCAGTCGGCGTTCTCCGAGTAGCCGGCGAAGACCTCCATCTGCCGCGCGTAGAGCCTCTTCTGCGCGTCGGTCAGGGAGTCCCAGGCGGGGAAGAGCTCGGGACGCTCGGAGAGCTCCGTGTCCTGCGGCACGATGCCGAGCTTCTTCTGCCGCTCCAGCGTGGCCTCGCGGTAGGCGTCCCAGCCGGCGTCGAACCTGCCTTTGTACTTGTCCGCCCAGGACCTGTCGACATGGTGCGGGGCGTGGCTGCAGCCGGTGGAGTAGTAGAGGAACCACGGCTTGTGCGGGTCGTGGCCGCGGACGGCGTGCAGCCACTCCACGGCCTTGTCGGTGATGTCGTCGGGGAAGTAGTAGAGCTTGTCGCCCTCGCCCTCCGGGACGCCGAGCGTGGAGTTGTCCTGGGTGATGATCGGGTCGTACTGGCCGGCGGCGCCGGTGAGAAAGCCCCACCAGTGGTCGAAGCCCCAGCCGAGGGGCCAGTGGTCGAAGGGGCCGGCCGGCCCCATCTCGCGGCCGGGCGTCATGTGCCACTTGCCGAAGCCGCCGGTGACGTAGCCGTTCTCCTTGAGGATGCGCGGCAGCGCCGTGCAACTGCGGGGCCGCGTGCCGGTGTAGCCGGGGAACGGCCCCGGGAACTCGGCGATGCCGCCCATGCCGACGCGGTGATGGTTGCGCCCGGTCAGCATCGCCGCGCGCGTCGGTGAGCAGACGGCCGTGACGTGGAAGGCGTTGTACGTGAGGCCCATCTCCTGCACGCGGCTGAGCGTGGGCGTGCTGATGCCGCCGCCGAAGGTGTCGGGGCCGCCGAAGCCGGCGTCGTCGATGAGGACGAGCAGGACGTTGGGCGCGCCCTCGGGCGCCGACGGGCCGGGGATGAAGGACCAGTCCTCGGCCGACTCGGCGATCGTGCGGCCCGTCACGCCGCCGAACCGCTTGTCGGGGATCGGCAGCACGGTGCGGTCGGGGACGAACTTCCGGGCGGCCTCCGCCAGCGAGTCCTTGAGGCCGCGCACGCCCTTCTCGTCCATCCGCGCGACCGACCTGGCCGGCGTGGAGAGCACCGACTCGGCGGCCGGCAGGTCCTCCTCGTCGACCATGGCGATGAGGGCGCCCTGGCCCGCCTTGAGGTTCTCGCCGAGGCCGCTCTTCATGCCCTTCGCGACCTTGTGGCGCGCGAACGTGCCGACGAGGCCGCCGGCGGCCGCGCCGACGACGATCGAGCCGAGCAGGGGCGGGCTGAACAGGCCGACGAGCAGGCCGACACCGCCGCCCCAGCCGAGGCCTTTGCGGCCGAGGCGGTCGCCGGTCTGGTGCACCGTCACTTTGCCGCCGGCGTCGCGCTCGACGAGGATCGCGCCCTCCGTGCGGACCTTCTTCTCCTTGACCAGCGCCACGAGGGCGTCGAAGTCCCTCTCGGCGGCGGCAGCGGCCGGATAGACGGCCATGATGATGTCGTAGGAATCTCCCATCGCGTCTCCTTGGTCCGGCTAGCTCAGCCTGGTGATGGGCGGCAGCGCGTAGCTGCCGTCGAGGATCTCCGTTCGCGGCTGGTAGAGGCGCATGATCGGCCGGAACGGCCCGTCCGGGGCCGGCAGCCAGTTGGCGGCCTTGTCGCCGTCCGGCGGGTCCTTCTGGATGAAGACGGTCACGCCGCCGTCCGTCTCCCGCCGCAGTCCCGGCGTCCGGTCGCCGATCGCGTAGCGGTCGATCGGGTTGGCCACGAGGTAGAACTCCGGAGGCGCGTACATGGTCAGCGACCAGAAGGCGTCCACCGGAGGCTGCGTCAGCCGCAGCTCGTACCGGTGCGCGCCGTCGAGCGGCCGGCCGTCGCCGTCGACCCAGATGGTGGCGTAGGTGGCCTCGTACCCGTGGTTGCCCCACAGCCCCGCGCGGGCGACGACGGCGCGGGTCGCGTAGGCCTGGGCGCGGTCGGCGATCACCCATTCCGGGCCGGCGATCGTGCCGAGCCCGAGGTGGTCGAGGTTGTAGTCGAAGAGGTGGGTCGTCATCTGCCAGCCGGCGGGCGTGGCGTGGATCTGCTGCATGAGCTCCTCGATCTTCGCCTGCCCGGCCTTGGCCCCGGCGACCAGGACCGCCGTCTCTCTCGGGTCCATGCCGACGTAGGGCGACTCCTCCTCCGTGAGCCCGAGGCGCCGGCAGGTCGCGAGGAACGGCGCGTCCGCCGTAGGAGGCGGGAAGGCCGCGAGGAACGTGCGGCAGCGCTCCCACCACTCGAGCTCGCCGCCCACCCGCGGGTCGGGCTCGGGGATGCCGGCGGGTGGGCTCGGATCGCCGTCGCCGCGGTACACGGACAGCGGCGTCAGGCGGAAGGCGTCCTGCAGTGCGTGCACCTCCGGGAGGTCCCGGCTCCCGTCGACCTGCGTCCGCCCGACGATGACGAAGACCCCGCTCGGGGCGCGCACGACCGGCATGCCCGGCGGCGCGTCCCCGTCGCGCCCCGGGCCGGCGAGCAGGTAGTCGGCTTCGCCGGTGCCGGTCGCGCGCCGTCCGATGTAGGCGAAGTTGTTCGTCCAGGCGTCGACGAACTGCAGGACGTAGTAACGTCCGCCCGTGTCCGGGACGTGCAGGACGAGCGGCTCACGTCGCACGTCGCAGACGGCGACCGAGTAGCACGTGTCGTTGTTGGGCGAGACGAACTTGAGGTCAGGGTCGGCCAGGTCCCGCACGTGGCCGAACTCGTTGTAGGGCGCTCGCGCCGGGAACCCGCCGCTGCCGGCGACGAACGCGGCGCACTCGCGCAGGTTGTACACCAGGGGATAGCCGTAGATGTAGGCCTGAGCGGCCTGCTCGATCTGCTCTCGGCCCGCCCCATCTCCTTGTCCCGAGCCGCCCACAGGCGCTCCCTTCTCATCGTTACCACGTGGTAACATATCAATATAGGTACGGTGGGGTCGTGTTGCAACAAGGAGGGGCGTTGAGCAAGAAGTCACGCAAGAGACTGGGACGGGAGGAGTCCACGCGGCGGATCCTCGACGCCGCCAGGATGCTGTTCGCGGAGCGCGGCTACACGGCCGTGTCGGTGCGCGAGATCGCCGCCGCCGCGGGCGTGAGCCACGCCCTCGTGCACCGCTACCTCGGCGGCAAAAAGGAGGTCTACCGGGCCGTGCTCAGCCGCGACGAGGACACCATCCGCGACACCGCCGCCGGCGAAGAGGACCTCCTGCAGGCGACGCGTCTCATGTTGCGCGAGGCGTGGGAGAAGGAGCGCACGTACGTGCGGCTTCTGGCGCACTCGGCGCTGCACGGCCTGCCGTTCGACCGTACCATCGGTCACTTCCCCGCCACCGAGCGGCTGATCGAGCTGGCCGCGGCGACGGTCCCGGCGGGCGAGACGAGCGACCCCTCGGGCCCCGGGCCGCGCTTCGTCGTCATCAGTCTCGTGGCGATGCTGTTCGGCTGGGCCGCCGCCAGGGATTGGCTGCTGGCGGCGGCCGGCCTGCAAGACATGAGCGAGGAGGAGCACTTCGCGGCGTTCGAGCGTGTCGTGCTCGACATCGAGCGCCTGTACTTCCCCTCCCCGGAGGCGCCCGGGGGCTCGTGAGATGCGGGACGCGCCGTGCGCGACGGCGCGGGAATGGGTAAGAAGTGGCCCGTCATGAACGAAAGCGAGGAGGCGAGCGTGAGTGAGTTGATGGTGCTGGGCTTCGAGGACGAGGCCCACGCAGAGAGGTTCGGCGCCACGCTGGCGCAGCTGCAGAAGGACCTGATCGTCCAGCTGCAGGACGCCGCCATGGTCGTGCGCGACCCCGACGGCAAGCCCCACGTCAAGCACGACACCAAGCTGGTCGGCGCCGGCGCCCTGGGCGGCGCCTTCTGGGGCATGCTGTTCGGCCTCATCTTCCTGATGCCGTTCCTGGGTATGGCCATCGGCGCCGGCATGGGCGCCCTGTTCGGCAAGCTCGGCAAGACCGGCATCGACCGCCAGGTCCTCGAGCAGATGGGCGACGCGGTACCGCCGGGCAAGGCCGGCTGGTTCCTGCTCATCGGGCAG
>Ga0123331_1001424_pt1 | contig 19529 bp, 12 predicted proteins | sample BioC13SIPDNA_3_FD_89705 | JGI IMG/M metagenome (GOLD analysis project Ga0123331, IMG submission 89705) | Anaerobic biogas reactor microbial communites from Washington, USA - Biogas_R2_B C13 SIP DNA | ecosystem: Engineered > Bioreactor > Anaerobic > Unclassified | place: Washington, USA... | reverse complement strand
CGCTTCGCAGGGCTTATTAATAAACCTTGTGAAGCGTTAATTTGTGCGGTGGGGGAGTCCCTATTTTAAAGTGCCTGCGATTTTTGCATGCGCCATTAGCGCTCGTTTCTCCAAGAGGCCATCAGCTATGCTGTGGCCTACATTGGAAAAATTGATTTCGTATGAATAATAAAAATGTCTAAATTGCAGGAAATTTAGAAAAGATATGGAAATAATAGCTGGGGAGTGTTATATGGTGATTAACGTAAATGGTATGCAAATAACTAATGGAAGGAGGGTTAAATGAGCTTGGACAAATGGCAGACCAGAACGCTCTGGGCAAAAAAAGCAAGGGGTGAACAACAGGATAGACAGTGGCTGCCCCTTGTAACTCATATGTCAGATGCAGCAGAGATGGCCAAATATATTTGGCATCAATGGCTTCCATCTGGTACTAAGAGAAGAATTGCTTATGGGCTTAACCCAATTCAAGGAGACAGTGTTGCTTTGGAAGACTCAGCACTGCCCTGTTTGGTCTTCCTTGCAGCAGCGCATGATCTTGGAAAGGCTACCCCAGCGTTTCAGGGCAAACTAAGTGGCTCAGAATTTGACCAACAACTTCGTAAGCAGTTAACTGACGCTGGTTTGTCGCTTCCAAATAACCTGCATCCCCGAGAAGCAAGGCATCTCTGGGCAACCCAGCTCTTACTGGAGCGTTATGGTTTTAGCCGCAAACTCGCGGTTATTCTCGGTGGTCACCATGGACAACCACCGAATTCTAAACAATTGAATGACCTTAAAGTAGCTTATCAGATGGACTTGGGATGGAAGCACGGGCAAGAAGCTTGGGCAAAAATACAGCATGAATTATTATCATATGCGCTGGAGCTTGCCGGTATTACTGAGCCGGAAGGTCAATCTTGGCAACCTGACATTACTGCTCAAGTATTGCTAAGTGGTCTGGTAATAATGGTGGACTGGATTGTTAGCAATGAGGTCTATTTTCCGTATGTGGATTTATCCGGTAGAGAAAGAACGTCTGTACACCGTGCTGAGGATGCCTGGAGAGAACTTGATTTGCCCGAATGCTGGAGTCCAGATAATGCCTGGGATTGGATGGAGGGGTTTTATGAAAAACGCTTTAAGATAGAAAAGCCGCGTCCGGTACAGACCGAAATTTTGAAGTTGCTCGGGACTGTATCGCATCCGGGTATTGTAATAATAGAAGCGCCGATGGGGGAAGGGAAAACCGAAGCCGCGCTGGCAGCGGCAGAACTCTTGGCTAATCGTACGAAAAGAAGCGGAGTATTCTTTGCTTTGCCGACACAAGCCACTGCCAACGCTATGTTCTCACGGGTCTGCAATTGGATTGAACGATTGGAAGACGGTGTTGATCATGCTGTACAACTTGCCCATGGCAAGGCCGATCTGAACGAACTGTACTATAACATCCAGACGGCTACCAAAGAAATGGGTTGTTTTTGGGTGGGTGGAGATGAAAGTGAGGAAACCGGTGAAGATGCAATAATTGTTCATGAATGGTTTTCTGGTCGGAAAAAGGGCATACTTGCAGATTTCGTTATTGGCACCATTGACCAGGTACTCATGGGTGGGCTTAAACAAAAACATCTTGCCCTAAGGCATCTCGGACTCGCCAATAAAGTTGTGATTCTGGACGAATGCCATGCTTATGATGCCTATATGAGCCATTATCTATATAAGACTTTGAATTGGTTGGGCGCCTATGGTGTACCTGTGGTTGTCCTGTCCGCTACCTTGCCGGGTGATAAACGCAAACAGCTAATGGATGCTTATTTAAATCGAGAACCAAGACAGGAAAGGGAGTATGATCCGCTATTCGACGAGAAAGAACCAGAGGCTGCCACAATGCCTTTATGGGCAACGACATACGATTATCCGATTATTACATTTAACGACGGCAGCATTGTATTCCAGGAGAAAATTCGCGGCGCACAGTGTTCACTAAAAGTAAGGCTCAAAGTTGTACCGGATGAAGAACAAATCATATCAATACTTCATGACTTGCTTTCCGATGGCGGCTGCGCAGGAATTATTGTTAACACTGTAAAACGAGCTCAAGAGGTTGCTCGTACCCTTAAGTGTTTTTTTGGCGAGGATGTTCAACTGTTGCATTCCCGCTTTCTTGCTGTCGACCGAGCGCGAAAGGAAAGAGGACTATTCGCACAATTGGGGGCCGATGGGGAACGGGACGGGATACGCCCGGAGCGCTGCATTGTGGTGGGTACACAGATTTTCGAACAAAGCTGTGATCTGGATTTTGATGTTTTGATTTCAGATATATGTCCCATGGACTTGCTTATCCAGCGCATTGGCCGACTGCATCGGCACCAACGAAGACGACCATTCAAGTTGCTGCAAGCCCAATGCTTTATCACAGGAGTGACCGATGTCGGGTTTGACCGTGGCGCCGAGTTGGTTTACGGTAAATATCTTTTACTGAACACATGGGCTTTGCTTCCATCCGTTATTACCCTGCCCGATGATATTCCAAAATTGGTACAGAAGGCTTATTGTCCGGACGGCGTAATAATGCCCCTGGAATTGCAGGGGGAATATGAAGCCGCCAAAAAGGCACAGGATCATATTATTGCAAAAAAAATTGTAAAATCAACAGCTTTTCAGATTGGCCATCCAAATAAGGGAATGGGTGATCTTGTTGGCTGGTTGGATACCAGTATTGCAGACGACCCATCTGGTAAGCGCGGCGAGGCAACTGTCCGTGATACGGAAGATTCACTGGAGGTCTTGGTTGTACAGAGGAGGGGTGAGGAGTATTATATGCCATCTTGGTTGGCTCAATTTCAAGGCCGGAAAATTCCTGTGGATGTGCCCCCGGAAATGGCGCTTGCACGCGCTATGTCGGAATGCAGTATAAAGCTTCCCCACGAACTTTGCTGGAAGTTGGACGATACCATCAGGGAATTGGAGACAATTGCCCTGCGAGATTTGCGCGCATGGCAGCAATCTCCATGGCTCAAAGGTGAATTGTTCCTAGTTATTGACGAGCAACTTCGCACAGAGCTATGCGGGTATTGCCTGCAATACGATCAACACTACGGGATGCTTTCAAAAAAGATAGGAGAGGAGGATGTAAGTGGAGGAAACGTCATTTAACCTGTTGAATGAACCATGGATCCAGGTGCTAAACCTGTCTGGAGAGACAGAAGAGATGTCAATGTTGAGTGTATTGGAACGTTCCCATGAAGTAAGATGTCTTGCTGGTGAACTGCCGACCCAGGATGTAGCAGTTTTGCGTTTGCTTCTAGCTGCACTATATGCAACATATACCAGAGCTGATGTGCATGGGAATCGAAGCCCAATTAAGGACGCAACGGAAGCATTGCTACGATGGCAAAGCTTATGGGAGCTTAAACGTTTTCCGATTGAGCCAATTAAATCACGTTTATGTCTGTATGAAGATCGCTTTTTTCTGTTTCACCCGGAACGGCCGTTTTATCAGGTTGCAAAGCTGGATAGGGGAACAGATTATAGTACAGCAAAGCTATTGGGCAATCTGTCGGAGAGCGGTAATAAAGTCAGACTGTTTCCGGTTAGAACAGGATCAGCGAAACAATCGATGTCCTATGCAGAAGCTGCCAGGTGGCTACTGCATTTAAATGCTTTTGATGATACTTCCAGTAAACCTTCGGTTCGCGGAAAGGGAATGCTTTCTCCCGGAACCGGCTGGCTAGGGAAGCTTGGGATAGTATATGCAAACGGTGCTAACCTTTTTGAAACACTTATGCTGAATTTTGTTTTACTTAATGACAATGGCGAACCATGGCAGAATGGCCGTGCAGTATGGGAACTTGATACACCAAGAGTTGATGAACGAGTCGAAATCGCAACTCCTCCGGATTGGTTCACAATACTTACGTTGCAATCGCGCCGACTGCTATTACAAAGAGAGGGGAACAACGTCATAGGATACCGATTGTTGGGAGGAGACTTCTTTCCTAAAGAGAACGCTTTTACAGAGCAAATGACTCTATGGAGGAAAGATACAAAGCAAGATGTTTACAATCCCAAACGTCATGATCCGTCCCGGCACCTATGGCGAGATTTTTCCTGTTTCCTTGCAGAGGGAGAGGGCTTGAGAAAACCAGGGATAGTGCGGTGGTTATCAACTTTGAAAGACCATGGTCACATTGACAGTATGGTGACATTACAGATAGCCAGCATGAAATATGGTGACAAAGACTTCTTTGTTAAGGATGTTTTTCAGGATTCCCTTACCATCAACGCGAACATGGTATCTCGACTAGGACAAGAATGGATTATACAGATAACCAGACTCCTTTCATTGACAGAGGATTGTATCAGACAGCTTTTTATACTTGCTGTCGATTTGGCGAAGGCTTCGGGTGATAGTGACAGTCAGCATCATAAAGCTGGAGAGGGTAGTGGCAATGCTGCCAAAGCTGAAGCCTATTTCCGGTTAGACATGCCCTTCCGAAAATGGCTTGCCAATATTGATCCAACTCAAACGGATTTGGACGAGGCAGAGCAAGATTGGAAGAGTATAGTTAGACGTATACTGTTGCAGCTTGGGGAGGAGATGATGGAACAAGCTGGTGAAAAAGCCATTACGGGTCGGTGGGTGAAGGAAAGACTTTATACTTCGCCGGGCGCCTTTATTAGATTTCGTTCAAAGATCCTTAGAATCATCTAGAACGGAGGATTACGAATTGGAGAGACAAGAAAACAACGCTTACCTAATTAAGAAACTGACACAGCAAAAAGTTGAGTGCTTGGTAACGGAAAGCCCTTGGAGTCGTGCCACGCTAGCTAAGCTGCGTCGGGGAATTGGCAAACAGCCAGGTGAGATGCCAGAACTATTTGAAATAGTATTAGGGGATATGCCTGAAAAGCTCTATGGTAGGGGTGACAGGACGAGTTACCCAGTATGGGCACTCTATACTGCGCTAACTCTATTTGCAGTGCATCAGCAGGGCAAAGACCGCCCCATGAGTGTAAGTGGAAATACCGAGCATAAAAACACGGGCAATTCTTTTGGGGCTGCCGTGGGGTATTTGGTGAAACAGGACAGAGATCGCGAGCATGCTATTAAACGGCGCTTTGATGCAGTAGTCACTGCTAATGAGTTCACTGAGTTCGCGCATCATGCCCGCGGCCTTATCCAATTACTTAGAGCGGGGGACATTGCCTTGGATTATCCGCGCTTTGCCCAGGATTTATATTGGTATCAATTTGATGAGACGAAAAATCGGGTTCGACTTCGCTGGGGTGAGGATTATTACCGTGTCTTACAGCTAAATACTGAGAAGAAAATTGGAGGAGATATTAATGAGGAATCCTAAAAATCGCGTTTTTGTTGATATTCATGTAATCCAGTCACTACCGCCAAGTTGTGTTAACCGGGATGACACAGGAAGCCCCAAAACGGCAATATACGGGGGTGTGCGCCGTGCACGGGTTTCGTCTCAATCCTGGAAACATGCCATGAGGGAGTTGTTTAAGGATTATTTCAGCGAGGATGTATTAAGTGAACGCACAAAGAAGATTGTTGAAAAGGTTGCGGATCAGATTTGTTCCCTGCCTGACATTAGTAAGGAAGACGCAATGATAGCAGCTGAAAGGATCATCAATCAGGCTGGGGTAAGCACCAAGAATTTAGAAGCAAAAGCACTCTTCTTTATGAGCAGCAAGCAGGCAGAAAATCTCGCGCGCATGGCTCTTATGGACCCAATACCAAGCAAAAAGGAGGTACAGGCAGCACTAAATGCGGGCAAGGGCGTTGATATTGCTCTGTTTGGCCGTATGGTAGCTGATGATCCTGCTTTGAATACTGATGCTTCCGCTCAGGTTGCGCATGCTATTTCGACCCACAAGGTAGAAAATGAATACGACTATTTTACAGCTATGGACGACCGCTCGCCGGAGGATCAAGCTGGAGCAGGCATGATCGGTACTATAGAATTCAATTCTTCTACACTCTATCGTTATGCAACGGTTGCGGCGCACGACTTAAAAATGAATCTAGATGATGCTAATGTTGCTGCACAAGCCATTAAAGAATTTGTTCGTGCGTTTGTCAGTTCCATGCCCACCGGTAAACTAAACACGTTTGCGAATTTTACCCCGCCTTATGTGGTGATGGTATCAGTACGCCGCGATCAGCCAGTAAATATGGTGGGAGCATTCGAGACCCCTGTTAAGGCAGGAGAAGGAGGTTATCAAGCCAAGTCGGCAAAGGCTTTGGGAGAATATGCGAATATGGTATATGACAACTTCTTTAGTAAACCACAGGAGACCTTTATTACCTCTGCCGGCAATGAATTAACCGGACTTGGCGAAGCAGTGCCTTTGGCCGAACTGTTAGACAGGACCGAAAGACTAGTGGGCCGCCTATTGCAGGAGGACGGGGTGAAGGCATGAGTACTTTATTGCTGCGTCTTTATGCTCCTTTACAGTCCTGGGGTGTGGCTAGTAAATTCGATACCCGTGATACGGGCCGAGAGCCGACCAAAAGTGGCGTGATTGGTCTGCTGGCTGCTGCATTAGGACGCCCGCGGACCGAAGAATTAAATGACCTGCAGGATTTACGCTTCGGCGTAAGAATTGACCAGCCGGGAAGATTTCTGCGGGATTTTCATACAGCACGGCTGAATAAGAAGGATCCACCGTTTGTTACCAATCGTTACTATCTGGCTGATGCGGTATTTCTGATAGGGCTTGAAGGCGAAGATAACTTTCTACATAAAATTGCGTCAGCACTTCAAAACCCGGTTTTCCCACCATACCTAGGCCGGCGGTCCTGCCCCCCGGTTGGTCAACTGGTGCTGGGAGTGAGGAACGGGAATCTTCGGCAAGCCCTTGAAGAGGAGCCTTGGCAAGCCTGCGAGTGGTTTCAGACGAAGCATAATCAGAAACCGATGAGACTGACCATCGTATGTGATGCACAGGCAAATGAACCGGGAACATTCTTGCGGCGGGATTTACCCGTCTCTTTCGATCAAAGACACCGAAGATATAGTTTTCGTACTGTGATAGATATTGCTGAAGCTATATCTATTCCAGCGCCGCAGACAATAATTGCAAAGCCAACAAACCATGATGCAATGGATTGGGGGGGTTAATAGATATGTATTTATCAAGAGTAGCGCTGAATCCACAAAGAAAAAGTACGATGACTGCTCTCGCCTCGCCTCAGAAGCTACATGCGGCTGTAGAAAGCAGTTTTCCGCCTAGTTTACCGAAAAACGGCCGCAATCTTTGGCGCATTGATAAACTAGGCAAAGCATTGTATCTCCTTGTACTCAGTGATGGAAAGCCGGATTTCACTCACATTGTGGAACAATTTGGTTGGCCTGGTTCTGAACAGACTTGGGAAACGAAGGATTATTCACGTTTGACGAAAGGTATTGAGGTAGGACAACGGTGGCAGTTTCGGTTGCGGGCGAACCCAGTTCACAGTGTCAGACAGGCCACCGGTTCATATGGTCAGGAACCTACAAAGCGCGGCAAGGTATTTGCCCATGTTACCGTTCAGCAGCAGGAACAATGGTTGCTTGAACGTGCGGAAAAGTATGGTTTTAGGCTTCAGGAAGGTTCGTTTTGCGTTGTGCAGCAGGAAGTGCGTCAGTTCTTGCGCCATCGTAAACCGGTGACATTGGGTATTGCGACTTATGAAGGTATTTTGGAAGTATCAGATGCGGACCTTTTCCTTGATGCCATGGTAAATGGAATCGGAAGAGCAAAGGCTTATGGATGTGGACTGCTGACAATTGCCAGAGTGTCATCATGAACGGTATACCTGGGATGGAAAAACCTGACCTGCAGGCCTTGCCAACGATGCGGGAACGGATTTCTTTCTTATATCTGGAACGTTGCCTAATTAGTCGGCAGGACAATGCTATTACCGTAACTGATATTCGCGGAACAGTGCACGTACCGGCGGCTGCTCTTAGCGTGATTCTCTTAGGGCCGGGCACCAATGTTTCTCACCGTGCCATGGAGCTTATTGGCCAAACCGGAGCTAGTATTATTTGGGTTGGAGAGCACGGAGTGCGTTATTACGCTCATGGGCGTCCGCTAACTACTGCATCCCGCTTGCTAATCGCTCAAGCATCTCTCGTCTCTAATGCGCGCAGCCGCTTGGCAGTAGCGCGTCGTATGTATGCCATGCGCTTCATAGATGAAGATGTTAACAAACTAACAATGCAGCAGTTGCGAGGTAGAGAGGGCGCACGGGTTCGTTCCACATACCGCAAAGCCTCTGAGAAAACTGGGGTTAAATGGAGCGGGCGGGCATATGATCCAAATAATTTTGCTGCTGGTGATCCTGTAAATATGGCTCTTTCCGCTGCGCACGCCTGCCTTTATGGTGTGACACACAGTGTTATAACGGCTCTAGGTTGTGCCCCAGGTCTGGGATTTATACACACCGGTCATGAGCTATCTTTTGTATACGATATCGCTGATCTTTATAAAGCTGAAATAAGTATCCCCATCGCGTTTGAGGTGGCAGCAGACCAACCGGAGGATATTGGTGCAGTTACCCGACGCACTGTTCGCGATGCAATCGCTGATGGAAAGATTTTAGAACGTATTGTGAGGGATTTACGTGAGCTGCTATTGGGGACAGCATTAGACGGGTCGCTGCGGGAGGTTCCGCCGGTTGAAACCAATGTCGTACATCTTTGGGATGACAAAAACGGATTTGTGAAAAATGCCGTCTCATACGGAAAGGAGCTGGATGAAAAGGACTTTGAAGAAGTGACATTCACTGAGGGTTACGGTATGTTGCTGGAGGAAGAAACATGATAGTCCTTACAATGACAAATTGCCCAATAGGATTGCGAGGTGACTTGACCAAATGGCTACTGGAAATAAGTCCAGGAGTATTTGTCGGGCAAGTTAGTGCGCGGGTAAGGGATCATCTATGGGAACGGATAAGAGATACGATAACAGATGGTAGGGTGACCATGGTATTCAATACAAATAATGAGCAAAGAATGGATTTCCGCGTCCACAACAGCACATGGGAGCCTATTGACTTTGATGGCATTAAGCTGGTGTTGCGGCCAAGCCCCTCAAGAATTAAACAGTTGGGGGAATTGCGCTTGGGGTTTAGCAAAGCGAGCAAGAAGCAGATGGCGAAACGAGTTTCGAAAAAACGTCGTAGCAGATATCCCGATACCTATGTTGTAATAGACGTTGAAACAAGTGGACTTAATCCGGAGGAGCACGAAATCATTGAGCTTGGTGCGGTTTTGGTTAAGCATCATGAGATATCGGAATGGTTTTCTGTACTTGTTGCCCCGAATCATACTATTACCTTGGCAATCGAAGAGATTACAGGGATATCTAATGCCATGCTACAGGAGCATGGAGTGGAGCTTTCCGCGGCCGTTCAGCAATTCATTGATTTTGTGAAGGATTTACCTGTCGTGTCACACAATGTAGATTTTGATTACGGTTTCTTACGCAAGGCTTGTTGCCAATGCAATATACCAATGATTAGTAACCGTCATATTGATACACTGACTCTTTCTCGAAGACTGGTTAGGCGAGTTAACAACTACAAGCTAAAAACCCTGGCAGAGCATTTTGGGGTTGAGGTTAACCATAAACATCGCAGCCTTACTGACTGTGAAACTACGTTTCATCTATTTGAGAAACTAATCGAATTATCCGATTCTGATTTATCATAATGGCGTAACGTTGGGTTTTGTCAAGTCTGTTCCCCGCAGGGGCGGGGGTGATCCTCTTTCCGTATTCATAGTTTCCTTTGTCTTTCCCTGTTCCCCGCAGGGGCGGGGGTGATCCGGGTTAGCCAGACTGGTCGAAGAAAGGGTTACTCTGTTCCCCGCAGGGGCGGGGGTGATCCTTTAGGCGGAAACTTCTACGCGCAAAAGATAAACTGTTCCCCGCAGGGGCGGGGGTGATCCCAGGTCTCGGGTATCAAAATCTTTAATCAATGGCTGTTCCCCGCAGGGGCGGGGGTGATCCTTCCAGGTTTTCTTTTTTTAAGCGGCTATTTTCCTGTTCCCCGCAGGGGCGGGGGTGATCCTATTGGGTAACACCGGGCAGCTGCCGAGCGGGACTGTTCCCCGCAGGGGCGGGGGTGATCCTGTGAGTGAAAAATTGTTTGGTATCGGGTTGGGCTGTTCCCCGCAGGGGCGGGGGTGATCCCTGTTAACGGTAGATCCAGAACCAAGAAGGTTACTGTTCCCCGCAGGGGCGGGGGTGATCCCCTCCCTTTGCGGCGCGGTCAGGGTTTTGGTCACTGTTCCCCGCAGGGGCGGGGGTGATCCCTGCATCAAATTCAGCCTGTGTAATTTCAACCCCTGTTCCCCGCAGGGGCGGGGGTGATCCTTTACGGGGGACACTAAAATGGTGCTCAGCGTGCTGTTCCCCGCAGGGGCGGGGGTGATCCTATTTGTTTGATATCTGCTTTTTCCGCTTCGGTCTGTTCCCCGCAGGGGCGGGGGTGATCCCTCCTGGATGCTGACCGGCTTATCCGGCCAGACCTGTTCCCCGCAGGGGCGGGGGTGATCCCCAACGTTTTTCCTTATGTCGGAGGGCTCATCACTGTTCCCCGCAGGGGCGGGGGTGATCCTACACCGCCTCCAGCTCAGGGACGAGCATGCTACTGTTCCCCGCAGGGGCGGGGGTGATCCCTCGGCCAGGGATTGCACTTGGGCCTTGGCCGGCTGTTCCCCGCAGGGGCGGGGGTGATCCCGTTGCGGATAAGCGCCATTACATAGTCCCCCTCTGTTCCCCGCAGGGGCGGGGGTGATCCTGAGAGAGGGGCAAAAAAACATGACACCATCGCCTGTTCCCCGCAGGGGCGGGGGTGATCCCGATTCAATCCAGGTCACAGGCACCTGGAATTTCTGTTCCCCGCAGGGGCGGGGGTGATCCTGCCTGGTCAAGGAATTGATGATATCCAGGCCACTGTTCCCCGCAGGGGCGGGGGTGATCCCCGTCTGCACTCCATCGGCCTTAAACTCGTATGCTGTTCCCCGCAGGGGCGGGGGTGATCCTGTTTTTCCAGTATGAATGGGTAAAAAAAATACCTGTTCCCCGCAGGGGCGGGGGTGATCCCAGCATTTTTGCGGCTGCGGGCTACCATGCGGTTCCTGTTCCCCGCAGGGGCGGGGGTGATCCCCATATTGACATGCCTTTAAACTGGCAATTAGCCTGTTCCCCGCAGGGGCGGGGGTGATCCTGTTTAGGAGGTCAAGACATGAGCATCAGCGAGCTGTTCCCCGCAGGGGCGGGGGTGATCCTCATGGGGTGCATCCGGGCCAATTTCGGAGCCACTGTTCCCCGCAGGGGCGGGGGTGATCCTTGCCTCCCAGCGCCCATGCTATAGAGTCCAGGCTGTTCCCCGCAGGGGCGGGGGTGATCCTGTTTCTCTTACATTGACGGTGACCGGCACCCACTGTTCCCCGCAGGGGCGGGGGTGATCCGGAGTTAGGGAGTTATGCAGTTGTCAAAGAACACTGTTCCCCGCAGGGGCGGGGGTGATCCTAGGTGCTTGACGCAATATACAGGCAGGAGCAACTGTTCCCCGCAGGGGCGGGGGTGATCCCACCGCCGTTTGGAGCCTGTCCCAGCGGCCCAGCTGTTCCCCGCAGGGGCGGGGGTGATCCTGATCCATCGCCAGCTTTAGGATTTCAACGTCCCTGTTCCCCGCAGGGGCGGGGGTGATCCTACTAGGGTATCTGGCAATGCTGAGGTATATGGCTGTTCCCCGCAGGGGCGGGGGTGATCCTTACACTCTCCTATACTTTTTAGTCATAGCTTTCTGTTCCCCGCAGGGGCGGGGGTGATCCTGCTAGTATACTCTGTATACTGCGCCAAAAACCCTGTTCCCCGCAGGGGCGGGGGTGATCCTAATATTAAATTGTGCCGCATGCTTACACCTCCCTGTTCCCCGCAGGGGCGGGGGTGATCCTGTAATCCAGGATGATCAGCTTGGCATTTTTCTCTGTTCCCCGCAGGGGCGGGGGTGATCCCGTCACCCATTGGAATGACGAAGTACTTATACTCTGTTCCCCGCAGGGGCGGGGGTGATCCTGCCAAGCTCTGTGTTTGGGATCAACACTCTGACTGTTCCCCGCAGGGGCGGGGGTGATCCTCCCACCAAGCCTTGCCCCATACATAGGTCGCCCTGTTCCCCGCAGGGGCGGGGGTGATCCCCGGGTCAAGGCAGATCAAGCCGATTACAACCCCTGTTCCCCGCAGGGGCGGGGGTGATCCTCTATTGGACTATTTGCTGGAAAAAGAAAAGGCCTGTTCCCCGCAGGGGCGGGGGTGATCCTATGTGCTGGCAGAACCTATTGTAACCTACCTACTGTTCCCCGCAGGGGCGGGGGTGATCCCTTTACCATTCATATAAGTCATCAACATAAGACCTGTTCCCCGCAGGGGCGGGGGTGATCCTGAGGGCTTGGACCTGGGCATCGATCCCGATGCCTGTTCCCCGCAGGGGCGGGGGTGATCCTAAACCAGATTAGCGCATGGCCATACGTATCATCTGTTCCCCGCAGGGGCGGGGGTGATCCCGGTGAGGGATTATGCTGGGCATGCCATGAACTCTGTTCCCCGCAGGGGCGGGGGTGATCCTTCGTATGGAGGGGTTAAATGAGAAAAGCAAGCCTGTTCCCCGCAGGGGCGGGGGTGATCCTATGATGATCAGCCGCAAGCTGGTTGAGATGATCTGTTCCCCGCAGGGGCGGGGGTGATCCATTATTTATGTTCCAGCGGTGCTGTTGCGCTTCCCTGTTCCCCGCAGGGGCGGGGGTGATCCCTCAAGTTGAATACTGCTGATCAACCCTATTCTCTGTTCCCCGCAGGGGCGGGGGTGATCCTTTGCGCTGAGCTTCTGGCTGAAGTACCATTGTCTGTTCCCCGCAGGGGCGGGGGTGATCCTTATTCAAGATAACTACCCATTATATGGAATAGCTGTTCCCCGCAGGGGCGGGGGTGATCCTCATGCACCCGATCCCCCGCCGCTTTAGCTTCCCTGTTCCCCGCAGGGGCGGGGGTGATCCTATACCCATGTAGGGTATAATTTACCATATATTCTGTTCCCCGCAGGGGCGGGGGTGATCCCGCTTGTCCGGCGATAGTTTGGGCATAATTGCCCTGTTCCCCGCAGGGGCGGGGGTGATCCCTCTGCTCCACCTGCATCGAGCACCACCCTGGACTGTTCCCCGCAGGGGCGGGGGTGATCCCCATTGTCCAACCGCCGGTCCAGTTCCGGGTGCCTGTTCCCCGCAGGGGCGGGGGTGATCCTATTGAATTTGTGGCAGCCGCCGGGTTTGGCATCTGTTCCCCGCAGGGGCGGGGGTGATCCTGAATCCCAATCATATAACGCCAGCGCGCTGGACTGTTCCCCGCAGGGGCGGGGGTGATCCTAGACAATACGCCTTGAAGTACCGTATATTCATCTGTTCCCCGCAGGGGCGGGGGTGATCCGTTGCCGCATGACGGAGGGGCGCCCGGCATAAGCTGTTCCCCGCAGGGGCGGGGGTGATCCTTGATATTGGCAAAGTCGAAGTTATGCAGTATACTGTTCCCCGCAGGGGCGGGGGTGATCCTGGATGTGGGGCTAATTTACAACAATGAGCCTTCTGTTCCCCGCAGGGGCGGGGGTGATCCTTAGAGGACGTTCGCGCCAAGGTGTCCGAGGTCCTGTTCCCCGCAGGGGCGGGGGTGATCCTGATTAAAAGCAGCCAAATCGCGTATTTGCTAACTGTTCCCCGCAGGGGCGGGGGTGATCCCATAATAACCCGGCTGGCTGATTTACCGTATGCCTGTTCCCCGCAGGGGCGGGGGTGATCCTCCAGCAGCGCGCGGGCGGTTTCGCAAAATTCCCTGTTCCCCGCAGGGGCGGGGGTGATCCTAACCGCTGCCGCATTGGGCGCGGATAATCGGGCTGTTCCCCGCAGGGGCGGGGGTGATCCCTAGCCCATTGATTAATGATAAATTCAGTTTCGCTGTTCCCCGCAGGGGCGGGGGTGATCCCATTTTGGTTTCCAAATTGAATGGCGTGTTCAGCTGTTCCCCGCAGGGGCGGGGGTGATCCTAAAGTAGCTAAAAATGGGTCTGGTGTAGATAGCTGTTCCCCGCAGGGGCGGGGGTGATCCCACAGTGAAGGTCACAAGAAAAAAGACGGGGATCCTGTTCCCCGCAGGGGCGGGGGTGATCCTTACCACAACCAAAAGACTAAGAAGAGTAATAACTGTTCCCCGCAGGGGCGGGGGTGATCCGTACTTTACTTCATCCTCAAAACTATTCACCTCCTGTTCCCCGCAGGGGCGGGGGTGATCCGCAGCCGGACCCGGACAACCTACCAGCGCAAAACTGTTCCCCGCAGGGGCGGGGGTGATCCTATAGTGAGGTTTACCGCTTCTATGTCCCTTATCTGTTCCCCGCAGGGGCGGGGGTGATCCTAAACAGCTGGCGGCCAACAAGGTGGCCGGGCGCTGTTCCCCGCAGGGGCGGGGGTGATCCTAGGGTCTGGCTGCCATCGGCCACAAACTCGAACTGTTCCCCGCAGGGGCGGGGGTGATCCCTCGACAGTCCAGAACCAGTCCGCCGCGTAATGCTGTTCCCCGCAGGGGCGGGGGTGATCCCTCTGTTCGTCGGACTGTACAAAGAGGTTTAATCTGTTCCCCGCAGGGGCGGGGGTGATCCTCATTGTTATAAGCGGCCTCCTTAAAAAAATGACTGTTCCCCGCAGGGGCGGGGGTGATCCTCCCTCGGCAATCTGAACAATGGGACGAATGCCCTGTTCCCCGCAGGGGCGGGGGTGATCCTATTTTCACAAGGGCCTCCTCCGGGACCCTGGCCTGTTCCCCGCAGGGGCGGGGGTGATCCTATGTCGGGGTCTTAATCGAAATGGAGGGCTTTCTGTTCCCCGCAGGGGCGGGGGTGATCCTTATCTCCCAGGTAACAAAACTCTGTTCGTCGGCTGTTCCCCGCAGGGGCGGGGGTGATCCCAACCTGCGGATCGTAGTTAAGGTGCAGGTAGTCTGTTCCCCGCAGGGGCGGGGGTGATCCTCCAAGAGCGGTGAAAGCGTGGAGTTTGAGGACCTGTTCCCCGCAGGGGCGGGGGTGATCCTAATATCCGCATGTCTGGCTGGGTGGAAGAATCCTGTTCCCCGCAGGGGCGGGGGTGATCCTCCCCAACTGAACCCCGCTAGGAATCCCAAAAACTGTTCCCCGCAGGGGCGGGGGTGATCCCGCAATGGCAAGCGGTTTGTTGACCGAGTACCACTGTTCCCCGCAGGGGCGGGGGTGATCCTACCCTTGTCTCCAGCATCCTGCCCCTCACCGCCTGTTCCCCGCAGGGGCGGGGGTGATCCTATTGGGGGCTGAGACTGGACATGGCAAGACGGCTGTTCCCCGCAGGGGCGGGGGTGATCCCAGCTCCTTGGCCTTGGGGTATACAGCACTAGCCTGTTCCCCGCAGGGGCGGGGGTGATCCGTAATAGTATTGGTCGCAGTCAGGTTGGAGGTGCTGTTCCCCGCAGGGGCGGGGGTGATCCTTGTCCTGGGATGCCATCATAGGCGGCAAAGACCTGTTCCCCGCAGGGGCGGGGGTGATCCTACTACTGTCTTACGATCCATGCAATACTTAGCCTGTTCCCCGCAGGGGCGGGGGTGATCCTTTGTCTTGGAGTAGTCATTCCTTCAAGTCGGCCTGTTCCCCGCAGGGGCGGGGGTGATCCTTGAGCTGGAGAATAGACTTCCATAACATTTGACTGTTCCCCGCAGGGGCGGGGGTGATCCTCAGAAGCGTTATTAGCAAAGTATGCTTCTTGACTGTTCCCCGCAGGGGCGGGGGTGATCCCGACAACGTGACCAGTTACCGGTTCGCCCTGGTCTGTTCCCCGCAGGGGCGGGGGTGATCCGTAAATTCAAAAAAGTTTATGGTATCCCTTTATCTGTTCCCCGCAGGGGCGGGGGTGATCCTGTGGGCGGGAGGTATCAGGTTGTATATAGGTACTGTTCCCCGCAGGGGCGGGGGTGATCCTCGGCCCGGATCAGGTCACGGGTAGCGATCTGCCTGTTCCCCGCAGGGGCGGGGGTGATCCTAGCCCGTTTCAGAGACTCCTAATATAATGCCCCTGTTCCCCGCAGGGGCGGGGGTGATCCCACCTAGAATAATACCTAGAATTAACACATACGCTGTTCCCCGCAGGGGCGGGGGTGATCCCTCAACACGATCATAGTCGCACTATAGCCATCACTGTTCCCCGCAGGGGCGGGGGTGATCCTATAAGGGAGTTATATGACACTGATTTGGTTATCTGTTCCCCGCAGGGGCGGGGGTGATCCTAACTACCCATTATATAGAGTAGATGTGGGGGACTGTTCCCCGCAGGGGCGGGGGTGATCCCCTGATATCCTCCCGCCATATCCTCCCGCCCACCTGTTCCCCGCAGGGGCGGGGGTGATCCTATGGACTGGCAGGGTGGGAATGTTGAACTTTACTGTTCCCCGCAGGGGCGGGGGTGATCCCCTAACAGCTTGCATATATGCTGTCATAACTCCCTGTTCCCCGCAGGGGCGGGGGTGATCCCAAGAACCATCTAATTCCCCTCCTTGTCGTCAACTGTTCCCCGCAGGGGCGGGGGTGATCCTTATCATAATAGTTTAAACCAAAATGATATGCACTGTTCCCCGCAGGGGCGGGGGTGATCCCCTTTAAAGCAATACCTAAAGGTACAACCTTATCTGTTCCCCGCAGGGGCGGGGGTGATCCCAAGGGTAATAAGCCAAAACCAAAAAAGAGGTACTGTTCCCCGCAGGGGCGGGGGTGATCCTTTTTGGCATAATGGCATATGCACTATAAGCACCTGTTCCCCGCAGGGGCGGGGGTGATCCTAAACCTACTAGCAAGGATAAGACTAATACAGGCTGTTCCCCGCAGGGGCGGGGGTGATCCTAATCCCCATCCGCCCCCAAAGCATCCGGGGATCTGTTCCCCGCAGGGGCGGGGGTGATCCCCAACCTACGCTGAGTTGCTGCGTGAGATGATGCTGTTCCCCGCAGGGGCGGGGGTGATCCTTCTTCCATCTTGCGGACGTGGTGCTTTATTGCCTGTTCCCCGCAGGGGCGGGGGTGATCCTACGGCCTTATGCGGCTTCATGGGAGAAGGTCGCTGTTCCCCGCAGGGGCGGGGGTGATCCTGATCCGGACATCCAAAACATCCAAATTTTTGACTGTTCCCCGCAGGGGCGGGGGTGATCCTCATGTCCTGCATTGGCTCTGGCATGCTGTTGACTGTTCCCCGCAGGGGCGGGGGTGATCCTTGCTGAACCGTAGAGAATTAAGAAAAGGAAACCTGTTCCCCGCAGGGGCGGGGGTGATCCTATTCCATAAAGTAAAAAGATCAAAAAAATTAGCTGTTCCCCGCAGGGGCGGGGGTGATCCCTAAAATCGAAAATGCAATTTTTGAGGCAAGTACTGTTCCCCGCAGGGGCGGGGGTGATCCCAATCGGTGCCATGCGAAACGTGATAGGTGAATCTGTTCCCCGCAGGGGCGGGGGTGATCCTAACTATTTTTTTTCAGATAGATAGGGTGGTCACTGTTCCCCGCAGGGGCGGGGGTGATCCTCAGGCTCGATGTTGGGTAACTCTAAGCAAATCCTGTTCCCCGCAGGGGCGGGGGTGATCCCTATATTGTTTCCAATCGCTGGCCCCGTTTAGCCTGTTCCCCGCAGGGGCGGGGGTGATCCGGAAGCCCTTAATGGATATCTCAAGGATCAAATCTGTTCCCCGCAGGGGCGGGGGTGATCCGTAATTTCCACAGGGTTCCTGAATACAGATACGCTGTTCCCCGCAGGGGCGGGGGTGATCCTACCTATGATCCAATATACACCACATACGCTAACTGTTCCCCGCAGGGGCGGGGGTGATCCTGAGGCCCGCCAGGACAGAACAGACCCGACGGACTGTTCCCCGCAGGGGCGGGGGTGATCCTAGCCGAAACGGAAACACAAGCGATAGACAAAGCTGTTCCCCGCAGGGGCGGGGGTGATCCTCTCGGCGATAGTCAGGCGCTGGGTGGTCTCCACTGTTCCCCGCAGGGGCGGGGGTGATCCCATATCCAAAGTTAGTACCTATTAAACAATGCGCTGTTCCCCGCAGGGGCGGGGGTGATCCTCGAATCCCTCTTATGGGGATTCCAAAGATTTTCTGTTCCCCGCAGGGGCGGGGGTGATCCCATTTCCGAATTGAGTACATCAAAAGTTACACTCTGTTCCCCGCAGGGGCGGGGGTGATCCCTGCTACGAAGCCGAGAAACAGCGTAAGTTTGACTGTTCCCCGCAGGGGCGGGGGTGATCCGAGGTAGTGGAGCAGGTCAAAGAGGAAATGACCCTGTTCCCCGCAGGGGCGGGGGTGATCCTTGATGCAAAATAAGCAGAAAAGGGGGAAATGGCTGTTCCCCGCAGGGGCGGGGGTGATCCTTCTGACCGTCTTTGTTCGGACTGCTACGAAGCCTGTTCCCCGCAGGGGCGGGGGTGATCCCTGGTGGCAAACCTCCTCGAAAGCCCGCTTGTACTGTTCCCCGCAGGGGCGGGGGTGATCCTTTAGTAGAACCTTCACCTTCTAATTCTTGTAAACCATCTGTTCCCCGCAGGGGCGGGGGTGATCCTACCGATTGATACGCCAGCAATTGACCCGCCGTCTGTTCCCCGCAGGGGCGGGGGTGATCCCTACTACAAGAGCCGGTCAGCTGCGCCAAATCCCTGTTCCCCGCAGGGGCGGGGGTGATCCTGGATAAAATACTTTATAAAAGTGAATGGTTTTCTGTTCCCCGCAGGGGCGGGGGTGATCCTAATAGTGGCCTCCCATACTTGCCCACCAACTTCTGTTCCCCGCAGGGGCGGGGGTGATCCTGGCGCCGCAGTAACGAGCGGCCAGGCCTCCGTCTGTTCCCCGCAGGGGCGGGGGTGATCCTGCCAGCCAAAAGAGGAGCTAAGAAGTAATAGGCTGTTCCCCGCAGGGGCGGGGGTGATCCTGGGCTGGATCAAGGCTCTCAAAGAGGGTGCGTCTGTTCCCCGCAGGGGCGGGGGTGATCCTCTTGATTGGGCGTGGCGGAGTGGAACCCCGGCCTGTTCCCCGCAGGGGCGGGGGTGATCCCACACCCATGATTGTCAGAGCAACCGGTAGTACCTGTTCCCCGCAGGGGCGGGGGTGATCCTATACCCTCAATACCGCCAAGCTGAATCATGCTCTGTTCCCCGCAGGGGCGGGGGTGATCCTTAGTGTTTGACGTGATGAGAGGTAAAGGGAGTCTGTTCCCCGCAGGGGCGGGGGTGATCCCCTGGTGGATGGACGGCAGCCCGGTAGCGGACACTGTTCCCCGCAGGGGCGGGGGTGATCCTACCAGGAATACCATAGTTCTGCATTGGAAAGAGGGTGGCAATATGCTGGTAATGGATAATACTGCCTTGTTGTTGGTGGATATACAGGGGACGCTGGCTCGGATGGTGCACGAGTCGAATGTGGTTTTT
>Ga0123331_1001389_pt1 | contig 19794 bp, 17 predicted proteins | sample BioC13SIPDNA_3_FD_89705 | JGI IMG/M metagenome (GOLD analysis project Ga0123331, IMG submission 89705) | Anaerobic biogas reactor microbial communites from Washington, USA - Biogas_R2_B C13 SIP DNA | ecosystem: Engineered > Bioreactor > Anaerobic > Unclassified | place: Washington, USA... | reverse complement strand
TGGCCGAGAACCTCATCCGGGTGGGCGCTTTCGACACCCTTGAGCCCGATCGCACCGAACTGCTGTGGAGATTGCCACTTCTGCATGACCGCCGGGAGGCGCTCGCCGGCTCGTCCGGGCAGAGGCGCGGCCAACTGCGGGCGTTCTTCAGCCCGCCCAGCCGAGCGGGGCTGGAACGGGCCTGGACCCCCAAGGACAAAGTTCGATCTGAGCTTGAGCTTTTGGGCCTTACCGTCAGCTGCCACCCCCTATCCCTCTGCGAGGAGGAACTACGCCGGATGGGCGTCACCATGAGCTACGAGCTGCCCGCCATGGGAGACGAGGTACCGGTGACAGTGGCCGGCGTCTACGAACGGGCTCAAAACCCCTGGATGCGTTCGGGGAAACGGACCATGTTCCTCACCCTGGAAGATGCCTACGGCCTCTACGAATGCGTCTGTTTCGAGTCGAAGCTCGCGAAGATCGCCCCGGTGGTCGCTCGGGCCAGCTACTTCCTCGTGCGAGGGCGATTGCAGAACAACCACAAGCGGGGGCTGGCCATCGTGGCCGAGGAGGTGTTCGATCTGGAGGAGGTACTGGCACAACGCTCGGTCAAACCAGCTCGCAAGCAGCCGAACGTCGCGGCGGAGGTCTATCGGCCGGAAGTAGCCGTGCAAGGAATGAGGCCGAAGGCAATACCGAAAAAAGTGGGGTGACCAGATGTTATGCGAGCAAACCAAGCTCCTCGTAGGTGACAATCGCCATCTAAGCTCTCACTCTGACACGTTCACGGACGCGAACAGTACCCCCCTCTGCGTCTCGGACTAGGCTTGGCCTTGCGCTCGAAACAGGTGTTCGTCAGGCAATCAACCCGGCTATGCCGCACCGTGGAAATTGTCGTACGTGAGTGCGGACTCTGCATACAAGACCACTCGCGACTCATCTGAGCGACTGGCTAGGTCAAGATTCGCCCGCATCAGAGCGGCAACAGGACAGCATCCCCGGTTCCAATCGGACGCGGCAGGCTACTGCCTGAGAAACAACCGGTCGAGGTCAGCCATCGGAAAGAACAGCTTCAGCCTCTCATTGGGGAGGGGCAGGAAGTCGTGGCTCAAGTAGCCGTACAAATCAACGCACCCGAACGACGGACGGGGCCTGCTGGCCATATCGCAAGACTACCCGCATAACCCAGGACGGTGGTCATACGAAGGGTGTAGCTTGGCGAGCCGGGGCCTTGAGCCCCGCCGGCTACCCCAGCGACACTGCAAGCATGGCCACATCGTCCGAAAGCCCGTGTTTCGCGAACTCCATCACCCGCGCGAAAAGGGCTTCGGGAAACTCGGACGCCTCGACATCGCCCAAAGAAGCTACCATAGCCAGGAGTCGCTCTTCGCCCAGGACCTCCGAACCCCAGCGCACATCGGTGAGACCGTCGGTGTAGAGCAGCAGCAGGTCGCCGGGTGCCAGCCGGTCCTCTGACTCCCTGTAGTGGACCTCGGGGAACACTCCCAACACGGGGGAACCCGCCGCCAGGAGGTGGACCTTGCCGGAGGCCCGCCTGACTATCCCGGGAGGATGTCCCGCGCTGGAGAAGCGCAGACGGCCGCTTACGGTGTCCAGCACCCCATAGAACGCAGTCACAAAACTAACGGTGTCGCCCGCGCGCGCTGAGGTGCTGCGCATGGTCACCAGGTTGGCCTTGTGCAAAACGGCCACCGGGCTCTGATCATCGAAGGCGAAGGCCTTGACGGTGTTCTTGGCCACCGCCATGAGGGTGGCGGCTTCCAGGCCGTGCCCGCAAACGTCTCCTATCAGCAGTCCGACCGCCTGGTGGGGAAGTACGAAGATCTCCCGGAAATCGCCTCCTACCCGGGCCGCGATGGTGGCCGGCCGGTAGAGGTGTCCAAAGGTGATGCCCGGCAGGTTCTTGGGCATGGTGAGCAGGGCCTCCTGCAGGACATCCGCGATCTGCCGTTGCTCTTCTTCCTGCTGCCTCAAGGCCTCCTCGTTCTGTTTCAGCTCCCGAAAGAGCAGGCTGTAGGGGCGGGCCAGCGCCGTATGGACCACCGCCTTGTAGACGAGATAGAACGCCACGATCTTGAGCAGGTGGCCACCCATGTTGGCCGGGCCGAAGGGAGAGTCGTAGAGAGTGAAGAGGAGTTCGGAGACGATGGTCACGAGGATGGCCGCCGCCAGCCCGCGGAAGACGGGGGTCTCGAAGGCCCGTCTCCGCCACACGAGCAGGCCCAACGCCCCCAGCAGGAACGTACAGATGACGTACTCACCCGCGATCTTGAAAGTCGTGAGACCGCTCTCAGGCAAGAAGGCATCAGGGAAGACGCGCGTGAAGACCAGGATCAGGAGTGTCCCCCAGAGCGCGCCGAACCCAACGAGATACCATCCCGCACGGAAGCGATAGCGCATGAGAAGCGGCGCTGCGACCAAGGCAAGCGTTTGCAGGCCGCGAGCGACGATCCAGAGCTGCGTGGCCAGATTGGCCGTGTAGCCGGGGAAAACGTTCAGTCCCTGGTAGGCGAGGGTGTGTAGCACGTCCGCTCCGGCCACAAAGAGCAGGGCAATACCGAGACAGAGCACGTAGTTGTTGACAAAGTAGCGACGCGCGTTCCAAGCGATAACAAATACCGCCGCCTGGACCACCACGCTGAAGAGCTCAGCCAGCCCGTGAAACAGGTTGTAGCTGTAGAGGCTGGTCAGGTACACGCCTGCGAGCACCGCCGCACCCACGGCGCAGCGGGCGGCCACTACCCAGCGAGGTCGATCGATCGCTGCCGTCAACGACACGCGCACTCCTTCCGGAGGGATCCCGGATCTGACCACCATAGCATCGACTTAGGGCGTGGCGCTGGAATAAGCGAGTGACGGTGAGGCGCACGGTGCTCCGGGATTTAGAGGAGATGATGGGGCGGCCGCGAGAACCATGCTGCACATCGGCGGCACTATCATCACCGGGGGCGCCGTCTTTTCGTGCTGCCGAAGAGGCGGCTACTATTTCTCCCTCAGATTACAGATGATCTGGGCGATCTCTCCCCGAGTAGCAAAGCCGGCGGTTGCGAACGTCGAGAGGTCGATGCCGGCCAACAGTCCACTGTACTCGGCGCAGGCGATATTCGCCCCGTGAGTCGGATCGGACGCCGACAGCTCCCCCCTCCAGCCCGTCGGTGGTTCTTCGACGGCCGGCGGCTTGTAGTCTTGAGCGGCCCGCACCACCATGGTTGCCACCTGAGCCCGGGTGATAGGACTGTAGGGGTCGAACTCAACATCGTTCTTCCCCACGGTAATCTCACGAGCCGCGCACACAGCCACATAGTTGTCGGGATAGAGCGACGAGGTACCACTCTTGGTGACGTCCTTGAAGAGGCACCTGTCACTCTCTGCCACGGGATACTCACATCCCAACACAATCATCTTGGCGAACTGCTGGCGCATAACCAGGTCATCGGGGTAGAACCTGCCCTCATCCTTGCCGTTGACGACGCCGGCAGCGGCCAGGCTCATGACGGCCCGGTAGTAGGCATGATCGGCAGTAACATCGACAAAGCCGAGCTTCGGGATAGCGCTAACTGCCGGTGATCGCGCACTCTCCCGGCCGTACACGATGGCCGTCACCTGGTAAGAATGAGCAACGCCATTGGTGAGACCCCCATCGAGATAGCCGGGTGATGTGAGTACTGCAGAGTTGATCTTGGTGCCGTCTCGATAGACGTTATAGCCCTCCGCATCCGGTGAAGACGTCCAAGAGAGTTGCACCATGGCCATGCCTGGAACCGCAACGAGACCGGTCGGCGCGACGTTGACCTCGGCGGATGTAGTCGACCCACGGTGGGCGCCCGTAGTCCCGGAGACCCCCTCAGTCCCGGCATTGCCCTCTGTCCCCGGGTTGAAATCGGCGGTCACCCAGCGCATACCCGCGGCCGTAAACATCATCTGCACGCTCGCCACGCCGGAGGAATCGGTGGTCGCCGTACCCACGGATGTCTGCGCCGTGGCTATCCCTCCGGTGGAGAATGAGACGGACACCCCGGAGACAGGTTGGCGCGAAGAGTCCTCGACCAACGTGGCTTTAACGGTCACGTCCTGGCCCATCACCGGATGCTCTGGGATTATCGCCAGTCTCATGTACGTGGGCGAGGGTGTCGGCGCAGTCACGGGGCCGGTGAGAGCGAATACGTTCTGACGGATGAGAGGCAACGTATTGTAAAAGGCATCGCCCGGGCAGGAGGTGGATCCGTAGTCACGATGACCGGTGATATTCCAGGATTGCTTGTTGCACGCAGGATCGTAGGGACTGTAGTAGGGGCCGAAGCCCACGGGGTCGATTCCGTGTCTTTCGACCATCCAGGCCAATAGCTCTTCCAACGAGGCTTGGGCGGCGGCACTGATGGTCTGTTTTGAGTAGGTTCCCAGCACAGCTATCCCCAGCGTGGCGGAATTGTAGTTGTAGGCATGCCCCCCACGAACCCCATTGCCATAGGCGTCCTCACCCGGCACTGTGTCGGGGTTGTCGTCTGAGTACCTACCCTCGTAGATGTTGCCCAAGGGGTCGATGAGGAAGTTGTAGGCGATGTCGCCCCAGTCACGTGTGACCGCGTGGTAGTAGTAGATCGATCGCACCAGCTTGGCGTAGGACTCGGGAGTCCCTTCCGGAAACGTGCCGTCCGCGGTGTGATGGATGATCACCTTCGTGGGCGGGTAGAACTGCGGCGACCAGTTTAAGTAGGTGGGATTCGCGCCCCAACCAGAGCGAGAGATGATGGCCGGTCCACCGGGGTCCGCAGCAGCCGACAGGGCCGCCGGAGAGGTGGACAGCGACGCGCTCTCACCGGGAGACATGCCTATGACGCTGAGCTGAGTGAGTGGAGTATCGGTGCCGATCCGCACCACCGTCGCTCCCCCGGCCGCCGAGATGGCACCGTAGGTCATGCGGGACCGAGGATCGCCTTCAGCGTCGTCGCGGCCCGCGTCGATGGGCTCGCCGAAATGGACACCGTCCGTGGAGAAGGCCAGGGTCACGCGTGCCTCCGGGCCATCTTGCCAGTACGCGGCCACATGTTCGGCCGGTTCGGCGAAAGTGATGGTGGTGGCGCGATCAACAGAGACGGTGACCGTCTCCGTCCGCATCGGCTCAGGCGCTGCGGTCAACTCGACCTCGGGGCCGGCCATCGGCGAGACCGTCTGGGCGCGTTGCACCGGTGATGCGACCTGGCTGTCGCCCGGCGCCACCGTCTCGGCGCCGGCCGGCGACGCCCCGGGCAGAACAACCAGCACAACGGCGGACAGCACCAGCGCTGAAACCAGTATCACTATCAGCACCGGTGCCGAAAACGGACGCACTAAGATGCGACGCACGAAGCTCCTCCTGGTGATACAGATAAGAGTGCTACTTCTCAGAAATTCTACACTTAGCGGCACGTGCCTCCACCGGCAGCATCTGCGGGTGGTCGTCGCGTACAATCAACGGAGGGCACCTCTAAATCACACGCGAGCCGACCTGTGTGAGGAGGAAGCCGGCGTGAAGGGATAGTCGTGAGAGCGCCCAAGATTCGCACCGGAGGTTCCGGAGGCGCGTGAGGCGCTGGAGGAGATCGGCGGCTTCATCCGCTCGCGTTTGGCGGGAGAAGAAGGCCCTTCAGCCGGCTCGTAAACGGAGCGGCCGTCCTCACAGCCCGGCAGCCGCCAATCCTAACGCCACGAGGACGTATACACCCACGACCGCGACCAACCGTTCCGGCCGCCGCCGCCAGACGACCACCAGAACCACCAACGCGCACACAAGAACGAAGCGGGCGAGCGTCAGGGCCCAGGCCATCGGAGTGAACTCCTCCATGAGGGGGAACGCCCAGGCAAGATACAAGGCCGGAACTGCACTCACCGGTGAACCATAGAGCGTCACCAGATCTCTTCGCTGGTCGGGCCAGAAGACCCCGGTCTTGATCTGGCTGACATAGATCTGAGGAAGGCCGAAGAAAAGATACTGTTCGCCAAAGTAGGCATCGGGATCCATCAGAGTGCCCTCCACCCAGAGCACCTCACCGGGCGCCACTTCACGGTCCACACCCCGGGTGTACGCGTGGTCAACGTTGATGACGAACTCAGAACCCGGCGCCCGCCCATCTAGGGTCCGTGCCGGCAGAAACTGCAACTGGCCGCCCAGGGTGCTTCCGAGCACGGACTCCGTCTCGACCCGGCAGACGTAGGCACGCTCGTCCGGGCCCGAAGTCAGCAGCACGACACCCAGCGGGAGCAGAGCGAAAAGGCTCACAAACACTCCGGTGATAAGCCAAAGCCTCGTCCTCGGTTCCGTTATCCTCGGCCGCATGACCCCTGATCTACCTCCCCAGTCGGCGACAATCACCCGCCAGCGGATATATCACGACATCACCCCAGGTGCTGAAGGCTCTGCGAGACGAGGCCATCATCGAGAGCACAGAATCGTCCAACAGGTTGGAGGGAGTGACCGCGCCACGCGACCGCGTGGTCCAATTGGCCAAGAACCGAGCCACTCCTGGAAACCGCCCCGAGCAAGAGATCGCGGGATACCGCGACGTTCTCAACACCATCCACGCGAACCACGCCCAGATGTCCCTGGGCCCCGGGCTTGTCCGCCAGTTGCACCGAGACCTCTTTCGGTACACGGCCGCCCGCGACGGTGAGTGGAAGATGACCGACAACCAGATCACCGAGCGCCACCCCCGACGGCACCATTGCGGTGAGATTCGAGCCCGTACCGGCTTTCCTCACGGCCGAAGCCACGGAGAGCCTGCACAGGGGCTTCGCCACGGCGCGGAGCGAGGGCCGGTTGGAACCGCTGCTCGTCCTCTCTGCCTACGTTCTCGACTTCCTCTGCATCCACCCGTTTCTCGACGGCAACGGCCGCATGTCCCGGCTTCTGACTCTGTTGTTGCTCTATCAGGCGGGCTACGGAGTCGGCCGCTTCATCAGTCTCGAGAAGGTGATCGAAGATACCCGCGAGGGCTACGACGCGCTGAGCCGGTCGTCACAGGGCTGGCACGAGGGCAGGCACACTCTCGTTCCCTGGTGGGAGGATGCGGCTCGCCGGAGTCGCTGTCGAAATCTTAGAAATGGTAACGATCTATCTGGTCTTTCGCTTTAACCAGCCTGCGTAATCGCGTCAGCCCCGGAAGAGACGCTTTTCGTGCCACTCTAAGAACTCCCGCTTCGGCCGCCACAACTCCCGGTCCGGCACCGTGATCTTCGCCCTATCCAGCCCGTAGTAGCTGCGCCCATTGTGGAATTCGTCGCGCAGGCGGTCGCTGACGCGGAAGACGTAATCGGGCGTCACCGTCACGTAGCCGCGGTCGTACAGGCGATGGAGGTCGCTGCGTAGGAGCAGGCCGTTGTCCACACGATGTTCTCCACCCTGGCCGTAGGGCAGAATGTGAGCCGCCTCAAGAGCCGGCAATGAGTGCTCGCCGGTGACGGCGCAGGCGCCTTGGTAGGCGTCGCGAACGGCTAGGCTGAACAGGCCCTGGCCCAGGCGCGGACGCACCTCGACTGCGGCCCCATAGCGGGCGAAGTTGTCGGCCACGAGGCGTGGGTCGGCATCGATGTTCCAGTAGTGGAGTCCGCCGGTAGCCCGGTCCATGCATTCGCGCAGGATGCGGTTGCCCTCGCCGCAGCTAAGATCGTAGGTCTTGCCTTGCTGAATGCCGCTCTTCGCCCAGTCGGCCGGCGGGCGCACCCACTCGTCAGGCACAAAGAACACCGGCGCGGCGATCATGATGCAGCCGATCTGGAATCCTCCGGTCGGTGGAGTCGCCTCCTTGCGAAGCCTCGCCAGCCGGTCGAGCATGGCCTCGAAGGTCGGAGCGCCGTTGGCATCGCCGAAGCAGTCCCAGGCGTAGCACGCGGTCATGGACTCCCAGCGCTGGAAGAAACCGAAACCGGCGATAGATTTCTGCGGACCACGTAGCTTGAAGAAGAAGGGAGCGCCCGGGGATAGGGCCCGGAACGCATGACCACCGTGAGGTTGCCAGAAGTTGACCTCGTCAAGCCTCGGCCGGCCGGACAGGTGTCGGTACCAGTTTGGATCAGTGATTGCTATGTAACCCTTGGATTCCCCCATGCCTCTCCCAGCGTGCCCGCGACAGGCACCATCTAGGGTAGCATTGGGTGCGTTCTGCCGCCTACACCGACAGAGCAGCATCCTGGCACCGCCAACCATCGAGACGAGTGATGAAAACCGAGAGACATTCTGTTCCACACAGGCGGCGGTCCCATAGCTGCGGACGAGATCGCTGCCAAGATACCCGCAGGAGGGAGACCGCGGCAGGGAAACATCAATACCCTGGATGGGTCGGGACAGTTGTCCACCCTTCCGTCTGTGTACAACGGCATGGCAACGGCAGCAAGGCCGAAGGTTGCCGGTGCTGCCTATAGAACGTTTGGCGTGGAAGACAGCGCGTGCACCGTTCTGCAGTCGGCCGATCGGCCTGAGTTCTTGCCAACCCAAGAGCCTCCGATGAAGCGATGTTAGACAGAACAGACCAAGAGGTTCTGCTCACGTGGTATGCGGAACACGGCCGATCATATCCCTGGCGTGTAACCAAAGACCCATACCTGGTTCTGATCGCGGCGTTTATGCTGCAGAGAACCGGGGTGTCACAGGTAATGAACGTCTACCCGTCGTTCATCGCCCGCTACCCGAAATTCGACGCGCTGAGCAGGGCGGACCCAACCGAGCTGTCGAGCCTCCTCCACGCACTGGGTAGGCTAAACCGTCTACCTCAGATGCTAGGCTTGGTCAAGGCCATCGAGAGCGAACACGGAGGTACTGTGCCCGACACGCTGGAAGCGCTGGACAGGTTGCCGGGCCTGGGTCAGTACTCGGCAAGGAGCGTCATGTGCATGGCCTTCGGCCGCCCCTACATCATGCTTGACCCCAATTCGTACCGCGTTGCCAACAGGGCATGGGGCTTCTTGAGCGCGAAGGCCAGGCCGCACACTGATCGGAGCTTGATCACATCTTTGGACGCGGAGGTCCCCGAAGACGACCCGCGAAGCTTCAACCTTGCCCTACTGGATATCGGATCGCAGATCTGCCGTCAGAGAAAGCCGCGGCACGACGAATGTCCACTTGCCAAGCGCTGCAAATACCTGAAGGAGGCCCACGATGGCTGCGCCGTTTGCGAATGAGCTGCTGGCAATCAATGCCAAGACCGGATGTCCGAACTGCGCCGACAAAGACAGTGTCGCGAGCGTCGCCATCGCTGCAGGCGTCCTGACCGAGCTTGGTATCACTGCCAGTGGATCGCATACGGGGCAGAGTGCAGGATCCGAGTTCGAGAAGAGAGTCGCAGGCCACCTAGAGAAGGAACTGCCGCTCATCGCACCCGATCGTCCGTGGGTCGTGTTCGGGAAAAACGGTAAGAAGCAAATCAGTGACTTCCTCCAGTACGAGCACCTAGGTCACCTGAAGAGGGTTATGGATGCCGACGAGACCGGCCTGCTACGCGTCGAGATCGGTGCCGACTACCTGATCTCGCCTGATGTAACCGTCGGGCTCGCCATCGGGACCGGGCTTCCGTTCCTGCACGCCGCCGTCTCCTGCAAGTGGACGATCAGATCCGATAGGGTGCAGAACATCCGCCACGAAGGCACCATCTTGACCCGCCACCGCAGAGGTCGCCAGCCCCACATCGTCGCCGTGACCGCCGAACCCCTCCCCAGCCGACTTGCGGCGATCGCACGTGGAACCGGAGAGGTGGATGCCGTCTATCACATTGCACTGCCGGAGTTGGAGAAGGCGGTCGCCGAGTACGACGATCCCGGACAACTCGAGTGTCTGGGCGAACTACTGGACCAGGGCAGGTTGCGCGACTTCCAAGACCTGGCACCGACGCTGGCGCTCTTCTGAGGCACCAGACATCCGTCCGCAGGACCTACTATCATGTAGGGGATGGCGGAGCTTACTTTCATAGATCTGTTTTCGGGCGCAGGAGGACTCGCACTCGGATTCGAGCAGGCCGGGTTCAAGTCGGTCTGGGCTGTAGAGATCGACTCCGACGCGGCGGATACCTACGAGCTGAACTTCGGGCACCCGGTATTCAAAGGGCCCATTGAAAAGGTCGAGTCTCTTCCGGTCCGCGCCGACATCATCATTGGCGGTCCGCCCTGCCAGGGATTCTCGCCGCTGGGGAAGATGAGCCCACGGGACGAGCACGCGGAGATGAACCAGCTCTGGCGCCAATATCTTCGGATCGTTGACATGTGCGAACCCATGGCATTCGTTGTGGAGAACGTTCCCGAGTTCCTTCGCTCAGCTGAGGGAGCACGTTTGATCGCGCTTGGTGAGGAACGAGGCTACTCCGTGACACACGATGTACTCGACGCCTCCAAGTACGGAGTTCCCCAGAAACGCCGACGCGGCATCATTATCGCCACCAGAAAAGGCCGGCCGCAGCTTCCGAGCCCAAACGGCACCTGGGCGACAGTTCGGGATGCAATCGGCGATCTTCCGCTGCAGCCCACTGAGCACGACTGGCACATAGGCCGCAATCCCAGACCGGAGTCGCTGCTTCGGTACCGTTTAGTGCCGCCAGGAGGCAATCGATTTGACCTCACGAGGACCGAGGAAGGCCGAGCCCTCGCGCCCAGGTGCTGGATTGAGAAAGTAACGGGGTCCACAGATGTCTTCGGCCGCTTGGAATGGGACAAGCCAGCGCTGACCATCAGAACTGAGTTCTTCAAGCCGGAGAAGGGCCGCTATCTACACCCCCAGGCCGATCGTCCGATCACGCATAGGGAGGCCATGCGCCTTCAGACCTTCCCGGACAGCTTCCAATGGGTCGGGTCTAGAATCTCCGTGGCGAGACAGGTCGGCAACGCCGTGCCGCCGGAGCTGGCGCGGCATATCGCGCTCGAGGTCCGGAGAATACTCGGCGACTCATGAGTCTGCGGTTCGAGTGACTCCTCGCCGGTGGGGACTTTCTGCATGACACCCACAACCCACCTGGTGTCCCACAACAACTCTGGAGCAGACTAGTCCTCGACCCCAGTCTCTCGGGCCAGTTCATCGAATGACGGCCTCATGCTCAATACGCCGCGGGCCAGTGCCTGCTGCGAGGCCAGTATCCATGACTCGTTCGGCGAGCCTTCTGCATCCTGGCGTTTTCGTATGCCCTCGTCCAGCAGGGTCAGAGCAACTCCCACTCCGACAGCGTACCTCCCCTTGGCGGCTTCCGGTCCGCCATCGGTAAGAGACAACACGCCCTTTTCCAGGTATTTCTTTAGATACGGATACGCTTTGTTGAGCTTGATCACGGGAATGGCCTTGGCTCCCAGGATTGCCAAGTCCGCATACTCATCACGCTGGGATGCTAGGAGAGCAGCCTCAACCATTTCGACCTCGCCCACGGTTGGCTTGGTCCAACCTTCTTCTTCGTCGAGAGACGTCCATAGGACTGCAATCTGGCCCCCTTTACCGGAGCCATGCCTACCTCGGTTCGCTCCGGATCCGTTGCTGGTTCTGGGCAGTTCTTCAACAACCTCGAGTCGAGTCATCCAGGACATGGTGGGCCCAATACCTCCGGCAGAACAAAGCCAAGCGGACAACTCCGCTTCCAGATCGAAGACACCCTCGTCCGCACCGACCGGTACCGCGATGGCCACACGCACATGCCCACCTCTGAGCTGCCCAGGATCTCATATTCGCCGCGCCACGCCGCGATCTGCAGGCCGTCGGGGAGCATACCCATGACGCGCTCATGCCGGACGGAGAGCGACTCAAGAAGTACATGCTGCTCCAGGGGCAGGAACTCGGTCACCGCCCCGTGCTACCCGCAGGGGGCGAGAGCCCCTCCTTGGGCGAGGCTCGGGCTATCCATGCCTGAACCGGCGCGAGATACTACACGCGGGACTCGAGTCTCATCAGGCGTGGTCAATCCCCCCCTTGCGGGCTCTGGTCATGCAGGACTTCTTATAGTCTACAACTTCAATCGGACGGGTTGCGTCGACGCTTGAGCTGGACCGCCTGAGTGAGGCCGTCAGGGCAAGACCGGCCGGCGGGTCCCCTCGATCCCTCAAGGGAGAGTGCCAGGTGACCGTGCCCGATCCCGGCGATTTCGAGCGGGCCGCCGCCGCGGAGTGCGAGATGGTGCTGAGCGTGCCTGTCGGCAGACTCCAGGAGCTGATGGACGGGGTCTATCACTTCGAGGAGATCGGCCTGTGCTACCGTCGTTTCGCCGTCTCCATGCAGCCCGGCTTCAAGCAGTCCCCCGTTCTACGAAGAGTACTTCGGGCGCTGGGGGTTGGACGGACCGAAGGAGTAGATGCTCGGAGGAGGACCCGCAGGAACTCCTCCCCGTATTTCTCCAGTTTCTTCACGCCGACGCCGTTGACGGCGAGTAACCCACCGGCGGTCGTGGGTCTTAGAGCCGCCATCTCTCGCAGCGTGGCGTCGTGGAAGATGACGTAGGCCGGCAGGTGCTCCCGGTCTGCGATCTGCCTGCGCAGCGCCCGCAACTCCTCAAAAAGCGCCTCCTCCCCGTCTCCCGCCGGCGCCGTCGGCTGTGGCTTCGCGCGCCGTCCCGCCTTGGGCGCCGCTTCTTTCACCGCCACTCTCACCCTGGGCCGGGCCAGCTTCAGCTCCATCTCCCCCCGCAGCAGAGGACCGGCGGCCGGAGCCGGCCTCAACACCGGGTACTCGCCCATGTCCTGCCGCAGATACCCCAGATGCACCAGTTGCCGCAGCAGGCTCCGCCACTCCTCAGTACTTCGGTCGGCACCGATCCCGTAGGTGGAAAGACGGTCGTGTCCCAGATCGACGATGCGACGGTTCTGCGAGCCCCTCAGCACATCGACTACATGCCCCACCCCGAAGCGCCCTCCCAACCGATAAACACACGAGATGGCCTTCCGCGCATCCTCGGTAGCGTCGTACACCTCGGGCGGATCGAGACACACGTCGCAATTGCCGCAGTCCTGCGCCATGTCCTCCCCCAGATAGCCCAAGAGGGCCCGCCGCCGGCAGGTCCGTTCCTGGGCGAAACCCACCAGGGCTCCCAGCTTATGCTGTTCCACCGCGATCCGCCCCTGGTTCCCACCTTTATCGATAAGAGACCGCACCCTGGCGACGTCTTCCCACCCGAAGAGCATGAGCGCCTCCGCGGGCAGGCCGTCCCGCCCCGAGCGGCCGATCTCCTGGTAGTAGCCCTCGAGGTTCTGTGGGAGGTCCCAGTGCACCACGAACCGGACGTTCGTCTTGTCGATCCCCATGCCGAATGCGACCGTCGCCACTACCATCTGTATCCGGTCGAAAATGAACGACTCTTGGACACGGTTCCGTTCCTCCGCAGGCAGACCCGCGTGGTAGGCGCCGGCCGCGATGCCGCGCCCGCAGAGGTGCGAGACCAAGTCTTCCGTCCGTTTGCGGGTGGAGCAGTAGATGATGCCCGCCTCGCCCTCGTGGGCCGCCAAGAAGTTCTGAAGCTGAGACTGAGGGTTGCGCTTCTCGACCACTTGGAGCCGGATATTGGGCCTGTCGAAACTGGAGACGAAACAGGCCGATCCGCCCAGCCCCAGCTGATGGACTATGTCCGCGCGGGTGTGCGGGTCGGCGGTCGCGGTCAGGGCAATCAGGGGCACTCCGGGCAAACGCCCGCGCAGGCGCCCGAGTTCTACGTATTCCGGCCGGAAATCGTGACCCCACTGGGAGATACAGTGCGCCTCATCCACGGCCACCAGGGCGACCCCGGGCGCGTCGTCTGACCCTGCGCTGATCGCGCTGCCGGACCCGGCGTGGGACGCGTCGCGAGAACCGGCGCTAGGCCCAGGGTTAGGCGCGGCCCTGAGCCCGGCCAGCCGGTCCAGGAATCCCTCGCTCATCATTCGTTCGGGAGACACGTACAGCAGGTCCAATCGCCCCGCCATCAGCTCGGCCAACACGCGGCGGGCCTCCCCGGGCTCCAGCGACGAGTTGTAGGCCGCCGCCCTGACGCCGTTGGCGCGCAGGGCGTCCACCTGGTCTTTCATCAAGGAGATAAGCGGCGACACCACGATGCCCGTGCCCGGACGCAGCAGAGCCGGTATCTGATAGCAGAGCGACTTTCCGCCCCCGCTGGGCATCAGCACAAAGGCATCCTCCCCCCGGAGCAAGGTGTCTATCGCCTGCTTCTGGCTCGACCGGAACTCCGAGTAGCCAAATACTGTCCGCAGGACTTCCTCTGAAGAATAGGGCATGCTCACCGTGAGGGACGCCGGAGGACGTTCCCCGCTCTCTCCGGATACCGGCCGGATCTCACTCCGTCCAAGTGTAGGCCACGATGGGATTGCCCTCGTCCACCCAGGCCTCGAACGATCCGTCGTAGATCTTGACGTTCGTATACCCGAACAACTGGGTGAGTAGGTACCACCAAGCGCCGGCGTAGCCACCGGCCCCACAGTAGCAGATGATCTCCTGGTCCTTGTCCATGCCCACCACTCCGGCCGCCATGTCGCCGATCAGCTCGAACGGCCTGTAGGTGCCGTCCTCCTCCCACACCCAGATCAGGGGCAGGCAGCGGGCCGACGGTATGTGTCCCCGCACATCGGCAAAGGAGTCTATAGAAGCGCCGAAGTACGCGTCGGGATCCCGCCCGTCGATGATGACCGACTTCCCGATGTGCTCCTTCACGTACTCGGTCGACACCCAGGAATCGCGATCCACAGGGCTGCTGTAGGCAACGGGCGTGACTTGCGGCACCTCGCCGGTCGTCTCTCTGCCTTCGCTCTCCCACTTGGCATGCCCGCCCGCCAAGACGGCCACGTTCTTGACCCCCGCGTAGATGAGGGTCACGGCCACCCGCACCGAGTCGGCCAGTGGATACGGAGGAACGCCGGGCCCCGGCAGCGGACCCACCACCACCACCCTGGTATCGGCGCTTATCCCCGCGTCTCCGATCGTCTTGAGGAGACCCTCCGTCTCCGGAAGCTCCAAGATGAGCTCGCCCGAATCGGCCCAGGCCGACGCCAGACCGAACGGCACCGACACCGCCCCGGGGATGTGCCCGGCCTCATACTCCTCGGCCCACCGTATGTCGAGCACCAGAAGCCCTTCACTGCCCAGTTGCTCCGCCAGCAGCTCAGTGGAGACGATCGGATCGATGGTGCGGGTCATATCGTCGGCCCTCCAGTTGTAGTCGTTCGGCATGACTCGTTCGGCGTCAGCCCGGCATACGCCGCGCGTCTGACTCCCCCATCGTACAACCAAGGTGCGCCGGCCGCGAGTCCTATACCTCTGCGTGCTAACATCGCGTGGCATGGACAACATGGACTTCACCATCCCTCTGGAGGAGTACCGGGAGCGCCGCGAGCGGGTCCTGGAGGCCCTAGCAGACGCGGCCGCAGTGGTGCTGGCCGGGTCCGAGACCCCATCCGGTTCGCCGGCCCGGCGCTGGAAGACCGACCGGCTCTTCCACTACCTCACCGGCATCGATTACGAGAGCGGCGCGGCACTGCTCTTCGATCCCACTACGGAAGACCCGGCCCGTCGCATCACCCTCTTCCTCCGCCCCCGCGACCCGGAGACGGAGCGCTGGGACGGCGCCCGCGATCCGCTGGATTCGGCCCTCAGGGCCAAGACCGGCTTCGCCCATGTCAGGCGGACCACCTATCTGCCCACGTTGTTGACCGAGGCCGCCCGCCGTACGAAGCGGCTCGCCTGCCTGCATCCTTTCGCTTCTTACAATGCCGACGTCTCCCCGGACTTCGCCTTCTTCAAGAAGATCGGCGAGCGCATCCCCGGCGTGGCGATAGAAGACCAGACCCAATTGCTCCCGGCCATGCGGGCGGTCAAGTCTCCGGCCGAGCTGGCCATGATCGAGCGGGCCGTGGTCGCGACGGAAGCCGGCTTCGCAGCCGCTGTGAGCACCATCCGTCCGGGACTCCGCGAGGGCGACATCGAGAGGGCCATCACCGCAGCCTTCCGCGAACTGGGTTGCGAACCCGCTTTCGAGCCGATAGTGGGAGCCGGTGTTCACAGTACCGTGCTTCACTACAGCGATTTCGACGGCCTGGTGCAGGAGGGCGACCTGATCGTCATCGATTACGGCGCAGCCTACGGCAACTACGCTTCCGACGTCACCCGCACCTACCCGGCAAGCGGCACCTTCACGGCCGAGCAGCGCCATATCTACGAGGTGGTCCTCCGGGCCAACCTGGCCGGCGTCGCCGCAGCCCGCCCGGGCGCCACCTTCACCGAGGTCGACGCGGCGGCCAGAGCGATCATCGACGCCGCGGGCTACGCCGACGCTTTCATCCACGGCACCAGTCACAACGTAGGCCTGGAAGTCCACGACGTCACCCCCGACGGTCCGCTCCGGCCGGGGATGGTCATCACCGTGGAGCCGGGCATCTACCTGCCGGAGAAGGGCCTCGGAGTGCGGATCGAGGACGACGTCCTCGTCACGGAGGGCGATCCCAGGGTCCTCACCGACGCCATCCCCAAGACCGTGGCCGCGGTGGAGGCCGCTATGGCCGCCCGTTAGCTATGGCCGCTTGTTAGCCGCGGCCGACCTCTAGCTGTGGCCCCCCATCAGCCCGGGCCGTCTTCCGGTCTGCGCGCCGGGTTTGTTTCAAAAGCGCTTCTTCAGCCGGTGGAAGAAGAAACCGCCTACGCCCACGATCAGGAATCCCGCTACGGCGGCGAGCGCGGCGATCCACAACGGAGAGGTTACCCACCACCAACTCCAGTCGATCACCCCAGTGAGCTTGAGAACCAGGAACACCAGGAACACCAGTCCCACGAGACTGCCGCTGTTGGAGGCCTTGGCCGTCCCCTTGTTGTCGCTCATAGCCTCTCCTTGTTCCAGGCCGTGTAGGTCTGCTCGTTCCTGGGGATAATTTTAAGGTAGAACGAGATGGGACGGTAGGACCAGACCATAGGAGCGGTGACTCAGGCAACCGTGCTGAGGAGCCGATACAATACGACGGACGGTGGAGCCGCGCGCTCCACCGTGGGCGAGCCCGGGGCGGAGGGTTGTCCGCAAGCAGGAGTATGATCCGGCAGACGCCGGACCGAGCAAAGGAGTCATTATGCGCAGATGGTCGATAGTGTTGCTGATGATCGTCGCGTTGATGATGGCGGTCGGCACCGCCGGTTGCGGAGAGGCATCCAAGGCCGCGCTCGCCGGTGGCGACCAGTCGCCAGAGGCCATATTGGCCGCCGCGATGGCCGCTTCGGAGAACATGACCGAGGCGGCGGGTAGTTTCGACGTCAATGTCTCCATCGATGCCGATACGTCGCAGATGCCCGAGCAGGCAAAGGCCTACTTGGACGAGCCGATGGTCCTCTCCGGGACGTTCGCCTACGCGGACGAACCCAGAGCCGGAGATTTCGACGTATCCCTCACCATGGCCGGAGAGACCATGGACGTGGGGATCAAGCTCATCGACAACCTCTTCTGGCTTGCCATGGGTGGTCAGTGGTACGAGGGACCGGCTGAGATGTCCGAGATGATGAACGAGTCCTTCCAGGCCGAGGCCAAATTGGCCGAGATCAAGACCCTCATGGATGAAATGGCTATCGATCCCCTGACCTGGCTCAAAGATCTGCGCCTGGTCGGTGAAGAGACCATCGGCGAGACCGAGGTCTACCATCTCTCCGGTGCTCCCGATATGGCCAAGATAATGACCGACATGATGGCGCTGCTCCGGAGTGAGGAATTCCTCGAGCTGGTCGACCCCAGCGGTTCCATGACCGGGTCCATGGGCATGGGCGACATGATGCCCGACGCCGACGAGACGCAGGAGATGCAGACCCAGGTCAGCGAGATGTTCAAAGACTTGAGCGTGGACCTCTGGGTGGAAAAAGCCGGCTCCCTGCTCCGCAAGGCCGCGGTGACCGCCAACATGGTGCCCCCTGCAGGTGAGGAGACCGGCGGTGTCAACGGTATAGCGATGGAAGCTTCGGTATCTCTGGACGGCCCGGGCGGTGCTGTGACGGTAGAGCCGCCCACCTCAGCTCTGCCCTTCGATGAACTGCAGAGAGACATGGAGGAGAACCCCGAGATGTTCATGGGTCCGTTCATGGGCCTCATGGGCGGCTTCGGGGCTGGGGGCGTGGGCTTCGATACCTTCTAGAACTCGCTGGTCCGGCTCACACAGGTTGAGCGCACACAGCTTGAGCGCACACATGGTGTGACTTCGGGGCGCCGCCGATTCGGCGGCGCCCCGGCTTTTCCGGCGAACCCACTGGACCCGCCGGGCTCCACCGAGGCCCTACCGGAACCGGCCACAGGCACGGCCGGTCTAAACCTCATTGAGCCGTTCGAGAGGGGATTAATCATGGAACACGCACGTCCCAGACCAAAGCCACGCCTGTCGACGATAGTCGTCGTGGCCATCCTGTCACTGCTCCTCGTCTTGCCGTTGCTCGCGACAGCGTGCGGAGACGACTCCAACAATGCGGCCACCACTGAACCGAGCACGACCGAGGGCCCTAATACGACCGAGCCACAGACATCCGGTGACGAGATCCAACTAGCCATGTCCGACACCGCCCGGTTGACCCCGGCGGCCTCTCAGGCCGACACCCTTTCGGCAGCGGCCTCGCTGCAGGCCTTTGGTGTCGACCTCTATCGGCTCTTGGCCACCGATGCCGGTGACGGCAACCTGGTTTTCTCCCCCTCCAGCATCGTGACGGCGCTCGCTATGACCTACGCGGGAGCTGCGGGCTCCACGGCCGAAGAAATGGCGACTGTGCTCCACTTCGCTTTGGAGGGTGACGCCCTTCATCAAGCGCTCAACTCACTCGACACCGCTCTCGAGTCGCGCAGCTTCCAACAGAAGAACCCTGACGGCAAGGAAGAAGGCGTGCTCATCAAGACGGCAAACAGCCTCTGGGGGCAGAAAGACACCGTCTTCGAGCAGATATTCTTGGATACCCTGGCCGCCAACTACGGCGCGGGCATCAGGCTGGTTGACTACCAGACCGAGGCCGAGGAGGCCCGGCAGGCCATCAACGCGTGGGTGGCGGACGAGACCAACGAGAAGATCACCGACCTCATCCCTGAGGGGGCTCTCGACGCCCTGACCCGTCTCGTGTTGGTCAACGCCATCTATCTGGACGCCACCTGGCGTTCCCAGTTCGATCCACAACTCACGTTCGACGGCAGTTTCACCACCCTCGGAGGCGATAGTGTCACCACCCCGATGATGAACCAGCAGACCCGGTTCCCCTATGCATCCGGCGACGGCTGGCAGGCGGTCGACCTGCCATATGTGGGCGAGCAGGTAGCTATGACCCTCATCGTGCCCGGCGAAGGACGCTTCGACGAAGTGGAAGACCGCTTGGTCGGCGGGCTGATAGACGAAGTGGTCGGTTCCCTGGGTGAGGGTCCCGAGGTCGATCTCACCATGCCCAAGTTCGAATTCCGTACACAGGCCGGTTTGAATGAAGCATTGACCACCCTGGGCATGGGCGCCGCCTTCGATCCGGAGGTTGCCGACTTCTCTGGGATGACGAAGCAGGAAAGCCTCTTCATTAGTGATGTAATCCACGAGGCCTACATAGCCGTAGACGAAGAGGGTACCGAGGCCGCAGCGGCAACTGCGGTGATAATGGAGTTGACGGCTATGCCGCAAGTAGTCGAGTTGTACATCGACCGGCCCTTCCTGTTCGCCCTGCGCGACCTGGAGACCGGAGCGCTGCTGTTCCTCGGACGGGTCGCGGACCCCTCCGTCTAGGGAGTTGAGCGACGGCGACCAGAGGAAGCCCCCGCTACGACGTCGGCCCGACGCACTTGCCGCGGGTACCCGCGAGGGCGCCACTGACCTTGTGTGCTCGCGAGGGCGCCGCTG
>Ga0123331_1001368_pt1 | contig 20035 bp, 18 predicted proteins | sample BioC13SIPDNA_3_FD_89705 | JGI IMG/M metagenome (GOLD analysis project Ga0123331, IMG submission 89705) | Anaerobic biogas reactor microbial communites from Washington, USA - Biogas_R2_B C13 SIP DNA | ecosystem: Engineered > Bioreactor > Anaerobic > Unclassified | place: Washington, USA... | reverse complement strand
GAATAATGATATTGCATCACGGATCAGCAGCGATACACATGTTAATGATATAAGGGGGGAATCGAAACATGATAATAATTTCCCGTTCGCCCTAATCAATAGCAATAAACATGCCAGAAAAATCAAATAAAAACTTTTTAAAAAGCCTGAAAATACGGGGAAAGGCTGATTTTTCAAAAGCTCCGCAAAAGGGGCTCGTAAGCTATAATGCAAATAGGAATTCAAAATAATGCGAATGAACATCATTCTATGGTCTTTTTAAAGTGATATATAATGAAGGTTTTGCGGTTGGCAAATGGAGAAATACCATAAAATATAGGCTTTATTGGGGATTAAAGATACTTTTGCAGTGAATATTGCATTAATTTATTGGATAAATGCCTAAAAATAGGGAAACAGTTACTATATTAATGCACCTGTGCATTAATATAGGGGATGTAAGTTCTGCTACTCTGAATTTAATTAAGTTTTTAAGGAATTTACCGATATTATTATAACGAGGTGAAATATGCTCTTTAAGTGACCGGGTTCTATCCCCGCCTCGTTGCAGCGCTGTGTTGAAACTGCTTCCAGTGTCTTCCGATGCTTGGGCAAAATATGTTCCTCGCTTCTTTAAGCGGGCGGGTTCCGATGATAATGTTGGGAGATGAAGATTTGATATTCTTGGAGAGAGTGAAAGCTAATCTTAGAGGGCAAACTAACATCTGGATTCTGGTATGGGTTTTACTCTTATTAAACGTTTTTACTATCATTATTTTATTATGGACCTTTTCCCTGGTAATCTTATTTATCTTTTTATTGCTGGCATTGGTCGGGATAAAAGTTCTAAAATCATGGGCAAATGTGGAGGATATACAGCAGGAGCTAGTAGGCAGTAAAGAAGCCCAGGAATTAATGCAAGGAGTTAAGCACATTGGAGAAGAGATATTTGACCAGGAAGTCCAAAAATTTTCCCGGCCTTTGGTAAATTCAATTTATCAGGATTTTTCCCGGAGCTTGTCCTGGTTGTGGGAAGAAAAAGATGTCTTTATTGAAAGGACGGAAGGGATGATACTTGAACTAAAGTCTATTCCAGCTCTGATTGTTTCTCTCAATGAGGAAAAGGGCAAACTGATAAAGAATCTTTTGAATAATATAGAAATCATCTCATCTTTACTTAATGACCTTAAAATCACTCGTGGGATTAGTTTGAAGGAAATGGAGCAGTTCCTTAAGGAGAAACTTGAAGACCTGAGAAGCACCATGTTGAAGGAAAAGGATATTTTTTATGATTATGTTTATAAGCTATTGCTGGCTCAGATAAGAAACCGCGAGGAAATAGAGAACGAAGAAGAATTTAATCTGGAAGAGTATTTTAATGTAAATAAACTGGGTGAGCAGTTTGCCCTGAATTTGGAAAAATCTCTGGAAACTCGAACGATGGCTTTTCAAGATGGCATTATACGGGATATGGAGGATATTTCCGCTGATGTAGTAGGAAAAATGCAAAACTGCACCTTGCAATTAATGAACAGTTTTAGTGAAATCCATCAAATCCTGAGCCGGCTTCTGGATGAATCGGAAAATGAGGACCAGATGTTGCTGCAGCGTCTGAACCAGTGTTGCATAAAAATTGCAAAACTGAAGGATGAGGCTGAGGAAGTTATGCTTACACTGGCCTGGCAGGATATACTGGTGGAGAAACGTTGGGGAGAAATTGAGAATCAATTGCTGGCGATTAGAGAACAGGTTAATCAAAATGTGGAGGAAGATGTAATCGAATATATAAAGAATTTTTTGGCAGAAGAGATCCCATCGTTTGGGGCGGAGATGCAAAACCGTGATAAGGCTGTTTTTGCGAAAGCACTTGTTGATGCTGAGTTAATCTATCAGCTCTATTCTGGGAATAAGCTTAGTGAAGTTATTCGTGATGGTTCTTATCCCTTGCTTATGTTTATTGAGCCGGTGGATTATCTGGTCAGGAGAAACATTAGAGTTACCCAGGAGGGGTTGAATAGGAGAAGGTCTATAGACCTGCGAAATGTTTCAGATGAATATGAAAAACTGTTTCAAAGAGTGATAGAGGCTCTGGAAAGCCAGAATAGGGAGTTGGTTCAATATATAAAGGATCTTTTCCCGCGTTCATTCTATAGCTATTGCAACAACCCTTACCTTAAACAAAGACCGGAGAACCTGAATCAGGCTGCCTGGGCTTTGTTTATTGATTTGCTTGATGATGAATATGATAATAGCGGATTCTATTTGGTAGGAATCTTGCTGGTTATTCACCAGATAAGGAATAAATATATTCATCCTTTTAAAGCTTTGCCCCGGGATTTGGAAAAAGAAACTGAGCTTGATTATATGCGAAATTGTGCTATTAAAGCTACGGATATCCTGCTTTCAAAACAGAATCAAGCGGTGAGCAAGGCAGACTCTGCTTAAAAAATACGGACTGAACTGCACGGAGGTTGCTAAATGATTCCACTCAGGGACAGTACTCCCAGTAACACTTTTCCATTAATAACGGTAACTATTATCGCTTTGAACTTGGCTATCTTTTTTTACGAGAGTTCCCTGGGGCTTGAAGGCATGGCAGAGTTGTTTTCCGTATTTGGGCTGACTCCGCTTAACTATAGTCAAGGCTATGTTCCATTTCTGGCTTATCTGCCTTTTTTGACTTCCATGTTTCTTCACGGCAGTTGGATGCATGTAATCGGTAATATGTGGATACTGTGGCTTTTTGGCGACAACCTGGAAGATAGAATGGGGAAGGGGCGTTTTGTTTTATTTTACTTGAGCTGCGGTATACTAGCCGCCTTAACCCATTACTTCGTTAATCCGCTTTCCAGCGTACCGGTGGTTGGAGCTTCCGGAGCCGTTGCCGGAGTGATGGGAGCGTATTTTTTGTTATTTAAGAAAGCCAGGGTTCTAACCTTTATACCGCCTTTCTTTCTCTTTAACCTGCCCGCCTGGATTTATCTGGGCTTCTGGGCTTTAACTCAAATCTGGTGTGGAACCGCCAGTATTTTCTTTTCCGATGCCTGCGGAGCCATAGCCTTCTGGGCGCATATCGGCGGCTTTCTGGCCGGAATGGTGCTTTACAAGTTATTCTTGAAAAAGGAACTCCCTCTATATACTGTTTGACAATGTTTGAAGATTGTATTTATAGCTTACCTTCTATGTCTTCAACCTTAATAGTGATACCTGAAAGGGTAGAGGACACAAGCACCAATGAAAAGTGACTTAGCAGGCACTTTTTAGACTCCGACCTTGGCCAAATCCCCCGTTTTCTCCTGAAAATGATTAAGAAACAGATTAATATGTTCATCGGCAAAATGGGTATCAGGATTGGCGCTTTGCAGAAAATGGATGGTGTTTTCTATCCTTTCCTGGCTGGCTTTAATTTCGGTCCAGTTTCTTTCTTCTTCAAAAATATTCATGCAATCCTGGAGTTCATTGGCCCGCCCGGTTTTCAAATAGTATTTAAATAACTCCAGGGTTCTGATATCCTGGTAAGCCGAGTGCACAATAGACTTTTGTATTACCTCACTGTACGTTTGGCGGTTTTGCCTGGCCGTATTAAGCTTTTCCTCAGCTTTCTTGATATCGTTCAGGCAATTATCCAGAAACAGCTGGTGGTATTCCGGCCAGTTTTCCAGAGCTTCCTTGTAGCGGTCACAAGCCTTTTCATACTCGCGATAACGAATGAAATAGACCTTTATTTCATGATTATAGTGGTTCAAATCCAAATTATGTTGTTTCTTTTGGCGCGATAGCAAACGACTGAAAGGCAAGACATTGTCGGAAACTTCTATTTCCGCCGGCTTTTCCGGTTTTTGAGGTAGACTATCCGGTTCTGCAGGAAATAAATCTTCTCTTTCCCGGAGAAAATAACGCTGTTCCAGTATCTTTTCCCAGTAATTGATCTGTTTGTTAAGCCGTTCGATTTCTCGCAAGGAAGTAAGGCAAAGGTTAATATCTTTGAGAAGTTCATCCTTGCTTTTAGTTGCTTTTCGCTTAGCCTTTTTTATTTTGCAGTTAGCTTGGATTTCGTTGTTCAAAGGGAGAATAGTTGCCAGGGCCGCTAAGCTGGCCAGGTTTTCGCTGCTGACCATATCGACCGGATTCCGAAAGTTTTTATCGAAATAAAAACGGGTATTGCCAGGCAAGTAATAATAAGGACCGATAGAATCAATGAATTCGTTGTCATTTAAACTACTAAGGTCAGCGTCAGCGTTTAACTCCTGCTCGAAGAGTTCCAACCACTCTTTAATGGGGTTTGCGGCTTTCCCGGAAGCAGCAGCCAACTCTTTGATTTTCCAGTAGCCTTCCCAGGGTATTCTAATTGCGGAATCATAATAATAATATAGCACTTCCCGGGGGGAATATTTGATTAGTGCGGAAATATCCAGGCTGTCCGCTTTTTCTTTATTTAGAAAGGTAAAAAACATCCGATATCCTCCTTTGATTGTTCTCTCAGTAATCTTTCTATATATTACCAAAAAGTCCTTCTTTTGTAACTAAAAATTTCAAAGGTGTCAAGGGGACGGTCCTTTTGACACCCTAACCCCTTACTGCTTACCCCTCACTTTATTTCAAAACCCCCCTGATAATCCCTGGTTTTGCCCGGGCTGCTGACGGAGAGAATGACAGTATGTTAAAATAAATAATAGAAGTAAAAAATACCAGGAGGAGGGAGTTTAGTATGGCCACTGCTCTACCATGGTTTGTAGAACAGTATAAAGAGAAAGACCCGGAGTATTTTGCCTTGCTGGAAGGGAGCCTTAGCGGAGCAGTAAATACGCAGCGGTTGGATGCCAGGACCCGGTATCTGATACTTCTGGCTCTGGATGTATTAAAAGGAACTGCCGAAGGGGTTAAGGTATTATCCAGGCAGGCGCGGGAAGCCGGCGCTTCGGAAGAAGAAATCCGGGAAGCCATTCGGCTGGCTTACTTTGTAAATAGTATGGATCTTATAAAAACGGCAGTTAATGCTTTTTAAGTAGAAGTAATTGCCTTGAATTTTAGATTCTTGGGAAGGAGGCAAAGCCGGGACTGTGTTTAAGGCAGTTTTGTTTGATTTGGATGGGACTTTGCTAAATATTGATATGGATTTTTTCCTGCAGAAGTATTTTGCCCGTATGCAAAAAATGGCGCTGGAAGCAGGTTATAGCGACAGCAAAGGATTGGTGGAACAGGTTTTTAAATCCACCGGGGTAATGATTTCCGATCGTAACCCCGAATGTAGTAATGAAGAAATCTTCATGCGGGATTTCTTTTCGAATTGGAGATACCCGGAGAAGGATTTCCGGGAGTTTTTCGAGTGCTTTTATGAACGGGAATTTCCTCTTTTGGAGCCTTACTGTAAGCCCTTTGCCGGGGTTCCGGAAATGATGGAGAAATTATTTGACCAGGATTTGAAGGTAGTAGTTGCCACCAATGCCGTGTTTCCCTTGACTGCTCTGCAACAACGCCTCAATTGGGCCGGGGTGGGCCATTTTGATTATGATTTGATTACCTCCTACGAAATCATGCATTTTTGCAAGCCCCATCAGGAGTATTACCAGGAAGTTGCTGAGGTGATCGGGGTAAAGCCTGAAGAATGCCTGATGATCGGCAATGATGTGGGAGAAGACCTGCCCGCCGGCAAGATTGGCATGAAAACATTCCTGGTGGAAGATATGCTGATTGACCGGGGGGTTGGATTAAGCCCGGATTGGCGGGGAAAACTCAGTGATTTGTTCTCTTTCATGGAGAAAATCTGAGTATTCCAAACCCCGACAGGTAATAATAGAGTAAGTTCCGGATCCAGACCATTCTAAAGCAAGCGTTGGTAAAGCGGGATGCAACACCCGGAAAGGCGAACAATTAGATAATACATGAAAGTGCAGGTGTTAAACCATTTCCACTAAGAAGAAGAAAAAGAAAAAGGTCTTGAGTGAGAAGGATCTGTTAAAAATAGAGATTGCCAAAGAACTGGGGATATGGGAGCAGGTAGAGAAAGAAGGCTGGGATTCCTTGAGCAATGCCACCTGCGGTCGGGTAGGGGGGCTTATGAGCAAAAGACTGCGGGATAGTGGAGCAGGAGATAAAAAAAAGCTGCTGTAGGGTGTTGGTTGGGGCCGGAAAAAGGCGGTTAGCGACTTTTCAGGGTGGAAATGCCACCCTTTTTGCTTTTTTATGAAGGCAAAGTTCCAGCTTTTTTAAGGTATGACTCCACTGCAAAAACCCTTTTGTTGCATAAGGGTTGCATAAATATACAAAGCGAGCGTTGGCGAAGCATGGATGCAAAACCCGGCGAAGGCGAGCAGGCGAAAGGGGGCGAGCGACAGGATGTCGCGAGAGCGCTTCACCCATGGACGGGAGATTAGCGCGGTACCCCTTGAGCCGCGAGACAAGCCGCAGGTGTTGCCCATGCGAAGCGCCCTGTCGGGCACAACTGATGCTCCCTGCGGTCGCTATTAAGGACGCTGGAGCGGTATATTTATACAAGCCAATGAATATTATAACTTTTTGCAGAAGAATCAAGGTATAATAAAAAGACAAAGCAGGAGGTATATAGCAATGGACGAGATTGAAAGAGTAAGGCTTTATCTAAGCGAGAAAAATCCGGAATTGAAAATTATTGTACTGGAGGAAGACACCAGTACGGCCCCTCTGGCGGCACAGGCTCTGGGTACGGAAGTGGGACAGATTGCCAAATCGATTTTATTCAAAAGCAATGGAGATAAATATTTCATGATAGTAGCGGCGGGAGATGTAAAGATGGATAACAAAGCTCTCAAACAACTGCTGGGGAGCAGGCCCAGAATGGCGAATGCTGAAGAGGTCCTGGCGGTTACCGGCTTCAATGTCGGGGGTGTCTGCCCATTTGCCTTGCCGAACCCGATTCCCATTTTTCTCGATGAAAGCCTCAAGCGTTATGATGTAGTTTATGCGGCCGCAGGGACAGCCAATACCGCCCTTCCCATATCCTACGAGGAATTGATGCGACTTACCGGAGGGTCACCCTGCCGGGTTGCGCGTGATAATTAGGAAACAGGATGATGATTTATGCCGGGTAGTTTTGTTCACTTACATAATCATTCCGAATACAGTCTTCTGGACGGAGCCTGCCGCATCAAGGACCTGGTAAACCGGGCCGTGGAACTGGAGATGCCGGCGGTGGCCATAACCGACCATGGGGTGCTCTACGGGGTAATCGATTTTTACCGCGAGGCCCGCAAAAGAGGAATCAAGCCCTTAATCGGCTGTGAGCTCTATGTGGCCCCGCGCAGCCGTTTGGATAAGGAAGCCCGTATCGATGACAATCTTTATCACCTGACTCTGCTCTGCAAGAATGAGCTGGGTTACAGGAACCTGGTACAGCTGGTAAGCCGGGCTTTCCTGGAAGGTTTCTATTACAAGCCCCGGGTGGATCAGGAGCTCCTGGAAAAATACCATGAGGGTTTAATCGCCCTCTCCGGTTGTGTGGCCGGGGAGATACCCCGCCTGCTCCAGAGCGGGGATTACCTGGGAGCCCGGAATAAAGCCCTTTATTACCAGGAATTATTTGGATCGGGAAATTTTTACCTGGAATTGCAGGATCATGGTTTACAGGAGGAAAAGGCAAGCTTGCCCGGCCTGCTTCGTCTCAGCCGGGAAGATAATATTCCCCTGGCGGCCAGCAATGACTGCCATTACCTGAGGAAAAAAGACGCCCAGGTACATGATGTGCTTCTATGTATTCAAACCGGCTCAGTGGTAAACGATGAAAAACGCCTGCGCTTTTCGGGCAGCGAATTCTATATGAAAAGCCGGGAGGAAATGGCCGCGCTTTTCCCGGATTGCCCGGAGGCATTGGAGAACACTCTGAAGATTGCCGATGAGTGCAATCTCGATTTTACTTTTGGCGAATACCATTTACCCGTATTTGAACTGCCGCCGGGACATAGTGCCGAGTCTTTCCTTAGTGAAATGGTACATGAGAAGTTCCGCCGCAAATACCCTGATGCGCAGGAGAAGATAATCGAGCGCCTGGAATACGAGTTAAGGGTTATAAATGAAATGGGCTTTGCCGCCTACTTTCTTATTGTGCAGGATTTGGTCAACTGGTCCCGGCAAAACGGGATTCCGGTGGGACCGGGAAGGGGCTCGGCGGCAGGAAGCCTGGTGTCTTATGTGTTGGATATTACCACTATCGATCCCCTGCGTTATGACCTGCTTTTTGAACGCTTTCTCAACCCGGAAAGGGTGAGCATGCCGGATATCGATATTGATTTTTGTTTTGAGAAGCGGGACCGGGTAATAGAATACATCATAAGCAAATACGGAGCCGACCGGGTGGCCCAGATTATAACTTTCGGGACTATGGCGGCCCGCGCCGCCATTCGGGATGTGGGACGAGCCCTGGATGTACCTTATGGGCAGGTCGACCGTATTGCTAAAATGGTGCCGGCTGAACTGGGGGTCAGCCTGGAACGGGCCCTGGAGATTTCGCCGGATCTTTTTACGGCTTACCAGAGTGATTATAATACCCGCAACATACTGGATATTGCCCAGGCTATCGAAGGTATGCCGCGTCATGCATCTATTCATGCTGCCGGAGTGGTTATCGGCCGGCAGAGTTTAAGCGAGATTCTTCCCCTGCAAAAAACTCCGGAAGGCCATGTGCTAACCCAGTTTACCAAGGAGACGGTAGAAGATATCGGGCTGCTAAAAATGGATATACTGGGTTTGCGTACCCTGACTGTGATAGACCGGGCCCTGGAGATAATCAAGAAGACCCGGGGCGAGGATATTGATATTAGCAGCATTCCCCTGGATGACGAAGCGGTTTACAAACTGCTGTCTGCCGGGGATACGGCCGGAGTCTTTCAATTGGAGAGCGATGGTTTGCGCCGCTTGCTCTGCGAGATGAAGCCCGACCGCTTCGAGGATATTATCGCGGTAATAGCGCTTTACCGCCCGGGTCCGCTGGGCAGCGGCATGGTGGAGGATTTTATCAACCGGAAAAACGGCCGCCAGGAGATAGAATATATCGATCCCTTGCTGGAGGATATACTGAAGGAAACCTATGGGGTTATTCTCTACCAGGAGCAGGTGATGCGGGTGGCCAGCGAGCTGGCCGATTTCACCATGGGTGAAGCCGATGTTTTACGGCGGGCCATGGGCAAAAAGAAGGCGGAGGAATTGATGGCCCAGCGGGATAAATTCATAGCCGGAGCAGCCCGGAAAGGGATTGGCCTGGCCACCGCCAGCCATCTCTTTGACCTTATGGAAAGCTTTGCCGGCTATGGTTTCAACAAAAGCCACTCAGCCGCCTACGCCCTGATTTCCTACCAGACCGCTTACCTAAAAGCCCATTACCCGGTGGAATACCTTTGCGCTTTTTTGAGCAGTGTAATAGATAATCAGGATAAAGTAGTTTCCTATATTAAAGAATGCCGGAGACTGGGGATAAAGGTACTGCCCCCGGACATTAATGAAAGTTATGAGAACTTCAGCGTGGCCCGGGATGCCATTCGCTTCGGCCTGGGGGCGATAAAGAATGTAGGGCAGAATGCGGTGAAAAACATTGTAGAGGCGAGAAAACAGGGGCTTTATACCTCCCTTTTTGACTTTTGCCGCCGGGTGGATCTGGGGCAATTGAACAAGCGCATGCTGGAAAACCTCATACTGGCCGGTTGTTTTGACTCGCTGGATTTTAGCCGCAAAGGGGCCTTATCCATTATGGAGGAATGCGTTAATCTCTCTCTGGCGATAAAACAAAATGAATGCAGCCAACAAGGCTCTCTTTTCGGGGATGAAATGGAGATGGTGGAAGAGCCGATTATAAAGCTGAAGGGCGAATATGAACCCCGGGAACGGCTGTTAAAAGAGAAAGAGGTACTGGGCTTTTTTGTTTCCGAGAGTCCCCTGGATGAATTCCGCTCTCTGTTACCCCTGCTCAGTACCCATTGTTTGGAAGATATTAACCTTTGGGAAGAAGAATCCTATGTTCGCGTGGCGGGGATAGTGGTGAATTTAAGCCGCCGGGTCAGCCGCAAAGGGGAGAGTTATGCCCGTTTCTTCCTGGAGGATCTGGGCGGGAGGATCGAAGTGCTGGTTTTCCCTTCGGCCTACCGGAAGAATGGTGATCGTCTGGAGGCGGACCGGGCAGTAATTGTAGAAGGCTACTTTGACCGGCGTGAGGAACAGCCCAAAATAGCCTTGCGGAAAACGGGCCCCATACCGGAGTCGTTGCGGGAAATGCATCTTCGCCTGGCCGGGAATGGCAATGGCGAAATGGATAGAAATAAGCTGGTAAAACTTTTGCAAAAATACCCGGGGGATATTGAAGTCTTTTTGCACCTGCCAGGACGCCGCCTGCTGGTCTTGAATGAAAAATTCAATGTTTCTCCCCGCCAGGATTTGAAGCAGGAATTGGCGGCCGTTTACGGTCCGCAGAATGTCTGGTTCAATTAGGACTTTTAAGGAAGGAGTAGAGCAGATGAATGATAGTGGCTATATAGGAGAACAATATATTGTGGTTAAAGCCCTGGAGAATGGGGTAACCATTATAGGATTAACCCGGGGCAAAGATACCAAATTCCATCATACGGAAAAACTGGACAAAGGCGAGGTAATGGTACTGCAGTTCACTGAACATACTTCTGCCGTGAAGATCAGGGGACATGCCGAAATAGCTCATCGCTATGGAATAAGTACCAGCGAAAGTACAATAAGCAGCAAAAATCCTTAAAGATACTGGCATATAACTCACTTTGCAAGCTAAATAAAGCATTTTGCTAAATGCGAGGGGCAAAAAAAGAGGGCTGCCGGTGTCTGGTTCCAAAGGGGGAAACCGGCTTGCAAAAAGTAGGAATATTGACCAGCGGGGGAGACGCATCAGGTATGAACGCCGCCATCCGGGCGGTAGTCAGAACAGCCCTCTACCATCAGATGGAAGCTTATGGTATACACCTCGGATTTGAAGGATTGATGGCCGGGAATTTTGACCCTATGTCCCGGGGGTCGGTGGCTGATATCATTCACCGGGGGGGAACCATATTGCAGACCTCGCGCTCACAAATCTTCATGACTGGCAATGGAAGGGAAAAGGCCCGTGATGAGCTGCAAAAACGGGGCATCCAGAACCTGGTCATAATTGGCGGAAACGGAAGCCTGCGCGGGGGTTATGAGCTTGGCAAACTGGGGATAAATGTTATAGGAATTCCCGCAACTATAGATAATGACATAGTATATACCCGTTCCATCGGTTTCGACACCGCCGTGAATACGGCTCTGGAAGCTATCAACCGGATTAGAGATACCGCTACCAGCCATGGACGGATTTTTATTATTGAGGTGATGGGCCGGCATTGCGGGGAGATTGCCCTGGCAGCAGGTGTGGCCGGGGGAGCTGAATCCATCCTGATTCCGGAAATCGAGACCGACCTGGATGAGGTTACCAGAAAGATCAAGCAAGGAACCCAAAGGGGTAAGCTGCACAGCATAATAATACTGGCCGAAGGGGTTTACCCGGTGATGGAACTGGCCCAGGAAATAGAGAAAAGAACCGGCAAGGATACCCGGGTCAGTATTCTGGGACATACCCAAAGAGGAGGCACACCCACGGCTGTGGACCGGATAATGGCCTCACGCATGGGTATGGCCGCAGTGGACTTTATCGTGGAAGGTAAAAGGAATATAATGGTGGCAGAAGAAGGAGATAGAATTCTTCCGGTTCCGCTGCAGGAAGTAATCAGGGGAACCAGAACCCCGGAACTGGCGATGTTTGAGATAGCCCGAATACTCTCCATTTAACTGTAAGCCAAGATGATGCGAGGGTGACACGGGGACGGGGTTGTTGACAAAATTCCTTCTAAACCCTATTTTCGTATTAATCCTTGACTCCACTGCAAAACACCTTTTGTTGCAGAAGGGTTGCATAAATATACAAAGCGAGCGTTGGCGAAGCATGGATGCAACAACAGGCGAAGGCGAGCAGGCGAAAGGGGGCGAGCGACAGGATGTCGCGAGAGCGCTTCCTCCCATGGACGGGAGATTAGCGCGGCACCCCTTGAGCCGCGAGACAAGCCGCAGGTGTTGCCCATGCGTAGACTGCGAGCGGTATATTTATACAATCCAATGAATAATAATAACTTTTTGTAATAGAATCATCCTTATATATATCAGAACCGGCCCTATGATATACTCAAAGACTGTCCCCATGTCAGAGCGAAGGAGATGGCTTTATGAGAAAAACCAAGATTATATGCACCATTGGCCCGGCCAGCGAGCAGATTGAGAACTTACTGCTTATGATAGAGGCCGGCATGAATATCACCCGCCTTAATTTTTCCCATGGGAGCTATGAAGAGCACCAGAAGAGAATAGCCAACATTCGCGAGGCCCGTAAGATGGTGGGAGTACCAGTGGCTATAATGCTGGATACCAAAGGACCGGAGATAAGAACCGGTCTTCTTAAGGCTGGAAAGGTGAAGCTGGAAGCCGGGCAGCGTTTTGTGCTAACCACCCGCCAAGTAGAAGGAGATGAAAACCTGGTACAGGTCACTTATGATCGCCTGCCCCAGGAGGTGGAAAAGGGCAATAGCATACTGCTGGCTGATGGCTTGATTAACCTGCAGGTGCTGGAGACCAGCGATACAGACATTATCTGCGAGGTGGTCAATGGTGGGGAACTGGGAGAGAGAAAAGGAATCAATGTACCCGGAGCTCGTATAAACATGCCTTTCCTCAGTGAAAAAGATAAAGAGGATATAAACTTTGGCATAGAGCAAGAAGTTGATTTCATTGCCGCTTCCTTTGTGCGCACAGCGGATGATGTGCTGGAAATAAGGCGTCTTTTGGAGCGGCGGGATGCCGACATAGATATAATAGCCAAGATTGAAAGCCAGCAAGGGGTAGAAAACCTGGAAGACATTATCAAAGTAGCTGATGGAATAATGGTAGCCAGAGGGGATTTGGGAGTGGAGATACCGGCGGAGGAAGTACCGCTGGTGCAAAAAAACATTATAGAGAAATGCAGTCCCCGGGGAAAGATGGTGATCATCGCCACCCAGATGCTGGATTCCATGATCGTAAACCCCCGGCCCACACGGGCGGAAGTATCTGATGTAGCCAATGCTATTTTTGATGGTGCCGATGCCATCATGCTTTCAGGAGAAACAGCCGCCGGGAAATATCCGGTTGAGGTGGTCAAGACCATGGCCCGCATAGCCGGGCGGGCGGAAGAAGTATTGCCTTACCAGGAAATTTTGCGGCAGAGGAGACTGCAAGGAGAGCTGTCCATAACGGATGCTATCAGCTTTGCCACCTGTGCCACCGCCCTGAATTTGAACGCCTCGGCCATAATTACTCCAACCGTAACCGGTCTTACCGCCAAGATGGTAGCCAAATACCGGCCCCAGGCCAGTGTTGTTGCCGTTACCACTGAAGAGCGGATATTGAACAAGCTGGCTCTGGTGTGGGGCGTCTACCCCCTCTTGATTCCTGAAACCTCAGGCACTGATGAATTATTCGAAGAATCGATAAAAGCTGCCTTAGAGTCTGCCTATATTAACAACGGAGACCTGGTGATATTGACTGCCGGAGTGCCCATCGGTTCCCCGGGAGGCACCAATCTTTTAAAGGTTCATGTTGTAGGCCGGATACTGGCCCAAGGCATGGGCATAGGCAAAGACCCGGTTACCGGGCGGGTAAGAATAGTAGTTTATCCGGAAGACATGGAAAAGATTAAAGACGGGGATATCGTTGTAACCACCAGTGCCGACTGTGCCCTGGCCCCCCACCTGCCCAGAATTGCCGCCCTGGTAGCGGAGGAAGGAGGCCTGACCTCCAATGCGGCTATTATGGGTTTGAATGCTAACATTCCCGTCATTGTAGGAGCCAGAAACGCCACCGGCCTATTGGAGGACGATATGCTGGTCACCCTGGATACCCCTCATGGCCGGGTCTACCAGGGAATTGCCCGAGTACGCTAAATATCGGAAGTTTAAACTACGAAAGAGGCAAATTTAGTTCTACTGCAATAAACATGCAACTCAGGAGTAATTTTCAGTGGATTTCTACTGCTTACTGTGGCCTCTTGTACGGCTATCCTTCCAGCTCATGGCAGCGTCTAACTCCCCAGGTCATGAGGAAATAGTACAGAAACAGGGCGGCCAGCCCAAACCCCAGCAGCATGAATAAGGCGGCCTGAACCGGGGTATGGATATACCGGATTACTATATAAATAATACCTCCGCCGAGCAGTATGGCCACGAGCATGGAAAAAATTACATTGAAATTCTGCTTGAAGGCTTGTTGTTCGTTTTCCCAATTGAGTTTGGGGTTGTATAGATCTATAAGCAATCCCGCTTCTGCAACCGGGATGATAGCCATCAAGCTCACCCCCACCAGCATGGCTATCAAATAATTGTCCAAAGGCATCAAGACTCTCGCCGCTATTATCATCAAAACCGCACCGCTCATTCCCAGCAGATAACCGGACAACAATTTGGCCAGAATCTGTTTGCGGTACGAAAGGGGAATATATTTGGAAACATATAATTCCCTGCCCTCCCGGGATATTGAAGTGGCGGTAACAGCGTTGGAGCCGATTATAAAAACAATACCCCCGACAATTATAGCCATGATAATAGTCTGCCCCCGGGGTTCACTTAAGAGCTTTTCCCAAGGCATGGTAATTTCTTGATTGCGCCCCTGGATAAAAAATGGAATAGTCAGCAGTACGGGGACCAGCAGATTGGTCATTACACTGTTGATGAAATAAGTCGGGGTCCGAAACAGCAAACGCATTTCTTTGGCCCAGTATGACAGGAGCGGCGGCAGACCCTTGCCCACCCGGCGGTAATCTGCTTCACTCAATTTCTTCCTTTTTACCGCGGTTTCCGTGGAGCCTACCAAACCTTTAAAATACAATTTATCACCGGTGAGCCAGGCTAGAGCCACCACCAGCAATGAAAGCCCGGCAAAAACCAGCAGGTTCACCAGCCCACTTAGCTGATCGGCATTGATCAAGGCCAGCCCCAAATAGCGGGTGGAGGGAAAGACCCGGCTCATCAAGTTCATCAGACCGCTGCGGTCGGTGAGCAGGTGCTGCAAATATGCGGTGTCCATGGCATTGGGACCTGATTTCTGAAATAGGAATTGGTAGCCTACCGCCAGTACGATGACCGCCAATCCGCCCAGAATCTTCAAGAGGTCTTTGCGGCGGCTCAAGTTGGCAAACCGCATAATGATGACCGTTGGTATGGTAGCCAGCCCCAGGGGCAGCAAGGGAACCAGGGCAAAGCCAACCGAGGCGTACAGCCAATACAGAACGGAGGCCCCGCTCTTGATCCCGTAAACCAGCAGCGGGGGCAGTAAAAAAGGCAAAGCGCTCAGGTATTCGTTGACCAGAACCACCGAGAAGCGGGCCCCCAGCACCTGATAGCCGCTCAAGGGCAAAGCCAGCAGGTTTTGGGCGTCATCGGCAAAATAGAAGAAATTGATGATATAGAAAATCCCAAATAGAAACACAATGAAACTCACCAGTACAATACCCAAAGTCAATATGGCTCCCTCCTGTCCCAGCGGAGCCAGCACGTCAAAACCCTGAACCAGCAGCTTGACGTACAGAGCAATAGTTGGAGCCAAGGCTACAATGATCAGGAGCACCAAGCCAATCTTTTTGAAATATGGCTTGCGGTTCTTCGAGGTTTTCATTTGGAAAATCGAAATGCCGAAATAATTTATTAATAAGATTTTTAGCAAAGCCCAGAATCTATGCATTTTCCGTCAACTCCAGGAACAGATTTTCCAATGACCGGTTTTCCCGGGCATGAGTGCGGATTTCCTCCAGACTGCCGCAGAAAATCACCCGCCCTTTGTTGATTATAGCCAGGCGGTCACATACCTTTTCGGCCACTTCCAGCACATGGGTGGAGAAGAAAACCGTTTTGCCGGCATCGGCATGTTCACGCATCATTTCCTTCAAATCATAAGATGAACGCGGATCAAGGCCGGTCATCGGTTCATCCAAAATCCAAACCGGTGGATTATGCAGCAGGGCTCCGATCACCACGATTTTCTGTTTCATGCCATGGGAATAACTCTGAATCAGATCGGCGGCGGCCGTTGACATTTCAAAGCGTTCCAGCAGTTTCTGAATGCGTTCCACCCTGATTTCAGAGGAAACCTGATAGACGTCGGCCATAAAGTTCAGGTATTCGATGCCGGTGAGGCGCGAGAAAATATTGGGGTCGTCAGGTACAAAGCCGAACTGCATTTTGGCCTCCAAGGGGCTGTCTTTTATATCCCGGCCGTTGATTTTGATGCTGCCCCGGTCGGCATTGAGGATTCCGGTAATCATTTTGATCAGGGTAGTCTTCCCGGCTCCGTTGGGACCCAAAAAGCCGAATATCTCCCCGTCTTGGACGGTCAGGCTGACATCGTCCACCGCCTTGACCTGGCCCCGGTTGTAGCTTTTGGATACTCCGCAGATTTCTATCATATAACTCTCCTAACCTTCAAGAAACTTGCCGTTAAGCTACCTTCTTACACATATTTACATATTGCATCATAGCATAGCAATAAGGAGAAGACAAATTTCAAGGCAGAGTAAAGCGCCGTAATTTTTAAACATCGGAAGAAAGCGCAGCAGTTTTAACACACCACTGCAACAAGGCGAGGGATTGCTTAAACCTATCCCCGAAAACTTCCCGCTGGCCGAATGGGCCGCGTTATCTGAAGGGTTTGACAAAAAACAGCAGTAATGTTCCTTTTGCCAGGAGAAACAGCGACCAGGAAATATCCCTATATCTCTCTATTCCACAGGGCTCTTAAGGCGATGGACAGTCCAGGGAAATCCGGATGTTCCACCAGCTCTTCCTCCATTCCGCCTGCGACCAGGGCGTATACACCATCACGCCAGGCGAAACATTCGAGCATTTTTTCCTGGGGATTGACCAGCCAATAATGTTCTACCCGGGCCTCCTGGTAAATCCGCCTTTTTTGCAAGCGGTCTTTGCGGCTGGTGGAAGGAGACATAATTTCCACCACTAGCATGGGCGGCCCGTCAATCCGGGTATCTTTTACAATGACTTCCTGTTCGCTTGCCACATAAAGCAAATCCGGCTGGACCACATTAACATCATGCAAAGTAACATCCAAGGGTGCATCAAAGACCTCCCCTTTGGGATCAACCTTCCAGAAATAATCTTCCAGGATTCTTTGTAACCTACGGGAAACCCGCTGGTGCAAAACATTGGGTGCCAGTTCTTTTATCAACATGCCGTCAAGAATCTCGAAATGATAACCCGGCTCTTCCGGCAACAGCAGGTAATCCTGGTAGGTAAGCTTCCTGGGTTCCTGTGTTTCATAAGATGAGGCACTTTCCTGAATGCTGCCGTTACTCAATGCTTTGATTACATCGTCCTTCTTATAGCGGTACTGCTTGTTGCCCAGTTCAATGCAAGGTATTTTCTTTTCCCTGGTGTATCTCCATATCGTTTCCACCGAAAGATGCAGGGCTTCGGCCAGAGCCTGGGCCGTTATCAATTCCTTATCCATGCTCATAAGACCACCTCCATCTTGATTATAAGAAATCTGTAAACTATAATCAACCAAAATCAATTGTAGTTGACTATTATCAACAACAAAATCCGTTCGAAAGACTCCTCTCCGAATTTTCATATTCCAGGGTTTTAATCCAGAGGAAATACTTTGCCTGGGCTTCTTCATTTCCACACATAGAACAGCTGGTTTTACAATAGGCCGCGATTTCCTGTCGTAGATATTCTGTTAGCTTACGAGTTGTCCGCCGGTACTCTTCAATGTCCAGGTCCGCTAGTTCCCTTTTGTTGAAAGTATAAAGCATATGGTATTTTTAAAATCTCTTGTTTCTAAAGCGGATTGCTCTTACTTACTGATGACTTGACTGGTCTTGTCCCAGAGGCAGATTCTTTTATGGCAACGGCATTCTGGTAACATAAACTTATCTTGTCTGGGATTTTAACTGCTGGTAAAGTTGGTTGGTTTCTGCCGGATCGGAAAAATTTATAAGTACCGGCTCGGAATGATCCTTAAAGGTTATGATTAGTACCGGACCATGAGCCGAGCGCAGGAAAAGCAGGGCACCGCCTATTCGCTGTACCGTAAAATGGCCCTTGAGGATGGGACCCATATTCAGACCGTTGTTTTTCATATCTACCACCGGCATTTCTGTTTGCAGAATAATATCATCAATATCGTAGTAATTGATATTCAGTCCGTAAGCTCCTGTGATTATGATTTGCTTATCTTCCAGGTGGTATTGGGTGGGCAGAGCATTCCAGGTAACCAATCCAGCAACTGCAAGAGTGATCATAGATCCAGCCCACAGGCTGATTTTTTTAATTCTTGCGGACTTAGGAGTGCTCAGGGAAGCAGGCTGATTAAATCCCCGGGCTCGGATTAACATAACAATAATAACCACAACAAACAGTGCCCAGGATATATCTACTCCCCATATAAAGCCAGCTTTTTTTATCAGGTATCCAGCTAGGATAATACTGGCTTGGATTCTCAGCGCCGTGATTGCGATCGTGCTGAATGTTTCCGCCAACTATCTCTATGATACGATTAAACCGGCGAAGCTCCGTGAGGACCTTTTTCATTATAATTATAAAGTAAGCTGTTACCGAGCACTTGCCATTATTAAAGCAAAAGAAAATAATTAAAACAAACCATGCGCAGACATTATGATACCTACATGAACTTGGTTTAATGTTTATTGTTAGACATGAACTTTCAATTATTTAATTGCCGATTAGGCTAATAATGTGAAGTCAAGATATGTGCTGAGATGTTTAGAAAGGCACTAATTTGGAGGGATAAACCATATGGGTAATTTAGCCAAGTTTTCTAATATTGGTAAGGTTATCGAACAGCAACTCTATGAAGTGGGGATTACAACCTATGAACAACTAAAGGAATCAGGAAGTAAACAGGCTTGGCTCAAGATAAAATCGATTGATCCCTCCGCTTGTATTCATAGGTTGTATGCATTGGAGGGAGCTATTCAGGGTATTAAGAAAAGCCAGCTTCCAGCAGAGATGAAAGCAGATTTAAAGGAGTTCTACAACTCGTTCAAGGGATAAAATTCAATTTGTCGATGAGGCTATGAGCATGATGGTACTTTTAAAGTTCAAGCTTCCCATTATCCATATTTAGTACTGCACGTTCAGTTAAAAATGCGTCTTAACGAGAACCCCCTACATCCATTCACTTGGATTATTCTGTACGTATAAATGTAAAAAACTATTTACATTTATATTTTGTTAAGTTACAATAAAAATGTAAAATATCTTTTACATTGAAAGGGTGGTTATTTTGGACGGCTTTCGAAAGATGGACGAAATGGAAATGAGCATCAACCTGAAGGCTATTAAATCAGCATGGCTTTTTGGTATTCTGTTTTTGCTAGTGTGGGTCGCATATGATTGGATAAAAACGGATACGCTCAACATAGCATTTATCCTTATGACATCACAATTAATTATCTATTGGATAGTTACACTATTTTTAAAATGGAAGTTCGGTAAAGATGAAAAATAATATAAAAGAGCTAAGAAAAGCCCTTGGCTATAGACAAGAGGACCTTGCAGCCTGTCTTGGTGTTACAAGACAAACGATAAATGCTATCGAAAACCAAAAGTATAATCCAACCTTGGAATTAGCAATGAAATTGGCAAAATTATTGGGCACTAACGTTGAAGAACTTTTTATTCTGGATAAATAAAAGATAGCTCTTTTCATAAGGTCAAAGGTATTTTGGTAAATTGGAATTATGCTGCGCAGTTCAAGAAATTATGTGCAGCAAAGAATTTTTACATTAAGATCATCTTGCTTAATAGGCTTTTATCGCTGTAATAATAGCTAGGATGCAAAATATTGCACCTAAAATCCAACCAGTTAATGGAGCATAGGTAAAAACTGTTTTGGCTGCTTGCCCAAAAATGAGTGATGCACTCATAAGCAAACAAAATAAAACGGTCCATTTTTGATATTTACTCAAACGTAAGACCTCCGATTATTGTTTATTCTT
>Ga0123331_1001343_pt1 | contig 20281 bp, 13 predicted proteins | sample BioC13SIPDNA_3_FD_89705 | JGI IMG/M metagenome (GOLD analysis project Ga0123331, IMG submission 89705) | Anaerobic biogas reactor microbial communites from Washington, USA - Biogas_R2_B C13 SIP DNA | ecosystem: Engineered > Bioreactor > Anaerobic > Unclassified | place: Washington, USA... | reverse complement strand
TTTCTTTGGGCCTGCAATTCAACTGACCTTTTAAAGGTTGGGGAGTGCATATGAAATTCGAGCGGACGGAAGTCGCCTCGACTGCGAAATCGGGAATTCCGTTTGTAATAACGACTTACAGATCATCCAGAGAAATCCGGCCGGTCGGACCCTTTCTGACTTCCTTGCCCGGCTGCTTGATTCCTGCCATGTTCCTGTCCGGTGCGATGCCGGGACGCGTGGTTTTGTCGTCGGCCGGTTGCAGGTTCCGGCTCTCGCGCATCTCGCGGGCGGCGCCGGCGGCAGCGTTGGTCAGGCTGAGCTGATCGTTGTCGACGATCGTCTCCGCGTCGACGAGCACCCCCACCGCCTGCTCGATAGCGTGGGAGAAGGCATTCTTCAGAGCCATCTCCCCGTCCATCCCCACGCCCGTGGCGACCACTTTGACTTGCGGCCCAGAGGCGCCCGGCGGCGTTTTGGAAGCATCCGGACCGCACAGCAAGACCCGATCCGCGTCGCTCAGGTTGTCCACGGGCAGGGACACAGTTCCGCCGTCCTCCTTCTTCAGCTTCACTTGCCCGTCTTTGAACTCGACCAACTGGGCCCGCACCTGATGTCCACCGCTGCGATCGGTCCGCGTGCGCCGCTCCGCTTCCTGGGCGGCGCAGTGCGAAACTGGCCAAAATATCGACTCGAGCACGAAAACGACGGCAAGATTGCCTTTGCTCATGGCGAACCCTCTGCATATTGCACGATGAAACGGGTCCTGACACCTTTTCGCGGAGCGCTCATGGATTCTCCTTGGCCTCTTCGAGGTAGGCTACGCACTTGGTCATCCTGCTGAGCTTGCTCAGTTCGATATCCACCACGACCTCGTGATGAACGCTCCGAGCGAAAGTGAAACCGTTACCCTTGCCCCACATCATAAAACTCAGCCAGTAAACACACTCGTCGCCGTATGAGAAGGGGGTTTCACATGCTAGCATATACAGCGTGGTGGGGTACTCGGGCTTTCCACCGATGGACTCTCGACTTCGTTTCTGCTGAATCGCGACATCCTCTGCGTCGAGAAACGAATAGACCATGTGGTATTTCGGCAATTGGCAGTCTTCGATTACGGTTTTGAGCGTTTTCGGAACCCGATAGAACTCCCACCGAGTCATTTCGGCAGTCTTGTTCGCTGACACGAAGAGTCCGACCAAAACTCCCTCACCGTTCAGGCGAGATTGAAGGGCTGATCGTGGCGGATCGCTAATCCTCGGCTCGTAGTGCCCCGTTGAGTACCACTCCTGCGACCAACCATGCCGCGAGTCTCCCCAACGATTACCTGGCCCGCAGGAACAGACCGATCTCGACACCGCCAACTTCGATAGGACCGAGCGAATGGAAGTGGAGAACTTCTGCCAATTCGATTCGTCGGGGACGAGCTTCGCGGAGACTTTGACACGAGCATGGGTTTCATCCTTGTCGACAACCTCCGGCTTACCAATCAGTTCGACCTTCACCAGATTGTCGATCCGGAAGTCCTTCATTGCCCCGGCGAATATCTCGGCGGCGTTCTTCTCCGTCATCACCTCGAACTCCGCTTGGTTGGCCATGCGTTCTCCGGGCAAAGCTTGGACCGCGATGTTGCTGGCTTCGAGCTTCTCCACGAGCTTGGTGCGAGCCACCGTGGCACGTAGCCTGGCGTGATGAAGGCCACCCTCCTCCCAACGTTTTAGCACCTCGAACTTCTCGACATAGCCGCGGCTGAACGTGAGAATTTGGTCGCGAATGATCTCGTCGTTCTTGACAATCGTTTCCGAATCAACCAGCACCCCGACGGCCTGCTCGATGGCCCGACTGAAGGCGTTTTGCACGGCTTTGTCCGGGTCAAGTCCAATACCCTCGGCGACTACTTCGCAGATCGAGCCAGAAACCGATCCCGCCGTCGCACCAGCTTCCCCGGCGACGAGAGGGGAGAATTCCACAATGTTCCCGTCGGAGGATCGAAGCCCCGCGGCACTCTGCCCTGACGCAGAGGCCCCTCCGTCACTCGACTTAGCACCCTGACCAAGTACGTCAGCCGGAGTCTTGGTGATCTCCCATTCGTCTTCCCAGATCCAGCCTGTCTTGCCGGTCGCGTCTTGCACTTCGAGTTTGTGGCGGCCCTTGACGCCAAAGCGTTGTAGGACTTTGCCCCTGAACTCGTCACCCATGGAGCGATGCTTGAACACCTTCCACACATCCGATCTAGCCGCGCGGCGGTCCAGCCATTGTCTGATAAACTCCTGGTCGGTGGTCGAAAGCTTGTCGATCGGGACCGAAATGACGGTGCCGTCCGTTCGTTCCAACCGCGCCTGTTGCCCCTCGACGTCAACCAAGGCAGCACGAACTTGGGTGCCGACCGTCGAAGTCCAGGTACGCGTCGGAGGGTTTTCGCCGCCGTAGCCAAGACTCCCTCCCAGCAAGAAAGCAGTCGCGGCAAGTGACAGGTGCCATCGCATTACGAGTAACCTCCACAACGCAAAGTGACTTGTGAACCGTCCTTTTCCCGCCACGCGTTGTTTCTCAGTCTGACGAGGTGTGGGGGGATTTTCCGCAGGCGCTTCGCCGCACTTACAGACCGTCCGGCGAGATCCTGCCGGTCGGGCCTTTTCTGACGTCCTTGCCTGGCTGCTTGATCCCTCCCATGTTTCTGTCTGGTACGCTGCTCGGGCGGTCGGAGCCGTCATCGACGGGTTGCAGGATCGTGCTTTCGCGCATCTGGCGGGCCGCGCCGGCGGCGGCGTTGGTCAGGCTGGGCACGTAGACGGACATGCCGTAGGACCAGGCGTGGTCTTCGTCGAACCAGGTCTTGGTGTTCACGCCCGGCGGCAGAATGCCTTTTCTTGCGCTCGCGTAGACGTCGCTGCTTTCCATGCGCGAGACGAACGTCTGCCGGGCCTGGTCCAACTTCCGCACGGCTGTCGGGTCTTTGCGGGCCAGCGGGTCGTCGCGGACCAGCGACTCGAATTCCTGAACGTCGTCCTTCATCGACTCGGTGACGCTGCCTTCCCACATGGTTTTGTCGCCGATGATCAGGCCGCACAGGGCGTCCTTGGCCCTCATGCCGGCGATTTTCTGGGCGTCCAGGTTATGCCGCAGTTGCACCACGCGGTTTTCGCTGGTCCGGACCACGCTGCTGCCGAAGCCGACGAAGGCCGTCTCGCCGGTCGAACGCATGGTGATGATCCGGCCGCCCACCGGCGGCACCAGGCCGCTACGGACCTCGGCGATCACCTGATTCACTCCGTCCCGCAACGATTCCGCCTCGACCCGGTTCGGCGCGGGCCGGGCGAATTTGCCGCGGGTCTTGGGCGTGGTCACGATCGTGACGTACACCGTGCTGTTGGCGGTGTCGTCTTTCACTTCGTAGATCACGAACCCCCGCAGCATCATGTCGACGGTCTGCCGCAGGGCCTCCTCGCTCTGCGTACTGATGTTGGTCATTTCCTGCTCCGGCAGGTTGATGTTGACCAGTTGTTCGCGGACGGATTCCTTGCCTTCGTTGCTCAGGCCGCCGAGGATTTCGGCCAGGTTCTTCTTGGCCTTGACGAAGGCCATCACATACGCTTGCCGTTTGGCGATCCGAGTCGCCGTGGGGTTGGGCATCTCGCGATAGAACGCGGCTCCGGTGGCGACGAAGCCCAGGCCGCTGGGGAACGAGACCATCCGGGCGCCGACCTCCTCGATGTCGTCTTTCAGTTCCTTGACGTTCTCCTTGACGGCCACGTTGATCGCATCCTGGGCGCTGGCGGCGGTCACCGTGTCGCCCTTCATGGCGACCTTGTCGGGTTGCTTGACGTCCGTCGGGCCTCCGGTGACCGGCGGCAGGAAGTCGTCGGCGGTGACTTGGGCGTGTAGGGCGGCGGGAACGAGGCAGAGCAGGACAATGAGTCCACTGGCAAGCAAGATCTTCTGAACGGTCATGGGATTTCTCCTGTGGGGTTGAGATGTTTTTTTTGGGGGGGGGAACACTGATCTTCGCTAATCGGCACTAATGAAGAGAATTAGTGTCGATTAGCGGCGATTAGTGTTCCGTAACTCCTGAGATCGTTTCCTTCAAGGCGTCGCTGGCTTTCCGGTAGGCGGTTTCGGCCAGCGATTGGGCTTCGTCGGTTTGAACGTCGAGCATGAGGTCCCCGGCCCGTTCCAGGAACTCCGGGGACCCGGAATCGCCAAACGAGGCGATGGCTTCGCTCAGCACGCGGACCGTGTCGGCGGTCTGCTTGAGTTCTTTGAAGCAGCGGGCGGCGTCCAGGTACAGTTGCTGCGAGACCAGCCTGCGTTGGTGCAGGTGTTGCCACAGCAGCAGGGCGTTCTGCCAGTCGCCACGGTCCATCAGCTGGCGAGCCTGAGCGTGCATGACGTCGCGGTAAGCCGTCCGCACGATTTCCAACTCGGCCGGCTGCAGCAAGTAGGCGCTCAGCGCGGCTTCGTCGGCGATCACGTAGCCTGCCGCGAACTCGCCCACGGTGGCCGCGCCGTGGACGACCCCCTGGACGTTGCCCGTCACGTGCAGCGCACCCACGGCCTTTTCCACCGCCTGGCGCAGCGTGGTGGCGTCGTTCAGACCGGTCGCCTCGAAGCGGTCCAACAGCGATTTGGCGGTCAACAGTTCATGGGTGGCCTGCATGTGGACCAATTCCAGCATCGCGGGCACGGCCCGCGAGCGGACTTGGCCCGCGGGTAACCGCTTGGCAGCCATGGCAAACAGCGTCGGCCCCGCCCGCCCCGACCAGCGCGACTCGGTCGGATGTTGCCGGAGCACGATCTGCATGGCCTCGCGGATTTTGGGGGTGATCTCTGCCTTTGACAAGAGTTGCATCACGGCGGACGAGCCGCCCGCTGCATCGGCCGGCGAATCGGCTGGGGACGCCGCGTCGGGGCTCGCCGTGCCGTCCTCGCCGGCTGGCGGGTTCGGTTTCGGCTTTGCCCCCTTCGCTTGCGTTGCCGGTTTTCGCGGCCGCAATTTCCACTCCAGCGGCGTAATCCGGCCTTCGCGGACATCAATCTCATGGACGACCGGGTCGAAGCCGTCCCGTTCCACCGTGATCCTGCGGACGCCGGGCGGAACCAGGAACAGGCCGTCCGACTGTCCCAGCGGCTTTCCGTCCAAGACGATCTTGGCGCCGGGCGGAACCGTGCGGACGAAAATCCGGGTGGACGCCTTTTCTTCCAGCCGGATTTCAGGCGGCGGACTGGCCGCCAGGACGATCAACAGACATGCAGAGCTGACCACTTTGGCATTCCTTTCGGTTGACGGGCCGTACTGATAGACCGTGACCGAGACGATCTGGGCGATTTCCTCTGCCGGTAATTGCCTCCTGGGGCGTCGGATCTGTCGCGGATTCTGGAAAAAACAAGAAAGGTCAGGACTCGTGTTCGATCACCCGCCGCCAGCGGTTGGGAACGCCGGCCCAGGCCTGCATGTAGGTGGACTCCAGCGGCGTCCGGACATAGCGTTCCGGGGTGAGGAAAAGCGGCATCTCAGGCAAAACGCTGCCGACGAGGAATGGTTCGACGTAGGCCGTGATGGGGTGCTTGACGCAGTAGGAGACCAGGGTGAGGGGCAAATCGTCGGGGGGCTGGTAGTCGCCGGCGAGCAACCGCTCCCAGATCGCGCCGTGCATCCCGTCGGGATCGCGCCGGGTGGGCGGAAACGGGTCGACCACCAGGACGTGAATGCCTTCGCGCAGGGCGGCGACGACCTTGTCGACGAAAGCATCCAGCGTCTGATGCGCGTGTTTGTTGGCCGGTGAGACGATTTCGATCAAGGCCACAATGCGGTCCCCCGAGACATGGCGAATGACCAGCGTTCGCCGCCGCTGAAGATAGAAGGCGACTTCCTCGGCGGCCTCTTGCAGGATGCGCACGCGAGGTGGCGCCTCGGCCACCGCAACAAGACCTGTTTCCCCATCGTCGTCATACCGCGTGTAGCCGCGGTCCTCCGGTTCCGCGTCTTCGGTCCGCAGCGTAATCACATCCGGGTCGATGCCGCCTGATCGCTGTTCCCCCAGGGCGTAATACGCGGGCGGAAGCAGCCCGGCGTTGAACGCTTCTTTAAGATGGGTGATCCAGGAATTGTGGAAATCGTGATACGTCCCTGCGGACACGCGAGTCCAGTCGTGCATGGGCATGACAGCGATCCCGAAAAAAACCGGCTACGTTCCCCTGCCTGTGCTTCCGTTCTACTCCGCTGGATCCGTCCTGGGTCTTCTTGAGGAAGGCCACAATCTCGCTAGAATGATTGCCGTTGAAGATCCAGTTGCCGCTTGGCAGCGTTCGAGAAATAACTGACCGGTGTTTCTTGCCGACCATCACACGGAGTGTGAAGGCGACTTTGACGAGGCGACGGTTATTCCTCGAACCCTGCTTGTTGGTGATCTCGATTCTAGGCCAGTTCCCCATGAACAGCAAGACACGGCTTAGTCTGTTGGAGCGAATTCGGGATGCGGCCGACGCATCGGCGTGGGAGGACTTCTGGCGTCACTACGGGGCTGTGATCTTCCAATTTGCCAAACGCCGCGGCTGCTCGGACATCACGGCCCAGGACGTGGTCCAGGACGTCATGCTCGAAGTGTTCCAAGACCGCGACGTGTTTCACTACGACCCGGCGAAGGGGAGATTTCACGACTGGCTGGGAGGCGTAGTGCGGAACGTCGTTTGTCGGCGGCGGCGATCGCCCGCCGAACGGACCCGCGCGGTGGGCGGTTCGTCTGACCGGGGGCTGGACGATCACCCGGACCTTGGAGCCGCAATGGACGACGAGTGGCAAGAGTTGTTTGACGATGGGATCTTGGCGGCGTTGCTGGACATCGTCCGCGGCGAGGTTTCTCCGGCGACCTACCAAGCCTTTGAACTGACGGCGATTCAGGAAATGCCCGGGACGCAGGTGGCGCGACTTACGGGGCTGAGCCGCAACGCGGTGTATCAGGCTCGCAAGCGAGTGCTGGAACGATTGCGGGAGTTGGGGGCATCCTACCGCGAACACGGACAATTGGTGGATCGCGTCAAGCACGCCTTGGTGTCTCGCGTGCCGGCCGATGTGGAACGGACGATGGCCAGCACGATGGAGGAAACCATTCAACGCCGCCGGAAGGATGGCGAACGGTGGGCGTCAGCCCACCGGTACACAACGGAGTAGACTTTTCACTGCCGCCAGCAGGAAAGGGAAAGCCTTGGATAATCCACCCCTGTCGACCACGGCGACCTTGCCCGCCGACGCACCGCCGCCGGACGCGATCCCCGATCTGCTCTTGATCCGGCGGATTGGCAAAGGCGGCTTCGGGCAGGTCTGGCTGGCGGAAAACCGGACGACCGGCAGCCTCGCGGCGGTCAAACTCGTGCCGCTGCAAACGTCAGGGGCGGCCGGGCCGGCAATCAAGGAGATTCAGGCACTCAGCCGCCTCGAGCGAAATCGCTCGGTCAGGCATCCCAACCTCCTGGTGATCCGTCACGTCGGCAAGACTCCAGAGTATCTGTATTACACCATGGACCTGGCGGACGACTTGCGAGGAGAGGCCGCCAGCCGGCGCGAGGACTACAAGCCGGCGACGCTGGGCTCGCGTCTGCGTGCCGGAAGACTCTCGGTCGAGCGGTGCCTTGAATACGCTCAACAATTGCTCGCCGCATTGGCCCACCTGCATGAGCAAGGGCTCGTGCACCGGGACGTGAAACCAGAAAACTGCGTGTTTCTGGACGGCGTACTCAAGCTGGCCGATTTCGGACTTGTGACCGAGGCGGAGGGAAGCATCTCGTTGGCCGGGACGCTTAAGTACATGCCCAAGGACCTGAAGATGGATGCCCAAGCCGACGTCTATGGGGCGGGCCTGGTGATCTACGAGATGTACTCCGGAAACTTCGTCGATCGCTTTCCTTCGCTGGTCCCAAACGGCGAGACGTTGCTGAACGACCCACGGCTGGTCGCCTTGAACCAGGTCGTCCTGCGGGCGGCCGATCCCTCCAGGGACACGCGATATGCCGACGCTCGGCAGATGCTCGATGACTTGCAGCGGGTGTTGGCTCGCCGGTCGAAGCCGAGCTTCCTTGCGAGAACCGTGCAAGAGATCGCGAGTTACGCTCGGCGCACGGGACGCAGGTTTGCGATGCTCGCGGTCGGGTGCTTGCTGTCGGCGGGCCTGTTAACGGCGTCCTTGTGGTTGTTGCGTCCGGCGCCGCCTGCAACAGTCGACGTGAACTTCGTGACGGAACCTTTCGGGGCGCAGGTCTTTCTGGACGGGAGCAGGCTCGAATCCGGCAACGGGCCCTACCTCACGCCTTGCACCGTGCCCGGACTGACGGCGGAGTCTCACCGGGTCGTTTTCCGGCACCCGGACATGGGCGACGTCGAGGCCGGAGAGGTGGATTTTGCAAGGGTACGTGAGGTCTCGGCACGCTGGAATCGCGGCCCGCGTTCGGGCTTCAAGCCGTAGCAACGCGGATCGAAACAACTTTCCGGTTCAGGCAGAAAGATTTGGAACCGCTCCCCAGGAACTTCAGGTTGAACCGTCCTTAAGTGTGACAGAATGAAGAGGGGAAAATCTAGGTTTCTTTCTTGGAGACAACGGTCAGTCAGGCGGACGTTGGCCGCCGGAAGTGTTTTTGGGCCAGCGTTGGCGCAGAGGTTCTACCTAGCCGGCTCGGCCAGCTTCAAGATCCGAACTGCCCGAAGCCCGTGTGGCGGATTACGGAGCCGTCGCCAGGTGAACCACGTCGAGTCCCAACTGCTTGGCCCGGCGACGCAGGCCTTCCACCAAGCGCTCGCGATAGCGGGCTTCGTAGTAGGCCGCTCCCTGGTCCTTGTACGGACGGCGCTCTTTCAGCATGTGGTACACGATGATCGCCAGTTTGCGGGCCACCGCCGTCACCGCGTGGGCTCCGCCTTTCTTGGCCCGCAGTCGGCGGCCAAAGGCACCCAAGGCGCAGTCGCACCTCAGCAGCGACTGGGCACACATCCGCAGCACGCCCGCCACGCGATTCTTGCTGGCGTGCGTCCGGCTCCCCTTGCTCTTCCGACTTCCGCCCGACAGGTGCAACTCCGGACACAAACACAGCCAACTCACAAAGTGCTTGTCCGTCTCAAACTTGCTCATGTCCGTGCCAATTTGGCGGATTCCGGGGACACCATACCTATTTCTGTCGCTGTTGCCTTTCCGGCCGGGTTTCCGTGCCGCAAGACACGGCCGACGCTCTTCTCCAGACGAACCAGGGAATCAACGGAAAGATCATGCCACGCACCATTCTGCTCTTCACCGTCTTTTTGCTCGCATCGCTGGCCGCGTTGCACGCCGCCGAGCCGCTGACGATGGTGGCCTTTGGCGACTCGACCACCGCCGAGCGCGGCTCGACGCGGGTGTACGCCTCGCTGCTGGCCGGGCAGTTGCAGCAGCGAGGCGGGGGCGACGTGCGCGTTGTCAACGCCGGCGTGGGCGGAAACACCACCCCAGTCGCCCGGAAGCGGCTTGAAAAAGACGTACTGGCGCACCAGCCCGCGCTGGTGATGATCCAGTTCGGCATCAACGACGCGGCCGTCGACGTCTGGAAGACTCCGCCCGCGACTGTGCCGCGCACGGACCTGAAGACCTTCGAGGCCGACCTGCGCTTTTTCGTCGCCGAGTGCCGCCGCACCGGCGCGATGGTCCTGCTCCTGACGCCCAACCCGCTTCAGTGGGCCGACGTCACACGGAAGCTCTACGGCAAGCCGCCGTACAACGTCGAAGACTCCGACGGATTCAACGTCGTGCTGAAGGAGTACGCCCAGGCCGTGCGACGCATCTCGGCGGAGGAGCACGTGCTGCTGGCGGACGTCGACGCTGCGTTTCGCGGCGAGTTTGCCCGCCACGCCGGCGCAGAGTCGAGCAAGAAGGACAAGCCTTCTGGTTCGTGGCTGCTGCCCGACGGCATGCACCCCGGCAACCCAGGCCATGCGCTCATCGCGGACCTGATCGTCGATGCGCTGGGGGCCGAATCCGCCAGTCCTGTTGAACGCAAGCCATTCTCGAAGTGGATCCGACTGGATGAGCACGTCGAGGTGCATCCGTGCGCCACGGACATCAGCCCGGACCTGCCGCATTCGGGGGTGCTGGGCGTGGCGATGGTGAACCTGGACGGCGGCGGCGTGATGCACGTCTACTCCGGCCCAAACGGCTACGGCACGAAGACCGCGCGCACGTTTGTCGTCTGCCGCGTCACGCACGACGGCGGCAGGACGTGGGGGCCGGAGCAAGTCATTACCCGCCATGACGACCGCAATGCCTCTCACCCCACCGTGATGCGGTCGGCCGACGGCTCGCTCCATGTTTTCTATCTTGGCTACAACACGTGGGGCTGGACGAAAGACGGCGAGCCCGACGGCTGCGACTCGCCCATCTGGACCATCCGGTCGCTCGACGGCGGCAAGACGTGGATGGACCGCGTGAAAGTCTTCGCGGGCTACAGCGGGGCGACCAACGGCGCCATTCAGACGGAGACGGGGCGGCTGCTCGTTCCCTTCTCGCATTACGTGTCCAAGCCCGGGCGTCTGCAATCGAGCGTGGGCGTCAGCGACGACGGCGGGCTCACGTGGCGCACCACCGGCTTTATCGACATCGGCGGAGCGGGACACCACTCGGGCGCGCTGGAACCGTCGGTACTGGAGTTGCGCGACGGGCGGATCTGGATGCTCATCCGCACCGAGCGCAGGTTCTTCATGCAGTCTTTCTCCGCGGACGGCGGACTGACCTGGTCACCGGCGGAGCCCACGCCCATCGCCGCCGTTTCCGCGCCCGGTCACACGGCCCGCCTCCACGACGGCCGCATCGTGCTGGTCTACAATGCGCTGGAGAATGGACGGCAGGAGGTCGAGTTGGCGTTCTCGTCGGATGAGGCCAGGACGTGGACCGCGCCGGTCGCCGTGGCCCGCGGCAAGGGCACGACGTATCCGTTCGTGCTGGAGCACACGCCCGGAGAACTCTGGGTCGGGTTCTTCAGTGTGCCCCGAGGATTCAACCAAGCCAAGGCAAAGCTGATGAAAATCGCTACTGACGCCGTGGCTCCGACTCGCTAGAACGGCATCGTTCGCGAAATAACTGTCCGATCTTTCTGTGGCGTAAGCTTCCAGCTTGCGGCGGATAGTGGCCTCGCAAGCTGGAAGCTTACGCCACTTATTCCTCGAACGAAGCTGAACTGATAACATGCAGCACGTCACCTGCGTACATACCATGATCAACCAGAGGGAGACTACGCGATGAGAACTGACCTGAACCGCCGCGATTTTCTTGCGGTTTCTGCCGCCGGCATGAGCTTGGCGGCCACCGGGGTGCGAGCCGCCGAGCCCTCCTACAAGACCACCCTCCACAAGGCCGTCATCCTGGGCGCGGACCGCATGAACGAGGAGACGTTCAAGAAGCTCAAGGACGCCGGCATCGAGGGCTTCGAGGCCCGCACCGTGGCGGTCGACGAGGCGAAGAGGGCCCGTGAGTTGGCCGAGAAATTCGGTTTGCGGATCCACTCGGTGATCGGTGGCGGCTCGGTGGCCGGTTTGCGTGCCGCCCAGGCCTACGGCGCCGACGCCGTGCTCGCCCCGGTGGGCGGCTGCAGCGCCAAGCCCATGCCCGAACCGTGGGAATTCGACATCAAGTTCGACGAGGCCAGCGGCCACATCACCCAACTCGTCGCCCGTGAGAACGAGAAGTTCCAAGGCTACATCGAGGCCCACAACCGCTCGATGGACGTAGTCCGCGAGTCGATCAAGAAGCTCCTGCCCGTGGCCGAGGAGACGCAGGTCGCCATCGCCCTGGAAAACGTGTGGAACAACTGGTGCGTGCGGCCCGAACTGTACAACTGGGTCGTCGCCTCGTTCAACAGTCCGTGGGTCAAGGCGTATTTCGACGTAGGTAACCACGTCAAGTATGCAGGCATCCTCCGCGGCGACCGAATCGAGATCGCGTATCCGCCCGAGGTATGGATTCGCATCTTCGGCCCGCGCCTGGCCAAGGTTCACGTCAAGGACTACCAGCTCAACGCCGACGGCAAAGGCGGCAACTGGGCTGCGATCGGGCAGGGCAGCGTCAACTGGCCCGCGGTCCGCAAGGCCCTCGACGACGTGGGCTACAACGGCTGGCTCACCGACGAGACCGGCCTCGGCTGGTCCGAACTGTCCCGTCGCCTCGACCGCATTATCGCCGGTGAACCGCCCATACCGAATGGGAGATGAGGAGTAGCAACATCTGGCCGATCAACGCGACGCGCCGGAAGACGCCGCCGCGTCCATTCCGCGACACTCCAGAATGTCGACGCCCAGCATCTGGTCGCCGTTGATTCGCCGCGCGATTTCGCCGAACGACAGCCCCTGTTCCCGAGCGACGCGCGCATAGCTCGCAAACGGCTTGTACTTGTCGATCAGGTCCAGCGGCTCGACGCGTCTCCTTTCCAGCGGGTTCGGTCGGTCGGCGACCCCGTACTTCAGCCCGTTGTCCGACGCCGATTGCAGGGTCTCGCCGAGCACGTTGGTCAGGAACCAGAACGACTCGTCTGACGCATCCTTCGAAACCGTCGGGGCGAAGACGATCGCGGCGGCGCCGTGGACCGCCGGGGGTAGAACGCGCGGGCAGTCGCGGGTAAGAGCGTATACCGGCGCGCCGGTTTGATCGTCCGTCTTGAGCGCTTTCGGAACCACCTGGTAAGTCATGCCCTCGGATTCCGCCTTCGATTCGTCCGGATAGAACAACGCCGCGATTTCGACGCCGTCGTTCTTCAGCCGCGCAGGCAGGCCGCCGGGACGGCCGATTTCCGCTTCGTCGACGATCAAAACGACCCTCGTCCCCTTCAGAGCGGCGGGCAATCGGGCGGCGGATTTCGGCGATCCCGAAGATTCGCGCCGGACCGCGTTGACCGCGATCACCCCAACCCGCGCGGCAGTCGGATAGATATTCGGCGTCTTCCCGAACGGATGGCGGCGGTTGCCCAGGACCACGACGAACAGGTCCAGGCTCGGGTCGATCCAGACGGAAGTTCCCGTCCAGCCGCCGTGGCCGATCGCCCGCGGGGTCATGTTCCAAGGCCGATTCTTGCTCCCGGACCGTTTGTCCCAAACCAGCCCGCGGAGTCCGGCGGATACGGTTTGCGGGGCGACCATCTTCTCGAACGTCGCTTCGCTGAAAAGAGTCACCTTCTTGCCATCGCGCTGGACCAGCGTTCCTTTTCCCAGCCAGAGGGCCGACAGGATGGCCAGGTCCGGCGCGGTCGAAAACAGCCCGCAATGCCCCGCGACGCCCCCGAGATGGTACGAGCGGTAGTCATTGACGACCCCCTTGAACCAGACGTCGCCGCGCGTTTCCGTCGCCGCCGCGCGTTTGCGGCGCTGGGCGTCGGGATTGTGCATCGTGTCGAGCATGCCCAGCGGCCGGTAGAGGTTTTCGATCGTGAACGTCCGCAGGTCCTGGCCGGAGACTTTTTCGACGATGTGGCCGAGCATCAGGGTGTTGTTGTCCATGTAATCGAACCGCTCTCCGACCGGATACCGCAGTCCCAGGCCGCACAGCAGCTTCCAGAGTTCCTCCTTGGTCCCTCGGGTCTGGTTGTAGTAGTCCATGATTCCCGACGTATGCGTCATGCAGTGCCAGATGGTGATCCGGTCCTTGCCGTTGACGCCGAATTCCGGAAAGTAGTGGACGACCGGATCGTCCGGCGAAACCTTGCCCTGATCGACGACGACGGCAAGCGCCGTCGCGGTACAGGCGACTTTCGTGACGGACGCGAGGTCGAACAGCGTGTCGAGGGTGATTTTCTCCTGTTCGGGATAGAACTGCCGATAGCCGTACCCCTTGAGAAAGCAGAGCTTATTGCCGCGGCCGATCGCGACGACCGCGCCGGGCGTGTGGCCGATTGCGATCGTCTGCTCGACGACCGCGTCGATGTCCTTCAAGCCCGCCGCATCCATGCCCACGGAATTCGGCTCGACCCGCTCGAGCCAGTGGGGAGAATACTCTTCCGCGCCCGCCGCTGGAGCGAGCAGGAGGCAGATCGTCAACAGGAGTTTCTTCATGTCTTTTCGTGTCCGCGGTCGGCCCGGAGGCCGTTCCCTGCCTCTTCTTCCTTCATCCTTCCTTGGTCCATCTCCGTCATTCTGCCCTTGGCTGCTGCGACGGATTGCCGCTCACGACGATCTCATACCACACCGTCCGGTACTGCGGACCGATCTCGATGCAGCAGCCGCCAGGCGCGGGCGTAACCGGCACCTCGCCCTTCCGCTCGCCGCGCTCGTCCAGCGCGAAGCACGCTGTCCGCGCCGGGTCGGAGGGCAGCGTTACGGTCGCCGGGATGCCCTCGGCCAGCACGGTCCCGTCGCCCCAGTCGAGCCGGTCAGCCAGCGCGACCGAGCCCTCGCCCGTGGCCTCCAGCACCGTGCCTTGGTTTTCCGTCACGCCGGTGGCAGCCAGCAGGACGGTTGCCGCCGCGCCGCGCTCGCCGAAGCCCGTCGCTCGCCGCGAGGTGAGCGAGACCGTGGCCCAGCCGAGACGGGTCTCGCCGAGCGACAGCTTCACGCCGCCCAGCGCGATCTCCCGGCCTTCGGGGAAGCCGCTGAACAGCTTCGTGTTCGAGGTGTTGACGGTCCAGTAGGCTTTGCCGGGAAGCTCCCGGTTCCACACCAACTCGCCGGTGTCGCTCGCCACGATCTTGCCGTCCGGTTTCGCGATGGCCGCCGCCTCCGTGCCGGGCTTGCCGGAAAAGTCCATCGCGGTCTTGTGGACCAGCGCCAGCCGGCCGTCAAGGCCGGCGGACGTGATGCCGGCGGCGACGGAACCTTGGCGCACGAGCCGGTCGAAGTAATCCGGCAGCGGCAGCGCTCCGGTCACGGTCTGGTGCGCCTCGCGCACGTCGCCGCGGAGGTAGATGGCCGCGCAGGCCGGGAAGTGCGCCAGGACCTCGGTCCGCGCGATCATGCTGAAGAAATAGGTGTTGCGCCGCGGCTCGAAATCGGGGCTGTGGTTGTAGGTGTACTGGAACACGCCGTCCCAGCCCTGCAGCGCCCCGTAGGCCCGCAACATCGGCTGGCCCTCCGCGCCGTACTGGTTGGGGAACGGGTGGTTGTATTCGCTGACCGTGTACGGCTTGCCCGCCACGCGCTGGCCGGCCTGCGCCTGGATGCAGTTCATCGAGTTGACCATCGCCGCGTTGTGGATCTCCCAATTCGCGTGGACGCTCGGATGGCACCAGTAGGCGTGATTGTCCACGTAGTCCAGCTCGGCCTGCAGCATCGGCGGGCTGTAACCGCAGACCTGCGTCCCGGAGATCGGCGCCTTGAACTTCAGCTCGTCCTTGAGGTAACCGGCGATGCCGCTCCAGTAGGCCCGCTCGGTGTCGATGAGAAACTGGTAGAAGTCGCGTCGGGTCTGCAGGGGTGCGAACTCGCGGCTGTTCACGACCGGCACGGCGCCGAGTTCGAGATCCGCCCTATCGCTGAACGCGCCCACCGCCCCGGGTTTGAACGAAAGGTCGTCGATCTCGTACTCGCCGGTCTTGAAACGCGTGAACTGGATCTCCGCCAGATCCGTGGTCTCCGTCGCAAGGAAGGTGTGATGGATGGTTCTCCACTGCTTGCCGGCGCGATACGGTGCGATCAGCCCGAGCGATTGCCAGCCGCCCCGCGTCCGCGCCACGGCGAAGCCGAGATCGGGCGCGGGCTGGCCCGCCACCTGCCGGACGCGGAAGGAGACCGTGTAGGGCTGATCCTTCTCCAGCGACACGAGCCGGTAGATCTTGGGGAACCGCTCGCTGCCGTCGCGCGTGACGGTCACCTTCAGCACCCCGCCGGACGCGGCGACCGAAACTTCGGCGGTGCCTTGGTCGAGAATCCACCGCTGGCCGTCGAAGGCCACCGGCCCGTCAAACTCGCCCTCCGTGATCAACTCGTCGCCCAGCGGCACGGGCGTCCAGGCCCACGCCGTTTTCAGCGCGTCGCTGGAGGCGTATTTCCTTTTCAGCCAGGCGTTCCATTGGCCGCGGAATTCATCGGCTCGACGGCCGGTCAGCTGATCCAGCGCCCCGCCGAGATAGTTGTTGATCAGCGCGTTTTCGTTGTTGATCTCAACGACCGCCACGCAAGGGTCGGCGGTGTAGGACAGGCCGGTGTAGGGGTTAACTCGGGTCAACAGATCCCGCGCGTAGGCCTTTTCCGAGGCGATCATCAGCGGGTCGAAAAAGCTGAGTCCTTTGGGGAATCGCGCCACGTGCAGATTGATGTTCACGTAGACGCCGCGTTTCTTGAGCGCGGTGATCAGATAGTCCTGGCGGTCGACAGCCTCGGGCGCCAAGGGATGCATGGGCGCGGCGGGATCCGCGGAGAACGCGCCGGGGAGCTTGTCATCCTTGCCGAAGATGCCGGTCTCCTTCGGCGTCATGAAGTTGCCGTACTCGGCGTCGAAGTAGTGCAGCCGGACGCAGTTGATGCCGAACCGCGCCAGTCGCTCGGCCAGCTTGTCCGCCTGCGCGTGCGTCGGGAAATTGGCCGGGCCGGTAAGGTTGGTGGCGTGGAGCCTCAGCCTTCCCGCGTCGTTGACGAAGTGCCCGCCCTCGACGCGAGTGAAGCCGTGTTTGCCCGCCGGCGCAACGAGCAGGTGCGTCATGTTGACCGCGTTGTCCGGGGCGTCATACGAGATCAGGAACGGAAAGAGCGGCGGGTGCTCGGCCCCGGCCGCCAGGCTGGCAATCAACCCTAGTACACAGGCCCAGCCAGCTCGGATAGCAGTCCTCATGTCGCGTTCTCCTCAGCATACCGACACCGGTCATCACGACCAGCGTCACTACAAACGGCGCCGCATGTGCCGTTAACAGGTGGTCATTACTCCTCGCCGATGGGAGTAACAATGACATCATCCAGCCGGACGGTTCCTTTCTGGTGGAAGAACCGGACATAGAGTCTGGGTTCGGCCCCTTTGTCAACCGTCAAGCTGTAGGTCTTCCAGACATCCGAATCGGCGGCAAATTCAAGCACTCCGGTCTGCCCTTTGAAGGGATATCCCTTGTTTTTTCCATGCTCGTATCTTCCGGTCCAGAGCCGGGCCTTGCCATTTCCGGAAGCCCGGAAGGTGATCCGAAGTTTCCGCACCGGGGCAACATACCAGTTGCCGATGATCCCGCCTTCGAATTCGACAAAATAGTTGTCGCTGGAATCCTTATGCAGCAAAGTGCTGCCGGCGGCGTTACTGTCGCAGCTCCAATGGACCGGAACCAGAGAGGTCTTCCAATGGCCTTTCCATTGCCGGAAAGGCGGCAGCTTCTCGTTCTCGCAGACTTCATTGAACGAGGCATTTTTCCAGGCGGCGGGGTCATGCCCCTGGAACAGTCCGGCGATTCGGGTTGGGGTAAACTTGATGATGCCGAAATTATCAACACCGTGAAAGTGGCCGCCGCACCAGCTGGACAGTTCACTCTTTTCCGACACTTTCCGACAGCGCGCGACATTGAGTTTCCAGGTCGCGCCGTCAAAACACTTCATGCCGATGCCGGCCGTGGGAATGCGCATTTCCAGGGTCCAGCGGTCCGGCAGGACTTTGACCGCATATTCGACGCCGCTGTCATATTCGATGTCGCGTTTATTCAATCCATGCCGGGCGTCAATGAGAGAGCCTGCGGAATTAATGATGTAATGATAGTACTGATCGGCCATTTCCGGATAATGCAGGAAAACCTCCAGGTTGTTGCCGATCTTGCTGTAGGGCCCATCTTTCGGGAGTCTTTTTGCGATGATCTGGCCAGGTGCCGGTTCCATCGCCTCGACGGCCAGATAGAAGGAATCCGGCTCATAGATGGCCCGGAAGTAAGTCTGCACCGGTTCTGGCTCGGTGTGGGTCCAGGGCGGGTGTTTGAATCCGGTCATGACATCCGCCGTTTTCCAATCCTGTTCCGATAGCTCTCCATCGATTGTGATCGGGGAAGTCCTCCGATAGACATTGAGTTCCTTATAGTTTTCCAGATAGGTCTTGCGGGCGGCCTCCCAGGTATAGGCGAAGATATCCCGTTCCCGCCGGACATGCATCCGGGCCCGCGGGTCCGGATCGGCTGCGGCAGCCTCATCGGCCCGGACCAGCAGGGCTTTCAGCTGATCCTGGACGCCGGGCTGATCCAGGCAGCGGCCCAGCGGTGCTCCCAGCCCCCAGCCCATACAGCCCGGGGTCTCGTGGAAGGCATTGCTGAGCAGTGCCCGGAATTCCTTCATGCCGCCGTCCCAGCCCTTCCCATAATAAAGCCGATTGCACTCCTCGTAGAGTTGCTCGAAATCCTGATTGATGTCAAACATGAACTGGGCGGAGAGATAATTCGTCTGCCACATCGCAGCCCAATTCAAGTTGTGTTCTGAAATCGGACCGCGGCGTAGGGGTTTGTAGACTTCGGCATCTGGCGGGGGCGGAACGATGCAGAAACCCGAGCCGATCAAGCCGAGCCCGGGATAATCCTTGAAATTCTGGTAAAGGACGCGTTCTGCGGGCAGAAAATTACTGCCGACCGAGCCGTCTGCGGCGATTTCGTCGCGGTTATAGGCCTTGACGCCCAGTTTCTTCCAATCGAGATACAGTTTAAGGAATTCCCGGTTGACCGAGCAGTTCGGATCGGTGATCGGGTGCCGCCAGCATTGGTTGTTAAAGCTCAGGCAGACGGTCAGGCGGGGATCAAGTTTAATGCCGCTGGGCGGCATCCAGAAATTCTGGTAGGCCCAGCCGCCGAGACGCGCATCGGGTTTGATTTCCCAAACCCGTCGGGCGAGGTTTTGCACCAGCGTCCAATAGCGGGTGGCCATGCGGTTCTTGGCCGCTTCGTCCGGAGGATCGATTTTCCGGCATTCCTGGCATTCGCACCAGCCGGTGCCGTCATTATTGCCGATGATGATCAAACCGTCACTGCCCGGCTGAATCGCATAGGAAATCAGGTTCTTCGCCATGATGTTCAGGACTTCGGGATTGCTGGTGCAAGGCTGGTATTTCTGATCATCCAGCAGGATTCGTTTGCCATTGATCATCGGGAAGTATTCCGGATGCTGCGCAAAGAGTTCCTTCAATTCCGCTTCCTTGGGGTATTTGCCGAACAACAGGACCGTCAGAATATGTCCGCCGATCGGGACGCCGCGGGCGCCTAGTTCCTGCATATGCTTTCCATACTGGGGATGATTCAGATGCATCAGGCTGCATTTCACGGTCATCCCGTTGCGGACCTGCCATTCCCGCGTGTCGAAATAGGGTTTGTTGACCACGACAGAGTTTAATTCCATCTGCCGGTGTTCGAGATAGGGATTGCGCACCGTGTTCTGCTCTGACACCGCGATCGTCGTGCGTGGCTGAAAGTACTCGCCTTCTTCGCCGGGGAAAATCCAGCGGATGCCGCCGTATTCTTTTAGGATTTCGTAGGCTCCATAGAGGGTGCCAACCGGGTCTCCGCCGATAATGTAGAGGCCGTTTTTGCCGGCCCGGATGGCAAAGCCTCCTTCTTTCAGTCCCGAAACCTGCACCCCGGCGGCTGCGGTCAAAGTCTGGTCCAGGGTGGTGCCGAGGAAAACAGGATAACGATTGTCGCTTTTCACCGGCGCGATCGAAGGAGTCTCCCCGGCCGAGATTTTCGCCAGATACTTTGCCAGTTCCCGGGCAGCATACTGCACGGGAAGCGGGGCATCTTCCGCAACGATAATCTGCGACACCGCCTTGCCGTCCTTCAGCAACGGAAACTCCGCCGCCCAAAGCCCGGGCGCCAGCAGAACCGGGAAAAGTGAAAGCAGAATGTTGCGCATGACTTGTTCCTTCTTTTTATGGGTCCCATGCCAGCCGCCTTGGTCCCCTGCCCGGTTTCTCCGTCCTTCGGCGGTTCACCTTATCGCACCAGCAGGACGCGATCTACGAGGACCCGGGGCTTGGCTGGGGAGTCTTTCTGGTACGGACTGCCGACGAGCTTGATGGAGGCGTAGACGTTCCACTCGTTGTCGGCTTCGGGGAGGTAGGCAGAGTCGATGCCGATGCTCAGCAGCCAAGTCCAATGCACCCAGAGGATCGTGGTCGGTTCGATCGCGAATTTGCCGAGAGGATAGAGGTGGAACTTGCCGTCCTGGGGGATCTCGGCCTGCGGGACCGTGCGGTTGGCGAGGAATCTCTTTTGGGCGCGGTTGTAGACGCCGAGGTTGAAGGGGCGGGCATGGTACTCACGGCCTTCGCCCTCGGGGAGGATGCCGGCCTTGCCGCCCAGTCCGTCGGGATCGTCCACCACCTTGATGCCGCTGCGGAAGTTGGCCCAGTTGATGTCGACGACCTCCCGGCCC
>Ga0123331_1001208_pt1 | contig 21886 bp, 18 predicted proteins | sample BioC13SIPDNA_3_FD_89705 | JGI IMG/M metagenome (GOLD analysis project Ga0123331, IMG submission 89705) | Anaerobic biogas reactor microbial communites from Washington, USA - Biogas_R2_B C13 SIP DNA | ecosystem: Engineered > Bioreactor > Anaerobic > Unclassified | place: Washington, USA... | reverse complement strand
CTGCGGGTTCCCCTTCTCACGATCTTCAGGAATGAATATCCTCAAATGAGGCTGACAGTGTGTCTCCCCCGCAGGAGATGCGGATCCGTTTTTTCCACCGGAGGAGCTCTTCCGGAAAATCCTCCCTGAAATGAACTCCCCGGCTCTCTTCCCGGGCAAGGGCACCCGTCGCCACTGCCCGCGCAGTAACGGCAAGCCCCTTCATTTCCAGGACATGGAGCAGATCCAGCGACGTTTTCACGGCCAGGGGTCCTGTTCCGCTTTTCCATTTCCCGATTTCCTCAATGCATGAGCGCAGTTCCCCGGCATTCCGGCATGGGCCGAGACCTTTCGAGCAGATCGCCCTCAGCCGGTCCCTGGCTTCTGCAGGCGGCATTCCTCCGTCATGGACGGGAAAATACAGCGGAGGCATATTGATCTGCTTCATTTCATCTTCGCACAGTGATGCTTCGGCTGCCGCGGCCCGGCCGGCCCGCAGTCCGAAAGTAACGATATTCGTCAGTGCATTTCCACCCATGCGGCTTGCGCCGTCGACACCCCCGGTGACCTCTCCGCAGGCGTAGAGTCCGGGAAGATCCGTTCTGCCTTCTCCGTCGATCGGGATCCCGCCGCTGAAATAATGCTGTACGGGGCTTGATTCAACCGGGGCAGTCCTCCTGTGCGCCGGGATATCCAGCATAATAGAGGATCGAACGTCAGGATTGGACAACATCTCTTCACTCAATTTTTCTACGTGAAGAAGAGTCTTTCCCCCATTTTTTTCGTGCCTGGAAAGAAATATGGCTGTTTTGTCCCTCCCGAAGTAGTTTGCTTCTTTTCCGGAAGAAAAACCCCATGAAAGAATGGTTTCCTTCAGAAACTCCCTTCCTGTTCCATCGGTAACCGGAATATAGTCAAGTATGCCGAGCCCCACCATCCAGACAGGATACCCGGGGGTCTTCCATCCGAGGGGGTAGAACTGCACGTATTCCATATCCACAAGCCCGAGCCCTGATTCGAGTGCCAGGGCATATCCGTCGCCGGTCATCCTGGCGGGATTGTCGGTCCTGGTGTAGATCCTGCCGCCTCCTCCCGTCGCAAGGATCACTGCTGAAGCGGCGCATGAACGGGCTTTTCCGGTCCTCCACTCGACCCATTCAACTCCTTCAACTCCCTTGTCGCCAATGAGCAGCCGTGTTGCGGCACAGTCGGAGAGGATGGATACTCCTTCAGCTTTGGCTATTCGGGTCAATTCACTTGTCATACCGGCTCCGCCCATGATTTCTGAGGGGGAGGACACACGGACGGCAGCCCTTCCGAAATTATTTATCTTCATGGCAACCCCCCAGGAGCACAGTGTCCGGAGGGCCCCTTCGCATTCAAAGGCAAGGGTCCTGAGAAGATCCCCGTCGCTCACCTCCCTGCCCGTCTCGAATACCTGTTTCAAATGATCTTCTGGGGAAACGCTCCCTGAGGCGAGGGAGAAAAAACCGCCGGAATAGGCAGTACAGCTTGCGTTCCCCGGGCCTGTCTTCGCGAGAAGGACCACGTCTGCCCCATCTTTTGCCGCTGCGGCTGCGGCGGTGAGTCCGGCGCCACCGGCACCTATCACTATGACTCGTTTCTTCATTGATGTTCCCTCCCTATGGGCGGAGCCCCGCAAACACGCGGGGCTCCGGAGTATTCAGCCGTATTGTTGTCTCCTTGGGCGGATACCTCTCTATTCTTCCTCGTCTTCCTGCTTGTGAGCTGCGATGACTTTCTTGGAGATATCAGCGGGGACCTCTTCATAGTGGTCGTATTCCATGGTGAAGTTCCCCCGTCCAGAGGTCATTGATCTGAGGATTATTGCGTACCTGAACATCTCGGCGAGGGGACACTGGGCCTTTACGATCTGCTGGCGTCCTTTGCTGTCGATGCCGAGAATGCGGCCCCTGCGGCCGTTAAAGTCGCCCATGACATCTCCGAGGTAGTCCTCGGGTACCGTCACTTCCACGTTCATGATGGGCTCGAGCAGCACCGGGTTCGCCTCGAGGATACCCTTCTTGAACGAAAGCTTGGCGGCAAGCTTGAAGGCCATTTCAGAGCTGTCCACATCGTGATAGGATCCGAAGAAGAGGGTCGCCTTGAAGTCGACCACGGGGAAACTTGCCAGGGGTCCCTTGACAAGAGCTTCCCGGAGCCCTTTTTCGACTGCGGGGATGAATCCCTTGGGGATGGCTCCGCCGACGATATTATCTTCAAACACGAACCCCGCTCCCCTTTCGAGAGGGGTGTAGCGGATATGGGCATCTCCATACTGGCCGTGCCCGCCGGTCTGTTTTTTATGTTTTCCCTGGGCCTCAGCCGTCTTGCGGATGGTCTCGCGATAGGGGACCTGGGGAGTTTTGGTTTCGAGTTCGACACCGTAGCGTTCCTTGATGCGGGAGAGTACGATGTCGATGTGCATATCGCCCATTCCGGAGAGGACACTGTCTCCTGTCTCGGCGTTTTTCTCGAAGGTAAGGCTGGGGTCCTCCTCGAGGGTCTTGTGAATGGCGTTGCCCAGCTTGTCTTCATCGGCCCTGCTCTTGGCGATTATGGCCACGCTGTAGACAGGTTTGGGGAACTCTACAGAGGGGAAGGTCACGTTAGATCCCTTGACCGAGAGCGTATCCCCCACCTCAGTGCTCTGTAGCTTGGGGATCGCGAGGATGTCCCCTACAGTGATCTCCTTGGCATCCTTTCCGTCTTTCCCGGTCATGAACTTGAAGGAGCTGATCCGTTCCTCTTCTCCCTTGTTCACGTTGTAGATCGTGTTGTCGGATGTTAAAGTGCCCGAGTTGACCCGAATAAAGGACAGTTTCCCCACGTACGGGTCGACCATGATCTTGAAGCACAGGGCGGTGAACTGACCTGACTGATCCGGGGCTACTTCAGCGTCCTCGTCTCCCTTTTTAGCGGGCCTTTTTCGGGAATCAAGAGGTGACGGGAAGAAATCGCCGATAAAATCGAGGATCTGGTGAACTCCCACGTTCAGGGTGGCCGACCCGGGGAAAACAGGGAGGACCAGTCTTGAAGCGATCGCCTTGCGGAGCGCCGGGAAAAGCTCTTCCTCACCAATGGTCTCTCCGTCAAGATAACGCATCATGAGTTCGTCGTCAGCTTCGACAATAGCCTCAACGAGTGACTCGCGGGCCTGGGCGGCCGCGTCGGCCATGTCGGCGGGTACATCCGACTCGGTGAACTTGCCGCTGCCGTCCGTCTCATATATGTATGCCCTGTTCTTAAGGATATCCACCACACCATTGAATGATGCCTCGGATCCCACGGGCAGGAAAACGGCCACTGCCTTGTCGCTGTAGACTGACCTGAGGTCCTCGAGCACTTTTCCGAAATCCGAATTTTCCCGGTCAAGCTTGGACACGTAGAACGCTGTGGGGAGCTCGAACTCAGAACCCGTCTCCCATGCCTTGTCGGTCTGGACTTCAATGCCGCTCACGCCGCTGACGGCGATGAGAAGGGCATCAGCCACCCGGACTGCGGAACGCATTTCACCGATGAAATCGGCGAATCCCGGCGTGTCAAGGACGAAGAACTGCCTCCCGTTCCTCTCCATAGTGACAAGGGACGTGTTGATGGAGATCTGCCTTTTCTGCTCCTCCTGGCTGAAGTCGCTTGCGGTATTTCCATCCACTACCTTTCCGAGCCTGGTCGTGGATCCGTTATCAAAAAGCATTGCCTCCACAAGGGACGTCTTTCCTGCGCCTCCATGGGCGGCTATTGCAAAACTGCGGGTATTTTCAGGTTGACGGGTTCCCATTCCAACTACCTCCTCCGGCTTCTCGTACTCTGCTCTGCCTCAGTTTTCTCAACAGAGCAACTTTAATATCTTACGCATAGACAGGCGGTTAGTCAATAAAAGGGTCAAAAAATACGGTTCCGGTGCCTAGCGCCGGTCATTCAGCAGCTTCTCCAGGATCCGTGCAGCCGCGTCTGCGGCGGCCTGGCCCCTGGACTCCTTCATAACGAGTCCCAGAAGGAATTTCGTCTTTTTCCCCTTCGTATCCCTGCCGGACAGGATCTCATCCACAACATCCGGATTGGCCTGCAGGACTTTCTGCGCCATTTGTGCCACGGCTTCCTCAGACAGCCCTCCCGATGAGGCACCTGCAGCAGTGAGTGAATCTGCAAGCGTTTTGCCTCCGGCCATGAGCCCGAACACTTCCCTGGCCACCGTGGTCGAGAGTTTTCCCCGGTCCACCATGGCCACGAGCTCACCGAGGGATGAGGGGGCAACAGGAAACTCGCCGACGGGAAGCCCCTGTTCGTTCATCACCCTGAGGACCTCTGTCCTCACCCAGTTCGACGCACGAAGGGGTGACGCGCCTCCACCGACGCAGCCTTCAAAAAAATCAGCCAGTGCCGCGCTCTCGGCGAGGAATACTGCATCCTCCCGGGAAAGGCCGTACTGAACGGTGAAACGTTCTTCCCTGGCCCATGGCATCTCAGGGAGCGAAAACTGTATCTCCTGCAGCATGGATCCGGTCACTTCAATGGGAGGAAGATCCGGGTCGGGGAAATACCTGTAGTCGTTGGCCGCCTCCTTGCTCCTCATGGACGCCGTGATCCCGTCGCTGTCGTTCCAGTGCCTGGTTTCACGGTCGAGTGTCCCGCCTTGCCGAAGTACCGCTTCCTGGCGGCGGATCTCGTATTCAAGAGCACGTTCGACCGCGCGCATGGAGTTCATGTTTTTGATCTCGGACCGTTCACCCCAATACAGGATCTCTCCCGTCTCTCCGTCCGTTTTTTGTATGGAGATATTTGCGTCGACCCTCAGGGAGCCGTTCTCCATGTCGCCGTCAGAGATGCCGATATACCGGACGATCTGCCGGATCCTGGCCACGTAATCCCTGGCTTCGCGGGGGGACGCCATGTCCGGCTCGGAGACGATCTCTGCAAGGGGAACACCGCCCCTGTTGTAATCTACGCAGGAAAACGCCGCACCTTCAAGCCGGCCGTCAGATGCCGAGTGGACCAGTTTCCCCGCGTCTTCCTCGAGGTGAAGCCTGGTTATCCGGATCTTCTTCTGTTTTCCGTCATCGCCGGTTATGAAAATTTGTCCTCCTTCTGCGAGGGGAAGATCATACTGGCTTATCTGGTACGCCTTGGGAAGGTCGGGGTAGAAATAATTCTTCCTGTGAAAGACCGTGTGGCTGCGTATTTGGCAGGAAAGGGCAAGGCCGCCCTTCACGCCGAGTTCCACAGCTTTTTTGTTGAGCACCGGGAGTGTCCCCGGAAGTCCCAGGCATACGGGGCAGACGTTGCTGTTGGGCTCTGCACCGATGTAATCAGTGGAGCAGGAACAGAATATTTTCGTGGCAGTGGAGAGCTGCACGTGTATCTCAAGGCCGATCACCGGCACATACACGACGTTCATCAGGATCTCCCCCCTTTCCCGTTTTTCGTACAGGGAGCGGTTCCGGCGATGCCCAGGCGGCGTTCAAGCACTGCGGCCGCATTGAGCAGTTCCGGTTCGCCCCACCGGGAAGCGATAAGCTGAACGCCGAGAGGAAGAGGCTTCTTCCCGGAAGTGAATCCTGCGTTAAGCGAGAGGGCGGGGAGTTCAGCCAGGTTCACCGGGAGGGTGAAGACGTCGGCAAGGTACATCTGGATCGGATCGTTCACCAGTTCGCCTTTTTTGAAGGCAGGTGTGGGGGACGTGGGAAGGGCGATGAGGTCGCATGACCCGAATGCCCTGCGGAATTCCTCCTTCATGAGCGACCTGACCTTCTGTGCGGTGAGATAGTAGGCATCGTAGTAGCCTGAACTGAGGACGTACGTTCCTGTAAGGATCCTCCGCTTGACCTCGCTGCCGAATCCCTTTCCTCTCGTCCTGAGATAGAGCTCGAGGAGGGAGTCTTCCTTTGACGAGAGACCGTACCGCACTCCGTCGAAACGGGCGAGGTTCGAGCTTGCCTCGGCAGGGGCGAGGATGTAGTAGCACGGAAGGCCGAATTCCAGTGAGACCGGCAGGGAGACCTCAACGATCTCGGCTCCCTCTTCCCTGCAGAGGGAGAGGGTCTTCTCCAGGGCTTCCCTTACCTCAGGCGAAACTGAAGCGCTCATGGCTCCGAACTCTTTTACCACGGCCACCTTCTTTCCCTTCAGCGAGGGATTTTTCACACATGCGGTGTAGTCGGGGCGCTCTCTCCTGCTGGAGGTGCCGTCGCGGGGGTCGGGACGGGCAATGACGGAAAGGAGCAGGGCGAGGTCCTCTACTGTTCGGGCGAAAGGACCGATCTGGTCGAGAGAGGAGGCAAAAGCCACGAGGCCCCACCGGCTGACGAGACCGTAGGTGGGCTTCAGGCCGTATAGGCCGCAGAATGAAGCCGGCTGGCGGATCGATCCCCCGGTATCGCTGCCGAGGGACACGGGAACGTACCCGGCAGCTACAGCCGCGGCGCTTCCTCCGGAGCTCCCCCCCGGCACTCTTTCAAGGTCCCATGGATTGGAGGTAGGGCCGAAAGCAGAAAACTCGGTGGAGCCTCCCATGGCAAACTCATCCATGTTCGCCTTCCCGGCGAAGACCGCACCGGCACCGGAGAGCAGTTCCGCTACAGCGGCATCGTAGGGGGGGATCCATCCGTGGAGCATACGGCTTCCGCAGGTTGCCGGAAGGCCCCGGATACACATATTATCCTTCATTACGATGGGAACTCCCGCGAGAGGCCCCGGTTTTTCCCCCCCGGCTATCCGCCGGTCTATCTCCCTGGCGGCAGCCTGCCCTGTTTCCTCCGCCACCGTGATGAGGGCGGAAATGTCAGGCTCGCCCCGGTGCACGGCCTCCATGCACGAGGAAAATACCTCCGATGCGGAGAATTTCTTTTCGGCGATACCTCCGGCGATTTCAGCGGCAGTAAGGCTGTTGATCTCCATGGTCTACTCCTCCTCAAGGATCCTGGGCACTACGAAAAATGTGTCCTTTCGCAGAGGAGCCGAGGCAAGGACATCCTTCCCCACCGCCGACCGGACCGGGATATCGTCCCGAAGGGGAGGGGTCTCGCGTTCGGCGAAGAGAAAGGGATCCACGCGGTCGAGGACGAGCCTTCCTTCTTCCCCGGCGCGGGAGAGAGCGCTGAAATGGCCGAGTATGGCCTCGAAATGCCGGACGAGCGGACCGATCTCTTCATCTTCCACATGCAGCCTGGCGAGATCAGCCACGTGCCGGACATCCTTCTCGCTGATGGTCATGTTTTTTCCTCCTGTTCACTGAAAGGACCTGGAAATTGGGCAGGGCTTCAGGACGTTCTTCCGCTGCGGATCATTTCCAGAAACTCTTCTTCGTTCACTACCCTCACCCCAAGGGCGTTGGCCTTCGACAGCTTGCTCCCGGCTTCTCTGCCCGCTACAACGAGGGACGTCTTTCCGCTGACCGAGGATGAACATGCGGCACCATGGGCTTTCGCAAGAGCCTCGGCCTCTGTACGCGTCATGGAATCGAGTTCGCCGGTGAAGACGATCCTCATCCCCGCGAGCAGGGTTGAACTTTCATCAGGGACGGGCTCTTCTTCGGGGGAAGCCGGAAGGGCTCCCCTGATACCGAGCTCCGAGAGTTCCCCGAGAAGCTTCCGGTTCTCGCCGGAATCAAGAAAAGACCTGATGGATGCCGCCATGACCGGGCCGATGCCCTCGACAGCGGAGAGGGATCCTTCTGAAGCTGCAAGAAGCCCGGGCACGTCCCTGAAGGCCGCGGCAAGTATTTCCGCACCCCGTGCGCCTACGAACCGGATGCCAAGGGCAGCGAGAAGAGCGGCAAATGGGCGGTCCTTCGACTGTTCCACGGCATCCACGAGGTTCTGTGCCGACTTGGGACCCATTCGTTCGAGTGTTTCAAGGTCCGAACGTTTCAGCCGGTACACGTCGGAAAGAGACCGGACAAGTCCTTTTCCGATGAGCTGGGCGACGATCTTGTCACCCATGCCGCGAATATCCATGCCGCCCCTGGAGGCGAAATGGCGAAGCCCCTCACGGAGCTGGGCGGGACATGACGCCCTGTTCGGGCAGCGAAGGGCCACTTCACCCTCCAGCCTGACGGCAGGGGTGCCGCAGACCGGGCACCTGTCGGGCATCATGAACTCGCGCTCCCTGCCGGTCCGCTTTCCGGGTACGGGGCCGAGCACCTCGGGGATGATCTCTCCCGCCTTCCGGACCCTGACCATATCCCCGATACGGATCCCCTTCCTGCGGAGTTCGTCCTCATTGTGGAGGCTGGCTCTCCGGACAGTGCTGCCTGATATGACTACTGGCTCGAGGACGGCTACCGGCGTCATGGCTCCGGTCCGGCCCACGGAGACGATAATGTCTGTAAGGCGGGTGATCTTCTCCTCGGGAGGGTACTTGAAGGCGACGGCCCAGCGCGGGGCATGGGATGTATTGCCCAGGCCGCTCCACTGCTCCGTGTCGTTGATCTTGACCACTACGCCGTCTGTGGCATAGGGAAGGGTGAACCGTTTTTCCCTCCACTGCTCCACGAAGGCCTTCACTGACGGACCGTCCGGGCAGAATTCCCATGCGGACTGCACCGGAAGACCGGCGGATCCGAGCCAGAGAAGAATATCCTTCTGGGAGGAGAGCCCCAGTGACCGGGGGTCCACGACGGAGTACAGGTATATGGATAGTTTCCGCTTTGCAGTCACCGACGGGTCGAGCTGCCGAAGGCTTCCCGCCGCCGCATTCCGGGGATTCGCGAAGAGCGGCTCACCCAGTTCCTCCCGCTCTTCGTTAAGTTCGGCAAACTGCCGTCTCTCGAGCAGCACTTCTCCGCGGACTTCAATTCTGCCCCCGGCATCCCCGGAGAGGCGGAGAGGAAGGGATCGTATGGCACGGAGGTTGGCGGTCACATCTTCGCCGATCCGTCCGTCTCCCCGCGTGGTTCCCCGTACAAAGACACCGTCCTCGTAGAGAAGGGACACGGCGAGCCCGTCGATCTTGAGTTCACACACGTACCCCTCGCTGCCCTGGTGAAGGGTGCGCTGCAGGAAGGCATCGAGGCCTTCCATGTCCAGCGCGTTGTCGAGGCTGAGCATGGGAACGGAGAGGACGACCTTCTCGAATCGCTCTCCCGGCCGGCCGCCCACTCTTTTCGTGGGAGAATCGGGCGAATCCAGCCCGGGATACCGCTCCTCGAGGCTCCGGAGTTCCGCGAAGAGCGCATCGTACTCGTCGTCCGCTATTTCCGGGGCGTCCAGCACATAATACAGACGACCGTGCCTGGCAAGCTCCCTGCGGAGGAATTCCGCCCGCCTCCGTGCCTCTTCGGGTACATCTCTTTTTCGGGGAAGCTCCGTGCTCATGGCGCCCACTTCCTAAGCCTGTCCTTCCTCCGTGTCCTCTTCCCTGTTCCGCGACGAAAGGGGCTTCATGGTGGGGAAAAGGATGACGTCCCGAATCGACCGGGAGTCGGTGAGGAACATAACAAGGCGGTCAACGCCTATTCCCAGGCCGCCCGTGGGGGGAAGCCCGGTCTCTATGGCGTTGATGAAGTCCTCGTCGAAATCGTGGGCTTCATCGTCACCCGCTTCTTTTTTGCGCAGCTGGTCCTCGAACCGGAAGCGCTGGTCTATGGGGTCGTTCAGCTCGCTGAATGCATTGGCTACTTCCTTGCCGCAGATAAAAAGTTCAAAGCGGCGGGTATAGTCAGGGTTTTCAGGATCCCGCTTGGCAAGGGGCGATATTTCGGTCGGGTGCCCGATGACGAAGGTCGGCTGAATGAGTTTTTCCTCCACGAATGTCTCGAAGAGGAGATTCAGTACGGTGAACCGGCTCTCAGTGCCTTTCAGTTCTATTCCCCGCTCCCTGGCGATCCCGCGGGCTTCTTCGTCGTCGGTGACCTCCCTGATATCCACGCCCGTGTATTCGGCTACGAGGTCGAGCATACTCGCCCTTCTGAAGGGCTTGTCAAAATCGAGCTCCACTTCCTGGAACCGTACTTTCCTGGGGTTTCCAGGGCCGCAGGTCACCACCGCCGCGTTCCGTATGATCTCCTCGGTGAGGTCCATCATGTCGTGATAGTCCGCGTATGCCCAGTACACTTCCATGCACGTGAACTCAGGGTTGTGCATGGTATCGAGGCCCTCGTTCCTGAAGTTCTTGCCCATTTCGTACACGCGGCCGAACATGCCTACAACGAGTCGCTTGAGGTACAGCTCAGTGGCGATACGCAGGTACATCTCCATGCCGAGGGCATTGTGGAAGGTCTTGAAAGGCCGTGCGTTGGCGCCGCCTGCGAGCACCGAGAGGATCGGGGTCTCGACCTCGAGGGTGTCGTGGTCCTCCAGGGTCTTCCGTATGGAGGAAATGATCTTCGACCGTTTCCGGAAGGTCTCCCGCACCTCGGGGTTCGCTATGAGATCGGTGTACCGCTGGCGGTACCTGACCTCGGTATCCTTGAGCCCGTGCCACTTTTCGGGCAGAGGCCGGAGTGCCTTGCAGAGCAGGACACATTCCCTCACGTGAATAGTGAGTTCGCCTCTCTGGGTACGGAAAGGGTGTCCCACGATGCCGACCCAGTCTCCGGAGTCGACCCATTTTTTCGTGAAGGTGTATTTTTCCTCTCCCATGGCGTTGAACTGGAAGTACAGCTGGAGAGTGTCCGTCTCGTCCGCCAGGTTGGCGAAGGCCGCCTTTCCGTGTTTGCGGAGGGTCATCACCCGCCCCGCGGTGACTATTTCCACGGATTCGTCGAGTTCGTCCTCGGCCAGGTGGCTGAAGTGCTCGCGGACGTAGGCAAGGGAGTGTTTCCGGTCCCATTTTTCGATGAGGTACGGATTATAGCCCTCCTCTGCCATGAGGCGTTCGAGCTTGTCCTTCCTCTGCCGTACTATTTCGTCCTGGTCCGCCTGGGACGGACGGTTCAATGCATCCTTCTCAATGTGTGCATCCACTGTATTCCTCTCTCCTTTCAAAATACTCACCGCTTTGTTCAATAATTCCCCGGAGATCCGTCCAGGAGGATACGGATGCGGCAGCCCTTCGAAGACCGCCCACACCCGGCATGCCCCGAAACAGCCCGGCAAGGATGCGCTTGGCGAAAAGCGCCGCCATCCTGTGGCCGCACAAATCCGATACGCTGTCGCCGAAATCAAGCAGCAGCAGTATCTGGAAATCCGGGGATGGATTTCCGTAGATATTATGCACGTCATAGCCGAGAAACGCCAGTGTCCGCGCAAAAAGGAAAGGGTCCGCCACGGCTCCCCTCGCAAGGAGCACGGAGGAGCATCCCGCATCCAGGTAAAAAGAGGCGTCCTTCGGAGAATAGACGTCACCGCTTGCACAAATCTTTCCGGGGAACATTTCAGCCATTCGGGCGACGGCCTGCCTGTCAGCCTCCCCGGAATACCGCTGGGCAGGGGTCCGGCCGTGAAGGCAGACCAGTGATGCTCCGGCATCAAGAAGGCCCCGGCAGAAATCTCCGGTGGAAAGGGGGTACCCCGGAGGACATTTGCGTATCTTCGGCCATACCGGGAAACCGAGGCGCACAAGAGCCCTCACCATGGCAAAAGCCGTGTCCGGATTTTCAAGAAGGCGGGCTCCCGCTCCTTTTTTCAACACTTTCGGCATGGGACAGGCCATGTTTATACCCACGGCACGATACGATGTCCCTTCCGCCAGGGCGATTTCAGCCCCTTTCAAGAGGGTCTCCGGGTCTCCGGCAAAAAGCTGCACGACGACAGGCCCCTCTCCGGGAAGTACCTGGAGCATCCCCGCGGTTTTTCGGTTTGCCCTGAGCAGGCCGGCGCAGCTGATCATCTCTGTATGGGTCGCCGAAGCCCCGAGGCGGGAATAAAAAAGCCTCACGGACGGGATAGTGACCCCCGCGAGAGGGGCAAGCATCAGGGGAGAATCGAGAACCAGGCCCCCTGTCTCCCATCCGGGTCGGGAACGTGACGGAAGAACGGGAGGAAACCGGGTCACCTGGGGCGGTTCCTTTCGTGGATAAGCCTGAGTCCCTCAAGGGTCAGCCAGGGGTCCACGTCTGTTATGGTTTCGGAAAGAGCCGCGATCGAGGCGGCATGCCCCCCGGTGGCTACGACACGGGTCCTGCCGCCGAGTTCATCCCACGTTCTTGTCACAAGACGGTCCACGAGCCCGGCGTTCCCAAACATGATCCCTGCCTGGATAGAACCTATTGTATTGTTGCCGATAACGCTTTTCGGGGGTTCAAGGGAAACCTGGGGAAGCTTTGCCGCCCTGCCGAAAAGAGCCTCCATTCCGGTGACAAGCCCCGGCGATATGGTACCTCCGAGGTAGGCTCCTTCAGAGTTGAGGATATCGAGGGTTATTGCTGTACCGAAGTCGACCACGATAAGGGGTGCGCCATACCGCGCCTTTCCCGCGACCGAGTTGACGAGGCGGTCGGCTCCCACTTCGTGCCGCGGGGAATAGGCGATCTCGATGCCGAGGTCAAGGGACGCGGAGACTTTTACCGGCTTTACGCCGAGATATTCCCTGAGCCCTTCGTCAAGGGGCATATCCAGGGAAGGGACAACACTGGAGTATACTGCCCCGTCTATGGATTCCCTGGAGATCCCGGAAATATCCATGAGGTTCAGCAGATATATGCCCAGTTCGTCAGAGGTGTGCCTCTCCGAGACAAGGCGCCAGTGCTTCAGCAGGTTTTCTTCCTTGTAGATCCCCACTACTGTTGTTGTGTTCCCGACATCAAGGACAAGAAGCATAGGCCCGCCTCCCCTTCAAAATAGATTTCACATCAGGATATTATACCTTTTCCACGAAAAAAACGGGGCCTCACAGGAAAAGGACTCCTGCAAGGAACGCAAAGGCTGCTCCCGCAACGGTACGTCCTCTCAGCGGATATATCCCGGCGGAAAGATAGAGGACGAAAAGGGCTCCTCCCGCCGCAGCCAGCCACGGATCCCAGGAAACGGACCAGGGAACCAGTGCAGATACCGCGCCTGCGATCTTTTCCCATAGGATGAACAGGCCTTCAGCCGTTCCTGCAATAAGGTATCCGCCAGGAATTCCCAGAAGAGCCGGAAGCGAAAGGGCCAGGGCAAAGGGATACAGAAATGCGAAGACAGGAAGAGCGACAAGGTTCAGAAGGATGCCTGCTGCCGGAACGGGGCCGAAAACTGCGGCCGACTGGGGATAGGTAGTGAACCAGACGAGGGGGGCAACGTGCAGGGCGGATCCCCACCCCCTGGCCCGTTCAGCGGCAGCGGCCAGAATAAGGGCCGCCGTGACGGACAGCCGCCACCCGGTGTCGGCGTACCACTCGAGCCTCCAGGCCAGGAGACAGACTGCCGCAAGGGAGACCGCATTGAGAGCGTTTCCTCTCCTTCCAAGAGCCTTTCCAAGAAAGACCGACTGGATCATGACAGCTGCCCGGAGCGCACTGGGAGCACCTCCTGCAAGAAGGACGTATGCCCAGAGAAGAACGCTTGCGGGAAGTACTCTCCACCCGGAGGGAAGAATACGCCTGAAACAGGCAAGGGAGACCAGTTTCCAGGCAGCGAGAGCAGCAAGACCGACGTGAAAGCCCGATACGGCAAGGAGGTGCGCCGTTCCCCAGACTCTGTGCCCGTCTGCGAGTTCAGGGTCGCGAACTCCCAGCACCGCTGCGAGCATGTATCCCCTGACCCTTGGCGGGAGAGAGAGAAGGATCCTTCGCCGAACGGCAGTCCTGAAAGATGCCATGGAACATACCGGCATTCTCCGGATGAAAATATCCGAGGTTTCAACTTCCGTGTCAACACCCCTGGCCCTCCAGTAGAGCCTCTCATTGAAAGAGGAACCGGAGAAATTCGGAAAGGGGACGGCCCTTCCTGAGAAGCTCACAAGATCTCCTTCCCTGGCGGCACGGTATGGCCTCACCCTGATGAGATATCGTCCGCTTCGCCCTTCCACCACGAGAGCTCGCCTGTACCCCCACGGCCGCTCCAGGACCACTTCACCTCCGTCGCTGACAGGAGAACCGTCAACTGGGGAAAAAGAGTTCATTCGAAGACCCGCAGCCAGCGAAATGCAGAAGGCCAACAGGGAGAGGGCCGCCATGAAAGGGAAGAAACGGGCGGGACGATATAGGGATGAAACAAGGAGGAGTCCTGCACATACAAGGGAGGCAACTGCGGCAGCGGCAGCGGGCGGCATTCCTTTTCCGCAGAGTGCGGCAGCGGAAAAAAGTCCGGCAAGGAGAAAGAGGAGCGGCGCCCTTGCCAGGCCTTCTGATGGCGCAGGAAGGACAGTCATCTGAGGGTGATATGATCCCTTATCGCTTCAAGCTTCTTCGGGCCGATGCCCTTGACCTTTACGAGATCCGTGATCGTTGAGAAGGAACCTGAAACGGACCTGTACTCAAGGATGGCCCTTGCCGTTGCCGGACCGATACCTGGGAGCCGCTGCAGTTCTTCGAGGGACGCCCTGTTGACGTTGACGGGAGAGCCCGTGTCGCCTGGAGAACGGGCAGGGAAGGAAGTCTCCGGAGGCCTTATGAACCCCTGCCTGGGCGGCGGCGGTGCCTGGGAAGGAGGACCCTGCTGTTCCTGCACACCGGCCGCAGCGGGTACGTGCACGTGGACTCCATCCGAAAGAGGGGCGGCAAGGTTGACCTGCACGGGATCGGCATTTGGAAGGAGTCCTCCGGCGGCGTCAACGAGGTGATGCACCCTGCTGTCGGGAGGAAGACGGTAGACGCCGGGAGAGGCGACCGCTCCCGTGATGTAGAGGACCCATTCTTCCACCCGGGGAGCCGGAGGGTCGGGAAGAGTTTTCTCAACATTCTTCTCGTCCCTGTTTTCTTTCGGAACGCTCAGAGACAGAGCCGGCCCGGCCTTGGCTCCCGACGGACGGTCAACGAATTTTCCGGAAAAAAGGAAAACAAGGGTGCCGGCGATAAGAAAACAGGCGATCCCCGCCGCAAAGAAAAGAAGCCCCTGGTATTTGGGTTCGGAGAAAAAGTTCCGTTTCATCTCATTTCTCTCCCTTCATTCCGCTGTGCCGAGGATCCTTCCGGAAAGGCACCAGTTCTCGGCACCTGTTATCAGTACCGACACCATCCGGCCGAGCATTTCTTCTCCGGCTTCAACAAGGACCACCTTGTCGGAGGGAGTCCTCCCCTGGAGAAGCCCTTCTCCCCGGGGTGCGAAATCATCGAGGAGAACGGGGCAGGTCCGGCCGACAAGTCCGCTGTTGATCTCCAGGGCGATCTTCGACTGGAGGCGGTTCACCTCGTTCAGCCTGGCCATCTTGATCTCCCTGGGAACCTGCTCCTCCCATGCCGCTGCGGCAGTTCCCCCGCGGGGAGAGTAGGCAGCAGTGTGGACGAGGTCGAAGCGGAACTCCTCAAGGGCGCTGAGGGAGCACTGGAAATCCTCCGGGGTTTCCCGGGGATGCCCGACGATGAGATCTGATGTGAGCCCCACCCCGGGCAGGCGTTCCCTGATACCCCTGACTATGGACCTGTACTGCCCGAGGGTGTATTTGCGGTTCATAAGGGCCAGCATACGGTCGCTTCCCGACTGGATCGGAAGGTTGATGGACGGGCAGATGACATCCGGGTAGGCCGCCATGGTCTCCACAACATCAGGGGTAAAGTCCTTGGGGTGTGACGTGACGAACCGGATCAGGCGAACACCCGTCTCGCGGGCGGCGTCCCGGAGCAGGTCGGAGAAGGAATAGCCGTCAGGAAAGTCTGTTCCGTAGCTGTCAACGTTCTGCCCCAGGAGGGTGATCTCCATGACTCCCTCCTCTGCAAGCTTTTTCATCTCCTCAAGGATCTCCATGGGCGGGCGGGAGACGAACCGGCCCCGGACATAGGGAACGATACAGTAGGAGCAGAAATTATCGCAGCCGTGGGCGATGGTGACAAAGGCTTTCCACTTGTTGAGCCTTTCCATCGGAGCGACTTTAAGGTCCAGAAAAGCCTTCGGGTCATCGTCAAGGAAAAAAAATGTTTCGCCGGAAGAGGACATGAGCCTTTCAAGACCATCCGGCACTGCACCTATGTGTCTCGGCCCGGAAACGAAACGGACCCATGGAAACCGTGAGGCCATCTTTCTGCCCACGTTCTGGGCAATACATCCCGTCACCGCGACGAAGGGTTTTCGCTCCCGGCCCCACCTCGGGGCATACCGGCCGAGGTCGCTCCAGACCTTCTGTTCGGCCTTGTCCCTGATACTGCACCCGTTGAGTATGACCACGTCGGCCTCCTCCTCGGGGACCTCAGACCATCCCCTGGAGACCAGGGCTGTTTTCATTTTGTCGCCGTCATAGACGTTCATCTGACAGCCATATACTTTCAATGCGAATCGATACACGGAAGAACTCCTCCCGGAGGGTAAATATTATGGTCTCAGCCGACTCGTTATTATACCCCTGAATGGTGATATTGAAAAATCTGCAGGAGCGGCCCGCGGGGATGCACAGTGTAGTAAAATAATGGAAAGTCGAGTACGAGGAGGGTTGCCCTGTGAAATTTTTCCGTCGATCGGGTACAGCAGTTTCTGTTCTTCTCTTATTACTGGCCTTTCCGGCAGCGGCGGATACATGGATACTGCCTGACATTCCGGGGTTCAAGGCCGTGGAAGCGGACCGGACACCTCTCGAGGCCCCTTCAGGGACATATGGTCTATGGCTGGTGCGGAACTATGCGGGAGAAGGCGGCCGCCGAATGAAGGCAACGATCATGGCAGGCCCCGGGGCAGGCCCCCTTATGACAGCTCCCGCGGGTACACTGAGTGATGACAGGCCTCTCGGTTTCGGTTCGACGTACGAGGTCTTTTTACTCAACGGCAAAACTGCGGTTTTCGAGACGATACCCTCTCTTGGATCGTCCCTCGCGGTAGCTGCCGGCGGCGACGCGACGCTGACACTGGAGTCGTCCTCTCTTTCAAGGGAAGAACTGGAAAGAGCCGCCTCGGCAATACTCGAAAACCAGTGACAGGAAAGGGAGGCCGGCTGGGCCTCCCTTTCGTTCTTTCACGGATCAAACCTGAAAAAAACTATTCCTCGACCTCAAACATATCCTTGCCCACTGCGCAGACAGGGCAGACCCAATCGTCGGGAATATCTTCGAAAGAGGTTCCCGGGGCAATTCCGGAATCAGGGTCACCCTGGGCAGGGTCGTAGACGTATCCGCAGACGGTGCACACGTACTTCTTCATGAGATTTTCCCCTCCTGGTATGGTGGTCATTTTGCTTCCATGGAATCATTATATCTATGTTTCATAAAAAAACGCAACAGGAAAAGACAAAAAAAGAAAAAATCTCAGATAACCGCTGCTGACCTGCCCTCGCCGCCGGAGAGACATACCGCGCCTTCGACCGTTACAAGGTAGTCGTCCTCGATCCGCATTCCTCCCCATCCCTCTATATAGATGCCCGGCTCAACAGTGACCACGTCACCCTCCCGCAGGATATCTTTTGACGATGGAGAGAGACGGGGCGCCTCGTGGACCTCAAGGCCAAGCCCGTGACCGAGTCCGTGGGAGAAATGCTTCCCCCATCCTCTTTCCTCTATCACCGTCCGCGCTGCGGCATCCACCGCTTTTCCCGCAACGCCCGGACGGATGGACTCAACCGCCGCACGATGCGCTTCAAGTACGGCAGACTGGATCTCCTCTCCCTTCGGAGAGAGGGGTCCGAGGGAAAAGTTCCGGGTGAGGTCGGACATATATCCCTCCACTGTGGCGCCGAAGTCCACAGTGACCATGTCGCCCCTGCGAAACGCCCTGTCTGTGGGCATGCCGTGGGGAAGGGCGCTGCGCTCTCCAGATGCGACGATGAACCCGCTTCCCTTCCATCCCCCCTCCGCTCCCCTTTTTCTGAGAGTGTATTCGAGAAGCGCACTGAATTCTTTCTCCGTCATACCTTCCCGCACCGTGCCGAGGACCTCGAGATAGGACTCCCAGGCGATCGTTCCCGCCCGCCTGATGATCTCCGCTTCTGCTCCATCCTTGCGTCTCCGGAGGGAGGGAAGAAAGTGGGAGCAGTCTTTCCAGGAAGGGACAGCCTTCTCGAGAGTACGGAATATGGAAACGGAGAGCCTGTCTCCTTCGAAGGCGGCACACTTCCATCCTCCCTTTCCAAGGATCCCGGCTGTTTTCTGCTGCAGCGTCTCAGAGCCCTGCAGGATAATTTCGAAGGGCGACTGATCCGCAGCCTGGAGTGCGTAGCGGCCGTCAGTGACCAGGAACTCCTTTTCAGGCGAGACCAGGACAGCCCCGCTGCTGCCGCGGAATCCGCTGATGTAGGCCATGGATTCGCTGTTGTATCTCTCGGTCACTACCAGGACAAAGACATCCGCTCCCTCGACTGACATTTTCTGACGGAGGCGGGAAAGTCGTTCCTTCACCTGTTCAAATGTCATTCCGGCTTCCTCCTCCGGAGCGGGCAAGAAGTCCCCAGAGCTCTTCCTTTACGTCTTCGGGGCAGTTTCCTTTTCCGTCAGTCATCCGGCCGACTGAAGCCGCACGGATCCCTTTTCGGGCAAGCCTGGAGAGCGCTTCTTCCTCATGCTCGGGAGCAACCACCGCCAGCAGCACCCCCGAGGAAATGAGATGGAGCGGATCGAAACCAAGGTGCTTTTGGGCCCGCACCGTGAGAGGCGACAGGGGGATCTTCCCGTACTCCAGTTCCACACCGAGGCCGCTGAGGCGCATGATTTCAGATATTCCTCCCCCCACTCCCCCTTCCGTGGGGTCGTGAAGAAAACGGGCGATATCCCTGAGTGTTTTTGCCTCCTGCAGGACGGAAATGGAGTTAAGCCACTGCCTGGCCTCATCCACGCCATCCTTTCCCAGGGCCTCACCCAGGAGGTCCGGACGATCGGAGGCAAGGATGGCCATCCCCTCGAGCCCCACATGTTTCGTGAGGATCAGCCTGTCCCCCGGACGGATATCCGTGGCGCGGTGGACATACCTTGTGGGCCCCATCATGGTCCCGACCAGGACGGGCCGGTCGTACCTGGCGGTGAGTTCCGTGTGTCCGCCTACAACGGCAGCCCCGATCGAAAGGCAGGCTTCGTGGATCTCCTTCATGAGGGATTCTACCATCGGGACGCCGTCCTTTGACGGGACAAGAAGCGTCACGATGAAAAAGGAGGGGTCGCCTCCCTTGCAGGCGATATCATTCGCGTTGATGTGGACAAGAAATTTTCCCGCGCCCTCCGAGGCGCCTACGATAGGGTCCGATGCCACAGCCACGTACTGGCCATCCGGCCACCGGATAAGGGCTGCGTCCTCCCCTATTCCGGGACCTATGAGCACCTCAGGCCGCAGGGCTCCGCAATATCTGAAGATACTGCCTTCAAGCTGGCCCGGGGGAAGTTTCCCCTCCGGATACTGGTTCATGATCTTCACCTCTTCGAATGCTGAAAATACAGCCGCAGTAGGACTGCCTGTACAGGCCGAACTCCTTCGACAGCGCGACGGAGCGGATAAAACCGTTTTTTTTCCTGAAAACTCTCGGAAGCCACGCGAGACCATGGTTTTCCGCTGCGGCAGCCCCGATGGAATTTATGAGTTTCTCGTCCTTGTGGGGACTGATGGTCAGCGTGGTGCATATGGTTCCGATACCAAGCCTCACCGCCGCCCTGGCCGCTCCTTCGAGCTGAAGTCGGAAGCAGATGGCACACCGCCTGCCCCCCTCCGGTTCTTCAGCGAAGGGAAGTGACGCTTCCATCCATGGAGGGGAAAAGGTATCCTCGACGATCACCCGGCTGTTACTGCGACTGGCCAGGGAGAGAAGATCCCTGCGGCGCCTGGTTTCTTCTTCCGCCGGATGAATGTTTGCCCCGTACCAGTAAAGCGTCACGTTATATCCCTCGACGGGGAGATCCTCAAGGGGGACGGTGCTGTCCGGCGCACAGCAGCAGTGAAGAAGGAGCTTTTTCCGGTACAACGGCCCCTCCTACTTCTCCAGCAGTTCCCCGAATGCCTTCGCCAGAGACCGTTCGTCGAGTCCCATGGCGGCGATCACGTCAGGTGAGGCTCCGGATTCGCCGTACCGGTGAACTCCCACTGACCTGAAGGCACACGAGAGGCCGAGTTCCGCCATGCGGGCCGCGAGTATGGACCCCATTCCGCTGTTCACTGAGTGATCTTCGCAGGTGAGTATCCTTCCCGTTCGGGCGGCGGCCCTGAGGGCATCGTCATCCGGGGAAAGGGGGCTTGAGACCGAGTAGACAGCTATCTCGACTCCCTTTTCATCGAGAAGGATCTGCCTGGCCTTCAGGGCCCTTTCAGCCATGGCCCCGAGTGCGAAGACTGTCCCGTCCTTTCCTTCGCGAAGGAGGTCGGCTCTCCCGTAGCGGAACGTGTAAGAACCGGCAAAAAGCGGCTCTCCTTCCTCGTTCATAACAACACCGAGCTTGCTTCTCCCCATGGCGAGGCAGATACAGCCCGGTTCCCCCAGTGCCCACCGGACAGCCCTGTCCGTCTGGTTGGGATCGGCAGGCACCACCAGCCTCCATCCGAAACAGTTCCTGAGAAGCCCCACATAATCGATGGCCTGGTGCGTTTTTCCGTCCTCTCCCACGTCCAGCCCCACGTGAGTGAGCACTGTCTTGATGCTCGCAGAGTTTATGTCGTTGAGCCGCTGCTGGTTGTAGGTCTCCGAGAGGCCGAAAACTCCGAAATCAGCCCACAGTGAGACGACCCCAGCCGTGGAGGCCGCTCCTGCCGCAGTAGCAGTGGAATGCTCCTGGATTCCTGCCTGGATGAACCAGTCAGGGCAGTTCTTCGCAAAATCCCCCGTCTTTACGGAACCGGCGAGGTCGCAGTCAAAAACGAGGAGAGGCGTTCCGCCTTCCCTTCCGTAGTTTTTCTTTCCCACGTCAGCGAGTGCCGCACCAAATGCGGATCTGTTGTCGGTCTTCTTGTCGAGCCCGTACGTGACGGGGTCTCCCGGGACAAGGTTTCCCGAGGACGGGGCGACGTGCCGTCCTGCCGGAATTGGTTCGGAGTCCCTTCTCTTCCGGGCCTCTCCAAGGAGAGAAGGATCCTGTCCGAGTTCCTTCATGGCCAGCACGTACAGATCCTCCCGAGGGGCTTTCCCATGGTACTCGGAAGAATTCTCCATAAATGAGACCCCTTTGCCCATGACGGTCGTGCAGAGAATAACCGTCGGGACATTGTTTTCAGCGCTCTTTTTAAGAGCCGTGTACAACTCGGAGATAGAATGGCCGTTGCACTGGAGGACTTCCCAGCCGTCCGCTTTCCAGAGGGCGGGAAGATCCGCCGGCATGACAGAATCAACGGTCCCGGAGATCTGGATCCTGTTCCAGTCCACAAGGACGGTGATATTCGCCAATTTCTCCTTTGCGGCCATTCTCCTGGCCTCGGCGATCTGTCCCTTGGTCTGCCCTCCGTCCCCCATGAGCACGTAGGTCCGCCCGCCGTTCTTCCTGGACTTCTGTGCGAGGGCAAATCCTACAGCGGCGGAAAGGCCCTGCCCGAGGTTTCCGCTGCCCCAGTCGATCCCGGGGACGTCCCGTTCAACATGCCCCTGGAACGGAGAGCCGCACTGCCGGAAATGGGCTATTGCGTCCATGGGATCAAAGAATCCGAGTTCGGCAAGAACTGCGTAGGCTCCGGGAGAGGTATGGCCATGGCTTATGACCACGTAGTCCCGGTCGATTTCGGAACAGTTCTCCGGAGTAAGGTTCGCTGCCGTATACACGGCGAGATACATCTCCATGCTGGAAAGGGATCCGGCAGGATGTCCGCTGTCGGCGAGGGTCACCATGGTAACGGCGTTTCCGCGGCACCTCCCGGCCGCCTCTTCAAGGGCATGGACCGCAGGTCCGTCAAGGGACTCCACGGGAAAATTCTTCAGTACGGGGAGATTCAGGCTCATAGCGATATCGCCTCCTTGAATTGTGACAGGACAGATTATACCCAAGAAGAGG
>Ga0123331_1001103_pt1 | contig 23465 bp, 18 predicted proteins | sample BioC13SIPDNA_3_FD_89705 | JGI IMG/M metagenome (GOLD analysis project Ga0123331, IMG submission 89705) | Anaerobic biogas reactor microbial communites from Washington, USA - Biogas_R2_B C13 SIP DNA | ecosystem: Engineered > Bioreactor > Anaerobic > Unclassified | place: Washington, USA... | reverse complement strand
TTGTCAAAGAGCTTGGGCGACTACTGATCGCCGCATAAATCTATGTTTAAAAAATCAGTCAACTTGAGAATTTAGTGCTTAGAATTTCAGTCTCAAACAAAACTGCCTTACAAATGAAAGGTAATGTGTGATGATCATCAAAAACATACAGGACGTTGCCGCCCAGCCGGTGAAGATGGATGGGGCCAGGGATGTAACCATTCGCGTCTTGATCGGTCCGCAGGACAACGCCCCGACCTTTGCGATGCGGCTGTTTGAACTGGCGCCAGGCGGACATACGCCGTTTCACGACCACAACTTTGAACACGAAGTGATTGTGCTGGACGGCGAGATTGCGGTCTTGACGACCTATGGCCCGAAGCCGCTGCAAAAAAATGATGTTCTGCTCATTGACGCCAATGAACAGCACCAATTCAAAAACCTCTCCGTTACCGCGCCCGCCCGTTTCATCTGCCTTGTGCCGATTGACTATCAGAAATAACCGACACCGCATAGTTCACAGTGAACAGTTTTGGGTTGAGTGGCATCGGCTCTGCGCAGCAGACCGATGGAAATCGCCTCCACAATTTAGATTGTCATCCTTTTCTCTTTTCGTCAGGCAGTCTGTCGTGTAGAATGGGCGACGTGAAGAAAGACGACCAAAACACTTTATTTGCGGAGATGGACCAGCCCGCACCCGAACCTGCCAGCCATGAGCCGGTCATCCGGGTTGCGCTGGATGCGGGGGCCGACGCGCTGTTCGATTACAAGCTGCCGGAGCATCTGGGGGCCGTTACGCCGGGGCAGCGGGTAGAGGTCCCCTTCGGCAAGGGCAATCGGCCCAAAGAGGCGTTTGTCGTAGAGACAGGCGTAACGCCCCATGAGCGGCCGGACGGGCGGGGGTTTCGCTTAAAACAGGTTAAGCGTATCGTGGACGCCGAGCCGCTGGTGGCGGGCGAGTTGTTCGAGCTGGCGCGGTGGATCAGCCGGTATTATGTCTGTCCGCTGGGGCAGGTGCTGGCGGCGATGGTGCCGGCGGCGGTCAAACAGGATGCGGGCGTGCGGACGCAGATGTTCGTGTCGTTGACAGACAAATTTTTCGACCAAACCCGGCCGGAAGCCGGCGGTACAGAAACCATAAAACTTTCCAGCGCAAAGCAAAAGGCACTGGTTGAGGTCTTGCAGCAAGCCAACGCGGCCAGTGAAGAGACTGCACTGGAAAAGGAGATGCTGCTGGAGGAGGCCGGATGTACCGACGCGCCGCTCAAGCAGCTTGTCCGCAAGGGGCTGGCGGCGATCTGGCGGCGGGCGGTCTTGCAGACACTGCCGTCCGTGCCAAAGGGGATGTCGCTTGACAGCGGGACCATGCAGCTCAACGACGACCAGCAAACAGCTATTGCACACATCACGGCTCAACTCGACAGCGGCGCGTTCGGCGTCACACTCCTGCACGGCGTTACCGACAGCGGCAAGACCGAGGTCTATCTCCGGGCGATTGAGGCGTGCGTCGCGGCGGGCAAGCAGGCGATTGTGCTGCTGCCGGAGATCGCCTTAACAGCGCAGACCGTTCAGCGGTTTCATACCCGCTTTGAGCGGCTGGCGATCTTGCACTCGCAGCAAACCGGCCCGCAGCGCAACGCCCACTGGCAGACGATTCGAAACGGGCAGGCCGATGTCGTCATCGGGGCGCGGTCGGCGATCTTTGCGCCGGTGCAGCGGCTGGGACTGGTGGTCGTCGATGAAGAACACGAGCCAAGCTATAAGCAGGACACCGCCCCGCGTTATCATGGGCGGGATGTGGCCATCAAGCGGGCGCATCTGGCCGGGGCGCATTGCGTACTCGGCTCGGCGACGCCGTCGCTGGAGAGCCTTGAGAACTGCCGCACGAAAAAACATTATACGCTGGTCGAGATGCCGCGCCGGGTGCGCGACCTGCCGATGCCCGACATGCGGCTGGTGAATATGGCCGAGGCGTTTCGGGATACGCCGCACAAGGGCGTGAACCTGCTTAGCCCGGAGTTGCTGGCCCGGCTTAAAGCCGTACTGGAACGAAACGAGCAGGCGATCTTGCTCCTGAATCGCCGCGGCTACAGCAATTTTGTGTTTTGCCCGTCGTGCCGGCACAGTCTGCATTGCCGCAACTGCGATGTGACGCTGACGTTTCACAAACGCTCCAAGCCGGACAAACCACACGAGACCCTGCTGGGCAAACATATCGTCGGCGGCTATGCGATCTGTCATTATTGTCTGGCCAAGACACTTGTGCCGCAGGCGTGCCCTTTGTGCTCAACCAAGATGATTATGATCGGGCTAGGGGCGCAGCGGCTGGAAGAAGAACTGGACGCCAAGCTGCCGGCCGCGCGGGTGCGGCGGATTGACAGCGACGCGATGGCCGGCCAAGATTATTACGGCTTGCTGCGGGAATTTGCCGAAGGCAAGATCGATATTCTGGCGGGCACGCAAATGCTGGCCAAGGGACTGCATTTCCCCAACGTAACGCTGGTGGGCATCGTCAGCGCCGATACATCCCTGTCGCTGCCGGACTTTCGGGCCAACGAGCGGACGTTTCAACTCATCAGCCAGGTGTCCGGGCGGGCGGGACGCAGCGAAAAACCCGGCACGGTCATCGTCCAGACATTCTTGCCGGGACAGCCCGCGATCAAGTTTGCCCTGCGAAACGACTTTCAAGGATTCGTCGAAGAGGAGTTAAAGCATCGGCAAGCCTGCCTGCTGCCCCCCTACCACCGGATGGCGATCATCCAGATGCGGGACACAAAATACGACCGCCTCACCGCCGCGGCCGAGCAGGTACGGCTGCGAATCGACCATATTATTGAGGCCGAGGGGCTTGATATCAAACGCACCGGCCCGATCCCCCCGCCCATCGAACGGATTCAGCGGCATCATCGGATGCAGATTATCCTGCGAGCGCCCACCCCGGCCGCCTTCGAACGGCTGTTCGACCGATGGCGGCTGATGCCCCCCATTCGCCCGGCTATACAGATTCAGCCCGACATCGACCCGATTTATGTCGCGTAGCTGTGCCGTCCGGCAAACAGATTGGACAGATTGACCCAAAGCAGCGTAATAACGATAAATGCCATCCCGACCAGCACCAGCCATAGACGGGTGCGGATGTACTCCTTCGGGTGGACGATACGCCAATGGAAGTAGAACATATACATCAGCCAGCAGGCCAGCGACCACAATTCCTTCGGATCCCACGCCCACCAGTCGCCCCAGGCCAGTTTGCCCCACACGCTGCCCAGAATAAGCCCCAGCGACAGCAGCGGAAAACCCGCCGCGGCCATCCCATAGCTGTGCCGCTCGGCGTCGATGAGCCGCTGGTCGTTGTACCGCCCCGCCAGTGCCGCAACAGCGGGGATGCACGCCCGTGCCATCAGCAGATAGGCAGTCATATACGAGGCCACATGCGGGCCGAACAGAACCGATTGCAGTGGCGGCGGCAGTGGCCGCGGAGCGGCGGAGAACACAAACCCCGCCGGAAAACAAACCAAAATGCCGATAATCGCATCCCCGGCGGCCATCACCCACGAGTCGTCTTGTTGCATGTTCCGCGTCAGCCATGAAATCGGCCCGACCATCACCATCATCAGCAAAAAAACCTCAAAGAGATTCTGCATCGGCAGGTGCGTAGAGATGACCCAGCGGACAATGTACGCCGTCAACGCGGCCGCAAAGGCAAACCCAAAGCACAGTCGTCCGGCAGCGACCTTTCGGTTGACCAGTACGCCGACAAAAGCCGACAGGTAGCCGATCATTGCCAGATAAATGAACAGGCCCTGAATGTCCCACTTAATGTGCATCCGCCCCCCTTTGCGCCCGGCGGTGCAGCAGCGGCTTGACCCAGAACTGCCCGAACAGACCCAGCGTGATCAGGGCATAACCGGCAAACACCGTCCGGACGCCGCTGTCAGAAACGATCATGATGCTGCTATACGGACCGAATTGATCCTGGCCGAAGTCGCTTTGATAAAAATGATAGCCGCCGTAATACAGCGGATCATTGACGCGAATGGTTTTTTCCGTCAGTACGCGCCCGTCTTTTTTGAGAACCAGATGACTGGTGTATTCTCTGGGATTCCGCGGCTTGATGAACCGCGCAAGAAAAGGGACATTCGGAAGAAAATGCGGCTCAAATTGTTCAAAGACATACAGCGCGTGTTGCTGTCCCTCAGCGGTCTGGATAAGGACTTCGTAGCCGGGGTTGGATTGGTCGGGTTCGCCTTCAACAGGCTGAACGCCGCCTTCCGGGTGCAGTTGAAGCCGAAGATTTTCAAATTGCTTCGCTACCCGAACACGTGCCGGCGGCTCAACGGGCAACTCATACACATCGCCGACTTCTGCGGGAATTGTGCCGAGAAATCGACCGCCGGCATCATAGACGGCAATGATACCCTCATCGTAAAACGTCACCTGTGTTTTTTCCAGATGCACCTCGAAGGGAAGGGCAAACGTGCCGGTCTGATCGGCCAACATCACCTGATTGCCGGTTTGCCCCTGACGAAGTATGATTGTCCCTTTTGTGAGTTTTTCGGAAATTCCTGCCGATGCTCGCAGGCGATGGGCGGCCGCAGACCCCCACAGGCCGCCAACCAGAACGGCCACACAGCCTGCATGACAAAGCAGCAAATTAACCCGTCGATACAGCGATTTCCAAAAGAAAAACGCCGTGCAAAACAACCCCGTCAGAAAAATCCAGAAAACCGCCAGCGGCGGGGAATTGAAAAACATCGAGGCTTTGTCGGCCCCCAGAAAAGCGCCGGCAATGCTCAGAATAATGAGCAACATCAGGGCAAACAACCCCAGATTCAAAACCAGATATCGAGCAATCGTCTTATTCATAAAAGATTGCCGGATTATCCCGGATCTCGACACAAATGCAAGAGAAATTGCCGCAACGACAAGGCCCCAAGCGACATCGAAGCGACATCGAAAGGAAAAAAAGCGATAAAATGTTGTAATTGCCCGTTTTTTTGGTTGAAAATTGTTTATATGGAATGTTAAATGTGGTGGTTAAATTCAGGAGGTTACAATGTATTTATTGGGATATGACTGCGGGACATCTTCGATCAAGGCCTCGTTGCTGGATGCCGAGACCGGGAGGATTATAGCGGCGTTTACATCGCCGGAAAAGGAAATGCCGATTCTGGCCGAGAAAAGCGGCTGGGCCGAGCAGCATCCGGAGTTGTGGTGGGACAACCTCAAGTCCGCCACCGCCGGTGTGCTGAGCCGTGCGGGGATTGACCCCGCCGACGTCAAGGCCATCGGGATTTCCTACCAGATGCACGGTTTGGTGCTGGTCGATGCGCAACAGCAGGTCTTGCGCCCGTCCATCATTTGGTGCGACAGCCGGGCCGTCAGCATCGGCCAACAGGCGTTTGAATCCATCGGAACACAGCAGTGCCTGGAGCATTTGCTCAACTCCCCGGGCAATTTCACCGCCTCCAAGCTCAAATGGGTACAGGACAACGAGCCGAAGGTCTATGCCCGGATCCATAAGGCCATGCTGCCCGGCGATTACATTGCGATGAAGCTGACCGATACCATCTGCACAACGATCTCCGGCCTCTCCGAGGGCATCCTGTGGGATTTCAAGAAGCAGCAGCCCGCCGAGATGGTCCTGAACCATTACAACATCGACCCCCGGTTGCTGCCCGCTATTGTGGCGACATTTGCCCCGCAGGGCGCACTTTCCGCTCGCGCCGCCGCTGAATTGGGACTCAAGGCCGGAACGGTCGTGGCCTATCGCGCCGGCGACCAGCCGAATAACGCCCTGTCGCTGAACGTCCTCAATCCCGGTGAAATCGCCGCCACCGCCGGAACCTCCGGCGTGGTCTATGGCATCGGCGACCAGCCTGCCTACGACGCCCAGTCGCGCGTCAACAGCTTTGCCCATGTCAACTACGCCCCCGGCGATCCCCGTCTGGGCGTGCTGCTGTGTATCAATGGCACGGGCATCCTCAACAGTTGGCTCAAACACAACGTCACCGCCGGACTGGATTACCCGCAGATGAATGAGATGGCCGCCGGCGTTCCTGTCGGCAGCGACGGGCTGAGTATTCTGCCCTTCGGCAATGGCGCCGAACGCACATTGGCCAACCGCGACATCGGCGCAGCGATCTGCGGCTTACAGCTCAACAAACACACGCAGGCCCACCTGCTGCGTGCCGGACAGGAAGGCATCGTCTTTGCCTTGGGGTACGGACTTGAGATTATGCGGAACATGGGCGTTCAAGTGAAGACCGTTCGTGCCGGCGACGCCAATATGTTTTTAAGCCCCCTGTTCCGTGAGGCCTTCGCGACCGTCACCGGCGCGCAGGTGGAATTGTACAATACCGACGGCTCGGCGGGCGCCGCACGCGGCGCCGGCATCGGCGCCGGCATCTATCGCAACCCGCGCGACGCCTTCGCAGGCCTTTCCTGTACCCGCACAATCGACCCGGTCGAAACAAATAAATCGCGTTATCAAGAAGCCTTTGCGCTATGGTGCCAACGGCTGAACCAACATCTTTCATAGGAGTCCAGAATGAAAACGTTTTTTCCAAACATCAAAAAAATCAAATACGAAGGTCCGGACACCAGCAATCCGCTGGCGTTCAAGCATTACAACCCCAGGCAGAAAGTCATGGGTAAGACCATGGCCGAACACCTGCGGTTTGCCGTCTGCTATTGGCATACCTTCAAAGGGCTGGGCGGCGATCAATTCGGCCCCGGCACCATCATCCGTAACTACAACAGCTCCGGCGAGCCGATGCAGATTGCCGAAGACACGATGCACGCGGCGTTTGAGTTTTTCACCAAACTCGGCGTGAACTTCTGGTGCTTCCACGACCGCGATATCGCCCCGGAAGCCGATACGCTGGCCGAGACGAACAAACGGCTGGATACGATTGTCGCGTTGGCCAAAAAACTTCAGAAAGACACCGGCGTCGAGTTGCTCTGGGGCACAACCAACGCCTTCAGTCATCGGCGGTTTATGGCCGGGGCCGGAACGAACCCCTCGCCGCATGTGTTTGCCTACGCCGCGTCCCAAATCAAAAAGGCGATGGAAATCACCAAAGAACTGGGCGGACAGGGTTATGTGTTCTGGGGCGGCCGCGAAGGCTACGAAACACTCCTGAACACCGATATGAAGCGTGAGCTGGATCATCTGGCGGCGCTGCTGCACATGGCGGTTGATTATAAAAAGCAGATTCGCTTCAAGGGGCAGTTCTACATCGAGCCGAAACCCAAAGAGCCGACCAAGCACCAGTACGACTCCGACGCAGGCAACTGCTATGCGTTTTTGCAGAAGTACAACCTGCTTAAGGATTTCAAACTGAACATCGAGGCCAACCACGCCACGCTGGCCGGCCACACTTTCCAGCACGAGCTGCAATACTGCGTCGATAACGGCATCCTCGGTTCGGTGGACGCCAATCGCGGCGATCTGTTCCTCGGCTGGGACACCGACCAGTTCCCGACGGACATTTACGACACGACGCTGGCGATGTATATTATCCTCCAGGGCGGCGGCTTCACCACCGGCGGCCTGAACTTCGACGCGCACGTCCGGCGGCAGTCCATTGATCCGGAAGATCTGTTCTACGCCCATATCGGGGCGATGGACGCTTTCGCCCGCGGCCTCAAAAACGCCGCCAAAATGCTCAAGGACAAGACATTTGAAAAGGCAATCAAGAAACGCTACGCCGGCTGGAATACCCCCTTCGGCAGCAAGATTGAATCGGGCAAAGCCGACTTTGCGCAGATGGAACAATACATCCTCAAAAACGGCGAACCCAAACTCCAGAGCGGTCGGCAGGAACTGCTGGAAAATCTGCTCAACGATTACATCTAATACAAATAAGCGTTCACATAGACGCTGAAACGCCAAAGCCGCTGAGGGCCGGGTTTATTTTTGAAACCCGTGTCATCAGCGGCTTTGGTGTTAATACAGGCGGTCATCATAGTGAATTTCGACGTTTTTGCGATACTCTGTGTCTGATTTTTTTATTTTATGCTGAAGCAAATAAAGCCGAATTGCATATCCAATGGCGGTAAACCCGGCCAGAAAGAAAACCGCCGCCGCCACAAATGCGAACAAATCCCGCAAAATAAAGACCAAGAGGCCAAACCCGATCAGCAGCAGCCCGACGAATAAACTTCCCTTGGCCAACCCTTTGGCCACGTCAGAAGCAGGATTGCCGTGAACAAAAAATCGAAACATACTCACTCCGGTATTTAAATTAACATAGCATGGGCTTTTAGCCCGTGATCACAGCCAAGATGGCCGTACGACACAAATTTCTCGCACAAAATGCCTGTGGTACATAATTAGTTTATTGCATCCAGTCCACCGTCATCCCGCAGGAACCGCAGAGAAAGCGGACGCTAAATTGCCGGCGGTCTTCGTCTTCGAGTACGAGCGGAGCGGCGTGTGGTTCGCACAAGCCCAGTTGACGCCGCAAGCAGTATTTTGTCGTCATGACGGTCTGGCCGTGCAGATCCAGGCCGGATTCGGCGGTCGGCTGAATGGATTCGACGCCGTGCTGTTTATAGAAGTCAGCCGCTTTCCGGTTCAAGACATTGTCATGCCAAGTCAGTTTTTTATCCGGATAAGGAACATCGTTTCGCACGATGCACGTATTCGATAGAGGCCGGGCCGCATTGCGGATGGCGGTAAGCCGTTCGATCAGGCCGCGTTTGAGGGCGTTAATGATCGACACCGGCAGAAAATAGACCGTTTGGGTCTGGATACTCACAGAGGTACAGGAAAACATGGTGTTGCCGAGTTTATTGATCTGTTCGACAACACGCTGGATGGCGGCATCAGGTTGTTGGGCAAGCTGCTTGTCAACAGACAGATCAGAGGAGGCGGTCAGACCGTCCTCATCGGTTCCGAGCAGTGCGAACCCGTCGGGAGTGTCGGACAGGGTAATCGCCACGCCAAGGGTACGTTTGGCCGGGCGGGACTGGAGTAATTTGTGGAACTGGCGGTCATAGTTGCGATAGATCGTCGTCCCTTTGCGAATGCCGCTGAGGCTTTGGCAAAAGATGCGGCGGCCCTCGACGCGGTTGACAAGGGTGCCGCAGAGCGTACGACGAACATCAAAGAAGCAAAGCCCGTCGGCGTTATGAAGCTCAATGTCGCCATCAAGGACGAAGGATTGGCCATCGACTTGGCGGACGCGGCCGACCACTTCGCCCAGAGATTTGGGGGTGTCAATCGACCCCATGGAGTCGTCTTTGCCGACCAGGCCATACTCGGTAAAGCCGCGGGCAAAGGTTTTATGCGGATCGGGAGTAAAGTGCAGCGTCACCGTGCCGGAGGATGATTTATTGAGATTCTTTATGCTGAGCAGGGGGTCCAGCGTTTGGCGGTAGAAACCGACGGTATTGGCAACATAGGGAGCGTCTTTAAGACGGCCTTCGATCTTGAATGAGGTAATGCCCGCATCCAGCAGCATTTCGAGACGGCCGGAAAGATTGAGGTCTTTCAGAGACAGCAGAAAACGGTCTTTGGCAATCACGGCCCCATCGAGGGATTTGAGGGTGTACTGCCGACGGCACGGCTGAGCACACTGGCCGCGGTTGCCGCTGCGCCCCCCTATCGCATAGCTCATCGCGCATCGCCCGCTCTGACTGACACACAACGCCCCGTGAACAAAACACTCCAGTTCGATCGTCGTGTGACGGCGAATCTCGATAATCTGTTCAAGCGTCAGCTCCCGCGCCAGAATCACCCGAGAAAAGCCGACCTGTTCAAGAAATTGTACCTTGGCCGGCGTGTTGTTGTGCATCTGGGTGCTGGCGATCAGCGGGATCGGCGGCAGGTCAAGTTCAAGCAGCCCGACATCCTGAATAATCAGGCCGTCGATCCCGAGCCTGTGCAGGTCGCCGATGATGGCCTCGGCCTTCGGCAATTCCTCATCAAAAAGCAGCGTATTCATAGCCACATACACCTTAACGCGGAACGGGCGAGCCATGGCAATGACCTTTGCGATGTCCTCAAGGCTGTTGCCCGCGGCCTGACGGGCGCTGAAATGCGGGGCGCCGATATAGACCGCGTCCGCTCCGCACAACACGGCGGCTTCAGCGGCGGCAAAATCTTTGGCCGGGGCAAGTAATTCGATGGGCTGCATCGCACTCAGTATAGCAAAATCGGCTCTTAACGCAACCACCACATTCTTGTCTGTGGGGTTGCAAACCGCGGCCGTTGTGATATGATGGCCGCTCATGGCTGAACCCAAAAAAAAGATTGCGACCGGGCAGATTGCCAAAAACAAGAAGGCCTGGCACGACTATGAGATCGTCGAGAAGGTCGAGGCCGGGATGTTGCTGGTCGGCACCGAGGTCAAGAGCCTGCGGGACAAGCAGTGCGACCTGGAGGGGGCGTTTGCGCGAATTTTGGACGACGAGTGCTGGCTGATGGGCTGCAAAATCGCCCCCTACGCCCAGGGCGGCTATGTCAACCACGAGCCGCTGCGAAAGCGAAAGCTCCTGCTGCACCGGGCACAGATCAAGAAAATCCGAATCAAACTCGAACAGCGGGGCTATACACTGATTCCGCTGAGCGTCTATTTCAACGCCCGCGGGCTGGCCAAAATCGAACTGGGTCTGGCCCACGGCAAGCGGCAGTTCGACAAACGGCAGAAACTGACCGAACAGCAGCAGAAACGCGACCTGGATAGAAGCTACAAACAAAAATAAAAAATCATAATGAAAAAATCAAAAATGTGGAATCGGCCTTTGGCCGAAGCTGTTTAATGCACCCTGAAGTGTGAACGACGAACGGGAAAGGATGTCATCATGGCCGATGAATCGAACGAAAAAAAACTGATTATTGACGAAGACTGGAAGACGCAGGCGCAGAAGGAAAAGGAAAAGCTGCAGGAAGAAGTCGCCCACGACAAGGCCCAAGAGCGGCCCCAACTGCCGGAAGCGGACCTGGCGGGTTTGATCAGTATGCTGGCGACGCAGGCGTTTTATGCACTGGGGCTGATCCGCACCGAAGAGACCAAAGACAAGGACATCGAACCGGACTGGGAGATGGCCAAGTACAATATCGATATGCTGGCCGTGCTGGAGGCCAAATGCAAGGGCAATCTCGAACAGGAAGAGGCGGCCATGCTCAAGGCGACGCTGGAACAGTTGCGGATGGCCTTTGTACAGCTCTCGAAGTAATTTGGGTGGCATCGGGCGTAGTTTGGGTGGTATCGGCTCTGCGCAGCAGACCGATGGGTAATCGCCCGAAAATATAGAAGGCAGAGGTCAGTTTTTTTATGGCAACTATTCTTGACAAGATATTGGCCGATACGCGGCAGGATCTCGAACGGCGCAAGGCCGAGCGGCCGCTGGAGATGTTTCGCGAACTGGCGATGCGTATGCCCAAGTGCCGCAACTTCTATCAGGCCGTAACAAAAAAAAATCCGCGTGGGCTGAATGTCATTGCCGAGGTCAAAAAGGCCTCGCCGTCGGCGGGTCTGATCCGGCTGGATTTCGACCCGGTCGAGATTGCGCGGACGTATGAGGCCTGCGGGGCGGACGCGATCAGCGTACTGACCGACGAACCCTATTTTCAGGGGCGGCTGGAGTATCTGACCGCCGTCAAAGAAGCGGTACGGCTGCCGGTTTTGCGAAAGGATTTTATCGTCGATCCCTATCAGGTCTATGAGGCACGGGCGGCCGGGGCGGATGCGATCCTCTTGATTGCCGAAGCGCTGCCGCCGTCGGACTTGATGGATATGCTCATTCTGGCCAACGACCTGACGCTGACGACCCTGATCGAAGTCCACGACGCCGACGCGCTCCTGCAGGTACGCAGCCTCGTCGGCTTCCCGCAAAAGCATTACAGCGTGCTGGGCATCAACAACCGTGACCTGCGGACGATGCACGTGGACATCAACACCACCGGACGGCTGGCCGAGCTGGTCGAGTATCGCCATGAACTCATCGCCGAAAGCGGCATTCGGACAAGGCAGGATGTCGAAAAGCTGATACGCATCGGCGTCGGCGGCGTCCTGATCGGCCAGACGCTGTGCGCTGCTCCAAGCATCGCGGAAAAATTCGCAGAACTCTTCGGGACGGGCACAGCGTAGTGGACGCGGCAATTCTGATCGGCATCGGGTTGGTAATGGGGGTGTTCGGGGGGATGCTCGGTATCGGCGGCTCGCTGGTGATGATTCCCGCGATGGTTGCGTATTATGGTGAAAATCAGCATCTGTACCAATCAGCGGCGATGATCTGCAACTTTTTTGTGGCGATGGCCTCGCTGATGGGGCATCGCAAGGCCAAAGCGTTCGTTCCGGCGGTACTGTGGCGAATGATCCCGGCAGCGGTCATCGGCGTCCTGCTGGGTGTGAGCCTGAGCAACATTTCACTGTTTGCAGGACGCAACAGCTACCTGCTGGCCCGTCTGTTCGGGGCGTTTCTGGCGTATGTGGCGGTCTATAATTTCTGGCGGCTCTTTCGCCCGCAGATGCCGACCGTCGATGGCAGCGACCCGACCCTCTACCAAACCACGATGCTCAAATCCATCGCGGCCTCTATCGGAATGCTGACCGGCACCGCGGCCGGCTTGTTGGGTATCGGCGCCGGCTCGGTGGCCACGCCGATGCAGCAGTTCTTTCTGCGTATGCCGCTCAAACGCGCAATGAGCAACTCCGCCGCGGTCATCGTAAGCATCGCCTGGCTGGGCGCAATCGCCAAGACCGCCACCCTGCCGCAGCACGACATCGCGATTGCCGATGCACTCAAGCTGGCCGCCTGGATCGTCCCCGCCGCCCTGCTCGGCGGCTTCCTCGGCGGCCACCTCATGCACCTGATGCACCGCCACGTCGTCCGCGCCATCTTCATCGTCGTCTGCCTGCTCGGCGCCTGGCAGCTCCTCACCGTGCAGCCGGCGGGATGAGTCAATCGCCAAACGGCTTTCAGTGGCGCCGCTCTATTTCACACGGGATCGTTAAGACCCCTCGGCCGCAGCACCAGACAAGTCTGCCCTCTGCCGGAGCGATTGTATGTGCAAAAAAGGCCGATGTCCCGAAGGCCATCAACCTTTTGCCACCTATATACCATCGCTTATCGGCTTAGTAGCCCAGCGAACGTCCACGCAGCCGAGTCCGCCCGAAGTCCGGCCCTTTCCAGTACAGTTCCAGGCCAAGCCCCCCGACGCCCTGAAAATACCGGATTTCAATCGGGTGCCACCCGGCCTCCAGCACCATCGCACCGGACACTTCGATCATCCCGTGCACCCCGTCATTGTTAATCAGTTCCCTGCCGGCCAAAAACAGCTGTGAACCGTCATCGGAATTCAGCCAAAACTGATAGACACCCGACTGCGGGACATTGACATAGCCGCTGAAGACCAGCCCGAAATTCTCCTGCCGAGGCATAACCGACAGATCCAGCCCTCTGGCGACGCCGGTTTGTACCGCAGTCAGCGATGAAAAGTCAGGCAGTACGTTCCATTGGCCCTCATACCCGGCATATTTCAGCCCTTCACCCTGAATCTCAGGCTTGACGGCCTTGACCAGCGGAACCTTCCGGAATTCCCGGCTGACGGTCAATGAGGCCTTCCCGTCCGGCCAGAAACAGCGAGCCTTCACGGTGGTGGTCCGGTCAATCAAAAACGGCTGTGTATACAACGGTGACGAATTCGTCGGATCCGAACCATCCAGCGTATAGCGAATCTGCGGATCTTTCCGTGCCGACAGGACAACCTGCATGGAATTCGCAAAGATGTCCATCTCATCGGCAAACATCGGCGGCGAAAATCCCTGGTTAACCGAAGCAAACCGTTTCGGGTCCAGCTTGATGACCTTTCGATCATAGGTCATCAGCCCATTGACCTCGACCTCAACATCGGTCGTCTGCGTGTACACCGCGGCCGCCAGCCCTTTGTCCATCAGGCCGAACAGATCCTGTGTCATACGGATATAACGCTGCTCATACTCGCCCATATCCTGATATGTCTGATAGCCCCAGTTTCCGCCGTCCTCCCACAAATGGCCGCGTATCGGCAATCCCAGTCCGCCGTATTCTCCCAGTACGACGGCTCGATTCTCCTCCAGTCCGGGCATTGCCGGGTTGGGATAACTGTGAATGTCATGTACATCGCCGACCCCCTTGTCCGTCCACCCGGACGCATTATTAACCAGCCGGCTCGGATCATAGCCCTTTGTCCATTCGCTGATCCGCTCAGTGTCGTACTGGCCCCAGCCTTCGTTGAAGGGCACCCACATGACGATGGAGGGGTGGTGATACAGCGCATCGATGATGGCTTTCCATTCGGCTTCCCACTGGGCGTCGAATTGTTTAAGCTGATCGGCGGAATAGGGCAGGCGGTCGAAGCCGGCGCTGGGCATGTCCTGCCAGACGAGTACACCCAGTTTGTCGCACCAATAGTACAGCCGTTGCGGTTCGACCTTGACGTGCTTTCGCAGCATGTTAAAGCCCCAGGCTTTGGTCATCTCCACGTCATAACGGAGCGCTTCGTCGGTCGGGGCGGTATACAGGCCGTCGGGCCACCATCCCTGATCCAAAAGACCAAACTGAAAGATCGGCTTATTGTTCAGGAACAGACGATTGATCCCCTGTTCATCTTTTTTAACCTCGATTTTACGCATTCCGAAATAGCTGCTGACCGAGTCGACGGTTGAGCCTTCCTGCGTCAGCCGGACCGTTAAATCATACAGGAACGGGCTGTCGGGGGACCATTCTTTCACGGTATCAAGTGTCAGGGTTAGGGGCTTGAACAGGTGTCCCATTGCGGAGGCGACGGTGGTCTTGCCGTCCGAGGCTGAGATCCAGAGGAAATATTTATCCGCCATGTGTGTCTGCGGATTGGCGCCTTCAATGCCGACTTCTATGGTTACCTGTCCGCGGTCCAGGTCCGGGGTGACCTTGAGGGATTGGATACAGGCTTTCGGGACCGGTTCCAGCCAGACCGTCTGCCAGATGCCGGTCACCGGCGTATACCAGATCCCTTCGGGCCGGGTCACCTGTTTGCCGCGGGGAATCGGACTGTTGTTTTCGTCGGAAGGATCCCAGACGCGAACAACGAGGTCCTGAACGGCGCCCGGGTTTAAGGCTTCGGTAATATCAAACGTAAACGGATTGTAGCCTCCTTTATGGGAACCGACAACCTGACCATTGACCCAGACCGTACACTCCCAGTCCACCGCCCCGAAATGCAGCAGGAGACGCTGACTCCGCCAGGCATCAGGCACTGATAATTGCCGCTTATACCAGAGTGCCTTTTGCGCCCCCACCGGTTTGCCCACGCCGGACAGCGCCGACTCGGCCGGAAACGGCACCAGGATCGCGCCCTCCCAGAAGTCGAGCTTGACCGCATCTTTATGTACAATCGCATACTCCCACAGGCCGTTCAGATTGAGCCATGCCAAGCGTACCATCGCCGGACGCGGGTACTCCGGAAGCACATTGTGCACGGTGACTTCCTCTGCCCATCGCGTCATAATCCGATCTTCAACCGGGTGCCACGCCGCAGATGAAAAACCCGAAACGAACAGAACGACGCCGATCATACAACACAAATAACGGTGCATAACAAGTCCCCTGAAATAATTAGTCGATGCGTCTCTGAACGCTTTTGGCATGGGCATCAAGACCTTCGGTCAGGGCCAGGCGGACAATATCGTCGGCGGAGGCGGCAAGCTGCGACCGGGAATATTCAATAATGCTGCTGGATTTTACAAAGTCGTTGCTCGTGACAGCGCTGAAGAATTTGCTCGTCTGACGCGTCGGCAGCGTATGGCTCGGACCGGCCCAATAGTCGCCGACCGCAACCGGCGTAAACGGACCGATGAAGATCGCCCCGGCATTGGTCAGGCGGGCCGCCATCTGTTTACTGTCCGAACCACACTGCACCTGCAAATGTTCCGCCGCAAAATCATTGGCAAAATCAATGACCGCCTCCATCGTCGCACAGACCACGATACCGCTGTAGGCCTTGAGGCAGCGGGCCGTCGCGTCAGCACGATCAAGCTGCGGCGTCTGAATTTCCAGCTCGGCCAGGACAGCGCGGGCGAAGGCCTCCGAATCAGTCACCACCACACCGGCGCCGGGGTCGTGTTCGGCCTGGCTGAGCATATCCGCGGCCACCCAGGCGGGATTGGCCTGCTCATTGGCAACAATCAGAACGTCGCTCGGCCCGGCAAACGAATCCATATCGACCAGACCGAAGACTTCTTTTTTTGCCAACTGGACGACATCGTGACCCGGCCCGACGATCTTGTCAACCTTGGCAATCGTTTCCGTCCCCCACGCCAAAGCCGCCACCGCCTGGGCACCGCCGAGACGGTACACCTCGGTGATGCCCAATTCATAACAAAGCCCGAGAATAACAGGATGAATGCCGCCCTGCCATCGCGGAGGCGAAACAACAACAATCTCTTTAACGCCCGCTACCTGTGCAGGCACAGCCGTCATCATGACCGTGCTGGGCAAAGGGGCACTGGCGCCCGGAATGCACAGCCCCACACGCCTGAGCGGCGTATAACGAATGCCCGGATGCGTGTTTTTGTCGCCGACGAAAATCTCGGATTGATACCGGCGGATGTTGGCAATCGCCTTGCGCAGCGTCGCCAGCAGTTCCGCGTCAAGCTGTTGGTGCGCCGCTTCGAGCGCGGCGGCAGAGATACGAAACGCCGACGGCGAGAGCTTAATCTTGTCAAATCGCTCGGTGTACTCGACAACGGCCGCATCGCCCCGCTGCGCCACATCGGCGACAATCTGCCGAACCGTCGCCGCCAGATCGGACTTGGCCTTGAGAAACGCGCTCATCAAATGCTCGCGCAGAAGCCGCTGCATCTTCGCCTCAAACCCCGGCTCGGAGGCAACCATTAAAATCTCATCAAAACTGCCCACTGAAAACTCCCTGCCTATTGTCAAAACGAAACTTCAATTTTACCATGAAGCACAGGAAGAAAATGAAGAGAGAAAAAATATCAATAAAGAATAACGTTAGAACTCTTTCCTGAAAAAATCTTCATGTCCTTCATGCTCTTCATGGTTAAACACATAAGCCAATAACTCTATCATTGGGTGAAATTGCCGTGCGTGTAGGTTCGCACCGCCCGGCGGATAAGCAGGTACGCCTGCCCCTCAAACTCGGTCATCACGCCGGAGACGACATAGCGAACACGGCCGGACGTGCGCTGCATGTCGCGTCGGATGAGTTCCAGGGCCGTGCTCGGCAAAAGGCGATACGATGCCTGCCCGACATTCTGGCCGAAGCCGTCCTGAGTAAAGACAAAAGCATCTTCTTCGACGCTCTGTATCCGGCCGGTGCGATGAATCAGGTTGCGGTCATCGCTGACGGCAGCGATCTCATCCAGCCGTGTGAGGTCGGGGATCCGGTTACGCTGCATCATCTGAAGAATCTCATCGGGCAGGACGGATTCTTTCTCAGTTGCAGGCACCGTCGCCGCCGACTCGTCGGGCTTGTTCACCTCGACCGGCGCTACGTCAGGCTCTGAGCGAACCGGAAGAAAATACAGGGCATAAAGATAATTTTGCCCGCGGTAGTCGGTCACCATCGCCCACAAACGCACGTTGACCGTTTGCTCATCGCCGGCAAGCTGCGCGACTTGTTCCAGCGTCGAGCAGGGCAACAGCGTTACCGCCTTTTCGACAGCGAGCACCCCCTTGCCGTCCGTGATTTCCACAGCAGGAAAAAACGCCCACTCCGCCTTGTCAGAATCCTTGGCAACACGGCCTTTGACGCCCGCGACCAGATAGCCTTCCGGCATCAGCCGTGCGCCGCTTGGCGCAGCCGCAATGGCCAAACCGACACAAGACAGGATCACGATAAACGCAAACAGATTTCTCATTTGAATAACTCGTTCAGGACGCCGACAGCTTGAACGGCGTCGTTAACAATTTGCACACACGCCCGACATCGCATATCCTGAGCATTCATCATCTCCACCAGCGGCGTCCAGAAATCACCGAGCAGCAGAATCGGCTTATCGGCAAATCCCTTGTTTTTGTGTTCCCATACCTCCGCCAGTTCCAGCAGCGTCCCCGTCCCGCCCGGCAGGACGATATACGCATCGCCCAAGGCAATCAGCATCGCCAGCCGCTCACTGAGCGTCTCGGTCGGCCGCTCATCCGTCACATACGCATTCGCTCGCCCACGTTTGAACGCCCGGCAGGTGACCCCGATGACCTCTCCGCCCGCCTGACAGGCCCCTTTGGCCGCGGCCATCATCGTCCCGCCATAGCCGCCGTTGGCCAGCGTAAAACCCGCCTTGGCGAGACGCCGCCCCAATGTCAACGCCATATCAAATACAGCATCGCCTTCGTTGACGTTGCCTGAACCAAAGACGGTTACAATTTTTGTTACATTTTCACGCATAAAAAACAGGCAAAAAGCAAAACAAAAAACAGCCCGCAGGGCTAACATAACTTAGCCCAGGGCAACGCCCTGGGTATTGGTCACCCAACCAACCAAACGCCCTGCAAGGACAACCGGTGTCCACAATTATTTACCGGCCTTTTTCGCCAGGTTCAGCAATCCACCGGCCAGCAGGATAGCCCGATCGCGCGTCGAAAGCGTCAGTCGGCCATTAAATTCATAACCGCCGGCGTCATTGATTATCCTGACCGTATCGAGTAGCCTGATCGATTCGAGCAGCTCTGGTATCCGCAGCGCGTCGCCCGCATGCACACGGTCATAATCGTCCGGATTATCAAACTCAACCGGCACAATCGCAAAGTTAATCAGATTGGCCTTGTGGATGCGCTCGATACTTTTGGCCAGCACCGCCCGTACGCCCAGATACATCGGACACAGCGCAGCGTGCTCACGGCTGGAGCCTTGGCCGTAGCTCTCGCCGCCGACAACGATGCCGCCGACGCCCTGCTGCTTGTGCGCAAGCGCCCGCTCGGCAAACGTCGGCTGTCCCTCTTCATTGAAACAGTTGAAGACATACTTCGAATACACCGGCACGTTGGAGCGATACTTCAAAAACGACCCGGCGGGCATAATGTGGTCGGTCGTGATCTTGTCGCCGCACTTCAGCAAGACCCGGCCATCCAGCTCCGCCGGCAGCGGCTTGGGTGACTCCGGCACGACAATCGTCGGCCCGCGCACCACCGTCACCTTGCCCGATTCATCCCGCGGCAACGGTTTATCGATCATCGAATCGTCAATGAGAAATTCTTTCGGCAGTTTGACGACCGGACAGCTTAGGCCGAGCATCTGCTTGAGGGTTCGCGGATCGGTTATCTCGCCCATGATCGCCGAGGCAATCGCAGTCTCCGGGCTGACCAGATAGCACTGATCGCCCTTGGTGCCCGTGCGTCCGGCAAAGTTGCGGTTAAATGTCCGCAGCGTAACGACCCCGTCGGCGGGCGAAAAGCCCTGCCCGATGCACGGCCCGCACCCGCTTTCCAGAATCCGCGCCCCGGCGGCGATCAACACCGCCAGCATCCCGTTTTTGGCCAGCATCTGCAAAACCTGACGGCTGCCCGGTGCGACGGCAAATTCCACACCCGCATCGACCGTGCGGCCTTTGAGTACCTCGGCGGCCAGCATCAAATCCGAAAAGCTCGAATTGGTGCAACTTCCGATAACCACTTGATGAATGCGACGGCCTTTGATCTCGGCAATCGGCTGAATGTTGTCCGGCGACGACGGACAGGCCGCCATCGGCTCCAGTTCGGAAAGATTGAGTTTAATCACGCGGTCATATTGGGCGTTCATGGCAGCCTGCAATGGCTGATACGCGTCGCCACGCCCCTGCGCCTCCAGAAACGACTTGGTCTTCTCATCGCTGGGGAAAATGCTGGTCGTAACACCCAGTTCGGCGCCCATATTGGTGATGGTCGCCCGTTGCGGCACGGTAAGCGTCTCGACGCCGGCGCCAAAATACTCCACGACACAGCCGACGTTGCCCTTGGTCGTCAATATACTCAGCAGCTTGAGGATGACATCTTTACTGGCCACCCACTCACCGAATTTGCCGGTCAACTCAACGCCGATCACCTTCGGGCAGGTCAGGTAAAACGCCCCGCCGCCCATCGCCGCCGCCACGTCCAGCCCGCCGGCGCCAATGGCAATCATCCCCAGCCCGCCGCCGGTCGGCGTGTGCGAATCACTGCCCAGCAAGGTCGCGCCGGGTTTGCCGAAGCGTTCCAGATGCACCTGATGACAGATACCGTTACCGGGCCGCGAGTGATAGACCCCGCTGCGGGCGGCAATCGTCTGAAGATACAGATGATCGTTGTGATTTTCCGGCCCGAACTGCGACATATTGTGATCGACATAGCTGACCGACAAATCCGTCCGCACGCGCCCGACGCCCATCGATTCAAAGAGCAAAAAGGCGGTTGTCCCTGTCGCGTCCTGCGTCAGTGTCTGATCAATGCGAATGCCGATGGGTTTTCCCGCTTCAAGCTGTCCTTCGACGAGATGCTGAGCCAAAATTTTATATGTCAGTGTTCTGTGCATTTTCTATTTCTTCTTTTCTTCGTCTTTCAATAATTGTACGGCCACTTTGCCCAATTCGTTCTCAGCCCGGACACGCATCGCCTCGGCCTGCTCCAACAGCATCGCCGCATCGGGCTGCTGCCAGGAGGCAAGCGTGAATTCCCATGTATATTCATCCACAATTCGCCCCGGCCACAGGACCTCGGCGATAAAATCAAACCCCGCCCGGTCATGTAAAGGCCGCTCCAGCAGCCGATGGGTGTTGAGCGTTTCGTAGCCGTCTTTGGCGATTTGCACTCGATAATCGCCATACCAGTTGAAATTGACTGTTACCGGCGTCGTGCCGACCTCCTCGTCATTGAGCCAGACGACCGCCCCCTCCGGTTCGGTCACGATGGTCAGCCGCCGCTCCACGCACCCGGCCAGAACAACCGCGGCCAAAAGCCCCGCCTGGGCTGCATACTTGATTCGCGTTCGCATAATATCCCTCAAACGTTAAAAAACATCCATTTAGAGCGCTCAGGATAGCGAACATCCCCCAAAAAATCAATGAATTTCGCAATATTTTACCCCATATCGCCGGCGTCCTGCTGGCAAATTCACAAAATAACAGAACGGTCAGTGACTCAGCCGAATGACGCGGGTATTCGCCTCGGAGGGCGGAGCCTTCACGGTCGAGACGGGCACACTGATTGGCTGCTCAACCATGGCAAAACCCGCAAAAGCGGCAGCCAGCGTATAATTACCGGGCGCAACCGCCGCAAAATACCCTCTGCCGAAAGGCTCAGCCACATAAAACCCCCCGTCGCCAGCCAGCCAGACCTGCCCGCCAGCCAATCCCAAACCCTGTCCGTCCGTCACATAAATGTACAAAGGGCTTCGGCTTTGCGCCATCTGGACCGGATCCGGATCAAACGCAATCGGCTGTTCTTCAAACAAGCCGACTTCCAGATACGGCACAAATATCCCGTTGACGGTTGTGCCCAGCGAATACATCCCCGCAGTCAATCCGCCAAGAGCATAGAAACCATCCTCCTCCGGCATGACACTGACACGCATCGGCGGATTGACGCCCTCCAGCGTCAGCCCTTCCGGCCAGTCGCTCAAAAATCGTCCTTCCATTCCCGCCGTGCCAAAGGGAACAGAGTCGATAACAAATACCTGCTCCGCCGGCCCGGAAATAACCACGTCATGCAGCGTGCGAACGCCATTGCTGAAATCGACACAAAGCGTATAGCTGCCCTCGATAACCCCCTTGATCTCAAAGTTCGTTTCGACCTCGGTGCGCACGCCCTTCCATTCGGCCAGCACATCGGAACTGTCCGGCCCGTACCGCAGCGAGGCGGCAAGCATACCAAGTCCTTCCGGCAAGCCCTCCGCCTGCACGATCAGCGTTGTCCGCGCCAAATCCAATACCAGCTGAATGTCGGCCGTATCCACCACAACCTGCCCCAGCAGCGTCCACAGGTTGCCCGAAAGTTGTGCAAAAAGCCCATACAGCCCAGACGGAACGCCGTTGAAGACAAACTCACCCTCGTCGTCAATTTTCACCCCAGCCGTAAATACACCCTGCGTCGGCGTATTGAGTGCGTCCGAGAGAAGAAGCGTTTGCCCCGCCGGCGGCGTATCATCGATCAGAACAACGCCCAGCACAAAGGCCGAACCCGCGAAGTCGAGTAGAACTGGAGTATCGTTTTCTCTCCACACCATCCGCCGCATTTCGGCAATTCGCTCCTGCGGGTCACGAACAACAACAATAAAACGACCTTCCGGAAGCGTCTCGAAAGCATAGCGCCCCTCCGGATCGGTCGTGGCCGAATAGCCCGAAATCGGCGTCGTTTGCCCACGAGCCGCATCATCCCGGTGCAGGCTGATCTGAACTCCGGCCAGCGCAACGCCGTCAAATCCCGCAACCTGCCCGGCCAGCAGGGGTTGCCGGACCCCGTCCTCAATTTCCTCTGGAGCCGGTTCCGACGTTTCTTCGACCACCGGCTCAGCAATTAACGTCTCAACCGGTTCGACGGCCACAAGCCGATCCAGAATTTGCTCGACCGCAATTGAAAAAGGATTTCCCTGCGGTTGATCGGGATACCACCAAGCCATCGACTCCAAAAGCGGCGAAATAGCCGAGTCGCCGCCGAACTGGCCGAGGAAATGCGCCGCCGATATTTGTGATACAAAACTGCCGGTCTTAAGAATCTCCAGCAGCCCGGCCACATCGCCGCGCACGCCCATATCCATCACACGCTTAAGCTCTTCCTGATCGATAGGCGTCCGCTGTCGCTCCGGAACTACGGGCTCCGGCTCTGTCACAACGGGAGGCGGCGTTGCTTCGGGATGTTTCGACGGCAACAAACCATAAAACCATCCCAGAAAGAGTGCCGCCGCTATCAGCACGACCGCAACGGCCAGCACCGTCTGCCGCATCTTGGGGCCGGACGCCGCCACCGCCGGTGCCGGCGGGTTCTGGGCAATTTCAGACGCTGTCTGAAGCACCGCCCGCTTGATCAACTCGGCACTGTTCGACGACATCGTCGCCGAGGCGTTCACAGAACGCAGCAGGGTTTCCAGATTGCCCTCAAACAACTCCAGCGCCCCCGTCACCGTCGGCTCGACAAAATCGGGATTGGCCGACTGAATCATAAAAAACAGCCCGCGCCGAAACGCATGACGGGCCAGATAAAGCTGCTGGTTGACCTTCTCGATGGGCAGATTAAACTCCGTCGCAATTTGTTCGACCGTATCCAGCCGCGTGTAGCGGCGCAACACCAGCGTACGATCCTGTTCGGACAGCTCCGCCAGCGCCGCCTGCACCATCTCCACTACCGCCCCGCATCCGGACACCTCCGGCACCAGCACTTCACTTCGGATGCGTTTGAGCGAATCCAGTACCTGTGCCGGAATTTCCGACCACGCCCACGGCCGCTGCGACTTCATCCCCAACTGGTCCAGTTCCGCCTGAAACTGCCGCAAGGCGTTGTCCTTGAGCCACAGGTACATCGCCGTCTGTTCCGGGTCAAATACAGAT
>Ga0123331_1001035_pt1 | contig 24442 bp, 23 predicted proteins | sample BioC13SIPDNA_3_FD_89705 | JGI IMG/M metagenome (GOLD analysis project Ga0123331, IMG submission 89705) | Anaerobic biogas reactor microbial communites from Washington, USA - Biogas_R2_B C13 SIP DNA | ecosystem: Engineered > Bioreactor > Anaerobic > Unclassified | place: Washington, USA... | reverse complement strand
TCTGGCGCAAGCGGATCTTTCAATTGAAGACGAGAAAATTGACATCACGGTTACCGTTTCACTCTCCTCCCGCGCGGAAGGATTACAGCGAATTCTTGCAAAACAGTCTGCAGTTCCCTCGATACAGGAAAATTTTCCACTTACGACCCAGTATGCAACCACACTCTCTACCGGTACGCTGAAAGAGCTGCTCGATCTGGCAAGAACAATCCGGGGACCCGCGCTCGATGAACAACTCGCGACCGCGGAATCATCAAGCAAATTCATCCTTGGTATGACCCTTGAGCAGCTGTTGTATTCCTGGACGGGAAGCGAATTTGCCGCGTTCGGCCTTGAGGGCCGCCCTAATCCCGTTTTTGCCGTTGAAATTTCGGATGAGCGGCAGCGCCGTCTCGTTTTCGATACACTTGCCTCGTCAATTGCCATTACGCAGGACGATTCCGTCGTGCTGGACGGAATGCGCATACCGAGCATCCGCGTTCCTTCATTTCTTTTGGCCGTGTTGAAAATCTGGGATATCACGGTTCCCACCCAGTACTATCTCGTGGAAAACGGCTTTTTGTACTTTTCACAATCACCGGAGAACCTGCTTGATACGGTCAGATCTGTCAGAAACAATACCAGTCTCATCCGCCAGGATGTGTGGAAACAGCTTGCGGGCAGTACCGACGACCGCTCGGCAGTTTCCCTCTTTTACTCGCTCGACCGCTCCATTCCGTTCTTTTTACGGGGGAACAGCGCATTACAGCGTATTCTCAAACTCTACGGACGGGGACTCGCACGGGCGCAGCTCGGCGCTAATACGGCAGTCCTTTCGCTTTCCCTGCTCGCCGGTGAACCTACCGGGATAATCCCCATTCCGGGGTATCCGGTAGAGACCGGGGGGAAAACGGATAACAAGGTTTCGCTAATCGAGTTTTCGGGAAAGAATGAAAAACGGATCGTGATTACCCTGGATGGCACTACGGTTCTCGCGATCAATCCCCGGAACGGGAAACAATATACCTGGACAGCCAACGAAAAAGTACAGGTAGTAACTGATCCGTCCTTAAAACCGGTACAACCGGAAGACCCGGCGTTGTGGATCGTTACCTCACGCGGGAGGGTTTCTCTGGCAACCGCCAACCTCGAACCGGTTCCGGGATTTCCGGTATCTACCGGAGCCATGCTCTCGGCCGAACCCGCTGCGTTCGGGGGACGCCTCTATCTACCCGACCAGGATACCTCCATGCATGTTGTATCTCCCGACGGATCATATGAAGTCCGGTCTATGCCCTACACCGACGTTCTGCGCTCTCCGCCGTCATTCATTCTTGATGACAACAACCCGCTCATGGGCGTCTACCCCAAAGGATTCTTTTCCGAACTCTGGCTCATGAATGAATCGGGTGCACCGCAAACCGGCTGGCCTGTATCGGTGTCGGGAATTGCATTCGGCTCACCGACCCTCTTTACCGCCGACGGGGACCTCTTCATGGCTTTTATTACCCAGGCGGGCGATCTCACCGTATTCACGGACCGGGGCTCGCTCAAATCAGGGTTTCCCGTTACCATTCCCGGCGTATTTTATGCCCAGCCGGTATTTTGCGGGACCTGGCTGTGGGTCCTTTCCGCCGGCGGCAGACTCTACCGCATCGGAATGGATGGGCGTTATACTTGGAGAGACATACCCGATCTGACAGCTGAGAATGCCGTCATACGGACTCATGATGTGACCGGAGATGGAACTCCCGAGATCTTTGCTACCGGAGACGCAAATGCCCTCTACGGATTTACCCGGGAACTTGAACCGCTCGACAATTTCCCGTTGCCCGCCTGGGGGACTCCCTGGTTTGGCGATATAAACGGTGACGGAATCGCCAACTGCTTTGCCGTCGGTATGGACTATCGTCTCTACGGCTGGCAGCTGCGTTAGGAGGATTACATGGTACGGCAACAAATTTCCATTATATTGCTGGGCACACTGCTGGTACTGACGGTCTCGTGCGCATCGCTGCAGAAAGACACACTCGCGTCAACCGTCGATGACGGCCTCTCGGGGGATATCGCAGACATTGCCGCTTCCATTGTCCCGCTCGACACGTCCGCCGGTTTTGCACAAGTACTCGATGCACGGAAAACCATCCGGGACCTTGAGCAAAAAGAGATCAAGGATACGGTTTTTGAGGCAACACTGCTTGCCTGGTCAGGACGCCTCTTTCTCATTGAAGGAAAACGGCCGGAAGCCCTCCGGGCCCTTCGCCGGGCACAAACGCTTGCCCCCGGAGTGACTGCTGTTGCAGTTCTTGAAGCCCGTTTGAAATCGTCCGCGGAAGAACGTCTGGCGTTCCTCGACTCCTTCCGGGACCTTGCCGACACACCCGCCGTCATAGAAATAGAACGTGCCCGGACCCTCGGTGAATTGCGTCGCTACCGTGAAGCAGTTGCCGCCTGGGATGCAGCCTTTCCGGCGCTCCCCACCTACTACCGGGAGACGTATGGCTCCGAACGCGAGCAGGCATGGACCCTCCGCTCCATTTCTCCGGACAGTTCCGCATCTTCGGATGCTCTCGCGGCTAAACCAGAAATAACCCTGACTGACGCACTGACCCTGATCCGCGACGAAACAACCCTTCTTGCAAACATTACCGGTGGATCTCTGTGGACGACCGACCGGTTGTACCGGGACCTGAACAACCGGGGCATAATTCCTGTTGACTCCCTGGGAACAGTCCGCCTGCAGGACCGCATAACCCGGGCACATGCGGCCTGGATACTCTGGCAGCTTAACGCGGAACACAGAGCACAACCCGGGCTCAAAACACGGTATTCCGACCGTATCCGTACCCTTCCGAACCCCAAAAGCCCCGTCCTGGACGTCCCCCACGGTTCACGCTGGTTCGATTCCGTCATGGGCTGTGTTGAATGGGAATTCATGAACCTGCCGGACGGAAAAAACTTCTTCCCGGACCGGCCGATACCGGGAATAGCCTTCATGGAAATGCTCCGGCGTGTCAATTGACAAAAGATTGACAGCGTACCGGTTCTGCATTACCGTAAGAGTATGAGTATTACGCCGGTTTCCATAGATTTCCCGCTCCAGAAAGTGCAGCTGGAAGCAGCCGTGAGCGTTCAGCGCATGGCGCTGGATGACATGCGCGCGTATGGTGAAATACTCACAAAAATGATGGATTCGGCACAAGAAATAGCCGAGCAGACGGCAGGAAAAAACATCGACATCCTTGCCTGATTACGTGGTATCAAGGAGAACAAAAATGCGCAGTTACCTGATCGCAGGAATCATTTTTACCATTACCGGACTCATCATGCTCTTCGCCCCCCAGGGATTTATCGGGGCGGTTGTTATCAGCCTCGGCGTGGCCGCCTTTGTGAGCGGATTGTATACCTTTACCCGGTTCAGAACCGAACTCGATGATCCGATATTCCACAGAACCCTCACCGTCAGGGCCGTTCTGGGAATGGGAATCGGCGTCCTCGCGATTGTCCTCCCCCTGGTTCTTGCCGGCACCGTATGGATCATTACCGCCTACATCCTGGCGGCGCATCTTATTGTTTCGGCAGTCCTCGAAATCTACGCGGTAACCCGGATGAAAGAAAGCGGTATGGATACCACCGGCTACCTCTACGAAGCGATTGCATCGATCGGCATCGCGCTCATCCTGATTATCTTCCCCGGAAGCACAGGAATCTTCCTTGTGCGCATTGCCGGCGTTCTCGTGGTTCTTGCCGGAGTCGCCTGTATCCTGCATGACCGGGGAATCCTCCAGCGTTTCCGCCGGAACTGAGTGTCCCCGTGATACAATCAAAGCCCCGCAAAACCGCGGTCAATCACGTTCTTGTGATCCTCGCGTGGCTCATTCTGACCATAAGCGGACTCACACTATTTATTAATGAGAACGCCAATGTTATTGAAAAGAACTCGGCCCTTATCAATGAAGCCGGAAAGATCCGCGGCGGTGCGCAACGGATCATAAAAATCCATCTATCCGGGAAGCCGGTGGCCATGTACCTACCGGAGATCGAACAGTCCATAGACATCTTGTTCGCTCATACCCGGTCAGCGAATTCTTTCTATGGATCGTATGACGAACAGTACTTCACGGCGACGCTCGGAAGCTGGGAGGTTCTGGTTCGTCTCATCGAACAGGATGCTCCCCAAGATGAAATCCTCGAACAATCTGAAATTATCTGGTATTCATCAAACGCGCTTATTGCCCATATAGAGCACCAGACCCTGGCCTATACGAAACGATTCAATCTTGTTTCCGCAATTTTCTTTACCATTGTTTTAGTCCTGCTGTTCGTATTTTTTGTGACCAAACATGTAATCAGGGACAAAATAGAATATGGATCCACACACGACCTGCTGACCGGACTATATAACCGGTACTACTTTCAGGAAGCGCTGGAACAGAACTACGCATCCTCCAAAAGAACAGGCCAAGGATTTGCGTTGCTCATGTGCGATATTGATCATTTCAAGAAAATAAACGATACCCGGGGACATCCCGCCGGAGACCGGATACTGCACGAACTGGGGATGTTATTGCGATCGGTGACCCGAACCATGGATACGGCTGTCCGCTACGGCGGAGAAGAGTTTGCCATACTCATGACTACCAACACCACCGCAGAGTGTGAAAAATATGCTGAACGAATCCGGCATACAGTGGAAAACCACCGCTTCCGCGGAAACATACCGGTGACCATAAGCATCGGCTTTTGCCTGTACCGGTCCGGTATGAAACGTGAGCAGATTATAGAAAATGCAGACAAGGCTCTGTACCATGCCAAAGAAGCAGGCCGGAATTGCGTTATCGACTTTGATTCCCTTACCGTCTGACCGGCGCTCTTCAACTGCCCGCCAGCTTGAGATACTTTGAATACAGGGTTTTCTCCTCGCGGGAAATTCGGCTTGCGAGGATGGTTCTGAACGAGTCGAATTCGTCCGTGAACGCATCACCGCCGTCCTTTTCCAGCCAGCCCTCAATAAGCCCAAGGGCTTTATTTGCAATTTGTTCCATTTCAAGCCCCATTACGGTAAGGAGATTATTCAGATCCATGTTCTTTTCGGCGGCCTCACGCATAACCGGATAAAAATGCTGTTCTTCCTTATCAAGATGACGAACAAGCGCACTACGAACTTTAATCAGCAAATCCCGTACATCATTGGAATACCCTCCCGCGGTATGAATCGCATCAACCGCACGCATAAGCACCGCGTGATCTGCATTAAGTTCTCTAATCAAAGCAATATTCATGATTTTCTCTCCTGATGCTATAAAAATACTGATCCTTTCCCAAATCGTCTGTTGCAACTGCAACAATTCTTCCGGGATAGTTGCAATACAGCAGTAAACACGGATACACTGGCCACATACAGAGAGGCCCTACAATGAATCCCGTACCCTTTAACGTTCTGTTCGCGATAATCCTGGCAGGCGGATGGCTGTCCGGACGCCTTTTTGCCAAAATGAAACTCCCCACCATACTTGGCATGGTGATATTCGGAGTCATCTGCGCCGTTACCGCGAAAACCGCGGCGCCGCCGGTATTTTGGGAGCTCGATCCCTATCTCAAATCATTCGCCCTCATCGTGATCCTTCTGCGTACGGGACTCGGAATAAAACGCCAAACCCTCAAGCAGATCGGCGGAACAGCGTTTCGCATGTCCTTTATACCCTGTATCACCGAAGGTGCGGCCCTCACCATACTCTTTCATAATTTCTTTGGATTCGGGTGGACCGTTTCGGCCCTTACCGCCTTCATGATCGCAGCTGTTTCACCCGCCGTCGTGGTTCCTTCCATGCTGGACCTGAAAGAAAAGGGACGCGGCAAAAAAAACGAGGTTCCCACCCTTGTCCTGGCGGGAGCCTCTATTGACGACGTGTTCGCCATAACCCTGTTTACCGTGTTTCTCGGTTTGGCCGCCGGGGGTGAAGTCAACATTGTCCTGGCGATATTTTCAGTTCCACTATCCATAATCGCCGGAATCGCCACAGGCGCCATTGCAGGATATATACTGTCCCGTTTCTTCTCCCGCCATCACGGCTCTATCCGGGCGACCGAAAAAACCCTCATACTACTTGTCTGCGCTACCCTGCTGGTAAGTGTGGGCAATCACCTACATTTTGCCGCTCTCCTCGGCCTCATGACCGCGGGATTCGTCATACTGGAACGACACGAAGCAATCGCTCATGAACTTTCGAGAAAGCTTTCAAGAATCTGGGTATTTGCCGAAATAATCCTATTCGTACTCATCGGATACGCACTCGACCCCGAAGTGGCCCTCGAAGCGGGCGGAAAGGGCGTGATGGTTATCGCGCTTGGACTCGTATTTCGCTCACTCGGCGTATTTTTGGCCACCGCGCGATCCCCGCTTAGCTGGCGGGAACGCCTCTTCTGCGCAATAGCCTACCTGCCCAAAGCCACGGTACAGGCCGCTCTCGGATCTGTTGCCCTGAGCCGGGGAATTCCCGAGGGAAACACCATACTCGCCATCGCCGTCGTCTCGATACTCTTTACCGCGCCACTCGGCCTTCTCGGTATACGGTTTTTCGGAAACCGCCTTCTTAAAGCCGACGGCGACGCGGAAGTCGATCTCAGCCAGTAACCGCTGCAAGCGCCTTTTCGTAATCGGGCTCCTGCTTGATCTCCGGTACCTGCTCGATATAGATGACCTTGTCGTTCTCATCGAGCACAACAACCGCCCTCGACAGAAGCCCTGCGAGCGGACCAGTCGTCATGGTAACACCCCAGTCGGTACCGAATTTTCGGTCGCGAAGCTGGGAAAGCGAAATGATGGTATCAAGACCCTCCGCCTTGCAAAACCGTTCCATCGCGAAGGGAAGATCACAGGAAACCGTCAGAAGCACAGTATCCTTGAGAGCGGCAACATCGTGATCAAAACGCCGGGCGCTTGCCGCGCAAACGCCGGTATCAAGACTCGGAACAATATTGACGATCTTCCTTTTTCCCCTGAAATCCGCAAGGGTAACATCCGAAAGATCCTGCCGTGTAAGCCTGAAATCGGGAGCAGTGCTTCCGACCGGGGGTAATGAACCAATTGTTTCAACGGGCGTACCGCCCAAAGTTATTTTTGCCATATCAGCCTCCTTATGTTAACCTAAGTATACATATTTCGGTTAAAGAAGGCAAATTTTTGTACTGCTATCAAAATTGTTGAAACCAAAATCAGATAAATAGCGATCAAACTACAAGATGCCGGGCGACCCAACCGTTGCCCGGCTGGCCCTGTTCCGGTACCACACCCGTCCGGAAACACACCACCGGCGGGTTTTTCTTTCTTCTTAACCAGATTTCTTCCATCCACTCGGCCTGTTGTACCTGATGAGTCCACACATGCCGCTTCGTGTATAGCCGTTCGAATGCTTTTCGGGCCTCTCTCGCTGCAAGAAGCCCGACCATATCCGCATGCGACTTCGTTTCCGCTCTCGCCACCCGGTTGTCGATCCGGTAGGGCTTGCGGAAGGTGTGGTATCCGAGCGTTATCACCATCCGCGCCATCGTCATTCCTGCCTCCCGGTCTCCCCGGACCGTCTCCCGACAATGCGCCGCCGAGTTCTTCCGTATTTCACGATCAAGATAGTTCACTGGAAACAGGGGATTCTTTCTCGTTCGGGGAAGCCGGGAACTCACCGTCCGGTGTTCGACGAGACGAAGCTCGTTCAGATGCCGCCATTCGGGAAGGTCCTTGAGAGCTGTCTTGTACTCGGTCTTTTCGTCAGTATTGATGACAAAGGGCGATAGCTCCGGCCGGTTCATGTAGAGCGACAGGACGTCCCGGAAGACGGTCCGGCAAGAGGTGACGAGGGAGCGCGGTTCGGGACGCCAGATAGTGTCGAGGACGGTCCGGTTCTTCTTTTGTACGTCGGTCATCCGTCCACGTCGACGAAAAAGGGAGAGCGTGAACGCGTACGGCACCTGCGAGGTACAACCGACGGCGATATTGAAGTTGTCAGGGATGTACTGACTCCGAAGATAAGACTCAATGCCGTCGAAAGCGATGTCCTCCTCGAGGGGAAAGTTGACGAGTGAGGTGTCGAAGAGATTGAGGTAGTTCCGGGAGAGCCGGATGGTGCGGTTCTTGATGACCGGGTAGGATACCCCGAGGGCTCGAGCGATCTGGCGATAGCCGGCACAGGAATTGAGACGGTCATCGAGGTCACGAAGGTTGATGGGAAGATGGGTCCAGTAGTTGATGGAGAAAGTCTGGGTTGATGAGGTCGTACCGCAGTGTTTGCACCGGAAGCGCCGGGTCTTTCCCCGGGCTAGGGATGCGAAGGAGCCATGATGATAGTACCAGGGGCTCGTGCGGGCGAGCTTCTGGTTGTGGAAGGGACAGTCGGGGTTAGGACAGAACTCTGGCCGACGAACCGGGCGTCCAGCGGACAATCGTCCGCCGTGTTGTGACATGTATACCTCCCCGCAGAGAGGTATATAGAGTAAACCAGGGCAGAATGGCCAGGAATTCTGGCTTTTTGGGCAAGATTATTTCAACAATTTTGATAGCAGTAATTACAGTTTCCCAAATATACAATTCATGGTACCATATCCTACCCTCGTATCTCAGGAGTAAAATCATGAAACGTGCTCTTATTTGTCTGGTCGCAACCGCGTTGTTTTTTGGTACCGGTTGTTCACAATCTGAAACCATAACCCTTTCCTACAGTATCTTTTTCCCCGCCACTCACGCGCAGACTCTGGCAGCGGAACAGTGGGCGAAGGAAGTTGAGACCCGTACCGACGGTCGCGTCAAAATCATCATGTATCCGGGAGAAACCCTCTCCAAGGCGCCCCAGTGCTACGACGGTGTTGTTTCCGGTATCTCGGACATCGGCATGAGCGCGTTCGCGTATACCCGCGGTCGGTTCCCCCTGCTCGAGGCACTCGACTTGCCTGTTGGCTATCCTGATGGCATAACCGCGACCAGGATCGCGAACAAGATCGTTCAAAAGTATCAGCCCGCGGAGCTTTCCGAAGTGAAGGTTCTGTACCTCCACGGTCATGGTCCCGGAATCCTCGCGTCCCGCAAGCCGGTAAAAACCTTGAAGGATATTTCTTCTCTTAAAATCCGGGCAACCGGTCTTTCCGCAAAAATCGTTTCTTCGTTCGGAACGGTTCCCGTCTCCATGAGCCAGGGCGAAACCTACGAAGCGCTTCAGAAAGGCGTGGTAGACGCGACCCTCTGTCCCATTGAGACCCTCAAAGGCTGGAAGCAGGGCGAAGTTATCAACTACGTGGTTGATACCCGCGCCGTCGGCTACACGACCGCGATGTATGCGGTAATGAACAAGGCAAAGTGGGACAGTCTTCCCGAAGATATCCAGAAGATCATTGAGAAAGTAAACGCTGAATGGATCGACAAGCAGGGGGCAGCCTGGGACGAAAGCGACCGGGAGGGCGCAAAGTTTGTCGAATCCCTCGGTCATGAGTTCATCTCCCTGGATCCGGCGGAAGAAGCCGCACTGGTAAAGGCAGTAGAACCCATTCTCGCCGAGTATGTCGATGCAACCGAAGCAAAGGGCCTTCCCGGCAAAGCCGTGCTCGCGGACATCCAGGCGATGCTGAAGGAAGCGAAGTAACATGCTTCGTTTCCTTGAATCGTTCTACGCATGGATCCGCCTCGCGATCACCTTTCTCGCGGTTATAGCCGGCGGTGCGGTACTGGTCATGATCGCCGTTACAAGCGTTGACATACTGCTCCGCCTGTTCGGAACCGGAATCGTCGGCGCCTACGATATTGTGCGGATCATGGGTGTTATCGCGATAGCTTTTTCACTACCCTATGTAACCGCGATCAAGGGGCATATCGCCATAGAGTTTTTCTACCACCGGTTCTCCCGGACCGGTCGAGTCATCCTTGACTCGTCGTTCCGGACCATATCTGTTGGTGTATTCCTCCTGCTCGCCTGGCGGAACATCCTGTACGGAATCATGCTTTTACGGAGCAACCAGGTGATGCAGACGCTGCCCATCCCGGTGTTCTGGATTCCCTGGATGATCAGCCTGAGTTGTGTACTCATGATTCTGACCATCACTTATCATATCTTCCATCCGGGAAAGGAGCTCATAAAGCTGTGACACCTTTGCAAATCGGTCTAATTGGCTGCGTTCTTCTTTTTGGTCTGCTTTTTACCAGCATGCCGGTCGGCTTTGCCATGCTCGTTTCCGGCCTCGTCGGGTTCGCTCTCATTGTTTCGCCCCAGGCGGCCACGAGCATGATAACGGCGGAACTTTTTGATACCTTTTCTTCATATAACCTGACGGTTATTCCCCTCTTTGTCCTCATGGGGCAGGTCGCCTTCCATGCGGGTATTAGCACCCGTCTGTTCAAGACGGCTTATACCTGGATCGGTCATTTTCCGGGCGGTCTTGCAATGGCGACGATCGGTGCCTGCGCGGGCTTCGGCGCCATCAGCGGTTCCGGTCCGGCGACCGCGGCAACCATGGCCTCCGTCGCGCTCCCCGAAATGAAGCGGTACCACTATTCCGACGAGCTCGCAAGCGGCGCTGTGGCTTCCGGGGGAAGCCTCGGTATGCTCATACCGCCGAGTGTCGTGTTTATCGTGTATGCCCTCATGACCGAACAGTCAATCGGCGCTCTCTTTCTCGCCGGCGTTGTTCCGGGCATCGTTATCAGTATCCTGTTTTGTCTTTCCATTCTTGTCCGTTGCATCCGAAATCCGACACTCGGCCCGGCCGGTCCGAAAGCCACCTGGAAAGAACGGTTCAAATCGCTGAACGGCGTGATGGAAACCCTCATCCTCTTTTTCTTCGTCATGGGCGGAATGTTTCGCGGCCTGTTTACCCCGATAGAAGCCGCAGCGGTCGGCGCGGGCGGAAGCTTGCTCATCGCGGCGGTCAAGCGTTCGCTTTCCTTCAAGCTGTTGCACCGCATTCTCCTCGAAACGGTACGCACCTCCGGCATGATCTTCTTCATCGTCGCGGCGGCGGTTGTTTTCGGACGATTCCTGGCCGTTTCCCAGATTCCTTACTCCCTCGCTACCTGGTTCGTCTCCCTGCCCCTGCCCGGGTTCATGATCATGGCCCTCGTCATTCTTTTCTTCCTTTTCATGGGCTGTTTTATCGATTCTCTGGCCCTCGTCCTGCTCACCGTACCGATTTTTTATCCCGTAATTCTTGAACTTGGCTACAATCCGGTATGGTTCGGGGTGTTAATCGTCGTAATTACCCAGATGGGAGTCATCACGCCGCCAGTCGGTGTAAACGTCTATGTAGTGAGCGGTATTGAACGAAACATTCCCCTGCAGACCATTTTCAAGGGTTCTCTGCCCTTTCTCTACATGCTCGTCGTGTTTGCCGGCTTGCTCATGCTCTTCCCGCAAATCGCGCTTTTCTTGCCGGGTCTCGGCAAATAGGAGACGGAATGGAACCGATTACCCTGTTTTCAAAGATTCTTTTTTGTACTGATTTTTCCCGTGAATCTGTAGCGGCATTTTCGTATGCTCTCGAACTCTGCCGGGCAAGCAAGGATGCCGAAATCATTCTCTTCCACGTGATTCCCGAACCCGACGCACAGTTCTGGAAAACCTACATCTATGAACTCGATCAGATTGACGAGAAGGCTAAAGAGGCTATTGATCAACAGTTTGCGGAAGATTATCTGTCGCGGGTTCCCGCCGGTACACGGGTTTCTACCCGGGTCGCGGTCGGCAATGCCGGTCAACAGGTTATCAGTCTCGTGGAAAAGGAAAAGATCGACCTGATTGTCATGGGCCGTAAACGGAAAAAATCACCCGGTGTGTTTTTTGGAGACAGCGCCAAGGCTACCCTGCAAAAAGCGGGGTGTCCCATTCTGGTTATTCCGGAAGACTGATCGGGACCGCGCTATAGAAGCGCATGAATGGCGTCCGGAATGTATTCGAGCACGTCGTTCGCGAGAACCCCGTAGTCTGTTTTCTTGTCCGCGGCCTGCTCTCCGGCAAGCCCGTGCACGTATACCGCAAGCGCTGCGCCGTCCAGCGGGCTGAGCCCCTGGGCGCAAAAACCCGCGATCATTCCGGCAAGCACGTCCCCGGTTCCCGCTTTCGCGAGAGCGGACGTCCCGGTTGTATTTACCAAAACTTCTGTCCCGTCCGTTACCACCGTTTCACGTCCTTTCAACACAACAACCGCGCCGAACCGTTTCGCGGCGTCCATCGCAACGGAAACACGATTCTCCTGGACCGCACTCACGGTCAAATCACAGAGACGAGCCATTTCCCCGGGATGGGGCGTGAGCACCAGCTTGCCGGGCAGGCGTATTGCCGGAGCCGCGTGCAAGGCACGGGACAGAAGATTGAGGCCGTCCGCGTCAAGAATGACGGGGACCTCCCGCCGTTGCAAGGATAAAAGCACCCGTTCAAAGAACCGGTCCAGTCGTACCGGAATTCCCGAAATCCGGGAGAGACCGCAGCCAAAAAGCACGACGGAGTACCGGTCCAGAAGCGTGTCCACCCGGCGCCAGGCCCGCGAGGATACCGTCCCGCGGAAACTTTTAAGGCGGACGGTCACGACCCCGGCCGTCACAACGGCGGGAAGCACTTCTTCCGGTCCGGCGAGGGTTACGTAGCCGGCGCCGCTCCTGAGCGCGGCGACACTCGATAAATAGGCGGCGCCGCGGTATGACGGCGATCCTGCGATCGCGAGAACCGATCCGAAATCGCCCTTGCTGGAATCTTCTTTCCGCGGCGGCAACAACGCGGCAGCGAAAGCCCGGTCTATTTTTTCCATCACACTACCTCTTTGTATTAAGCGCGTCATTCATACGCGTTCCGAACTCATGTGCGAATTCGGCGGGCGTCATCAATTTGCTGTGCGATAGCAAATCCCGCATCCCGTCGGTATGGATCCGGTTGTACGCATGACCGGGTCCGAAAGAAAAACACCCGTCTCCGGTGTTGAATATCAGAAACCGGTTGTTCATTCCGGGAGAGCGGATGTTTTCCCTGCGGGCAATCGTCTCATACAGGTAAATCCCTCCCCGCGGGGAAGCAACGAGCCACAGACCCTCCGCGTGTATGGGCGTACCGATATACGTTGCCAGATGGTTCATAACCGACAGGGACATTGCCCGGAAATTGACGAGGTCGGTCTTCAGGCACACAAGAATCCGAACGGATAGCCTTCGCCGGCGAAACAAGCCTCTTCCCGATTCTTTGGGAGCGGAGCAGTAGAGGGTATAGTCTTCACCGTCCTCGAGCAAGGTTCCGTTAAACCAGTCAATAATCAGTGCGGTCAACACAGAAAAATCTCCCCCGGCTCCGGAACGACCGGAGCGTTTATACTTTACGACAGTATGCCACAGTTTACCGAAAAAAACTCCAACACTCGTCGCTTGACACCTCCTCCACCGTAGGGAATACTTGTACTGACAAGGAGAATCACCATGCCGTATATCAAAGTTGAAACGAATGGACAAATCCCGGACACCGGTCTGTTTCTCGAGAAACTTTCCGCCCGCGCCGCGGAGATCCTCGGAAAACCGGAACGCTATATCATGACCGCGCTCCACAAGAATACATCCATGTTTTTTGCCGGTTCGAACATGCCGACCCTGTTCATGGAGTGTAAAAGCATCGGTCTTTCCGAGGCGCAAACAAAGGACCTGAGTCGCGCTTTCTGCAAGTTTGTTGAATCGGAGCTCGGGATTCCCGCTGATCGGGTATACATTGAATTTACCGGCGCTTCCGGCGCCATGTGGGGCTTCAACAACGATACCTTTTAACCCTTTTTGCTATGAACCGTCACGGTATTGGTATACAATCAATACATTGAAAGAATAAGGAGTTTGCCATGAAAAAGAATGTTCTTGCAATTTTGATGACCGGCTTTGCGTTGCTTCTCGCAGTTTCCTGCGCCAGCGCGCCGCAAAAACCGGCAGAACCGCTGGATGATCTTTCCGTCGCGAGAAAAGCCGCGGAAGATTCCCGCGCGAAAGCGCTTGAGATAAAAGCGGATGTTGCCGTCAACGCATTGTTCACCGAAGCGGATACTGTTTTTACCGCCGCGAAAGAATCAGAAACCGCGGAAGCACCCGAAGCAGCGCTGGGAGAATACACCCAGGCCGCGGATCTTTTTACCACGGCATACAACGAAGCCAAGGCAAAGCGCGACGCCGCGATGAACGCCCTTGATACCGCCGAACGTGAGCGCGTTGCGTCCGAAGACGTGTTACGACAAATGGAAGAAGAACAGAATACCGAAGAGGAGGCCCGCAATGAATAAGAAATTACTTTGCCTCGCCATCGCATTGCTAGTGTTGCTTTCAGCGACCTGGTCCCAGAACCTCCTCGACAACGAGTATCAAAAAGCCGGCCGTGAATACGAACAACAGGCCAAAACCGCCATGAACGATGGCCGGTATGACGAAGCCGCAAAATTTGCCGATCTTGCTGCAATCGAGTATCGCAAAAGCCGGGAATACGCCGACATGATGCTTCTGAAATTCCGCGCGGCGAACGCGATCAATCTTGCCCAGCGGACCATTACCGATGTGAGCAGCGTGAAAGCAACCGCCGATCGCTACGCGGCGGAAATTGCCCAGGCAAAGGCGCTTCTTGCCGAGGCACGCGCCCTGTACGACGCTGAAAACTGGATCGAAAGCCGCGCAAAGGCGGAAGATTCCATCGCGTTGCTCAAAGACATTCGCCGGGTTGATACCCCCACGGCGTCCGTATCGTCATCCGCGTTGGTTCTCCCGCGCTACTATACCGTAGTCGCGCGGCCGGTCAACACCGACTGTTACTGGAATATCGCGGGCATGGACGGCGTCTACAGCGATCCTTTCCAGTGGGAAAATCTCTGGCACGCAAACAAGGATGCCATGAAGGATCCCGAAAATCCGCATCTCATCTTCCCCGGAATGGTTATTGAAATTCCGTCCCTCAAGGGAGAACGGCGGGAAGGCACCTATGATCCTGACAAGGATTATTCAACGCTGAAATAACCGTCGACCGACAAGCGGAACCGGAAACCCGGTTCCGCTTTTTTTTACAAAAGCGGTGAGAAAATCCGCATGATCCTTCCCAAAAATTTCTGAAACACCGGCATTTTTTCCACAACCTCCTCGGTTATTTCCTCACATGCCATCAGAGTATTCAGAAAATCACGCTTTATTACCGCAATAGTCTGCGTTTCATACAACCAAACGCCGCATTCAAAGTGAAGATACAAACTCCGGAAATCCATATTGATGGTTCCCACAACCGCGTACCGGTCGTCGGCGACAAAACATTTGGAGTGAATGAACCCGGGCGTATACTCGTAAATTTTTACCCCGCATTCAATAAGCTGACGATAGTACGCACGTGTCGCGGCATGAACGAAAAAATTGTCACCGCGGTGCGGCGTGATGATGCGAACATCGGTTCCGCCTTTTGCAGCGAGCGAAAGTGCGATTGTCAGCTCATTGTCAATTATGAGATAGGGTGTGGTTATATACAGGAACCGTTCCGCCCGGTGAATCAGGGACAGATAGACATTCTCACCGACCGACTCCCCGTCCATGGGACGATCAGCAAAGGGCTGAACGAAGCCGGATGCGTCCGGTATCGCGGGAAGCTGGGGCGGACGGTACTGTAAAAAATCCCCTTTTTCTCCCCTGAGATATTCCCACATTCCCAGGAACATGACCGTAAAACTCCAGGCGGCATCACCTTCCAGAAAAATCGCGACATCCTTCCAGTGTCCGTATTTGTCCACACGGTTTATATATTCATCTGCGATATTGATGCCACCGGTAAACGCCGCTCGTCCGTCTATCACCGTAATCTTCCGGTGATCACGGCTGTTGATATACGCGGAAAGAACCGGACGGATAGGATTGAACACCGCGCACTTGATGCCCCGTTTACCGAGTTTACGCGAATACTTGGCCGGAAGCGTTTTCATGCAGCCGTAGTCGTCGTAAATGACCCGGACATCCACACCGGAAGCTGCTTTTCGTTCCAACACCTCAAGAACCGTATTCCACATTTCTCCCGGTTCAATGATGTAGTATTCCATGAAAATATAGTTTTCCGCTTTTTCCAGCTCTTCGAGTAATCGGCGGAATTTGACTTCTCCGGTCGGCAAGTATTCGGTCCGGGTGTTTACCCACAGCGGGCTGAACGCGTATTGATGAAGATAGCGGCCCTGGTGACGGGCCAGCGCGTCCAGCGACGGATCCATGACCGAACCGTCTCCGGGGGCGGGTGATTGAAGCTCGGGAAGCGCCGCGCAAATATGCTCGGTCATGGCGTCAAGTGTACGCTGCATTTTTCGGGCAAGCCGGTCAGTACCCCAAAACAGGTAAAACAGCGCGCCGAACACCGGAAAAATCAGGATTGGAACCATCCAGGCGAGTTTGTAGGCAGGATTGTCCCTGCTGCTGAGTATCCAGAGAGTCACCGCGACGGTAACAACGATGGTGACAAGATAAAACGCGAAGAAACTTTTCTGCAGCGCGGTTACCGCAAATACGATGAAACCTGCCTGAAGCGCCAGGGAAAGGATAACCGGTACGGAGCGGGAGAGAAAGAGTCGTTTTCGTTTGCGGGGAACTCGTCCGCCAGCGATTTTGGCCATATTACCAGTATACCACGGTACTGCTACGAAAATTGTTGAAAAAATCCACAAAAAAAAGCCCCCGGACGAATCGCCGGGGGCCATGTGCGGAACAAAGCTCCGAAGAAATCCGCCTAGAGGATAACTTCCTTCATGGCGGTCATGTAGCCGCGGAGCACCTTGCCCACTTTTTCAACGTTGTGGGTGCGGATTTCCTCGTTTACTTTGACAAGTTCCCGGTTGGATACCGAGTTGTCCTTCACGGAAAGACCCTTGCCGATTACGTCGGTGTCTATCTTTGCCATGAAGTCCTTGAGAAGCGGCCGGCACGCGTTGTCGAAGAGGTAGCAGCCGTATTCCGCGGTATCGGAAATAACCTTGTTCATTTCATACAGTTTCTTCCGGCTGATGAGGTTCGCGATGAGCGGTGTTTCGTGCAGGGACTCGTAGTAGGCGCTTTCCGCCTTGATTCCCGCGTCGGTCATGGTTTCAAAGGCGAGTTCGACACCGGCCTTGACCATGGCGACCATGAGGATTCCCTTGTCGAAATAATCCTGCTCGGAAATCGCGTCGCCGGAGGGAGCGGTCTGCTCGAAGGCGGTCTTTCCGGTCGCTTCGCGCCAGGCAAGGAGGTCCTTGTCGCCGGCCTTCCAGTCTTCCATCATGGTGGTACTGAACTTGCCGGAAATGATGTCGTCCTGGTGCTTCTGGTAAAGGGGCGCTATGATTTTCTTCAGTTCAACCGAAAGGGCGTGAGCCTTGAGCTTCGCGGGGTTCGACAAGCGATCCATCATGCCGGTAATGCCGCCCCATTTGAGGGCCTCGGTAACGGTTTCCCATCCATACTGGATGAACTTGGCGGCCCAGGCTTTGTCTATGCCCTTTTCCACCATCTTGTCGAAGCACAGAAGGCTACCGGTCTGGAGCATACCGCAGAGAATGGTCTGCTCGCCCATGAGGTCGGACTTTACTTCGGCGATAAAGCTGGACTCGAGCACACCGGCGCGGCTTCCGCCGGTTCCAACGGCGAGCGCCTTGGCGATTGCCCAGCCGTTTCCGTCAGGATCGTTTTCGGGGTGCACCGCGATAAGGGTGGGAATGCCGAATCCGCGTAAGTATTCAACGCGAACCTCGGAACCGGGTCCCTTGGGAGCCATCATGACGACGGTGATATCCTTGCGAATCTGCATGCCTTCTTCAACAATGTTGAAGCCATGGCTGTACCAGAGCGCGGAGCCCTTTTTCATGAGGGGCATGACCGCGGCAATAACGGGGGAGTGCTGCTTGTCCGGAGTAAGGTTTCCCACCACATCTGCAGAGGGAATGAGTTCATCATAGGTGCCCACGGTAAAGCCGTTTTCGGTGGCGTTCTTCCAGCTGGCCCGCTTTTCGGCGATGGCTTCCTTGCGGAGCGCGTAGCTTACGTCGAGGCCGGAGTCCCGGAGGTTGAGGCCCTGGTTAAGACCCTGTGCACCGCATCCGACGATTACGATTTTTTTGCCCTTCAGGGCTGCGGTGCCGTCCGCAAATTCCTCACGGTCCATGAATCGGCAGGTACCAAGCTGTTTGAGTGCTTCCCGCCAGGGAATTGAATTGAAATAGTTCATAGGTTTCTTCTCCACACGATTTTTTTCGGGCAGGATTTCCGGCCGGACGCTCCGGCTCTTGCGCAACCCCGCACGAGTATGTTATACCCCTTTTACAGCATTGCGTAAAGTGAAAGATATCGTATACAGTGTTGATATTTTTGCATCAACCGGAGTATAAAACGCATGGATTTTCATGAACTGGAAGCATTTCTCGCGCTTGCAGACACGCTTCACTTCGGTCGCGCCGCGTCACGGGCAGCATTGAGTCCATCGGCGCTGAGCCGGCTCATAACCCGGCTCGAGGAAGAACAGGGCGTGGCTCTTTTTGAGCGCGACTCCCGGAGGGTTGAGCTTACCGAAGAAGGAAATCTCTTCCGCGAATTCGCCCGGGAAAGCGTCTTCCGCAAGAATGATCTTCTCCACCGGTTTGCTTCCCGGAGCGAACGCCCGGGCGGCATCCTGCGCATTTACGCCTCCGTTACCGCCTGCTATTCCATTTTGCCGCCGTTTGTGGAAGCCTTGTCCGCGGAACACCCGGAAGTCCGGCTTTCAATCGACACCGGAGACCCGGCTCCTGCGGCGGACGCGGTCCGAGAAAACCGAGCGGATATCGCCATCTCGGCCCTGCCGGACGGCGGGTTTGAGGACCTCCTGTCCCATTCAGTCCGGAAAACCCCGCTTGTCTTCGCCGCAGCGAAAAACGGCCCCTACGGCGCGCTTGCCCTTCCACCTGCCTCTATCGACAATGAACCGTCCCGGGAAGAAACACAACAACGGGAACAAGTGCTCGAAAATGTCCCCCTCATCCTGCCGCGGACCGGTCTTGCCCGGTACCGGTTTGATCAGTGGGTTCAAAAAAGGCGGACGGTAACCGGGGAGGCTTTTTCCCCGGAAATTACGGCAGAAACCGCGGGCAATGAAGCCCTGCTCGCTCTTGCCCGCCTCGGCGCCGGGCTTGCCCTCGTTCCCCGGCTGGTTCTGGAAAACTCCCCGTTCGCGGAAGGCCTCGTCCTCTACCGCGCGGGCAAGGATTTCGGCGAATATGATATCGGCTTTGTACAAAAAAAACAGGCGGAATCCCCCGCGCGGGAAGCACTCCTTGCCGCAGTTCATACCCTTATCCGGAGAATTTGGCCCCATGAGTAAGACCCTTTTTTCTTTCGACAACGCGACCATTGAAACCCGCGACAAGAAGATCCTGCACGGCGTTACCTGGACCCTGAACCGCGGCGACGCCTGGCTTCTCACGGGCGGAAACGGATCGGGGAAAAGCGCGCTTGCCGCGAGCCTTGCCGGCCAGCTCGACATCCTGCAACAGGGCAGCGAACCGGTTGCTGACACAACACTTCCCCGGACAACCCTCGCGTCGTTTGAGGAAGCTGCCCGTCTCATCCGGGAAGAACGCTACCGCGATGACTCCGACTTTGTGGAAGGGGGCGTCGATCCCGGACGAACCCCGGCGGATATCCTGGAACTCGATAATCCAGAACAGCATCCTGCGGTTATCCAGTGCGGCATTACGAAAATTCTCCATCGCGGCCTCAAGTATCTTTCCACCGGGGAAATTCGCAGGACCCTTCTCGCGAAAACCCTCACAAGCCAGGCGGACATCATCATTCTGGACGAGCCCTTCGACGGACTCGACACGCTGTCCCGGGAAGAACTCGCCTACATTATCGAAGCAATCGCCAAAAATTCCGGACAGACGCTCATCATCGTTCAGGATCGGGAAGCCGGTATTCCGGACGCGGTAGACCGGGTGCTTTCGCTCCGCGCGGGAACCGTTGCCTTTGTGGGCTCCCGGGCCGCCTTCCGTGAATACACCGCGGCACAACAACCCGCGCGGGGGCAGCCGCCTGCCGGGGTTCAACAACCCGCGACGAGTCTATCACCCGCCGGGGAAATGACGGAACCCGAGCTTCCCGAAGGCCGCGTATTTGACGAAGGCGGGGACATTCGAACGCCCCTCGTGGAGATGCGCAACGTGACCGTGGAATGGAGCGGAAACCGGGTGCTCGACAATCTCAGCTGGACCCTTTTTCCCGGCCAGCACTGGCTTATCCGCGGGCCGAACGGTTCGGGAAAGACAACGTTTCTCGAGCTCATTACCGGCGACAATCCCCAGGTATTCAAAAACGATGTTCGTCTGTTCGGCCGCCGCCGCGGTTCAGGCGAAACAATCTGGGAGATAAAGGCGCGGCTCGGCATCGTTTCCTGGCGGCTCCATCAGGAATACCGCATGACCGGCGACCTCGACCTGGAAGGAGTGCTTCTTTCCGGTCTTCACGACTCCATCGGCCTCTACGAAAAACGGACCGACGAACAGCGCCGGCTCGCCGCAAAGTGGCTTTCCCTCGCCGATCTCGCCGAACAACGTGAATCGTCCTTTTCTTCCCTTTCCTACGGCCAGCAGCGGGCGGTACTCATCCTGCGGGCCGCGATAAAACGCCCGCCCGTCCTCATTCTGGATGAACCCTGTCACGGCCTCGACACGGACCATCGGGCGTTTGTGCTTGCCCTGCTCGAACGGATAGCCGCAACCGGCTCATCCACCCTGTTGCACGTTACCCACGACCCGGAGGAAGTGCTCCCCTGCGAAAAGCATATTCTCGAGCTCCGCCCGGGCGAATCGCCCATGTGGTACGTTATATCCCGAAAGTAAAAAAATTCGTATCTTCACCGTTCCGTGATATGATTCTACCCATGAAAACAACTATTTCAGAACGACTCGAACAGCAAATGGCTTTTTTGGTGGAAGTTGAAAAACTTAAAGCGATATACCGGCAAAACATGGTAACGGACCTGAGCCGGCATGAAAACAGCGCCGAGCACTCATGGCACGTCGCGCTCATGGCAATGATCCTTGCGGATAACGCTGCGGATCCCGGAGTAGACCCGATTCAAGCCATGAAAATGCTCATTCTCCACGACATCGTGGAAATTGACGCGGGAGACGTGTCTCTCTACGACGTACAGGGAAATATCGAAAAAGAGGAACGGGAAGACCGTGCTGCCGAACGCATTTTCGGCCTCTTGCCAGCAGACCAGAAAAATGAGTGCATCGCGCTCTGGAAGGAATTCGACGAGCGTAAAACACCCACCGCCCTTTTTGCTGCCGCGCTCGACAACATGCAGCCGGTGGTGAACCATTACGTATCAGGCGGTTACGGCATAAAAAACCGCGACTTGAAGACGCGGCAGATAATCGAGAAAAAACAATTTATCGCGGAAGCGTCCCCGGAACTCTGGAGCTTCACGCACAAGACCATCATGCAGAGCGAGGAAGCCGGGTTCTATTCTCCGGACTGACCGAGCAGGTTCTTCCGCATGTGCGCGAGAAGCTCCGCGTACTGTTCGTACGCAGGAATTCCCGGGAACTGCGCGGCGATGCCCGCCGGAGCGCGGAAGAGCGCGCCGGTATCGGCTTCCTGAATCATGCCGAGATCATTGTAGGAGTCTCCGGCGGCCATTACCGAGAGGTGTATGCCCTTGAGCGCGCGAACAGCCATCTTTTTGCCTTCTTCCTGCCGAAGCGCAAATCCGGTAATGGTGCCGTCTGCCGCCACTTCCAGCGTGTTGCAAAAAAGCGTGGGGTACCCGAGCTTTTTCATGAGCGGCTGGGCGAACTGGGTAAAGGTATCGGAAAGAATGATCACCTGGGCTTCCGCGCGCACGGTGTCGATAAACTCGACCGCGCCGGGGAGCGGATCCATCGACCCGATCACTTCCTGGATATCCGGCAGCTTCAACCCTTTCTCACGGAGAATATCCAGCCGGAAGTTCATGAGCTTTGAATAATCGGGTTCATCCCGGGTTGTCCGGGTCAGTTCCGGAATCCCGGTCTTCTTCGAAAATTCAATCCAGATTTCCGGAACCAGCACGCCTTCAAGATCAAGACAGAGAACGTGCATGGCTTATTCCCCTATTCCCGCGTGATAATCCTGTACCGACTTGACCACACCGCGGCCACTTCGGGCCGCTTCAATACCCCGTCCGGCGGCAATAGCCGCGGCCAGCGTGGTAATGTAGGGAATCCGGTACTTGATCGCGGCCTTGCGGATTACCGCTTCATCGGCAAGCGCGTCGCGGCGGCCGCTCGGCGTATTGATGATCAGGCTGGTCTGCCGGTTCAGAATAACGTCGAGGACATTGGGGCGTCCTTCATTTATTTTGGCTATTTTCTGACACGGGATTCCCGCGGCCTGGAAAAACTCGGCGGTTCCCTCGGTCGCGAGAATGGTGAAACCGAGCGCGACAAAGCGTTTGCCCACTTCTTTCGCGTCCTTTTCCTGGTTTTCACGTTCGGAAAGACTGATGAGCACCGTTCCGGCGCCGCTGCCCTCTTTGAGCTCGGAGGGCAGGAAGGATCCGGCAGCTTCCTGCGACTTGTAAAAGGCAAGCGCGAAATTGTCCGCGAGGCCGAGAACTTCGCCGGTGGACCGCATCTCGGGGCCGAGAACGGGGTCTACTTCCGGGAACTTTTCGAAGGGGAACACGGCTTCTTTAGCCCCGAAATGGGGAATCGTCTTTTCTTTGAGATTGAGTGCCGAAAGCGCTTCGCCGAGCATGAGCCGGGTTGCGAGCTGGGCCATCTGGGTGTTGCACACCTTGGAGACGAGCGGAACCGTCCGGCTTGCGCGGGGATTCGCCTCGAGCACGTAGACCTTGTCGTCTTCTATCGCGTACTGCATGTTCATGAGTCCGCAGACATGGAGCGACTCGGCTATCTTGCGAGTATAGTCCTTGATCCGGTCAAGATGCTTCGCTTCAATGCCAACCGAAGGAATCACGCAGGCGGAGTCCCCGGAGTGAACGCCGGCCAGCTCGATATGCTCCATGACGGCGGGAATGAACACCTGTTTGCCGTCGGACAGGGCGTCCGCTTCGCATTCAAGTGCGTTGCGGAGGAACCGGTCGATGAGCAGGGGGCGATCCGGCGTTACACCGACGGCCTTCGCCACGTACTCGCGGAGCATGTTTTCGTCATAAATGACTTCCATGCCGCGCCCGCCGAGCACGAAGGAGGGCCTGATCATGATGGGATAGCCGATATCGCGGGCAACGGTAATCGCCTCGTCAATATTCGCGGCCATACCGGATTCCGGCATGGGTATTTCAAGTTTATCCATCATCTTGCGGAACAGATCGCGGTCCTCGGCGATATCAATACTGTCGATGCTCGTTCCGAGAATTTTCACGCCCTCGTCGGAAAGCTCCCGGGCAATGTTGAGCGGAGTTTGTCCGCCGAACTGGACGATGACGCCTTCGGGTTTTTCCTTGTTGTAAATTTGCAGGACGTCTTCGAGGGTAACCGGCTCGAAGTAGAGCTTGTCGCTCGTGTCGTAGTCAGTGGAGACCGTTTCCGGGTTACAGTTGATCATGATGGTCTCGTACCCCAGATCGCGCAGGGCGAACGCGGCATGCACACAGCAGTAGTCAAACTCGATACCCTGTCCGATACGGTTCGGCCCGCCGCCGAGTATCATGATCTTCTTTTTGGTTTCCGTCGCGACGCTGGTGTCGGTTCCATTGTAGGACGAATAGTAATAGAAGGTATTTTCCTTGCCGGAAACGGGCACCGCGTGCCAACCTTCCACCATGCCGAGTTCTGTTCTCCGCCGGCGTACATCGCGTTCCCGGATACCGAGAATCTTCGCGAGATACTTGTCGGAAAAACCGTCCTGCTTTGCCTTGATGAGCAAGCCGTCGTCGGGCAGGCGTCCGGGGGTCTGGAGCATGGTTTCTTCAAGCTCCACGAGTTCCTTCATCTGTTCCAGGAAGTACGGCTTGATATAGGTCAGTTCATAGAGTTTTTGTATGTCAGCGCCCTTGCGAATCGCTTCATAGAGAATGAAGTAGCGCTCGCTTGTGGGGAAGCGGAGCAGTTCCATGAGTTCCGCAAGACTCTTCTTGTTATAGTCGCTCGCAAAACCGAGGCCGTGGCGGCCGTTTTCCAGACCGCGGATCGCTTTCTGAAAGGTTTCCTTGAAGGTCTTGCCGATGGCCATAACCTCGCCGACCGCCTTCATCTGGGTGCCGAGCTTGTCTTCAACGCCGCGGAACTTCTCAAACGCCCAGCGCGCGAACTTGAGCACGATGTAGTCGCCGGACGGGGTGTACTTTTCGAGGGTTCCATCCCGCCAGTAGGGAAGCTCGTCGAGCGTCATGCCCGAGGCGAGCTTGGCGGAAATGAGGGCGATGGGGAAGCCGGTCGCCTTGGAGGCGAGGGCCGACGATCTCGATGTACGGGGATTGATCTCGATGATGACGACGCGTCCGGTTGC